>ERZ838399.485-NODE-485-length-47709-cov-7.575712_pt1 | contig 47709 bp, 38 predicted proteins | sample MGYA00519683_ERZ838399 | MGnify/ENA primary metagenome ERZ838399 (study PRJEB31850, sample SAMEA3708833) | human gut metagenome | biome: human gut; feature: human-associated habitat; material: faeces | place: China | collected 2014 ...
ATTTAAGAAAGCAGTATCTTCTCAGCTGTTACCACAAACATGCATGAAGACTCTTAAAAAGTTTGTCGAAGGCAGAATGCACGCTGACACATACGACTTTCATGCGTCGCGTGTGCAGTTTGGCGCAGACACGGCCGTGCTCACGTATCAGCTTCACGCCGACACAAACTTTATCGAGATGCACTACAACGTGATTGAAGTCTTCCGTCGCAAGGCGGACGGCTGGGAGGTGATTCATTCCACCTGGGATCTGATTACGCCGTTTTCGCCGGACGTCAAGCGCCCGAAGCAGCAGGTGGCCGTGTGAGAGCGGTCAGGGAAAGCGAGCAGGTTGACCGGCGCACTGTTCGCCGGTTTGACAAACTGTTCGATGACGAACTAAAATACTCCCCATGACAGATACCGGAAACAAACCCCGTCGCGTCTACCCGTTTGTGTACTACTCGTCACTCATTGTGGAAGGCGCCAACGGCATTATTCTCAGTGAGCTCAAGCGCCACGGCATTGAAGACATTCTTCCGTGCCACGGCGATCTGCTGCAGGTGCTCCTCTCCACGGAGCGCATCAGTGTCTCGGATCTTGCGCAGCGCACCCGCCGCACGAAGTCAACGGTTTCAGTCCTCGTTGAAAAGCTCGTGAAGGCCGGCTACGTCTGCAAGGAAAAGAGCACGGAGGACTCGCGCGTTACGTTCGTGCGTCTCACTGAAAAAGGCAAAAGCCTGGAAGCGGTGATGCAGGCGGTCTCTGTCACGCTCAACGACAAACTGACCGCTCCCCTCACGCAGGAGGAGGCGGCCGCGCTTGAAGTGCTGCTTGAAAAAGTGGTACGCGCAGTCAAGGAATAAACAGGAAAAAGGCGACGCGAGCGTCGCTTTTTTCAGAAACCAGTCGTTCGGTAACGAACGTTTTTTTAGGACAACAGAAAATGGCTAATTACAAACTCATCAATATCGCGGATGCGCCGCGTACGGAACTGCATGACGCACTCTCGCTTACCGGGTGCGAAATGTCTGTGAACCACCTGCCTGCCGGTGCGGCGGTGCCTTTTGTGCATGCGCACAAGCAAAACGAGGAGCTCTACTTTGTGCTCGAAGGGGCAGGGGAACTTTTTATCGATGGCGACGTTGTGCCGCTCAAGGCGGGGGACGCATTTCGCATTGATCCGGCCGGCCATCGTGCCATCCGTGCCGCGGCAGAGAGTGACCTGCGTTACCTCTGCATTCAGACCAAGGCCGGGAGCCTGGAAGGCTTTACGCACGAGGACGGTCTGATTCTTGAAGAAAAGGCCCCCTGGCACAAGTAAGCGGCTCTGCGCAAAAGCGCAGGCAACGCTCAGCAAAAACGGCCCGTCTTTCGAAATCACGACATCAAGAAAGGCGGGCCGTTTTCTTTTACGAGAAAAACGTCACGAGAATAGGGCAGACGAGCACAGCAAACACAAGGGTGCTTGTCATGAGCGAGGAGACCGCAATGTCGGTCTTGAGTCCGTAAAGCGCAGTGGCGAGCACCGCGTTGATGGCCGTGGGCGCGGCCGAGCTGATCACGATCGCCGAGAGCATGACCGGGTCACTTACCGTTGCTGCGCAGAAGGCCCACATCAGTGCGGGCACCACGATGAATTTCATCGGCAGAATGATCACGGTCTTTCGCATCTCTTTCGCGGCGGCCTTGAAATTGAGCAGAAGCCCCACGGGCAGGAAGGCGATCCAGGCCGAGACGTGCACCATGGGCGTGAAAATGTCAGCGAGCCACCCGGGCTGCGGCACATGAAAGGCCGAGAGGAGAATACCGGCGAGCATCCCGAGGAGCGCCACCTGATTCCAGGTGAAAAAGAGCGAGGCGAAGCTGCGCTTTTGTGCAAGACACGTCGAGCGCGAGCAGGCCGATTTGGCAATGGCCTCGTCACGGTACTTCTGGCAGAGCGGGAAATTAAAAAGAATGAGCACAAGGTTCGAGAGCGTGGCGAGAATCTGCACGTAGCCAAAGGCAATCGGCCCCTTGAGCAGGAAGGCCACGACGCCGCCCAGCGTCCCCACGTTCCCGAGCATCCCCGCGGTGATAAGGGCGCCGCGCTCGGCAGGATCGGGATTGTTGCGCGTGAGCCAGGTCATGAGCGCAAAGGGGACCATCATCATGAGGAGCCCCGCCACAGGCAGCATCACCAGCTCCCAGGTGAGCGAGAGTTTCCAGAACGAGAGAATCGAGAGCACGGTAAAGACGCCGCGCACGTTAAGTTTGATAATCCAGTCCACCCCTTCACGGGTAATCAGATTTCGGCGGTGCAGCACATAGCCCACGGTAATGGGCAGCAGTGTGTCAAAGAGAATCGTGCCGAAGCGCACGGCAAAATCAGCGGTAACGGACATCAGTATCGGTTGCAGGGATGTGTGTGGATGGCGGCGGGCGTTTGCCGCCTTGGCAGCAGAGCGCGCCTGAGAAGCATTGTAGCGAATGTGAGCGCGTTGTGTGAGAGCGCCGCCTGCCGCGGGCGGCAGAGGGCAGAAAACGCCGCAAAAGAATGGGATCACGGGCGTTTTGACTCTATGCCGCCGGGCGCCCCGGGGTGAGGACGGCACCGGGCGGCTCGCGCTCTAGCAGAAATATCGTAGGCGGAATCTCGCATAAAGATTGTGTCGCGGCAGAGTCTCTCGAAATAGTCGCTCCGGGGCGCGCAGACACTGTGTTTTTCCCCTGAAAACCCTGTACAGTAGAGTAACGCACAGTGCATACGACTGTTTGTATTTCACCTTTTAATTCAAATAAACCGTTTTATTCACCGTGCGCGTCGCAGTCCGCTGCGGCCTTTTTCAATCTCTCAAATGGAGGGCGTGTGTGCCCCGGGACTTAACGGGGATAAACACACTGCCGGTATTCCTATGAAACACTTCTTTAACCGCAAACAATGGAGCCCGTCAGAACAATAAGCTGACAGGGAACAATCAAAATGATGAAATTTCTTGAAAACGTGAGCCGCTTCTTCAGTAAGACCTTCGCTTTGTGGGTTGTTGTATTCGCTATTCTAGGGTTCATTTTTCCGGAGATTTTCAAGCAGATTGGCCCCTGGATCCCTTACCTGCTCGGTGTGATCATGTTCGGTATGGGCCTTACGCTCTCGCCGGCTGATTTCCGTGAAGTGTTTCGCCGCCCCAAGGATGTCTTCCTCGGCATCCTCGGTCAGTACACCATCATGCCGCTCGGTGCCTGGCTCGTGTGCAAGGTCTTTGACCTGCCGCCCGAAGTCGCTGTCGGTCTCATCCTTCTGGGCTGCTGCCCGGGGGGTACCGCCAGCAACGTGGTCACGTTCCTCGCCCGCGGTGACGTCGCCCTCTCGGTGACGGTCACCAGCTGCACGACGCTGCTCGCCCCGGTGCTCACGCCTGCACTCATGTATGTGTTTGCCAGCGCCTGGCTGCAGATCGATCCCATGGCCATGGTTCTCTCCATCGTCAAGATCGTGCTCGTGCCCATCGTCGCCGGTGTGATGATCAACAAATTCTTCTTCCGCACTGTCGAAAAAGTGGTCGTGATGCTCCCGGCGTTCTCCACGCTCACCGTGATGCTCATTGCCGCCTCGATCGTGGCCGCCACGAAGAACTCGCTCGTTTCCGCCGGCTTTGTGGTCTTTGCCGCGGTGGCGCTGCACAATGCGCTCGGTATGGGCTTCGGTTACCTCCTTGCCCGTATGACCGGCATGAGCTACGCCAAGGCCAAGTGCATGACCTTTGAGGTCGGTATGCAGAACTCCGGTCTCGGTGTTGCACTCGCCGGCCTGCACTTTGCCGCTGCGCCGCTCACCGCGCTGCCCTGCGCCATTGCCGCCCTCTGGCACAACATCACGGGCCCGCTGCTCGCGACGTACTTCGCCAGCCGTGACGATGCGGACAAGGACAGCAAGCTCTTTGCCAACGCGGCTTCCCAGTCGCCCATGGCCTGAGAGCGGTAAAGCCCGTAAAGGGGGGCTTCGGTCCCCCATCCACTTCCACCTTAAGACGTAGAGCGTCTCCCGTTTCGTTCACTGACACGACTCACCGCCGCGGGCGACTGATGACCTTTTCGGCTCAGGTCGCAGCGTCCCGGCGCGGGAGAAGTGTGCCCGAAACGGCGCTGTGAGCAGACCTTGCGAGCGTTCGCTCTCGCGCTCCGGAGAATCTCCCCGGGGCTCAGGCTGCAGAGCGCCCTCTCAAACCCCGTCCCGATGCGGGTGAGAGGGGAGGAGAGGGAGGACGGCCTGGCGGCATTTCCCGCCCTGGCGCCTCTTACCTCTTACGTCCGGAAACTATACCGCTTTACTGTTCACACCCGTTCGGAGGCGACGTTGGGAAACGTCCCCGAAAATGCACCGGACGAATGTAACTTTCAGGTCACTTATTTCGGGAATTTTTGCAATACAAGGAAAATTGCAAAAATGCCCAGAAGGCGTAGGGAAAATTTTGTAGGCTATTCTCCCTATGTTTCTTTCGCGTTAATCTGCCTATAATCCAACTGTATTCTGACGCAGTCTGTCACGCTTTTTAGTGACTGTCTGGCTTCCGGAGACGTGAAAAACCGATCCCCGGAGGATGCAAAAACAGACTTCCTGCAGAAGAATCGTTTTGCCAAGCACTAACAATTTGGGGAACCCACCCATGACTCAACAGAATAATTCGCGCTTTGTGGCAATCGGCCTCATGCTCTTTGCCATCTTCTTCGGCGCAGGCAACCTCATCTTCCCGTCGGCGATGGGACAGGCCGCCGGCTCCAACTACACCTGGGCATTCCTGGGCTTTTGCGTGACCGGTGTCGGCATGCCGCTCCTGGGCATTATGGCCATGGGCTACTCGGGTGCCCGCGACCTGCAGGAGGCTGCCGGCCGCGCTCATCCGCTCTACGGGCTCTTTTTCACGGTCGTCACCTATCTCTCGATCGGTCCGTGCTTCGCGATTCCGCGTACCGGCACGGTGGCCTTTGAAATCGGTGTGCGTCCCTTCCTCGGGTCGATCGACGGCGGTATGGCCCAGGTCGCCTTCCTTGTGGTCTTCTTCCTGGTGAGCTTCTGGCTCTCCGCCAAGCCCAACAAGATTGTGGACCGTGTGGGTAAGGTGCTCACCCCGCTGCTCCTGCTTGCCATCGCCGCACTCGTCGTGCAGAGCTTTGTCAATCCGCTGGGCGAACCGCAGACTCCGGGCAAGGCCTACGCCACTGCGATGGTCGCTGCGACCCAGGGTGTGCTTGACGGCTACAACACGCTTGACCTTCTCGCCTCGGTGGTCTTTGCCACGCTCGTGACGAACTTCGTGCGCGAGGGCGGTGTGACCGATCCCAGAGAAGTCACGCGTCAGATCTACCTCACGGGTATCATCGCCGTGTCGCTCCTGGCTGTGATCTACTTCTTCATCGCCAAGATCGGTGCTGACAGTGTTGCCGCCATCGGCATGCAGGAAACCGGTGCCTCGGTGCTCGCCAACTCCGCCAAGATCCTCTTTGGCAACTTCGGCGCCATCGTGCTCTCCGTGATCGTGCTGCTTGCGTGTATCACGACGGCTGTGGGCCTCATCACGAGCTGCTCGGTGTACTTCATGAACCTCACGAAGAAGGGCAGCTACCTCTCCTGGTGCGTGCTCTTTACCGTGGTCTCGTTCCTCGTGGCGCAGTTCGGCCTGAAGACAATCATCGTCTCGACCATCCCGGTGCTCATGTTCACGTACCCGCTCGCCATTATCCTTGTCATCCTGCTCTTTACGGACAAGCTCTTTGGCGGCCGTCAGTGCGTGTATGCCTGGGCAACGGCGTTCACCTTCGTGGTCGCTGCTGTGAACGGTCTTGAAACCGCCGGTGTCAACCTCGGCGCCTTCGGTAAGTTCCTCGCTGACAACGTGCCCTTCTGGGCGCAGGGTCTGGGCTGGATCAGCTTCGCGGTCGCGGGCTACATCGTCGGCCTCGTCTGGAAGGCTGCCGTTCCGGCAAAGAACTAAAACGCTTCCCAATTCCGGAGAGACGCCCGCAGGGGCACTCTCCGGGATCAGGTTAAACGCGGCGCCGCCCGTTCAGTTCTTGTTTGGCAAGACTGGCGGGCGTCGCCGTTTTTTGTGCTTAGCGCATCGCCTCAGCACGACGCTCACCGTGTGCGTAATGCCTGTAATGGCCCGTAATGCTCGCAATGCCGCTTTTCGAAGGCGTTTTCCGGCCGCGCTTTGCCGTAAAATGGAAGAGTCACCGCCGGGGCGCGCCCCCGGGCGGGCAGCCTTTTAAGGAGACAACACACTGATGGCCATGTCACTTCTTTCACCGGCCGGACGCCTCACGCGCGGCGGTTTTCTCGCAGCGGGCGGTCTCTCGCTGCTGGGCTTCACGTTTCTTGTCGCTCTGATGAGCTTTCTCACGCAGACACTGCACGCAGACGATCTGCTCATGCCGTTTCTCGCGACTCTTGTCGCGTATTTTGTCGTTTTCTGGATTTTTCTCTGTGCGGTGAGCCGGCGCCTTAACGACCTGGCGGCGAGCAAATACCTGATGCTGCTCCTCTTCGTGCCGCTGGCAAACTTCGCACTGCTCGTCTGGCTCGTTTTTGCCGGAAGTCGCACGTCGGACACTTATGTGGAGAAAAACCGCCTTCCCGTGATTCTTTTTCTTCTTGTCGCGGGGCTTTTTGCCGCTCAGGTTTTAAAAGTGCTCTAGCGCTTTAAGCCGAAGACGCCCGGGCAAGAGGCGAGCAAAAAACAAAGCCGGCCGCAGGACTCGAACCTGCGGACCGGCTTTGTGTTTAAGAGGTGCTCTTAAGCCGCACGCTTATTCACCTGCGGGATAAAACGACCGAGGAAGATCCCGGCCGCGGCAGGCACAACCCACTCAAGCCCCACTGAGGAGAGCGGAAGGGCGGCGAGCGCCGCATCGAGCCAGGCGGGCGAGAGAGCGGCCATTTTAAGCGCCCCCGCCACACTCGTGAGTCCCGTCAGCAGAATCGCCGCCGGATAGACGGCGGGGTGTGCGGCGTGCAGCCGGTGCGTGAGCGCGAGCACGATCAGCACCAGACTCACCGGATAGATCGCCACGAGCACCGGAATCGAGAGTTTGAGAATCGTAGTGAGTCCCGCGTTACTGATCACCATGCTCGTCACTACAAACACCAGGAGCCACCCGCGATAGCCCAGCACCGGCAGGATTTCGCGGAAGTAGTTCGAGCAGCACGAGAGCAGGCCGATACAGGTGTTGAGACACGCAATAAAAAAGCACGCCCCCAGAATCACACTCCCGAAGGTGCCGAACTGCGCGGCGCCGAGGGCCGAGAGGGTCTGTGCGCCGTTTTCGGCAGTGTAACCCGCCCCGGCCGTCTGAGTGCCAAGCCACGCGAGGGCACCGTAAACGATGATAAAGAGCACGCCTGCCATGAGACCCGCTTTCATTGTCTCGGCGACTACGCCACGCTCCTCGGTAACACCAAACGCGCGGATGTTCATCGCGATAATGAGTCCGAAGTTGAGCGCGGCGATGGTGTCCATCGTCTGATAGCCTTCGATAAAGCCGCGGAAAAAGGCGCTCGTGCGGTACGGATCGAGCGCCGGGGTGAGCGAGGTGGCGATGGGGTTGAAAAGCGTCGCCCCGAAGAGCACGGCAATGAGCGTGAGGAGCATCGGCGAGAGAATTTTGCCGAGCCGCTCGGTGAGTTTTGCGGGATCAAGTGCAATGAGGCCGGCAAGAATGAAAAAGCCTGCCGAGTAGAGCGCCTGAAGCGCCGTTGACCAGGAGAGCCCCATCACCGTGCCCGTGAGCAGGTCGCTTTTGAGCAGCGGCGTTACCGCCATCTCAAACGAGGTGCTCGCTGTGCGCGGAATCGCCAGGCACGGACCGATCGAGAGATAGATGAGCAGCGTGAAGACGGCGGCAAAGGCGGGATGCACGCGGCTCGCGAGATTCGTGAGGCCGCCGCTTCGGGCCACCGCAATCACGCCCAGCACCGGAAAGCAGATGGCGGTGAGCGCAAAGCCCGCCATGGCGGCAGGGGTGGATTCCCCCGCGAGAAAACCGAGAAAAGGCGGGAAAATCAGATTGCCCGCACCGAAAAACATGGAAAAAAGTGTGAGCCCGATCAGAAACCGGGACCTGAGGGAGAGCGTCTGCATAAGCGGTTATCTTTCTTTTTGTGGCTGACTGCCCGCGGCTCTGCCCCCTCATCGGGCAGGGGTCGCGCGGCAGAATCTGCGAATATTAATGTCGGAAAGCTTAGGAGATTAGCAGAATACGGACTTTTTGAAAAGTGTGCGCAAAAAGTGTCCGTGCCTCTCGAGCAGAGGCAAAAGGGGAGGCGGGGAGGCGGGGAGAAAAGCAAAACGGCGCCTCACTGCCGCCGCAGCAGTACGGATAACTGCTGGCGGCAGGAGGCGCCGGGCGTTTCCTCGGACAGTTGAGACTCAAGGAGGAAACTTCTGGCAGAGACACTGATCTCGGGGGGAAGGTTACTTCATGGCCTTCACGTAGGCATCCGCGCTCTGGCCGGAGATGCGGCCGAACGTGATGATGTCAGCCTGGGCGTTGGCGCCGAGACGGTTACCGCCGTGTACGCCGCCCGTGACTTCACCCGCGGCAAAGAGGCCGGGGATGGGTTCACCTTTGGTGCTGATCACTTCCGCCTTGGTGTTGATGTGCAGCCCGCCCATCGTGTGATGGATGGCAGGCTGAACCTTCACCGCGTAGAAAGGAGCCGTCGTGAGCGCTTCAGGCATCTGGGCGCGACCGAAATCATCGTCCTTACCCTTGGCCTGCATTTCCGTGTAGTGCTTCATCGTTGCAACGAGTGCGTCGGCGGGCACATTCATCTTTTTGGCAAGATCGGCATAGTTGTCAGCCGTCACAGCCAGGCCCATGTGGATGTATTCCTGAATAAGCTTGGCGGACTTGGCAACCTTGTCGTCCCAGACAATCCAGGCAAAGCGGCCGGGCTGCTTGAGTTCGTTGTTGGAGACGACGTCACGGGTGAGCAGTTCGTTCGTAAAGCGCACACCGTTGCTGTTAACGAGCACCGCGCCGTCACCGCGCACGGATTCAGAGATGAGCACACCGTCAGGCGTGGCAGTCGGATGCGCCTGGATCTGGTCCATGTCCACAAGACCGGCACCGACCTTGGTGGCGAGCGTGATGCCGTCACCCGTGGCGCCCGGCTGGTTCGTCGTGGCGTAGCCTTTTAGCGAGGCCTTGTACTGCTCAACCATCTTCGGGTTGGCACCGAAGCCGCCCGTGGCAAGCACCACAGCCTTCGTGTCGATCGTGTAGACCTTGCCGTCCTTGCCTTTGACCTTCACGCCGCTGATGACGCCTTTGGCGTTCTTGATGAGTTCAACGGCCTGGCTGTTCTTGCGGATTTCAATCTTGCGTTCCGTGGCGGCCTTGTAAAGGGTCTTCATGATTTCGGGACCCACGGCGGAGCCGTCAGAGGGACGGTGAGCGCGGTTGTATTTTGCACCGCCCGCACGGCCCACAAGGCTCAGGTCAGCGCCAAGGCTCTGGAGCCAGGCCACCGAGTCCTTGGCGTGCGTGGTCATGGTGCGCACGAGACGCGCGTCATTGATGTCGTGACCGCCTTTCATGGTGTCAGAGAAGAACTGATCGACGGTGTCGGGAATGCCGGCCTTTTTCTGTTCAGGCGTTTCCGCGGCGTTAATACCGCCTTCAGCGCGGTTGGTGTTGCCGCCGATAATGGCCATCTTTTCAAGAACGATGACCTTTTCACCCAGGTCGTGCATCGTCACAGCAGACGAGAGGCCAGCGCCGCCCGAGCCGATCACGACCACGTCAGTGGCCACGTTCGCGGCATAGACATTGAGAGCACCGGTCAGTGCAAGAGCAAGCACTAATTTTTTCATTTTATTGAGTCTCCAAAGTGGTTTAGTCCGTGAGAACTAGGTAACGGAGCACAGTATGCCGATCCTGACGTGACGGCGTCGTGAGAGTTTCTCAGTTCAGGATTGAGGATTCCTTAATCGCTGTTGAGATTTTTCTTACCGTTTTTCTTATAAGCGCTGCCGCAGAGGGAGTTTGAAGAGTTTGCGTTTTTTGTGCGGATGGCGGGATGCGGCAGGCGGAATCAGGGTTATTCCTAATTTTTGAAAAGCCCCCCGGGTTTTAAGGTATCGTAAATTACACTGTCTTTATCGAGAAAGCGCGGGAGCGTCTGGCGGGTGGAGTGGCGGACATTTTGTGCATACTGAAAGGCGTTTTCAATATACGCAAAATCCGTAGCACATACTGAAACGGGGTTTGAGTATGCACAAAATCCGTTGTACATACTCAAACGCGGTTTCAATATGCACAAAATCCGTTGTACATACTGAAATGGGGTTTCAGTATGCACGAAGCCGGGCTCAGCGGCCTAAGCGTCAGCACTGCTGAGCAGATCGAGCAGCTCAGGAAACCTGTAGAGTGCCGGTCTGCGGCCGCGTCCCGGATGGATCTGTTCGATAACTCCGGCATCAAGGAGTTTATCGGTGAGCTGTGCCGCCAGAGGCCGGTTAACGCCGGCGGTGCGGATAAAAGCAGAAATGGTGAAGACGGGAGACGTGAAGAGAAAATCCAGTGTCGCCGGCGCCATAGCGGAATTGAGCGCTGCCGCGAGTGTCCCGGTGCATTCGGTGTAGAGAGTGAGCATCCGTTCTCGCTGCGCAGTGAGGTGCTCGCACTGCCGGATGATGCAGGTGAGAAAGAATGCCAGCCACGGCTCCCAGTTACCGGTTTGCGAAATCAGTGCGAGTCTCCGGAAATACTCCTCCCGATTGTCAAGCAGTGACGGACTCAAACCGAACCACGAACCGTGTCCCAGGCCTTTTTGCGAGAGAACCAGCGTGATAAGCGCCCGGCCGAGACGGCCGTTGCCGTCAGCAAACGGATGGATCATCTCAAACTGCGCATGCAGGATTGCCGCCGCGATGACCGGACTGATGTCCGCTCTGTCGAGAAAGCCGATCCAGTTGTCAAGAAGCCCGTGCAACTCACCGGGCAGCGGTGCATTGTAGACGGCTTTCTCACGCGGCAGACCGCGCAGACCGATATGCACCGGTATTTTTCGCCATTCGCCCGGTGTTATCACTTCGTACGGACAGTCTGCCAGAATCTCTCTGTGCAGGCGTTTAATCAGTGAGAGAGAAATTTTTTCGCCCTGCGTCATCGCCTCAAGGCCCAGGCGCAGCGTACGGCGGCAGTTGAGCACATGGCGGGTCGCCTCGCTCTCATCGGGCACGCTCAGACCTGCCTGCACGGCGAGCACGTCTTCCAGTTCTGCAGCGTAGCCTTCGATTGCGCTCGAGCAGAGCGCTTCTTTGAGGAGCCACATTTCACGAAAGAGCCGGGCCTGCCGTGTCACGTTGAGCATTCCATCGAGACCGGCGAGGGTGGCCAGGGCGGCGTGTTCAAGACCGTCCGGACTCTCCGGCAGAGCCGGCGATCTGGCTGCTGGCAGCAGCGGCAGGTGAAACGGTTTAACAGGCATGGTACTCACCTTATTCTGAGACGGGCGAAAGCAGGCGGCTTTCAGGACGCTTTGGTGACGCTTCTGAACTCAACGATATCGCGCCTGAGCACATCAGGCAATCCGCTGGCGCAGATTTTTCCTCATGTCCCGACCCGCTGCTCCGGACGGTATCCCGTGTGTGCGCGGGTGCCGGACTGGCGTGACTATAATTGAAGAATCTGGTGAAAATGCCGAAACCGCCTACAGGCGGCGCGTTGAGAGCGAGCTCACGGGTTTCTCCGGATTGAAGACCCGACTGTGAGAGGAGCACATAGAATGGACCATACCTACAATCTGCCGATTACCGGCATTGCCAGTTTTGCAAAATATCCGATCTGCACCGACCTTGACACGCTCGATGCGCATATGTGTGTGATGGGCATACCTTACGACCAGAGCACCGCCTATCTGACCGGTTCCAAATTCGGACCCAGAAGAATCCGTGAAGTCTCCTGCCACTACGCAAGAGGTGCCGCCGGGTTCTGGGATCCGGAGCGGCAGGAGCAGTATCTCGCAGCACCCGTGAAAATTGTCGATGCCGGTGACGTGGACATCGTACCGATGGACTTTATGGCCACGTTTGATAATGCGACTGCAGCGGTGCGAAAGATTGTCGGGCGCGGCGCCATTCCGGTGATGATGGGCGGCGACCATGCCGTGAGCATTCCGACAGCCCGAGCCCTTGATATGTTTGAGGATCTCTGCATTGTTCAGTTTGACGCGCATCTGGACTTCGGCAGACGGACCTGGTCAAACGGCTCGCCGATGCGGATGATCTCGGAGATGGGACACTTCACGAAAATGTGCCAGATCGGTATTCGCGGTCTGGGTAGCAACACGCGGGAGGACTTTGAGGATGCGGCCCGCTTCGGTTCGGTGGTGATTCCGGCCAGACAGGCAATGGACCTGGGTGCGAAGGCCGTGATTGAAAAAATCCCGCAGGCGAAAAACTATTTCGTGACGATCGATATTGACGGCTATGATATGAGTATTGCGCCCGGTGTGGGATCGCCGTCGCCAGGCGGGCTTAGCTATCCGTTTGTCACGGATGTGCTTGAAGGCATTGCCAGAAAAGGCAATGTTGTGGCCTTTGACCTCGTTGAAGTCGCACCGCAGTACGATCCGACCGGCATCACGCCGCGGCTCGGCGCCATGACGATGCTCGCATTCATGGGTTTCATTATGAAAGAAAAAGAGCGAAAAGGCCTTCTCTGACCCAAGTGCCGGGCAGCCGGGCGGTGTGATCCCGCCCGCACCGGAGGGATTATCCCGGCAGGTGCAAACTGTCGGGATTTACCGACTGTCGCCTGAGCGAAAACCTACAGCTTCTCGCAAAGCGTGTCAACGGAACAAAAAAGCGGCTGCTCACCGGAGGCAATCTTAGCTTTGACATTTGCAGTCTCCGCTTTGAGCTCCTCAATATAGCCTTCAGGATAAAGAGCGACAGGCTCCATCAAAATGCCGCCGTCTTTGACGGAAATATCCAGCCTGTCGCCTTCAGAAAGGCCAAGCTTAAGAAGAACTTCTTCTGGTATCGTGATCTGAGAATTTTGAAGTTCCACAATCTTCGCCGGCACCTCCTGTTGAGCTGGCTTGAAATTCAGCATTTCTGATTTACTTACGTTATAACGTCTAAGCGAGTGGATTAACAAGTAAAGGAACCGATATGTTCGCTTACCGCGTTGGATTTTGCGGCTGGAAAGTCGCCGCCTGCCTCGGTTTCAGGCTCAAGGTTCGTGTCAAAGTCCTCTGGGACGCAGAGGCGAAAGTCTTTGTCGCTACAAGCGAAGATTTTCTGCCTGCTTTCGGTTGCGTGGCGGAGGCTTCGACCTGGGACGGCCTGAAGACAGAACTCAACAGCGTTTTTGACGATGCGTGCGAGTCCGTCTTTGGCCGTTTTCTGATGCGTCCGAAAATTGAGGCAGAGATGACCTTTGCCTGATGCGGCCATGCACCAGACTCCCGCCGCTGCACACGCCGGCCAACGTTCTGGCGCCTCTATCCGGCAAGCCAGCGCTCAAGGAGCCGGTTGCGCCGCTGCAGAATGGAAGGATTCTGTGCCATCTGCGCGACAAGCTCAATGCGGATCGCTCTGGCAAAAAGATCCGTGCCGAGAACAGCATCGAGTGCACAGAGCGGCGCGCTGAGCGTGAGAGTGTTTCCGAGGAGTGTCGTATCTGCGCCGGTGATTCTGCGCCGGACTTTTTTCTCCACTCCGAGATGATATTCACAGCCTTCACTGCGAATCGTGGCGATTGCCCGCCGGTTGCGTTCGCTCTGCGCAGTCCGGTAACGGGCCCCTTCCGTGTCGCTCCACCCGCGTTTGCCTTCGTAGACAAAGCGGTAGCACGGGTAGAGCGTCTGCAGCTCTTCGGGCCAGTCAGGGCTACTGAGGATGCTCGCAAGAAACGCTGTGTTGAGCCGCGTCTCAAAGTAGAGCGGAGAAGCGCCGTAAAACGCGTTTGAGGTTTTCACTCTGAAGATATTCAATGCTGTTGCCGCTCCCGCATAAATCACAAGCAGCGGTTTGTTCACCGAGCGTGTGGGGCCGGGAATCTCCGCCTGCCAGAAACCGGTGGTTTTCCCGGGCGCAATGAGTGCCTCTGCGGCAAAACGTCTGCCCGCGCGGAGAATCTCTTCTGCACCGGGCTGCGCGAGCAGATGCCGCCAGCCTTCCAGCTCAGCCGCACTTACGTGAGCCTCCAGCCTCATCCAGTCACCGGTGAGGTCTCTTGCGAGAAAAGCCTGCTGCTCATCTTCCGGCACCATCTGACTGAAACGGGTCCTGACGGCAATGCTCTGCGCGGCAACGTTCTCCTCAAGACCGACTTTAGCGCGGTGAGACGCAGAGAAGTGCTGCGAGTAGTGCTGTTTGTTCACGATCGGCAGACCCGCGGCGAGCGCCTCACGGATAATATCTGCCTCAAGACGGTCAAGCCTGTCCTTCGGGCACTGAGTGAACGCGAAATAAACCAGATCCGTGCCTTTCTCTGTTTCAAGGTGCTGGGCAAAGCGCCTGACAACGTTTTCAGCCTGTCCGATGTAAAAGCGGTTGTGAGCGCTCACCAGACAGTAAATGCCGCGCTCAGGCCTGTGCCCGGGAGCGTCGGTCGCGGGCGTCATGCGCCGGTAGTTCTTTTCGATTTTTCTCACAAAAGCCGGCACACCGCTACGGTTTTTGCGCACATTGAGCACATCGGTAAAGCCAAGCGGAATAAGGGCGGCTAAAACTTCGCGTCTGGTCAGTATCATCGTTTCTCCTTAGTTAATCAGGGCATGCTGAGCGGCTGCGCACTGAAGCGCATGAAAGGCGATAAGCCGGTTGTGCCGGATATGCCGGCGGTTCGGACGGCACATGAGCGAGAGCGCTTCGAGCGTGAGGGAGAGCCGCAGCCGGGGATCTTCAAGCAGGAGGGGCACTTCAGAGAGGAGTACCGTCGTGCGGATCGTGGTGCTCACGTTTAGAGGCGAGGGAAGCACAGTGCCAACGCCCGGCGCCTCGCATGTGAAAAGCACCTCGGCAAGGAGCCTGCGCAGGCGGGTGGTATCGGCATGCGCAGTGAGCATCACCCGGCGCACTTCAGAAAAGAGTTTCCTGAGAAGACGGTCACGCTCGGCTGTGCGATCCGCGGTAAACGCTTCTGCGTCAGGGAGCTCGTTCGTGAACGCAGCGGGTGTGCGCCGTCCGCGATACCAGTGCGCGGTCGGAAACATTTCCCGGCAGCGCCTGAGCGCGCGGCTCTCATTTCCGAATTCAGCCGCGAGCGCATCGTGGTTGAGCGCGAGGTGTGCGTAGTAGACGGGGCCCGTTACCGGATGCGTCTCTGCGGGATAAAAACCGACGGTGAGCACCGGATGCCGTCCGCAGGAGAGGGCTGCCACGGTCACAAAAGACTGGTCATCGATTTTCTGATAGATATGTCCCTCGCTGTAGGGAAAGTCCTGCCAGAACACAAGCGGGTCGCTCAGATTGCACTCAAGCTGCCAGCCGGAGAATTCCAGCCGCCCGGCAAAAGGAATCACCCGGTCAAGAAAGAGCGCGAAGGTGTGAAGAATCCTGTCGTTTCCCGGCAGCTGCAGCAGGCGCTGCCACATCAGCCGCTCGGGAAGAAGGAGGGTGCGCAGGAGTGACTGATACGCACGCTCGGGCGGGGCGGGCAGCAGCGCCGGGTCGCCCGCGCGGATCGCAGCTGCAAGAGGAGCGCGGCTCACCTGCGGCGTCAGACCGCCCATGGTGTCAATGGCCGCACGACTGTCAAAGGCAAAGCCGCTCTGGTAGGTCGCGTTAAGGGTGCGCTCTCGCAGCCCCTCAAGCTCACGCTTCTCGCAGGGCTGAAAGAGAATCCAGCCAATACGGTTTTTGCCGAGCTTATGGAAGTTTTCTGTGAGAAGCCTTGCAATGTCCGTGGTGGCTGTCACACGGGTGTGGTACTGCGTGGAGAGGATGACGGCAACGCCGGCTACCGGCAGCTGCGGGTCTAACGCCCAGCCGGTTTTTTCTGCCAGATGTGTGAGAAAGCTCTCCACCCGTTCGCCCGAGGCAACCGGTTCCTTGTACGTGCGGCGTTTGGCCACTGACAGAACAACGGCGGGAAAGCGGATTTTGGCGGCATAGCGAAGCGCATGCATCGGTCTGTGGAATTTCATTTTTCTTATCGGTCCTCAGTGACGGAGAACGGTCTCGGGTCGGCGGGCAGGTCTTCGTCAGCAATATTGTGTAAGTCTTATTCAGAAAGAATCTTTTTAGTGGATCAAAACAGGTAATTTATGATCCTTTACTCCATTTCCGGTTTCTCTTTCCGGTTCTGGAATTGGGAAATTTAATAAAGTACTGAAAAATAAGGGAAATTTTTCATAAATATTTTTAAGAATATTCTTGAATATCAGAAAATACCGTAGTACACTAAACCTATCAAGATAACAGCCTCGACTGATTCGCTCACCACAGGTGTCAATAGCAAATGGCATCTCAGGCGCACCGACATGAGCTGAGTTGCTAATTGGTATATGTGTTAATCGACGAATATTTGTGCCCGGAAAGAGGTTGATATGTATTTCTATAAGAAAGACGCAACCAAGGTTGTGCTCTATGAGGTCCGCCCGTATCGTCTGGATGCCTGCTGGTATCTCTTTGTCTTTATCAACATCGGGTATTTTTTCCTCGGTCTTTTCTCCAAAAAATACAAAGCCGATTTTGGAAAGCAGGCTTTTTTGAAGTGGCTTTCCAAGCGCGTTCCATGGTGGACAAATGCAACGGTTTATCCGCCGGGTACGACATTTGAAGTTGATGATTCGGTTGATGAAATGGCTATGATTTTTATGAACATGAGTTCCAGCCCGTGGTGGTAAAAAAGCTGTCATCATTTTTCAGTCCTTAAAATAACTTCCAAGTTTTTCCATATATTCTTCATCTGTCAATGAAGATTTCGTGGCTTCTGATTTAAGGAATTCTGCAAGTGCAGGGTTCTTAGAGGCAGCATTTCTCAGATCTCGGGCTAATACATCAGGTGAGTTATAAAAAGCACCAAGAAGCACAGCTCTGCCGCCGACACCTGCGGGACCTGTTTCTTCATATTTGAAATAGGTCTGGGCAGCCTTAATAACCCCAGCATTGAGAAGTCTGCGGTCAGCTTCAGCTTCGATTACTGGCATAACCGGGCTAAATGCCTTGATCTGCCCGGTTCTTGCCGGTTGAGAATTGACTTGTGTCATGGGTGCATTATTGATGCCCTGAGCAGCGCGTTGCATATGTGCGCGACCTTTGGCCAGAGTCTGTGTTTGATGTCCATCGCCTCGAGCGCCGAGATTATCGGGAAGTTCAAACTCATCTCGGCCTTGGAACATAAGTTGTCTGCGGCTTTCCTGACTTTGATTAAGATTCCACAGTGCATCGGTAACGCTGCCGTGAGCCTGCTCAAGAGCCATTTCACGTGCTCTGATGCTCCCGTTTATAGAAGCGGATTCGGAGCTACTGAAATTGGCAAAGTCCATTTGTGCCCGAGCCTTGCTGTCATTGCCGCTATAGACAAAGCTCTCGTTGGCTGAGCTGTTATGCCCGCGATTTTGATTAAATCCGCTGCTTTCAGAGGTTGAATCTTTTCTCGCCTGACTGACGCCGAAGGAATCTGAGTCGCTAGTGGAGTAGGTGTTTTTGTAGCCGCTGTCGTCTTTCGTCGCAACATCAAATGACGAACTGGTAGTTTCAGAATGATTTCCGGAAATGTTTGTTTTAATAGAAACGTCGCCACCGAATCCTTTGATGTCTCCAAAAAACATTGACTGCTTAGGTGTTTTAATTGATGGGACTTTTTCAGAATTGCCAACAAAACTGTTTACCTGCGGAGATGGCATGCCAGCAGGCATTACTGAAGTAATGTTTAAGCCATCTTTTGTCGTGACTCCAGACGCAGTTGTAAGGCCTAACCCGTTGTTCCCGACAGTTGATTGATTTTGCGCGATATTGTCGAGTGGTTGTCCAGTGGGAGAACTAGGCATAGCCACATCCACATCCTTAGCTGAGTTGGGGCCTCCTTTCAGCATATCTCCTCGTCTATAATTGACCCCCATCTTTAGTTGGGTGTCTGCAGAGCTTGCATCTGTTGCATTTCCGGCTGAGCCATACCCGTATCTTTCTCCAAACGCCATGCTGTTGCCCGCATAGCTCTGATAGCCGTTAGCCTGACTGCTGGTCTGATTCTGAGTTGTCGCCCCTTCGCGGGAGATCATTCCACTTGAGGAGTAACTCTGTGCACCGCTGTACGATGTGCCGACAGACGTGTTGTAGCCGTGAGTGATATTGCTCGCGGTGTTTTCCGTGAAGGTGTCGTTGCGGCCGGTGCTGCGGATTCGTGACTGGTCCATGTTCACACCGATATCACTCTGATTGACACGCAGACTGGTCACCGTGTTCGAGCCCACATCCATCGTGGCCGAGCCCGCTGCATTGGTTGTCACATGCTGGGTCTGAGACGTGTAGGTTGAACTCGTGTCGTTATGGTTACCTGTGTGGCTGTTGACTGCCGTGTTTCCAACCGAGGCGTTACCTGCGGAGAGGTTTCCCATGGCAAGAGAGGTGCCCTGTGCCTGGGCAGCGCTGGCTGCCGGCGCAAGAATCGAGTTTGCCATTGAGGTGATGGCCATATCCGAGCCTTTGGCAATCGCGTAGGCAAAAAGCGGCACCACCCAGAGCAGCATCGAGGCCATGGCCTGTGAGCTCGCACCCGCCTCGCGGATCAGATTCACCGCCTGCAGTGTCATCCCGCCATACTCGGCGACAAGCCGGTTCATCGGATTGGCGTCGACATGGATGGTGAGATAGTTCATGGCGGCGGTGATCGGTGCCCAGAGCGAGAGCGAAATGAGCAGCGTGAAGTAGGCCTTGAGAATCGGCACGCCGCCCTGACCGGCGGCAATGACGAGGATGATCACCAGCGGGAAGACGGCGAGCACAATGAATTCGAGCTGGTTGCGCAGTTTCGGGAGCGCATCCTGTGCCATCAGGCCGATGGTGCGGTAGTTGATCTCACTCGAGAGGTTGCCCTGAGAGCGGGAAATGGCGATGGCCACATTCATCGGCGAGCGCTGTGCGGCGGAAAAGGACGACATCGCCCGCGGCAGCGAGCTGATCATCACGGTGTGTTTGAGCGTGTCGGTGAGGCTCTGCGAGACGCCGAGCATAATCTCTTCGGCGCCAGGCACCACGCGCGCGAGCATCCCGTTCTGGAGGGCGTTCTCAGGGAGCTCGAGCTTGCCCGCAAGAATCGCCGACATTCTCGGAATCTCCTCGCTGTTGAGGTACTGCTCGATGGCGCCTGCCGCATCTGGGCACCTCATCATGGTCTCGTCGATCAGCACGTGGCGTGCCGGGTTGACCCAGCCTGTTCCCGAAACGGTTTTCCAGAGATTGGTGCTTGTGAGAATCTCGTGGCGTCTGACAGCCGAGGAGAGCACCTCCGGGACAACGCAGTGCTCGATAAAGCGCGAGAGACTCTCCTGCCCCTGGCTCGTGACGGGGCCGGCGGCCAGCAGCGCCGTGATCGTGCGCTGCGGCAGTGCCATGCCGAACTCGGAAAAGTGTGTCGTGTCCGGATCGTTAAACGCCGTCTCAAACTGCCTGGTGAGCCAGTAGGAGATGTGCGAGAGCACGCCGGCAGGCCAGCCGAGGCCGAGCGGCACATTTTCCACCGCCTGATCCGTTCTGGCGCGCACATCGTGCACCACCACGGTCGTGGTCGGAATGTAGAGCGTAAAGGTCAGGAGCACAAACCCCGCACACCAGACGATGATGTCCTGTCCGCGGTAGCGCACGGCGCAAAACGCCACGGCCATCAGAAAGCCGAGAAGCGCCGCGCATTTAAGCAGCATGACATAGTCGCCTGAGCCTGTGATGCCGACCACGGCGTGAAAGAGGTCCGCGACCTCCGCACCGTTCCAGAAAGCGTAAAACGTGATAGCCATGTCTTTTCCTGTTCTCGTTCTTTTTCCTGTCGTGTTTCTCTGAGGCTACTTTCCCGTGGCGGGCAGCGTCTGCAGGAAGAGGTCAGCCTGTTTGCCGTAGACGGCGCGGCGCAGATGTTCGTTTTCACGGATAAAGTCCGCCACACGCTGCAGCCTTGCCGAGAGCTGTCCTTCACGGCGGCGGATGTCTGCGGTGAGCTCCGTAATCCTTGTTTCGAGCTCTTTGGCGTAGGCTGCCTGAATGGCGCTCACATCCCGTGTGCCCGAGCCGCTCACGAGCTCACGGACCTCGTCGGCGAGGCTTGAGAGCGCCGCCAGGAGTGTCTCGTAGGCGGCCGCCTCGGCATAGGTTTCCAGGTACGAGGACGAGAACGAGACCGCCTGTGGCATGGCGGCGAGTTCGACAAAGCTCAGGAGCGGAATGGCGCTCGTCGAGAGAAACTGCAGCTCGCGCTCCGTGACAGCGCCGGGATTTCGCTCCTGGAGCGCTTTTCTGTAGTGGAGCATGGCCTGCAGGTACGCCGCCGACAGATTCAGATCCGTCGTGTTGCTGAGCGACGGATTAAGACACCGCTCTGCCGTGTCGCACCGGTAGACCTTGATGTCGCTCGTGTGCAGGTTTCCCGTTGAAACCCCGAAGAGCGAATCCAGAAGCGGGAGCGGTGCGAGTGCAATCTGGCGCACGGTGGTATCGTCCCCGGCGCCCGTTTTGCGGTAGATGGTGGTGCCGGTCAGACTCATGAGAAGCTCGAGATGCCCGGACTCCATATGCTGTGTGGTGTTGCCGGCTTTGAGCAGCGCCCAGGTGAGATTCATCTCGCTGGCCTGTGCGATGCTTCCGCCCGTGGTGCGCCGCTCGGGGACGTTTGAGAGCACGGTGCTTCCTGAGGTTTTTGTCATCCTCAGCGCATCCGCTGCATCCTCGGCTTGCCCCGAGGCGCGCAGACTGTTGCGTGCGGCGTGTCCGGTCTGCTCGAGCCAGGCAGAGGCACCGGTGACTTCAAGCAGGCGGTGTGCTGCCTCACAGCTGTCGCCCATCGAGGAGGACATCTCCATTAAGAGATCCCGGTACTGCGCAAGCGTTTCATTGAGCTCAGGGGCCATGGCGTTGAGCGCGAGCTGAAACGCGACGCCCGGGAGCGCCGTGCCGATGCTGCGCAGAAAACTCATAAACTCCTCCTGACTCGGAATCGAAAACGCGCCGAGGTAGAGGTCAATGCCGCCGCAGCCGGCTTTAAGGTGCGGTGCGTCGATGCTAAAGAGCTGAAACGTTTTGCGCGGCACTTTGGTGACAAAACGTCCGCCCGTGACAAGGCCCAGCTCCGCGGTACGGTACACGCCCGCGGCGGTGACCGAGGTCTGCGCGGCGGCATCGTTGTAGAAATCCTCCACCCAGCCTGCCTGTGCGCTGCCTGCGGCAAGGAGCAAAGAGAGGAGGGAGGAGAGCACACGGCGTTTTGGCGAGCGACTTCTCGTGTGCGCTTTCCGTGGAATCCGTGCTGTCATTTTGCGCATTTTTTTCATTTTTCTGCTCCCTCTCCTTTGCGGTTGTGTTCAGACGGTGCCGCCGGGGCGTTGTCTGTTAGGTTGTTGATGTCGTTCGCTTTCGCTTTTTCCTGGCCGTCAGTGCCGGTGTTTTTTCCGGCAGGCGCCTCAGCTTTCACGACAGCGTCTGTGAGCCGCAGCGCGGCGGCAAAGGCGGGAAAGCGTGAGGGGTTGTTGTCGCGCGGCGAGGGCACCGCACGCAGCAGCGTGATCATGCGCCGCTCAAGCTCCGCCACCGACACTGCTCCCGTGGCGACAAGGAGTGGACGCAGTTTGCCGTCTCCCGCAGCAAACGCGGGAAAGCGCTCTGCAGCATCGGGCCCCGGAACGAGCACGAGGGCGGGGAAAACTGTGAGGGCAAGCCTGCGGCTTTCACCTGTATCAGGGACGATGTGCTCAATGCCAGCAAACCGGGCGCGAAAGGCCTCTTTTGTCTCAATATGCATGGCGCGAAGTTTGGCAAAATCAGCCGGCCGCCTGGCCACAGCCTCGAGGCCAAAGCGGTATTTGCCGGCGAGCTGCCTGGCGGCAGAGGCCATCATCGGGGTGAGATCGTCCACGGGGTCGGCAAGGAGCACGAGACTCGCCCCGGCGGCCAGTGCCGAGAGGGTTGCCTCGGTATTGAGCCGCACGGTTTCACTCTCTTCCGCGCGCACAAAGTTGGCGGTCGGGTGCGTCGCTGTCCAGTCGTACTGCGGGTTACTCAAACGGGCCTTGTCAAAGGCGAGCGCAAAGCGGTAGGCGAGCCCGAGCATATAGGCGTTAACCTCCTGATAGCGGGCCATGTTCTCTTCAGTGGGCGCCATGATGGCAATGTTGAGCCTTGCCTTTCTCTCCGCCTGCAGCGCTTCCACCGTTCTGAGGCTCTCAAGCGGCCGGTGACCCGGCGCCGCTTCTGCGGCGGGTACAGGCTTTTTGTCCGGCTGCCGGTCTGCAGCAGGTAAGGGGGTGCGCCGGTCAGACTTTTCGGGCATTTTTTCGGGTGCCGTGCGTTTGAGTCCGCTCTCGAGCTCCGCTCTGATGCGCCCGATGAGCGTCAGGGTGTCGGTCTTTTCCGCCTTGTCTGCCTTCTCAGCCTTTTCTGTTTTTTCAGTCTTTGCGTTATTCTCCGGCGTGCTGATTACCGTCGCCTGAGGGGCGCTTTTGTCTGCCTCTCTCTCTCGTTCACCATAAAAGAGAAACGGGCGGTCAGGCTTTTTCCAGACGTCCCGGTGCCACCAGGCGTCCGACGTGCTGCGGGCAGCCTCAGGGAGCGCAGACCCGTTGCCGGGCAGCGGCAGACTGCCGGCCGCATCAGGGGTGGGGACATCTTCTGCTGCTTCTGCCGCCTCCACCGGCACAGGAACCCCGGAGAGGGCGCCGGCGAGGAGGGTGGCAAGGAGCCCGTTGATGAGGACGCCAAAAAGCGAGACTTCGCCGCCTGCGCCCTGAGGGCAGCGCTCAAAGGGCGAGAGTCGTGAAGCCTGGCGGCGTCTTTCGTCCGGGCGCTGCGCCGGGTACCTCTCCGGCGCCTTTTGCAGTGTTTGCAGGTTTTGCGGTTTTTTGGGTTTTTGTGTCCCGGTCATGCTGTTTTTTCCTTTTTTTTCAGTGTTGCTTTCCGTGTTTTTTCTGAGTCAATACCTGAGGCGGTCAGTTGCCGGTTGTCACCGGTGCTGCGCCTCTCGGATGGTGAGGTTCCGGGACGCTCGGCACGGTGCCTGCGGGGCGTCTCGTTGGTGCCCAGCGGGATATTTCGCCTGAGACCATCGCGCGGATGCGCGCTGCAGCCTCTTTTGCGGCAGCGTTCACATCGGGCGGGCCGGCTTTACCCACTTCGTTAATCACATCGAGCACAAAGTCCGAAAAGTCGATCCGGGAGAAGTCAAGCAGTTCGAGCTCCGCCATCGTGAGGCCGCGGGCGATCGGTGCGTCGGGTGTGCCCCAGCCGATGCCGAGCTGATCACGGGCGGCGGAGGTGATGATTTTCGCGAGCCGCGAGTTAAAGCACACGTACACCTCCTGACGCTCGGTGCAGCCAAGGCCCGGCGTTTTCTTCACGCACCGCTCCCCCACGTAGTGGCAGAGCCGCTCGCCGCGGGCAAGCGACACTTTGGCGTCCTCAGCCGTACAGGCGCTCCAGTGGCTGTAGGCGGTCATTGCGGCACTGGCCAGAAAGCTCGAGGGCGAAAACGAAAAGCTCCACCCGGTGGCGGGCACATACGTGGCCGTGAGGCCCCAGTAGGAAAAGCTTGGCGAATAGGCGCCGCTTTTGGCGTTGCCGTAGAGCCGCCTGAGCATGCCCTCGGTGTGTTTGGACCAGCTGAGCGCATCGTAGACGTAGGGACTGCCCACATATTTGATGCCCTCTTTGACCGCCTGACCGGCAAAAATCACAGCCTGCCCGAAGGCGGCATTGCTGGTGCTCTCGCGCGTCTCGCGCCGGCAGCACGACGTGGTGCCGGCACGGTCCCGGCAGTGAAGCGCTTCGCCCCGGAAAAACTGATCGGCACTGATGTCGCCGTATGCGGCGAGCTCTCGCGCGATCTCAAGCTGCACGAGCCCGTTGACGAGTTCGGGGTCATTCAGGGCGGCACTGGGCCGGCACAAGTCGCCCACACAGTCCTCGCCGTCGCAGCGTGTGCCGAGGGCGGTCGTGGAGGCCGGCTCGCGGCACTCGTAGACGCGTGTCGGATTGGGGCAGGCGGGGTCATCCGCCGGGCAGCTCGTTCTCAGAAAGCGGCAGCCTTCCTTTTCAAGTGCCGCGCACTCCGTGTCACCCGTCGCCACACAGCGTCTTGTGACAGTCTCCTCCCAGCAGGTGCGGTAGGTGAGCACGCCGTCAAGGAGCCGCCAGCCGGGCACTCCGCTGCAGACCCGGGTCTCGGGCGCGCAGAGCGTGCTCACATCGATCCCCGCAGTGCTCGCCTTTCTGGTTCCGCTGTAGGTCCAGTTGTCAAGGAGGCGCGACTCCGTGAGCAGCGCGGGTGCGCCCTGAGGAACGGGCCCCGGCTCGGGCAGGGCGGTGCCGGCTGTGAGGCAGAGCAGCACGTCGTCGGCTGCGCCCGCAAACCCGGGCATCAGCCCTGATGCGGAGAGCGCCGCCGGCCGCCCGCAGGCAGAGTCAGACTCTAGAGGCTTGAGCGCCTCGCAGTTGCCCGCTGTTTTTTTTTCGCAACTAAAACGCTTTTCTGCTTTAAGACACACGCCGGTAGCCGGATCCGCCTCGAGACACGCCGTTTCAATCCGGCAGTCGGCGCCCGTTGCGCGGATATCGCGCTCGAGCGCCGTGCAGGCCGTGGCATCCCACTCCGAGAGCACGGTGTCGGGCTCGCCCGGCACTGTCCCCGCGTCACTCACGCCGGTGCCCGCAACGGGACTTTTGCACGCATAGGTGGCGCCCCACGCGGTGCAGGTGCCGTCCGCTGTCTGCGCAGTGCAGTGCACGGGGGCTTTCACGGTGCAGCCGGCCGCTTCGAGCATGGCGCAGGCAAAAGATGCGCCGGTTTCGGGTGCCGTCTGACAGCTGTAGGTTTCGCGCTTCTCCCAGCACACGCCGGCAACCTCGGTAAAGAGGTCTGTGGCATTGCTGTAGGCAACCTGCCGCGGGGCGCTGTCCGTGCAGGTGCTCTCAACAAGCCGGCAGCCTGGTTCGGCTGGCGCCGTGCCTTCGCGCCGGGTGGACGTGTGCTCCTCGCGCAGAATCTCAGGAGCAGTGAGGCGCGCATCGGCCGTGGAATTGACCCGGATTGGACAGGTGAGGGACGTCTCGCGCGTGAGACACACGTCACCCTCGGTGCGCGTGCAGCTCGCAGCTCCCGTCGTGCAGCTGTTCTCGCTCGCAAGCCTGCTGCAGGCGCCGGCCGTAGGGGAAGGGGTGACACAGCGGTAGGTGGACTCATAGCGCTCACAGCCTTCTGCTCCCGTCTGCGCACAGGTGCGCGAGACGAGTGTGCACTCGCGATCGAGCGCCTCGGCAGGCGCGTTTTGCGCGAGGATCAGCAAAAAGCTCACTGCGATCAGACGCAAGAGACTTGAAAAGGAAAGCCGGATTGTCATGCGGCGCTCCCTTTCTTAAACGGGGCACAGTCATCGACCCAGGTCACCTCGTCGCGCATGGCCGAATCGGAAGGAAAAACGAGCTTGCCGGCAATCGAGCCGGTGACGACTGCGCCTTCGCGCACGTCCATCGACACCCCTGCCGTATACGTGCCGTTATCCTCTGTGAGACTAACCACGCTGTAGCGCACATAAACGCCCGCAAGAGCGGTTTTCATCCAGGTGCCGCCGCGGCCGGGTGTGCGGATCACCGCCGGGGTGATCTCGCTCACAAGACTCACCGTCGTGCCGCGGCCGCAGGGGTGCGTGGCGGTGAGCGAGAGCGTTTTTCCCGCCACCGTGAGGCGCTTCTCAAAGGTCACACTCACCGATTCGCCGGGCGGGCAGGCGGGTGCATGCGTGACGGTACGCTTTTCCGAACACGTCACCGTTTCCACGGTCACGGGCGACTCGGTGCAGCGGTAGCGAAAGCGCGCAGTGAGTGTCACATCCGTGAGTGTGCGAACTGTTGTTTTCGCCTCTCCTGCGGGCACGACGCAGTTTCTCAGATACATCTCGGGCACTGAGGTCTCATAGGCCCTTTGCTGCGTGCAGCGGTAGGTGGTGGTTTCTGTTTTCGGATTCACACAGCCCCACCAGGTGGCGAGCATCTGACCGGCCACACGCGGGCCGATCACCTCCGTCGTGGTGATTTCACCGCTTCCCGGCCGGCAGACTTCTTCGTGTGTGCGCGCGGGCAGCGTGATGGTGAGCGGCGAGCAGCGGCCGGTTTCTGTGACGGGCGACGTGCGGGTAGCCTCCGTGACGAGTGCATCGCGCGTCGTGTTAATGTCGGACGGGAGTGGCGGGCGCTCCGGGAAACCGCGGTCTAAAACCTGTACCGCCCGGCAGGTCGGATCGGTTTTGTCCCGGCACGAAACCACTTCACCCACACCGGGCGAAAAGAGTGCCCCCATGCCGTTCTCATAGAGGTTACTGCGGCGGGTGAGCGCAGGATCGTTTTCCGCGGGCAGCATCGGGGCCACGGTTTCCGGGGACTTCATTGCGCGGCGCACATCCGCCTGCCAGTTGCCCATCGCACGGGCATCGGCCCAGGCGGAGGCGGCCCGTGCGTCAGACAGCATGAAAAGCGGCGGGGGAAGGGGCACGGTGCGTCCCCGACGCTCAGCGACATACGGCGTGAAGAGGGGCGGAAAACTCTCTTGCAGGACCTCGATCACCACCCCCGCGGCAAAGCGGGAGAAATCAAAGTGCGCCAGGGCAGGAAGCAGCACGTGGTGAGCGAGGAGCACGAGAGCAATGAGGGTAAAGAGTATTCCGAGAAGAAAATTCTCTGCGCCGCTACCCGTTGACGGGGACTCCGGCGTGCCGGTTCTCTCGACCTCTCCTGCACGGTCTGCGTCCCGGTTGTCCGCTCTGATGCTTTGCTGCTTTCTCATGACTGCTGTCCTTTAGTGATGTCTCTTAATGGTTTGTTCTGTCGGTTTTGTTGGGTTCTCTGCTTTTTTCTGCTCTCCCGGCACACTTCCGGTTCTTCTTTCGTCACCGGGGAGGGAGCCGCACGACCGTGGCGGCAGTGCCCGTGATGCGCGCGAGGCGATGCTCGCCCGTCTCAAATTCGAGCGCATCGGGCGGCAGGTCGCCCTCTAGCGTTCGGCGTCGTGCGGCGCGCTCTTCGGCAAGCCGGTCTGCCCCGGTCGGTGTACTGCGGGTTGCACTGGCACGGAGCCCCGCGGGGATGCCGAGCGTATCGGAGAGCGCCCGTGTGCGATCCGTACGGTCGGCACTATCCGTCTCGTCCGCTCTGCTGCGCCCGGCAAAAAAGGGATTTCCCCGGAGGGTGTCTTCGGCGAGCGCCCGGCTGAGCATCTGCTGGAGGGCGGTTTCGCCTGTCGTTGCCACAGGGACGCTGAGAAAGGCGCCCAGAGCGTTTTCAAGCGACGTGACGCCGTCAATGAGGAGCGTGAGGTCACGCCCGTTGACACTCCCGGTGATGGCAAGGAGCGGAAGCTGCGGCTGACGCTTTTCGCTGCCGGCTGCGAGCGTTTCAATGGCCCGAACGCGCGGCGGGTGAATTGAGAGTGCAATGCCGCGTTCGACAAAGGGGAGGAGTTTTGCCGAGGCGGCGACTCTTGCTTTATCAGGCCGATGGTTATGCATCCGCCCCGGGATCCCTCTCAGAAGAATCCCGGTTCTGAGTGCGCCAAGGTGCGAGAGCCGTTTGACTTCAACCGCAAGGCGCGTAAGCAGCGGCTGCGCGAGATGCGTGTCGATCACGAGCGTTAAGTCGAGGGTGAGCGGCGAAGCAGCCTCCCTGTCGCTCGCGGCCGCCTTACTGACAGACGACTGTCTACTCGCGGCTGCAGACTTTTCAGGATTTCCGGGCGCGGCGAGCACACGGATGCCGGCCGTCTGAGGAGATCCCACCGGTTCTGCGCTCAGGTTTTCGTGCGGCGTGCGTGCTGCGGTTTCGCTAACCTCAATCTCGGCTATCCCGTCACGGACGGTTTCGCTGAGCTGCAGCGTCTCAAGGGGCGGCGCCTCCCGTGGAAATCCCGCCGGGGGCGTGATCGAAGGCGCTGCAGCATGCGCAAGCGGGACGCCTGCCATGCCGCCCGCACAGAGGGCTTCAAGCCCGGGGAGCAGAGAGAGGAGCAGGCAAAAGAGGCAAAAGCGGCATATGCATGAGCAGAATAGAGACTTCTCTGACATTTACGGCTCCTTTTTGTCCTTAGCCGCCCCGAGCGCTTTCGCGACAGCCTCGGGGATGCCGTCGAGAAAATCCCCGTCGCGCGAGAGTGCCGGTGACCAGCGGGTGATGCGCGCAGCGCTCACAATGGCAAGGGTGGGCACAGTTCTCACACCCAGGGCTCTTGCGAGCGTGCCGCCCTGATCAAAGTAAAGACGGGCGGGACGGCGGGCATCTTCCGGCAGGCTGCGGGCGAGTTCTTCGGAGAGCGCCGTGCGGCTGCCGTTCACAAGCACCGGCACGATGCGCGAGGCAGGAAGTCCCGCATCGCCCTCACGGGCAAGTGCAAAGAGCCTCACCGTAGAGAGCCGCTGCTCGAGGTTTCGGGCATCGACGAGCCAGTAGAGCCTTTGAACCCCTTCAAGCGCACCGCGAACAGAAGGCGTCAGCGTGGCGGGGAGCCCCGCCTTGCGTCTCGCGTTCATCATGGCGGCGAGCGGCGTGGGTGAGGATTCAATGGCAGAGGTGTGCCGCATCGGGTAGTGCAAGCCCTGCGGGGCGTCGGCATTTTTACTCCAGTCCGCCTGCATTCTCTCAACCGCACGGGCCCAGGTGCCGTCAGCCACAGCCGAGGCGGCCGCCGCTCTCAAACGCTCCTCCCAGTCCGGGTCGCGCTCGCGAAGGGCGCCGGCTCCCGGGATTCCTGCCATCCGAAAGCGCGCGACAACCTCGGGCGCACCGTCCGGTTTTGCCGCGCAGTTGGGAGACGCGTCAGCGATGGCGGCCTGCAGCGGACTGCTGGGCCAAGCGTTTGCACCGGGTGCAGCCGTGGCGGCAGAAGCGGCAGAGGCGTGAGTGGCGGCAGACAGCAGCGCCGCGGCGAGGCCGATAATGACTGGTACCGCCGGCAGGCGGACTCGCCCCGTATTCGGATAAGTCAGTAGGTAGTGAATCATGATCTGGTCTCCTTACAGGCCGGCAAACGGGTTGGCCCGTTCGCAGCAGTCTTTACGCTCCCAGAGAAGCACAGCGCCGTCGCTGCCCGCGGGCGGGAGCATCCGCGCATCGAGCGTTACACTCCGCCCCCAGGGACGGCAACAGGTACCGTTGGCCGACGGTGTCTCGAGTCCCGCCGGGTAGACAAACTGCATCCGCCAGAGGTCCTTCTCGAGAATGGGCTGGTAGTTGGGGCCGCACTGACCGGCCTTGCCGGTCTGCGTGAGCAGTACGCCTTCACGGGCGAGCTTCGTGGCAAAGCGTGCGGTGAGCAGCATCCAGCGCGAGGCGGGATTGGGCTGCCCGGTGTGCCAGCCCGTGAGCGGATAGAGCGAGCCCTGGCAGCCCGAGCACCAGAAAAGACTGTTCACGGGAAGCCCCGCTGTCGCGGCCGCACAGTCCGTGATACAGGCCGCCTGCGCCACGGGATTGGCAAAGAGCGCGGATTCGGGCGCAAGGATGAAACTCGCGATCGAATCGTTCCAGAGCGGATCGAGTTCGGAGAGGTACGCCAGATCAAAGGGCGAGGTTTCGAGACACGCACTGTCCAGAAGACTTTCCATCAGAAAGAGCCAGGGCGTGATAAACCAGTGCACGTGATAAAACGCGGTAAGTTCGTGGGTGCGGCTACCGCGTTTTGTCACCGACGCGCGGCCCGCCCCGGCGGCGGTGGGGTTGCCGAAACTCACGCCCCCGAGCGTTGGCGAGCAGCCCGGTTCACTCACAATCTCCGCCGTTCTCACCGGCTCCCAGTAACTCATGTTGAGCCCCACTCGCATCTGCACCCCCTGGCCGCAGACACAGGCGGCAGGCGCATTGGTTTGCGGGTCTGGGAGCGCCGCGGCGGATTTGGGCGCAGGAAGTCTGATGGATGAGCCCACTGTGATCGGAAAAAGACACGACCAGCAGACATCCGTGACCGGATTGATAACCTTGCCGCGACAGACCGCGGAGTCCGCGGAGGCCTCAGGACTCATGAGAAGGAGCAGCGCCGAGAGTGCTGCCGTGAGTCCTTTTTTGAGTCCTTTTGTGGGTCCTGTATTTCGTGCTTTACGCATGGTCTGCCTCCGGGCGCTCAGTCCCCGTGCCGTCCGGGCGTTCTTTGTGAGCATCGGGCGCCGCATCAGCCCAGGCAGCCAGCGCTGCGAGCGTTTCGTCGCGCAGCCTCAGATAGGCACGGCGCGCAGCGCGAAGGCGCTCCCGGTCCGCGTCATCCGTTTTACTCTCCGGGTTCGTGCGCGGCATATCGGTTGAGATAAAGCGGTAGGTTTTAAGCCACCGGCGGCGCTGAGGGGCGGTGAGCCTCTGGCTTCGTTTCTCATTCATCATGCTGCGTGCGGCACGCACAAAACCGGTTTCGGCAAGGGTTTTCATCCAGGGCACCACCGCGGGGAGCGATTTCCCGGGCGTGATATAGCCCGTGGCCTGCGTGATCGAGACGCCGCCCAGCACATGATCAATCACGGCGGGAAGCCTTTCGGTATCAAGGCCCAGCAGTGCCGCGAGGTAGCCTTCGCTGTCGGTGATGACAGGAATGCCCCAGACGTCAGCGAGCGCGGGGCGGACAGCGGGTTCACTTTCAAGCACCAGTGCCACACGTTTGTCGCAGACCCACGCATCAAGCAGCAGTTTTTCGACCTGCGGCGTGAGTGTGCGGGCAAGTACGAGCGGGCGTGCTTCCCGCCAGACCGATAGCGGCCGGCAGGCAAGGCCGGGGAGACGCGAGAAAAGCGTGGCGATCCGCTCACGCATGGGGTTACTCAAGGCGCGTGCCGTGCGCACGATCCCGAGCGCATAGGCGCTCTCGCGCGCGGTGAGATGCCCGTCGTGGACGCTGTCAAATTCAATGAATGCAGCGGGCGAGTTGGTGGTGGCGATGGCCTTCGGATTGAGCGTTGCGTTGAGCATGCCGCGTGCCTCATCCTCCGTGCGGGCGGCCTTCATCGATTCGCGTGCCAGAAAAACGCCACGGTGCGCGAGCGCCGTAATGTCGCCAAAGAGCGTATCGGTCTCCTCACGCGTAAGCGCCCCAACGAGTGCCGCCGCGGCGCGGGCTGTATCGGGACTGGTGCCGGTGGCGTGCGCGGTTTCTTCGTGAAGCACCCCGAGCCCCTTTCGGGCGAGTGCGACCAGATAGGCCATGCACATATCCACCGAGAGATCCGGCATGGAGGCAATCAGCGCCTTGAGTTTCAGGCGCGAGAGTTTCTTTGCCGGCTGCTCAAGCGCCGTGTGAGCACTTCTTGCCCGCCTGGCCGCCTCGTAGTACTGGTTTTGCGGCTGATAAATTTTCGTGTCCGTCGGGATGCGGTAGCGCTGCGAGGGATTGAGCCTGCCGGCAGAGAGCGGCGGCAGAGGCTCTCCGGGCGCTGTATCAGGCACTGCCGGTGTACTCTCTGCGCCTTTGCTCTCAAGCGCCTCTGTCACCGCCTCGGTCATCGCGCGGGCTCTTGCTGTCATCGCCGGCGTGCCGGTGCCTGGCGTCGGATCGGGCATCAGGATGATGTCATCGTCCGTATCCTTCAGGTCGTCGTTCTCTCCCGGGACTTGCGCAGCCGGCACGCTTCCCTTCCGGGTTTTCTTCAGCGTGTCCTTCCGTGTTTCCTTCTGAGTTACCGGTATGCTGGCAAAGAGATCGGTCATCAGAGCACCTCCTTGGAGAAAAAACGTTCTCCCGCGCGGCGCAGGCCATCAATAAACCCTCTGACGCGCGAACGCTCTCTCGGGGCCTCCTGAGGGTCGCCTACGGGCTCGGAAAGGGGTGCAGTTTCAGGAAGCGGTGCCGGGGCGTCGGGCTCGACCAGCATTTCAATGTTGCCGATGGCGGCTTCAAGGTTGGCAAGCGAAAGCGCCAGTTCAATGTCCCCGCGGGACATCTCTGACGTATGCTCACCTGCCACTTCCTCGCACGCGGGACCTTCAATCACGACTTCCGGAATCGCCACAGGCTGCGCCCCGGTCGTGGCGAGCGCCGCAAGGCTCTCCCGGATCGATGCGGTGAGATCTGTTTTTATGCCGTCCATCGCGTGCCGGATTTCGTGCGAGAGGTCGGCGTAGAGCGTCTCCGTGGAAAGCCGTCCGGCGATAGCGGCCGTGATGCGTTCGGAATCCTCCGCTGCGAGCGCCACATCGGCAAGAAAAAGCCTGCCGCTCAACTTCTCTTCATCGTCCTGCTCACAGAGCCCCGCGTCACGTGCGAGTGTGAGAAGCCGCGAGGCAAAGGCCGCCTCGCCGCCGAGCGTTCTGATGAGGGTGCGGCAGAAGTCCTCTTCGAGCCGGTACTCGAGCACATTGCGTAGTGTGGTGCGCAGGGCACTCATGTCGTCGAGCGTCGGGTGCGCGTCGAGCGCCTCCTCAATGGCGCGCCCGGCAAGCGTGCGCAGCTCTGCGGTGAGCCCCGCGAACGCGCGGGTGAGCGCTGATGGGGCCTCAGGCGTCATCATCAGCGTGCAGGGCGCCGGGGTCGCCCGGGTTTGCGGTTTATCTTCGGCTGGCAGGTCAGGTTGAATGGACGTCATGGTTTGCGGTCTCAGTAAAAAATCGGGTTAAGGGGTGTTGGCGTTTTTCTCGTGCGGCGGTCAGCCTGGCGGCTCTTTTTCGGGAAGGTGAAGCTCAAACGAGGGCAGGGCGTTGCGGGTGGACCTGCCGTCTGCGTTTTTTGGCGCGGGATTATGGATCTCTGCGGCACTGCGCAGGCCGTCATCGGGGACAACGTTGCCCACCGGCACAACGACTCGTGTGCTCTCCGCGGGCAGCAGTGTTTCTCTGAGGCGGTAGCCGGCACGCTGCGGTGCACTCATGCGCCCGAGCAGAGGATCGGTGTTCCCGGACTCACCCACGGCCATACGGGGCGCGGGAAGGTAGGGGCTCTGTGCCTGCCGCTCAATGGCGCGTTTCATCTCCACGCGCTCTTCGAGCGTGAAGTCCGCCGTGTTGATGAGCGCGGTGAGTGAGGTGCGGATGGCCGCGGGCTTCACGTTTTCCAGTCCCAGCCGCCAGAGCACCCGGTCCGTGACATCCACAGGGTGCGAGCCGGTCCCAAGTGACAGCCCTTCCGAGAGGGTGCCAGGCGCATCGCTGCGCCGTATCGCCCGTCCCAGGCTTTTCTCTTCAGCCTCGATGGCCACCGTGATGAGCGCGTCGCGCCGCGCGGTGGTGAGGCTGGGTTCGGGGAGATCGCGACCGAGGATCGCATCACGCGTGCTGTCCCGGTCTTCAAAATGAATCGCAGCCGCGAGCCGCGGCTCCATCCGCTCAGAGGCGATGCCGAAGCGCTCGGCGATCGCCGCCCACATAAAGCGCCGGTACACTTCCCGCATATCGAGCGTGAGCGAGGCATTTCTGTCATGAATTGCCGAGAGCGCCGAGGCTGCCTCGCGCGAGTCGATCCAGGCGTCAAATGCACCTTTGACCTGCGAGAGAATGCCGGCGGCAGCAAGGAGCAGGAAGAGGACAATCAGGAGGTTAAAGCGGTCCTTCGCGGCAAAGCGCACCGCGGCAACCCCGGCCCGGGCAAGGTCGTGCATCATCGCCTCGCGGCACAGCCGTCCGAGCGCGGCGTTTTTAAGCCCCGCAAAGTAGGCAAGCCGCCGGCTGCGGCGCTGCTCATGGTCGCGTTTGAGCTCCGCTTCGATGAGCTCCTCCGGCACGGGCAGGCCGCCAAGCGTCTGCGGGTGTTCGCCCAGCCAGCTGGGATTGATCGTGAAATACGCCTCGCGTGAGTCGTCTTCGAGCCCGAGCATCGGGCGATCCGGATCCTGCCAGTCGATGGCCTCTTCAGGGAAAAGCGTGTGCACCTCGTGCTCGAGCGCCTCCCGGACATAGTCCGCATAGGCCGCGGCGTCAGGAATGAGACTGCGGCAGACGGGCGCGGCTGGCGCCGCTGAAGCCGCAGGGGAAGGGACGGCCTTTGTGCTCACAGGGACTGCCGTTTCTTCAGGGGGATTCACCAGGCTAGGTGAGCGATTACTACTCTCGTCCGTCGCAGAGGCCGCAGGCTTTTGAGTGGAGGCTCCCGCTGCCTTCTGCCGCTGCCAGGCGAGAATACCATCTCTGACATCTGCGGCTTCGGTCTTCGTGAGGAGTTTTCCGCGCTGCGCGACAAAGCCGGGACCAAAAAAGGTGAGCGACTCGACACCGTGGCCGGCCGGTACTTCTATGGCACCCGAGGCACGGTAGGCCTCAAGCTGCGCGGCGGAAAAGCCGCCTTCGCTCGCACGTGACGCGTCGAGCACCGCCCTCGCGGCCAGCTCCTCACGGCTCTCATCCATCTCGCCCAGAACCACATCAAAGGCGGCATCGCTCTCCGCAAAGGCGGCATCGCTCTCCGGTTTGTGGCGCAGGAGAGCCGCAGCCTGTGTGTTGCGGCGGGTAAGGTGCCGGGGGCTGCGGGAGGTCTCATGATGCTCCTGCGGCTGGTCAGCTCCGGTTTCTGCGGCAGCGTTACTGTCTCCGGGGGCGGTGCGAAAGAGAGGGACTTTGAGATCCGCTTTTGCCGCGAGTCCGGTAAGCGAGCAGGGCGCAGGCGCCGCTCTCTGGCTGACCTCACGCAGTTCTGCTCCCAGAGGACGCTTCCCGTCTGAGCCCGCAGGTGAGTCGAGTGCCGCAAGGAGCGTGGCTGGGGAGGAGGCTGACGCCTTCTTTCGCCCCCGGGTCACCACGGGCTTGCGCCCGCGCTCGGGGATCACCTCACCCGCGACCGCTGCGGTCGCCGGTGTGCCCGCTGCCGCGACGTCCGGGTAGACGGAGCCAGCGGCTGCCGCGCTTTTCTTTGCCGCGGCTTTTCTCCCCGGTTTGGCGGTCTTTTTTGCCGGCTTTTTTGCGGCGCTGCCTGCGGTTTTCCGGGCAGCGTCCTTCGTGGTTTTTGCCACTCTCTTGCCGGCTGATTTTTCCGGGGCGTCGGGCGCTTTTTTGTCCCCCTTACCGGTCTGATTCAGGATGTCCTTGTCGCACATCATCAGTCTTCTCCTCAGGCGGCCTCGGAGAGACGCTCGTCCGCGGGCGTGGCCGGTGCGGTGTCGCCCGCGGCCACATGGCGTACGGCGCTCAGAATGTCGCAGCCCGCCGCACGCCAGGCGTTAATGGCGGAGACCTCCGAGGGGTTGGAGGAGAAAAGGAGCTGACTCAGGCGATCGAGCGTCAACCGTCCGATCGCGGGCGGCTGGTCTCCCGTCTCGACCAGCATCTCGGCGTATTCGCCCGCGACGGTGGTGAGCGAGCGGATCATCTCGAGCAGGCCGTCACTTGCGACAAACTGCTTCTGCGCCATGAGCGCCGCGACAATATCGGCGTCCTGACGCAGGAAAAACCGTGTGTCCGCACAGCTCCAGGCGGCATGCGCCGTGGGCGAGTGCCAGAAGTCGGCGAGGTTCTGTGTCGCCACGACAAAACTCGCCTTGTGTTTTCTTGCGCGGCGAAAACCGCTCTCGATAAAACCTGCGGTGGCGGCATTGCCCATCAGATCCCAGGCCTCGTCGATAAAAATCATCTTGATTGTGGTGCGGTCACACTCCATCGTCTCTTCAATAATGAGCATGAGCATCATGAGCACGGCCTGACGCAGGGCGGGGTGCCCGGAGAGGCCTTCGAGCTCCAGCACCGTGAAGCGGTTGGCAAAGGTGAGCGGCTTGCCGCGGCCGTCAAACCACTTTGCGTACGCCGTGAGATAAGGCTGCAGCAGACTTCTGAGGTCACGCGCGCGGATATCCTCCGCAGCAAAGGGCGCAAGGAGCGCATAGAGGTCGGCAAGTGTCGCGCTGCGCCCCAACGCGGCCGCGCGGTTGACGGCCTCGTTAATCACCTGAATGAGCACACTGCGCTCGTAGGCACCAAGAAGAGCCCCGGGGGTGAGCAGCGCATTAATGACCGAGACCACATCATCGAGCCGCTCGACCGAGTCAGGTTTAAGGAGCTGCAGCGGGTTGAGATCCCAGATATCGGTTTCGGAGAAGGTGAGATACTCGCCATCGAGAAAGTCGCAGATCTTGCGGTAGCTGTGGCCGATGTCGATCACCCAGACAATGCCGCCGCGCAGCAGCGCCGCCGTGACCATCTCGTTCATGAGGACTGATTTCCCGGAGCCCGGGCTCCCCACAATGCCGATCGAGTAGCCGCCGTTGGGATTGGCAAAGGGATCGACCGGCATGATTTCGCCGCGGCGCCCGATGAGGGTCACCAAGGGTGTCGGACGGCTTCTGTCCGCTCTCACACCGGTCCCCTGCCAGTCCAGCACAATCGGTGCGCCCGCGGTGGCGGTGGCTGCGGTGCGCCGCTCAACGACCCCTGCCTTTTGCATGTCCTTCAGAAGGAGCGGCCCGCAGGTGAGCGGGAGCCCCGCCATGAGGCCGAGCGTGTGCAGACCTGTCAGTGCATGCCAGTCCCCGCCCAGCTGTCTCGCGATACCGGCAGCGGTCTGGTTGATCAGTGCCGAATGCTCCGGCCTGGTGAACGTTGTGAGAAAGTGCCCCACAAGCGCAATACCCCCTTCGCTCTTGAAGGACTCCTCGGCAATACGCCAGTTGCGGGCCTTGTTGGGGTAGTAGGGCGAGAAATTCGTGAGCGGCGTGTGCATCATCTGCAGCGCACGCATACGGTGCGCCTCGGCATTGAGCCGCTCGCCCTGACGGTCGAGCACTTTCACAACCGAGGTGAGCAGAAAAGGCGAGAGAATCTGAGCGCCGCCCCGCTCAGGACTGCCCGCCAGAAGCGACGCGCTGATCAGATGCCAGGGATTGGGGTAGGTGGTGAGCACGTGGCTTGTCGCCACAACGGGCGGACAGTCCGCCGGGTAGCGCTCTGTGGCGTGAGGGGTGAGGGCGTCGTCAGGCTTTTCGCGACCGGTCTCCTCCGGCGTATTTTCCTGTGTCGTCCCGCTTTCTGAGGCTGCCAGCGTAGTGGCAAACCGGATGCCGTGCTTGAGAATGGTGACTTCCGTATCCGGGAGCGTCACCTGTTCGTTCACCGGAGAGAAGGGATTAAAGAGCGGGTGCAGGAGTGAGCCGGTTCTTGCGCGGTGCGGCGCAAGCAGCTCGGCGAGCGTGCCCACGAGTGTATCCCCGTCCCAGGCCCCGGCCAGAAGGGCGTTGGCGGACAGTGTCGCCATCATGCCTTCACGGATGTTGAGGACCTCTTTTCGCAGCGCGGCGTCGTGCGGATCGGCTGCAGGCACAATGCAGGTGAGCCAGGCACGAAAGTGCCGCGGGAGCACACTCTGCGTGGGGGCGGCATCGCCCCGGGCGAGTTCTCTCAAGTGCGCACGCATTGCATCCGACAGCCCGAAGAGCATCTCGGCGGTGCTCTTTTTCACCGGCCGCATCGGCACCCGCGCGGCCATCGCGAGGAGATCCTCGCGGCTTGGCGCCATCCACTCGAGCAGTCCCTCAATCATGGGCGAGGCGTAGACGGTCACGGTCACGACAGTTCCCGCCGGGCAGTTGCTCGTAATGCCGATGAGCTCATTCTGTATCGCATCGGTGGCGCCCGTCTGCGGGCGGATCTCCAGCACAAAACCAATGCCTTCACTCACATCCGGCGTTGTCCCGGTGAGGGTGGCAAGACCCTCGCCGTCGATGTCTGCAATCGGCAGAATGCTCGCGAGCCGGTCAAAGTGCTTCACATCACCGTGCCGGAAACCGGGGTATCCGGCAAGCTCCCGGACGTTGGTTTTGAGCCGCCCGAAAAGGCCGCAAGAGCGGAAAGACGCGGAAAAGGGGCGAGATGAGGTGTGGCGGAGAGAAGCCTTTTCCCCGGGACTGCCGGTTTCGTTGTCTGAGGCCGCTGGCGCATACGTTCCGAGGCGCTTGCCCCGGATGCGTTTCACAAGGCGCATGAGCGCTCCGTTGCGCGTTATAGTGGGTTCCTTCATTTCGCGGTGCTCCCCTCTGAAGCGCTCGCCGCCGTTCCGGACCGCATGGTTGCGCGGGCATTAAGGAGCCGGAGGGCACCGGCAAAGTCCTCAGGCAGGGCAAGGTCGGGCGCGGCAGTGAGCGCCGGTGAAGTCTCAGGGACTGCATCGGTCTCACCCATCACGGTATCTGTCGCCTCAGCGGCCGGACTCACGGCTTCGGGCACATTCCGGCCGCGACGTGCGCGCAGCGGCGCACGGGTGAGCTCACCCACATGGCGGATCGCCGGTTTCTGCGCAAAGTAGGCCCGCCGTCCGCCTTCGGCCCAGTGCGAGCGCGAGACGGTCAGATAGACGGTCTCGCCTTCATGCAGGTCGCCGTCGGCATCAGTCCAGGGCGCAACAAACAGCGTGAGCACCTCTTCGGGCACTCTGCGCGGAAGGGTGAGCATCGTCTCGCCCGTCGGACTGTAGAACACGTCACGCAGCACGGGCTCGGGGGCGTCAGCCCCGGGGAGCGGCACCTCGCGGTGAGCAAGACGCTGCGGTGCGGGGCGGGCGACCTCAGGATCCCGGGGAAACGACTCTTCCTCAGCGCGCGCACGCGCTCTGCCGGGTCGCTGAATACGTAGGCTCGCGCTTTCCGCCACACTTTTCTCGTACGCCTCAGGGAGCGTCTGACAGGGCGAGCCCATCGGGGTGTTGCACGAAAAGGAGCTCTCGGCATCAAGACCTGTGAGTGACATACAGCCGGTGAGGAGCGTGATCACCGGAAAAAGGGCGAGCGTTCTCGCGCGCAGCGCAAAGCGGCGCAGAGCGGAGGTTTGAGCAGGTATCGGATTGGTAGCGGTCATAGTGAAGAGAAGGAAAAAAAAGACGGACAGATTCCTGAAAAAGTTTTTCTAGTGCGAGCGCGGCTTTCGGGGCGCGGGGCTCCCCTGGGGGCCGGCTTTATCAAAGTGCCCGGGCTCAATCATCACGCCCTGCGAGAAGACCACCTGGACCCGGCGGCCGCTGTGGCTCTCGAGCACGGGAAAGATCTGGTTGGCGATTTTGAGGTAGTAGTCAACCAGGCGGTCAAGCGCCTGACCCATGCCCTGACCGAGGCCGTTTTTGTAGGCGTTGGTGACACTGGTGGTCTGGGTGCCGAGCGCCGAGGTGGTGGTTTCCTGACTCGAGAGGCTGAGTGCCTTGCCGATCCCGGACATGATGCCAAGCGAGAGCGCTGAGGCGATCGCCTGGCCCGAGCGGGAAACGAGCCGGCCGCGGATCCCCACTTTGCCGTCCTCGCCCACGACGTAGCCCATCACTTTAAGATCAAGGTGGGCGCCTGGCGCTGCCGAGCACGAGAGCCGGTCAAGGCGGATCTGAATGCGTTCGGTGGAAAGGTCCCCCGCGGCCTGACCGGTCACAAAACAGCCCTGAAGGTCGGCGGCGAGCTCGTTGGGCAGTGTGGTCACCTCGGAGAGCCGCATCAGTACCGGCATCTCCACCGAGGTGCTCCCGGTGCCGGTGGCGGCAATCACGCCGGTGAGAAGCGTGGCCGGCGCGAAACTCCCCGCCGCGATGTAGCGCCTGGTGCCCTCGGCGCGGTTAAGCGCGATCGGTGTATCGGGAGCGAGCATCGGGGCGCTCGCGAGCACGGGTTTTGCAGTGCCCTGCGCGCGCTCGCCGGTTGCAGAAAGGGTGGAAGTCTTCTGCGCCGGATCGTCCGTAATGCGAAGCTCCTTGAGGTGTGAGGGGAGCCCCGCAGCATCGGGCGCTGCGGGCGCGGCAGTGTGTCCCGCCACTTCGACAAAAGCGGCAGGAGAAAGCGCTTTCGTCTGAGGGGACTCCCTGCGGTAGCTCTCGGGGTCGGTGAGTCCCAGCGTTTCTTCAATGCCGGGAAGAGCTTCATGATCGGGCTCTGCGGGGGCGGCGGGAGCGCTCGGCGCGTTCCCGGTCTGTGCTTTGAGCGTGGCAATTTCCGCTTTGAGCGCCGCCTCGCGGCTCTCGCTCTCCGCGTCGCGGCGTGCCGCCTCGGTGTTGAGCTTTGAGAGCGCGGCACTGATCTCTGAGAGCGAGCGGTTCAAAGCCGCTTTTTCGTTCTCGGCCGCAGTGAGGTCCCGGCGAAGCGTGCTGATGGCTTTTTCCATGCCGGTCACCCTCACATCAAACCGGGTGAGAAAACTCTCGCGGTCCGTGTTTTCAATGAGCGAAAACTTTGCCGGCTCAACGGGTTTTTCGTGCGGTTTTTCTTCGCTTTCCGTGACGAGCGCAATGAGCGCAGCAGGGATGCCAAGCGCAAAAGCGATAAACGCAAAGCGCTGCCGGCGGGTGCGCAGCGTGCTGTCGGGTGTGTCGGCACGCTCATCCGTGCTGAGAAGCTTTTTGAGAAAGTTCTGCATCAGTAGCGCTCCAGAATGTAGAGCTCAACCGTCTCGCCAGGCCTCACGTACTGCGAGGAGACGGCCGTGCCGAGAATGTCACCTGCGGTGAACCCTGCCGGATCAAGCACGAGCGGATGCAGCCCCGCATGACGCAGGCTGATGTGGGTGCCGGTGAAGGTGTCGTTACCCATCACACCCACGTGTTTAAGCGTGAGCGTGTGGCTGCGGGTGAGCGAGGCGATAAGCGACTTCACCTCAGGCGAGGTTTCGGTGTCGGGGAGAAAATCAAGCACTGCCGTGTTGCGGGTCACAAGCGCCATCAGTGTCGCTTTCATGCCGGCGATAAAGTCTGCACTCAGCAGTGCCCTCGGGGCGGGTTTTCGCATGCCCGGATCCGGCACACTGCCTTCGCCCGCCATCACCTGCCGCGGGCCTGTGCCCCGGCGGCGGATGACGATGTTGCGGCTCCCGGCGCCTGGCGCAGCGGTGAGCTCCAGCGGGACCATGTCGCCGGCGGCCGTCGTCACATAGAGACTGGCGACGGTGGCCTCTTTTGCGTACACAAAAATACGGCCCGTGTCTTTCTGGATATGCACGCTGATTCGGGACTCATCAAAAATCACCGAGACAAACCGCTCACCGGCGGGACTGATCATGGTGGTGATGCCGGCAGGGATGGTGAGCCGCAGCGGCTCGGTGGCCGAGGCGGTAAAAAGGCTGTTGCCTGTGCGGGAAACGCCACGGGAGGCATCAGGCGCAGCCGCTGTCACGCTCTCAGAGCGGGCGGGTTCAGCCGTAAAGGCACTCTTCGGGCCGGGGGCCTCTGCCGGCTGAGGCCCGCCGGCGGCATCCGCTTCTGGAGGTTGCGCCTCGGGCTCGCCCGCATCAGCCGAGGGGCCGGCACTCAACTGCCAGGGAGAGGCAACGGGGAGTGGTTCAGGTTCAGGCGCACCGGCAGCGGCAGACTCCGCGCTGAGGGCGCCCGCGGCGAGCGCTGCCGTGAGGAGCACGGCCCGGAGGCGGTAAAGCGCGTCTGAGGAGGGTGTCAAAGGGGCACGCCTGGCGAAAACGCCGGGAATTCGAGACCGGCAAAAAGGGGAGCGGTGAGATGTGACAGCATTGGGCAGCATGGCAATACCTCCCGGCGGGACGCCCCGGAGAGAGGGAAAACTACCCTCCGGGCGCTGAGCGGAACGGGAAAAAAAACAAAAAACGGGAAAATCTCTTTGGGTGGAAAGGAAACCTGTTTTGCGCGCTAGCGGCGCTTGAGTTCAACAGCCTCCGCATCGGTGAGCACTCTTGTCGAGAGCGCCTTAAGGAGCAGCCGCCCCGAGAGATAGCGGAAGGTGAGTGTGAAGCGCTTCATCTCACGCCTGGCGACCTTGTCGGCCATCAGCACCGTGAATTCGCCGTCGACATGCGCGGTGAGTCCTTCGACCGAAATACCCATCGGAATAAAGAGCGTCGATATCCGCTCACGCTTCATACGCTGCGCCTCCAGGACGAGTTCGGTTTCGAGCTTTGCCGAGAGCGTGGGATCGGTCTGGCGCAGAATCCGTTCGCGCTGATGCGCTGCAGTGACCGGGGTCACGGTGGCAAGCGCTGCAACGAGCCCCTCCGCCCATCGGGCGACATACGCCTCTGAGGGTCCGCTCTCGGTAAAGCGCCAGGCCTCTTTTTCATCGATGAGCGTTGGCGGCACGACAATGGTTTCGCGTGTCGGACGGCTTGTGACGAGTGCGCCGGCAAGGAGGACGTCGGCGGCAACGAGCGCCGCGGTAATCCAGATAAAGGCACGCCGGATGCCGATGCGCTCAAGCGCGGTCGGCGTGAGAGAAACAGTGTCGGTGAGGGAGTGTGGCCTGGTCATGGTTGGGGTTGCCCGGAGGAAAAATGGTGCGTGAAGGGTGAGCCGCTTCTCGCGGCGGTCATCCGAGAAAATAGCGTCGGGCGCTTTTCGGAATCCGGTCGAAAACAAACGGCCAGAGACCGAACGTCCAGTAGAAGACTCTCCAGAGCACACAGAAGCGTTTGATGTAGCGCTCGTAGAGAAAGCCGAGCACCACAGCGAGGATTGCACCGGCGAGCATCTGATTGACCTCGGCACAGAGCACAAAGGCCGTGACGGCGATCATGATCACATCGAGCGAGAAAAACATGATGCGCGGTGCATCATCGAGCCCTTCAGGAACGTGAACAGTAGTGAGCATAGGAGAGCCTTACGAGGAGGTATCGTTCTAGGAGACGGTGAAAACCGCATCAATGATGCCCGGCGCAAGAACGAGCGCAAGCGCCGCGCTGATGCAGACGATGGCGCCGACGATCGAGCCGCGGATGGCACCCATACCGAGCCCGACAAGCAGGAAAATAATCGAGATGGATTTGCCAAGCCCGCCGGTGGCCCAGCCGCGAAGGATGTTGTAGAGACTGTCGAACTCCGTGCCGGCGGCCATGGCCGGGGTGGTCATAAGGAAAACCGTGACCGCTGCGGCCCAGCGGGTGAGAAGCGGCACGGATGGTGTCTGGTGAGTCATGGGAGGTAATCCTGATAAAAGTCACCGCAGACCGGATCGGAGCGGGCGGTGCCCGGAGGCAGAGCGCGGCACGCCGGCGGCACTGAAGCTCATCAAGATGCGGCCGGAAGCGTCGTGCTGACGCCGGAGCGCTACTGCTCCATACGGACTGCGGGTGAGGAAAAAACATACCAACAGGAACCCTTTCAGGCGGGGACGCTCGGGCGAAGACCGCAGACCTGAGAAGGTGCCTGTTTCGGATAGTCATCATAGAGCGAGACTCAGAGGCCGGCGCCGGGGGCCAAAAATGACGAATTGCACACATGTCTGCAAAAAGGGGGTGAAAACGGGTGAACCGGCAGGACCGGGCGGACCCGGTGGCGAAAAGGCAAAAACGCCCTTCCGGGAGCGTTGAGTAAAGCGGATAAAAGGAGGCAAAACCGGACGGAGAAGCGGAAGGGGGAGGGAGCGTCGAGCGCACGAAAAAAAACGCAAAGCGGGCAGTGTGGTGAGCGACCCTGAATAGAGGGGCAGCAAGCGCCGCGGGCGCCGCTGTCAGCATGGTGCAGAGGGGAAGTCGAAAATGAGGGAAATAACCATGGGAAAAACGATGATGAATGACCCGATAAGGCAGCCTCAGAAAGAGGGATAAAGCGTCAGGCGAAAATAAGAAAATCAGGAAAAGACAGAAAAGAAAAACCACTAAAAAGCGAAAAAAGAAAGTGCGAAACAGAGGAAAAGAAAAAATAAAATTACATGAATAAACTGATTAAACCTGAAAATTAACGCCAACAGCGGATAAAAAATCGGATTAATTAAGCACAAAAAGAGAGGTCTCCCGCTTTTTCAGAGCGGGGGAGGCCAAAGGAGCGGCAACATAGCGGGTAAAGTGCGCCGCCGAGCGCAATCGACTGGTACAGTTTTTCAGACGCAACCGGTGAGCGTTGGGGCTTCCGGGGATAGAGGCCTTTTACAGGCGACTCCCGGAGGGAGGTGGAAAAAGGAGCCTTGGGCGGCCGTGACGGCGAAAAACGAAAGGAATAGCGACAGGAAAAGCGAAAGGGTATAACCGGGGGTAGCATAACTAAGCCCGGAGAGGTGGTCACTGTTGTTTTACGCGCTTTTAAACGGAAAATAACGGCGCAAAAACGGGGTGATGGGACCAAATGTCCGGGCTAAGGCGTTATTGAGCGAATTCTCAAAATCAATGGAGCGCTCAATCGGTGTGGATTCAGGCAGGAGTGCAAAACGGATTTCCGTCCGATGCGGTTTGCCGGCGGGCTGAGCGTTGAAAATTGCAGAGCGCAGCGTCAGAGAAACTGTAAAAAAGCGGAAAAGGGGGGATTTATTTCTCGAGCGGGATAAAAAAAACGCAAAGCTTAAGCCCTCGGCCACGCCTGCAGGCGCCGCTTGAGGCCCCTGACTGGCGGGCGTTTCCGGCTCAAGGCCTGGAAAAAAACAGGGAGAAATCCTCTCGGGAATAACGCGCGCAGCGCTCGTCATGTCCTGGAAAAAAAGAGCACCGGATGGCGCCGGAGAGGAGGACATTTTGAGGAAATTTTGAGGAAATTCTGCCCCCTTTTCAGAGGGATTTCGAGTGCGAAAATTTTACACAGTGTTACAAAGTCAGTCGAAAAAAAGGCGGTTTTGAAGCGGTTTTAAAACGCAGTCCGGCAAAGAGACAGCCGGAAAAAAACAAAAAGATCTCAGACGGAGGAAAACGACGGGCTGCCCGAGAAGCGCGGGAAAGGGGAAGACAGTGGTCCTGAGGATACTGACAGGAAAGTGGCGGTGTGGTTTTTCGGCCTCTTTCTGAGGCCCGCATTCAGAGCCCTTTTGCAGACTGCTGTCAGCGTGCGCCAGAGAGAGGCAGGCGGAGGACGTTTGGCAAATGCCCTGTGCCGGGCGAAATTTCACAGCGTTTCAAACGGAAATACGCACTGCCGGTAGAGCGGATCGCTATGGTGCAGAAAAATGCCACGGAAAAGGCATTTTCGCTATTAGGGTTTACCTTTATTTTATTTTGAAATATTTAGTGTTAGAGTGTTAACGCATTTTTTCGGTACGAATATTTCGTCTGAAGAATTCTTTCGGACGAAGAGTTAGTAATTGTGCTGAAAATGCGAGCCCCTCATGCTCTCCGTTTATACCAGGAGAAGAAGGATTTTTTCAATTGAACATGCTTTTAAAAGCCTGAGATAGATGAGTCCCGACCTTCAAAAGCATCACTCTTTTGAAGGTTAAAATGACCGCAGCAACCAGAAACAGACCAGAGACCGAAACCGGCGCTGCAGAGAACTCTGCCGTCAATCTTCCCACCGTCATTCCCGCCGGCACCGGCGGTGCGGGCAGCACAAACCGCCCGCTCGAAGTGGTAAGCACTGAAGCGAACATTTATTTCCGCATTCTGGAGGCTTTCCAGAGCTTAGACCGGCTTGGAAACGCCGTGGCCGCATATCCTCCCGGCAGACCGCTTCCCGATACAGCGCTCGTTAAAGGCACTGCCCGCCTGTTCACCAGAATTTCTCTCACCAGTGTGATCCGGCTGCTCAGTCTCATTTCCGGCGGTCTGACGCACAAGGTGAGTGAAACGCTCGTTGAAGAGGAGAGCGGCGACGTGCATCTGAGGAAAATCCACAGCTTCACGATCTCGGGGCTCGGGGAGTTCCGCTTTAGCGAGAATGCGGACGGCGGCGAGTCACGCTCTGTCTTCAAAGCTCAGAGAGGTGCCCGTGAGGCGGAGATTGCGGCGATAAAAGAGGCTATCAGCTCGGAGAGTGAGCGCTCTGACACAGCGTGTCCCTTTACCGGCTCAGCCTCTCAGGAGGAGGACGTGATTCTCGGAAAGAAGCTCGTCTACGACAGGCTGATGGAGTGTCGGGCCGAGCTCAGAGCCATGGGCGGGATACCCGAAGCGATTGAGGCGCTCGGCTTATTTATTGACGACGTCAAGAAGGCTTACCGGGGCTAATGATCAGGGGGCGTGCACAGGGAGTCTGACTGCGATAAACTTACACACCTTTGAAAACTTTTAGTGGTGTGAACCGGAAGATGTTTGATGCGTTTATCTCGGGTTTCTTTCTCAGTGCCGGACTGATTGTTGCAATTGGTGCGCAGAATGCGTTTGTGCTGCGCCAGGGGGTGCGCCGGGAGTTTGTGCCGATGGTGGTGGCGCTTTGCGCCGCCGGCGACATTATCTGTATTACGCTTGGTGTGGCCGGCGTGGGCGGCTTTATTTCGAGTCGCCCGCTGCTGCTTTTTGCCGCCACGTGGCTTGGCGTGCTGTTTCTCTCGTTTTACGGTTATCTTGCCCTAAGGCGTGTCTTTGCCACGGCCTCGCACGGCCTTGTGACCGGTGTTCTCGAAACACCTCAGTCCTGGCAGCGGGTTCTCGCGATGTGTCTGGCCTTTACGTTCCTCAATCCGCATGTCTACCTCGATACGGTGGTGCTCCTTGGCAGCATCTCGAGTCAGTATCAGGAGCGGGCCGGAATTTTCGGTCTTGGTGCGGCGATGGCGAGCATCGTCTGGTTTTCTGCGCTCGGTTTCGGAGCGCGGTTTCTTTCCCCCTACATGAAGAGCGCACGCTCGTGGAAGATCTTTGATTCGATTGTGGCAGTGATTATGTTTGCGCTGGTGATCTCGCTGCTGAGAAGTCCGTGGAGCGCGTGGCCGGGCATGTGAGGAAGAGGGCTTGGGAAGAGATACAAAGAGAAAACCTGATGCAGGCGTCGGATCTCAGACAGAATGTCTGCCGGATCCGGCGCTTTTTTCACGGCTGCCGAACTTTGCCCGCGACGAGGGCAGGCTTTATGTCCCCGGAGGGGCACGGTATTTTGTCCCTCGCTTGATTTTTGTGTCTACATCAGAGCGTCTGCAGCAGACTGGCGCTTGTTTTCCTCATCGAGCTGGTGCTTTTCAGCCCGATTCAAAAAATCTTTGGTCACATACCCCACATACCCTGCCATCAACGCCATATGCTCCTGGAAATACTCAATTTGAGCATCTTGGGTTTCCCATATGAGTTTTCGATCTCCAACAAAAGGGATATTTTTCAGGACTGGTTTTCCGTATTTTTTGTTCAGAGCGGCCGGAAAAACCCTGTATGCTTCACTCGCCTGGTCACTCGAAAATTTCACCATAACCGCTTCGACAGGGCTGTCCCAGCCGGCACAGAAAATGTCGATCTTCTTGGTTGGAATGTTGAAGTGCCTGCCATCAATGACAAGAAGGTTGTTCTCTACCGAAAACGGGTAAGCGGGATGCTCTGTACGATACTGCCTGCATGTCGTGATTCCCAGCGTGATGCCATCAAAGGCAACGGTAGAGGCCACGGAATGACCGCAATTCAATCCTGTAAGCGCAATTAATACTGCAAAAATCTGTTTTGTCATCGCCAATCTCTTTTATGGGCTGTAAAGATCACAAATCACGACGGGTAATAAGTCTACTCTTTGTCAGAAGTTAAACCGGACTTGATTTGGTGTTTAGCAACAAGGGGAATTCCGCCCGGCGCTTCAGCAGAGAAGCAGGAAGGCGTACAGACGACCTTGACACAGACCGTGTGTTCCGATGCCGTATTTTTATGTCGCGGATGCCGGCACGCAATCTGCGGCTCTAAGATAAAGCCGTCCGCAGAGCGCATGGCAGGGTGTGCGGGGAAGGCGGTCCGGGTAGAGAAAGAAGGGAAAACGCAATGTTGGCGTCGGATCTCAGACAGAATGTCTGCCGGATCGGAGGTGCGGACAAAAACTTGGACCAAAAATTTACTTTAACTTTGGTCTAGGTGC
>ERZ838399.486-NODE-486-length-47651-cov-11.571182_pt1 | contig 47651 bp, 40 predicted proteins | sample MGYA00519683_ERZ838399 | MGnify/ENA primary metagenome ERZ838399 (study PRJEB31850, sample SAMEA3708833) | human gut metagenome | biome: human gut; feature: human-associated habitat; material: faeces | place: China | collected 2014 ...
GAGAGTTATGATTATATTCCGATTACTTCTAATATGATTCTACAGTTGCATAGAGATTTATATAAATTCAGTGGCAATGGACATGGCGGAAGTTTTAAGTCCACAGACAATGTAATTGCAGAAAAATTACCAGATGGAACAAAAAAAGTAAGATTTCAGCCGGTTCCGGCATGGGAAACATCAGAAAGCATCGATAATCTATGTAATACATTCAAAGAAGCATTAAGTTTACAGACAATGGATGTATTGCTTTTGTTGCCGATGTTTATTTTGGATTTTTTATGCATTCATCCATTTGATGATGGGAACGGAAGAATGAGTCGTTTGCTTACACTTTTAATTTTATATAGATCAGGATATTTTGTTGGACAGTATATCAGTATCGAGAAATTGATATCGGATACAAAAGAAGATTATTATGAGGTGTTGCAGGCAAGTTCGTGGGGATGGCATGAAGAAAAAAATGACTATGCTCCTTTTGTAAGATATATGCTTGGTATTGTGATTGCTGCATATCGGGAATTTGGAGACAGGGTAGAACTTCTTACAGACAAAACTATTTCAAAATCAGATCGTATTACTGAAATTATTAAGAAATCTTATGGTAAAATTACAAAATCAGAAATTGCAAAACAATGTCCGGAAATCAGCCAGACAACGATACAGCGGGCATTAAATGAGTTAGTAAAAAGCAGTCAGATAATAAAAATAGGCGGAGGAAGATATACTTCCTATGTCTGGAACAGGGAGAATGAATAATATGGTTACTGGAGAATTGAAAAGTAAAATTGACAGTTTATGGGAAATCTTCTGGACCGGAGGATTGACGAATCCATTGGATGTAATTGAACAAATGACATATCTGATGTTCATCCGTGATCTGGATGATACGGATAATGTTCATGCGAAAGAATCAGCAATGCTAGGACTTCCTTATAAAAGTATTTTTGCTGGGGAAGTTCAAATTGGAGAACGAAAAATTGATGGTAGTCAGTTAAAGTGGAGTGTTTTTCATGATTTTCCTGCTGCAAAAATGTACAGTACTGTGCAGGAATGGGTATTTCCATTTATTAAAAATCTTCATGGAGATAAGGAAAGTGCTTATTCTAAATATATGGGGGATGCTATTTTTAAAGTTCCAACGCCGTTACTTTTGGATAAAATTGTAACAGCATTAGATGATATTTACGAACAGATGCAGCAAATAAAATCATCAGATACTCGTGGAGATGTTTATGAACATCTTTTATCAAAGCTTAAAAATGCAGGAGTTAATGGACAGTTTAGAACACCAAGACACATTATCAAAATGATGGTGGAACTTATGGACCCAAAAGCAGATGAGGTAATTTGTGATCCAGCCTGTGGTACTTCCGGATTTCTTGTGTATGCAAGTGAATATTTGAAAGAAAAGAAAAAAGAGGAAGTACTTTTTGATAAACAAAACAAAGAACACTATATGAATCATATGTTCCACGGATTTGATATGGACAGAACAATGCTTCGAATCGGGGCAATGAACATGATGACTCATGGAGTAGAAAATCCATATATTGAATACAGAGATAGTTTGTCTGACCAAAATACTGATAAGGAAAAATATAGCCTGATTCTGGCCAATCCACCGTTTAAAGGGAGCCTGGATTATGATATTGTAAGTGCAGATTTACTGAAAGTATGTAAAACAAAGAAAACAGAATTACTGTTTCTTGCATTATTTATCCGTATGCTGAAAGTTGGTGGAAGATGTGCCTGCATTGTACCAGACGGAGTATTATTTGGATCTTCAACAGCGCATAAGGCAATCAGAAAAGCTCTGGTAGAAGAAAATCGTCTGGAAGCAGTCATTTCCATGCCTTCTGGTGTGTTTAAACCATATGCAGGAGTATCCACAGCTATTTTAATCTTCACTAAAACCGGACATGGTGGCACCGATAAAGTCTGGTTTTATGATATGAAAGCAGATGGTCGCAGCCTCGATGATAAGAGAACAGAAGTAAAGGAAAATGATATTCCGGATATTATAGAACGTTTCAGAAATCTGGACAAAGAAACAGAACGAAAACGTACAGAACAAAGCTTTTTTGTACCAAAAGAAGAAATTGCAGAAAATGCTTATGATTTAAGCATTAATAAATATAAAGAAATTGAATATGTACCAGTAGAATATCCATCAACTCAGGAGATAATGACGGAACTTCATGAAATCGAGATGAAAATTGGAGAAGAAATGAGTGAGTTAGAAGAGTTACTGGGATTATGAAAATTACAATTTTTCGGAGAAAATAGATGAAAGTAAAATTAACAGATGTATGTGAGATTCAATATGGATTTGCTTTTGATTCTTCACGTTTTACAGAAGATAGTAAGTATATACCTTTGGTAAGAATAAGAGATGTAAAAAGAGGATATTCAGAGACATATTATTCCGGAGATTATCCAAAAGAATACGTTTTGGCATCAGGAGATCTACTTGTGGGAATGGATGGGGAATTTAATATTGCTCGATGGAAATGTGATGGAGCTTTATTGAATCAGCGAGTTTGCAAGCTAATTGCTAAAAAAGGGACAAATGAAGAATATCTTCGTTTTGCTATGACGAAGGCACTTAAGGAAATTGAACGAAGAACTGCATTTGTTACAGTAAAACACCTTTCTGCAAAGGAATTAAATAAATTGCAATTATCTGTTCCTGACCTTTCTGAACAAAATAGAGTTGCGAAAATACTTTCTCGATTAGAAAAAGTAATTGATTTACGCAGACAGGAATTACAAAAGCTGGACAATCTTATCAAAGCCCGATTTGTGGAGCTTTTTGGAAATCCCATTAAGAATGAAAAACATTGGGAAACATTTAAGCTTGGAGAGTGCTTGAAATGTATTGATAATGGAAAAAGTTTTACTTGTGATGTTCAGGCTCGAACAGGCGAGTGCCCTGCGATTCTCAAATTGAGTGCTGTTACTTATGGAGATTATAGACCAGAAGAAAATAAGGCATTATTGGATGAAAAACAATTTGTAGAGTCTACAGAAGTTCACAGCGGTGATTTATTATTTACTAGAAAAAATACACCGGAATTAGTTGGAATGGCAGCGTATGTTTATAACACACCAAATCATTTGATGATGCCTGATTTAATATTCCGGCTTGTGCCAAATGAACGAATGACTGCTATTTTCTTATGGCAACTTATCAATAATCGAGAGTTTAGACCAGTCATTCAGAGTATAGCTGGAGGGTCTGCTAAGTCTATGTCAAATATCTCAAAAGAGAGATTGAACAACATATCTGTAATTTGTCCACCGATAAATGAACAGATTAGATTGAATGAAATGATTAATCAAGTCAACAAATCAAAAGTTGCAGTACTAAAAAAATTATTCACAAGGAGGTGTTCTATCCTATGATAACCAATTTTGACTACCTAAAAAACGATCCCCAATTTTCAACCTTCGCAAACGTTGCCATATCAGCAGAAAAGATCATTCTCATAGATCCGGAGGCAAGCATCCTCAACAGCCGCAGAGCCATGGAGTTTGCGATAAAGTGGATGTATTCTGTGGATTCCGGGCTTGAGATGCCATATCAGGACAACCTGCAAAGTCTGATGAATACCGAAGAATTCCGACAAATGATTGGTCCAGATCTGTGGAAGCGTATGGATTATATCCGCAGGAGCGGGAATAACGCTGCTCATAGCAACAAAAAACTGGGAAGAGACGAAGCGATGCTTTGTCTGGAAAATCTGTTTATTTATTTAGATTACGTTGCATGCTGCTATTCAAAACAATACAAAGAACGTTCTTTTGATAAAACAATCATTACGTCTCGGATTAAGAAGGCAAAGGAATCAAAAGAAACAGCCAATGCAATAAAAGCAGAGTTGGCAAGAGAACAGGAGTTGTCTGCGAAGCGGGAACTTGATTTACAGAAATTAATTGCAGAAAATGCATCACTTAAAGAAGAACTCTCTGCCCGCAGGCAGGAACAGCAGCAGACTTATGTTCCGAAACCACTTGACTTGTCAGAATATAAGACCAGAAAGCTGTACATTGACTCTATGCTTATGGATGCAGGGTGGACAGAAGGAAAAGACTGGGTCAATGAAGTAGAGCTTCCTGGAATGCCAAATAAATCAGAAACGGGTTTTGCTGATTACGTTCTTTATGATGATATGCATCGTCCATTGGCAATCATCGAAGCGAAAAGAACCTGTGTGGACGTTTCAAAGGGACGGCAGCAGGCAAAGCTTTATGCGGATCTGTTAGAACAAAAATATAAAAGAAGACCAGTTATTTTCCTTACCAATGGATTTGATACGCATATTATTGATGGTCAGTATCCAGAGAGAAAGTGTGCAGTTATCTATTCAAAAAGAGACCTGGAAAAATGGTTTAATCTACTGAGTATGAGAACAAGCCTTAAAAACGTTACAGTAGACAAAAACATAGCAGGACGTTACTACCAGGAAGCAGCAGTTAAAGCGGTATGTGACAGCTTTGAAGAAAAGAATCGCAGAAAAGCGTTGCTGGTTATGGCAACAGGCTCTGGAAAGACAAGAACTGTTATCGCGTTATGTAAGTGTCTGTTACAAGCAGGCTGGATAAAAAATATTCTTTTTCTTGCTGACAGAAATTCGCTTGTCACACAGGCAAAAAGAAGTTTTGTGAATATGCTGCCTGATTTGTCATGTACGAATCTTGTTGAGGAAAAAGACAATTATAATGCCCATTGCGTTTTTTCGACTTATCAGACAATGATAAACTGTATTGATACAGTAAATGATAATGAGGGAAAATTATTTACATGCGGCCATTTTGACCTTGTGATATGTGATGAGGCTCATAGATCGATTTATAACAAGTACAGAGATATTTTTTCATATTTTGATGCACCGCTGATCGGTCTTACAGCCACTCCAAAAGACGAGATTGATAAAAATACATATGAGATTTTTGAACTGGAAAATGGTGTTCCGACATATGGATATGATCTGGCGCAGGCTGTAAAAGACGGATATCTTGTTGATTATGTCTCTGTTGAGTCAAAGCTTAAATTTATAGAACAGGGAATTGTATATGATGAATTGTCAGAAGAAGACAAGGAAGCATATGAGGAAACTTTTGAGGATGAACATGGAAATTTGCCAGAATCAATAAATTCGTCAGCGCTTAATACATGGATATTCAATGAGGATACCATAAAACAGGTTTTAAATATTTTAATGACAGATGGCATTAAGATTGATTATGGACAGAAACTTGGCAAGACTATTATTTTTGCAAAGAATCATGATCATGCTGAGAAGATACGGGAAGTTTTTAATAAAGAGTATCCACATCTTCCAGATTATGCGAAAGTAATTGATAACTATATGACCTATGCACAGAGTGCGATTGACGAGTTTTCTGATTCGAAGAAGATGCCTCAGATTGCAATTTCTGTTGATATGCTGGACACAGGTATTGATGTGCCGGAAGTTCTGAATCTGGTATTTTTCAAGAAAGTGATGAGTAAGGCAAAATTCTGGCAGATGATAGGACGAGGTACTAGGCTTTGTCCTGGCCTGCTTGACGGAGAGGATAAGCAGAAATTTTATATTTTTGATTTCTGTGGAAATTTTGAATTTTTCCGCATGAATAAAGGAAAAGCGACTGCAAATATGATAGCACTTCAGGGTGCGATTTTTAATCTGAAATTTGAAATATCTTATAAACTTCAGGATATGGAATATCAGATAGACAGACTGATTGAATACCGTAAGGCGTTGGTAAAGCAGATGAGTGAGAAAGTACGGGAATTACCGAGGGATAATTTTGCAGTTCGTCAGCATTTGAAATATGTAGATTTGTATTCTTCAGAATCAAACTATAATGCGCTTACGTATGAAGATACCTTGATTGTCAGAGAGGAAGTTGCCCCTTTGATATTGCCGGATGGAGATGAGGCAAGTGCTGTTCGATTTGATGCGCTTATGTATGGAATTGAACTGGCTTATTTAGTTGGAAAGAAGTATTCAAGAGCTCGGACCGACTTGCGTAAAAAAGTGGCAGGAATTGCAAATGTGGCTAATATTCCTGAAATACAGGCACAGTCAGAATTGGTTAATAAAATTCTCAATACAGATTATGTTGATAATGCCGGAATTAATGAGTTTGAAGAAATCAGGGAGAAACTTCGCGATTTAATGAAATATATTCCGAAAGGAACAATCAAATATGTGACTAATTTTACAGATGAGTTGCTTTCTATGGAGTGGAAAGAATCTGAACTTGAGAATGATGAACTGAAAAATTACAAAGCAAAAGCAGAATATTATATCCGACAGCATCAGGATAATATTGCAATTGCCAAATTGAAAACAAATCGACCTTTGACATCAGGAGACCTTGCATCGTTAGAAGAGATACTTTGGCGTGAAGTTGGCACAAAGCAGGATTATGAACACGAATTTGGAAGCAAACCACTTGGTGAATTCGTCCGTGAAATTGTAGGACTGGATATGAATGCCGCCAAAGAAGCATTTTCTGAATATCTTACGGGCACAAATCTTGACAGCAGACAGATTTACTTTGTGAATCAGATTGTGGAATATATTGTTCATAATGGAATGATGAAAGATCTTTCTGTTCTTCTGGAGTCACCATTTACTGACAGAGGAAGCGTAGCAGAAGTATTCACTGATTTGAATGTTTGGCTGGGAATCAGAAAAGTAATAGATACAATAAATGCCAATGCCGCAGCATAGGAGAGAAAGTATCAGAAAAACTACTCCTCCTCTTAAAATAATTAACTGGCACATTTCCACGAAATGCGTTATCCTGTAAAAAGAGAAATATACAGAACTACACAAACAGGAGGGCCATTCATGAACAAAAACCAAATTTTCATAAAAACTGGCACGGAATACAAGAAAATCACCAAAGAACTTCTGGAGGAGAGCAATCTTGCGGAGCTGATCGGTGATAAGGACAAGATGGTTGGTATCAAGCCGAACATGGTTTCGGCATCTGACCCGTCCAATGGTGCAACGACGCATACAGAGATCATCGCTGGAATCCTTGAATACCTCAAGGAACACGGTTTCCGCAGGATGATGATCCTTGAGGGATCCTGGGTGGGGGACCGTACTTCAGATGTATTTGAGGTATGCGGTTATCAGCAGATCTGCGATGACTATGATGTGGAATTCCACGACACACAGAAGGACAAAAGCTTCACAAAGGACTGCAGTGGCCTGGAACTCAGGATCTGCAACAGTGTAAAGGATGTTGATTTCCTGATCAATGTACCGGTCATGAAGGGACACTGCCAGACCAAGATCACCTGTGCCCTCAAGAATATGAAGGGACTGATCCCGAACACAGAAAAACGTCATTTCCATTCCATGGGGCTGCACAAACCAATCGCGCACTTAAATACAGGCATCCATCAGGATTTTATCGTAGTCGACAATATCTGCGGCGACCTGGATTTTGAGGATGGTGGAAATCCGGTTGTGATGAACCGCATCTGGACAGCAATGGATCCGGTACTCGTAGATGCCTATGTCTGTCAGCAGCTCCACTACAAGGTTTCTGACGTTCCCTATGTAAAACTTGCCGGAGAACTTGGCGTTGGCTGTTCCGACATTTCCAAAGCGGACATCCACGTACTGGGTGAAAATGTTCAGCAGAACATCCCGGAACGCCGCAAAGTTGTAGAAGTAGCTGATGCTGTCGAGGAAGTAGATTCCTGTAGTGCCTGCTACGGATACCTCATCCCGGCACTGGATATGCTCAAACAGGAAGGGCTTCTTGAAAAACTGCATGAAAAAATCTGCATCGGACAGGGATACAGAGGCAAGAGCGGAGAACTCGGAGTCGGACACTGCACCAGAAACTTCAAACATCATGCAGAAGGCTGCCCGCCGACCGAAAACCAGATCTATGAATTTCTAAAAGAATATATCTCAAAATAAAATCTATGGGGGAATGCAGCTACATTCCCCCACATTATTACATTACATATCAGGAAAACACCAATGACGCGTTTGACAATCTAACTATCTTTCATAAGCTTCTTTAAGGATCTTCACGATCTCTTCCGTAGTAAATTTACTGCTGTCGATACACAGATCATACTGTCCCATATCCAGCCATTTCTCATCGGTAAAGAATTCGTAATAGGATCTACGTTCTTTGTCCATTCTCTTGACCAGTTTGCGGGCACTCTTTTCTTCACGGTCGAGGCGCTCCATGACATTTTTGACACGGGTCTCAAACGGTGCGTAGATGAATACGCTTAAAGTACGATCCTGGAGGATATGGTTGGCACATCTTCCTACGATCACGCAGTCTTCCTTGTCCGAAAGGGAAAGGATGATATCGCGCTGGAGTTCAAACAGAACATCATTCATCGGAATTGCCCGGTAATCCTGGCTTATCTGAATCTCATGATTTACAGGAAAACTCCATGCCCCTGGCCGTTTCTCATCCACATCAGCAAGATCGCCGAAAGGAATATTCTTGTCCCTGGCTGCGATCTCGATCAGTTCTTTATCATAAAAACCGATTTCAAGTTCTTCTGCGAGAGCCTTGCCGATCGCATGTCCACCGCTTCCATACATTCGATTGATTGTGATAATACGTTTACTCATAGTGAATCCTCCTTTCGATGGACTTTCTTTTTTGTAAATATTATAACATAATAGTTAGAAAATATCTACAATACACTAAAAATAAATTGAAAATTATTTGTATAAATTAAATAAATCAGATAGAAAAAATGAATTTTAAGGTTCATTTAAGTTTAATTCACCGGGCTTTCACAGATCGCACAATAAGTGAACACACCTTTTTGCTAAAGTATATCCCAGAGACAGAGAACAGGAGATCCGATCACACGGACGGCTTGGAGGGTAAAGATGTTTCATAAGGGAAGAAAAGTGAAAAAATCCAAAAAGAAAAAAATAATAAGTCTGATCGTTGTCGTAGCAGTGGCAGGAACGTCAGGAGCGGTAGTCTACAGGAAAGTGAGACGGCCGGTGGCAGCAGCCACAGAAGTCAGCAAGGTACAGACAGCAGAAGTAAAAAAAGGAAATATCTCAAATACGATCACAGGAACCGGAAATCTGGAGCTGGATGATGCAGAGGCGGTGTCGATCCCATCAGGATTGACGATCGGAGACGTTCTGGTTGAAAGCGGAGACTACGTTTCGGCGGGAACGGTTCTGGCAAATGTTGACAGCGCATCCGTACAGACTGCAATAGATGAGATCCAGAGCGAACTGGAGGAGCTGGATGAGAAAATCCGCACCTGCCAGGAAGACGAGGATGCAAATGCAGTTGTAAGCTCGGTGTCAGGCAGAGTGAAGGCGATCTATGTTGAAGAAGGATCGGATGTTGCAGATATCATAACAGAAAAAGGCGCATTGATAGAGCTGTCACTGGACGGATATATGGCAGTATCTATCGAAAAAACAGATTCTGTAGCGGCAGGAGACAGCGTTTCGGTAACTTTATCCGACGGAACCGTAGTTACAGGAACTGTAGATACACAGGAAAGTGGCAGTACGATCATTACCGTCACAGATAATGGAACGACTCTGGGTGATGAGGTGAGTGTATCTGACAGTAACGGAAATGTGCTTGGAAGTGGTACACTTTATATTCATCAGCCATTTGAAGTCACAGCGGCAGGAGGAACCGTATCTTCGGTATCTGTGACCGAAAATGCATCCGTCAGTGCAGATGATGAGCTTCTGGTCCTGGAAGGGACGGAGAGCAGTGCGGAATATGAAAAACTGCTGCTTGTCCGTAAAGCAAGGACAGAAACACTACAGAAACTTGCACAGCTTGCCAGATCGCCGCAGATCATTGCAGAGCAGGATGGAATCGTACAGGACGTAAATGTGGCAGCAAGCGGAACGACTTCCTCAGAATCTTCTGCGCAGAGCAGTACCACCAGCGGTGCGGGAAATGCATCACAGATGGCATATACAGGGCAGGATCTTTCGGATCTTACCTTTACACAGCTCTCTTTTGATGACGGGACAACACCGGTCATTGTGGAGGAAACAGAAAATAATTCCGATGACACGCAGGATACCGTACAGGATCAGCAGATTGCTTTTTCCATAGTGGGAAGTGGAAACTCGACAGGCTCTCTTGCAGTGATTCCGGCGCCGGTGACCGGTCAGACACCAGTGACAGACATTTCTGCTTCAGGCGGTATCTATTCGGGAGTGATCACCTGGAACCCGGCTGACAGTGTCTTTGCAGCAGGGACAGGATATAAGGCATTGGTCGTTCTTTCGGCAGCAGAGGGCTATTGCTTTACCATGGCAAGCATTCAGGGGATTGAGACAGGAACAGTATCCGGTGTGCAGATCTCTGATAATGGAAAAACACTGGAATTTCAGATGGTATTTCCGGAAACAGCAGCGGAAAACAATAATTCAGGTGACCAGATCGGCGATAATGGTAATTCCGGACAGGAATCAGATTCGACTGTAACAGATGGAAGTACATCACAGAGTTCATCGAATGAACAGCAGTCAAATGAACAGCAGGATACAACAGGCAGCACACAGAATAACGAAAACAGCAGCACTACACAAAATTCAGCCGCAGCAGGAAACGGTAACAGCCAGAGTGCAAAGGCGGGGCAAAGCACCGGAAGCACAGGTGCAAGTGCCAGTGGAACTGCAGGCACAGCAGACAGCACTTCCACATCCAAAGAAGACAGCACGGAGGACGCTGTAGATTCCGCCAGTCAGTACAGCACCGATGTCACAGCTTTTACGATCTCACCGGACGAGAACAGACTTCTTTCTGTAAGTGTGGATGAACTCGATATCAACTCTGTAGAACACGGTCAGAAAGCAGTCGTGACTTTTGACGCGATCGAGGATCAGGAATTTGAAGGCGAAGTGACAAAGATCGGAAACACGGCAAGCGTCAGCGGCGGAGTTGCCAAATATACGATCACGATCACAATTCCAAAAGATGACAAAATGAAACAGGGCATGAACGCTTCCGCGACGATCACGATCGAAGACCGTGAAGATGTCCTTACCCTTCCAATGAATGCACTGCAGGAAAAAGGGGACCGCACCTTTGTATATACCGAAAAAGATGACGATGGAAATCTTTTCGGCGAGACAGAAGTGACGACGGGGCTTTCTGATGGAAGTACCGTGGAGATCACAGACGGACTGGAAGAGGGTACGACGGTGTATTATCTCCGTTCAGAGAGCAGCTCTTCCGGCAGCAGTACAGATATGCCGGATATGCAGATGCCGGATATGAGCGGAGGCGGCATGGATGGCGGCGGTATGCCGCAGATGGACGGAAACGGCGGTGGTGATATGAGTGGAGGTCCTGGCGGCGGAGGCGGTCAGGGCGGACCGGGAAAGTAGGTGACGGAAAATGAGACTTCTGCAGTCTTTCAAGATGGCATGGCATGCAGTTTCCACAAATAAGCTCCGTACTTTCCTGACAATGCTTGGGATCATGATCGGTGTGGTTGCACTGGTGGTCCTGGTGTCCATTGCGGACGGCGCGACAACCTCTGTTACCGATGAGATTTCCGGTTTTGCCGAGCCGGATGAAGTGGATGCGGCTGCACCGATGGCAAGAACCAGCGTGACAGCAAAAAGCGGCTACACAAGCGAATCCATGACCCTGATCGGAACAACGGGCAGCTATCTGGACATCCAGCAGATGGAGATACAATACGGACGTTTCATCAAAAACGCTGATGTGGAAAACAACACCAATGTCGTGGTCCTCACTTACGATACAGCGGTAGAGCTTCTGGGAAGGGCAGATGTCGAAGGCGAAAAGATTTCTCTCAACGGCAAAAGCTTCCTGGTTATCGGAGTGCTGACGGAGGACAGTTCCTCTTCACTTACAAAGGGAACAAATATGATGAGCAGCAGTTCTGACGACGAGGATTCCGGCAGTTCCGTGGTCCTTGAAGGATACATTCCGTTTTCTACCATGACACGCCTTGCAGATAATATCCTGAATGTGACACAGTTCTGTGCTTCTGCGACCAGCGAGGAGACTCTGGATGAAGCCGAAAATGCCCTGACAGAGCTCCTTATGGAGCGGTTTGAATACGATGAGGATGCTTTTTCTATCTCAGATCAGTCGGAGATCATGGATACGATGGAAAGTGTCAACAGCACGATGGCACTGATGATCGGTGGTATCGCAGCAATCTCCCTTCTGGTCGGCGGCATCGGGATCATGAACATTATGCTGGTCTCCGTGACAGAGCGTACCAGGGAGATCGGAATCCGAAAAGCGATCGGGGCCTGCAAGAGAACGATCATGATGCAGTTTCTTCTGGAAGCACTGATCGTCAGTATCATGGGCTGCTTCGCCGGAATCGGACTTTCGTGGGTGATCCTGAAGCTTGTGGGGATTTTTACCCCGTCCATGCAGTTTACGATGGATATGCGTGTGGTATGGGTCTCCGTAGCATTTACAGGTCTGATCGGTATCATCTTCGGCCTGTACCCGGCCAACAAAGCAGCCAGAAAAAAGCCGATCGACGCACTTCGCTATTCAGGTTAAACAGCGATAAAAATCGTGTCGAACGAAAATTGTTGACCCTCGCAGAGAATACTCTTATAATAATGATATCTGCAGATCGATCCATAACAACCAAGTCTTTCAAAGCCCTATCAAGAAAAAATACTTGACAGGAGCACGATTATTAAATATAATTTTCTTATAAATTACGAAAATATTACAGAAAAAATAATTTCAGAAAAGAAGACATAATGAAATTGCAAGGATTATAAGAGTATGAAGAAATCAGAATTATCAGAGAATCAGAACCCGGAGCCCGTTAAGGGTAAGAATAAGACGAACAACAGGAAGAGACTGCCAGCCTCATTGAGAGCCTTTGTTTCACTGAGCGTATGTGCCGCTACCGTACTGACCGTATCCGGCGGTCTTAAGATCGCGGACAGCCTTAATAAGCAGAACAGAGTCTATGCGGCAGCAGACAGCACAGGAAGCAGTATTTATGAAGGTGCGAATTATGATCTGCCATCAGGGATCGCAGGTGTGGCTTCCGGCGTGAGTGGGACTCCTTCTGCGGGAATGACGATCAACCGTATCGGAACTTCCTGCGAGGACGTGATCGTAGGCCAGCGCGTACAGAAGATCACCAGCCAGGCAGTTGAGATGAATGTCAGTGAATCCATGGCAACGACCATCGACGATTTTGATTCCAAGGTCGTATCTTCTGCGAAGATGATGTCCGATGAGGATTATCAGAACCTTCTGCAGATCGTGGAGGCAGAAGCAGGAACAGAGGATATCAAGGGCAGGGTCATGGTTGCCAATGTGATCATGAATCGTGTGAAATACAGTGAATTTCCAGATAATGTCACAGATGTCATCTGGGAGTATGATAATGGCGTAGCTCAGTTTTCGCCGGTCGAGGACGGACGGATTTCAGAAGTCACTGTTTCACAGGAGACGAAGGATGCCGTCAGACAGGTCCTTGAGGGAACGGATTATTCCCAGGGTGCGCTGTTCTTTATCCAGAAATCAGCCGCGGCCAGGGACAATATCTCCTGGTTTGACAAGAACCTCAAGAAGCTGTTCAAGCACGGTGTACATGAATTTTATACATATCCGGATGAGGTGCTTGCAGCACACTAGAATACAGGGACAACGTATACAGCTCCGAGAGAATGAGAATCTTTCGGAGCTTTTTGAATTTTACTATGGAATTTTACACGTTACCGTGGTATACTATGACAAAAATCAAAAAAGAACCAAAGAAAGGCAGGAAGGATACATGCAGGTATTATATAAGAGCACCAGAGGCAAAGGCGAGACAGTAACAGCGTCTATGGCTATTTTGAAAGGACTTTCCGAAGACGGAGGTTTGTTCGTACCTACTTCTATTCCGAAACTGGATGTTCCTGTAGAGAAACTTGCTCAGATGACATATCAGGAAACAGCCTATGAAGTTATGAGCCGTTTTCTTACAGATTTTACAGAAGAAGAGCTGAAGAACTGTATTGCAAATGCATACGATGAGAAATTCGACACCACAGAGATCGCACCGCTTCATGAGGCAGATGGAGCTTACTATCTGGAACTGTTCCACGGTTCTACCATCGCTTTCAAGGATATGGCACTGTCCATTCTTCCACATCTTATGACAACAGCAGCGAGAAAGAACCAGGTCAAGAACGACATCGTGATCCTGACTGCAACTTCCGGAGATACCGGTAAGGCTGCACTGGCTGGTTTTGCAGATGTTCCGGGAACAAGGATTATCGTATTCTATCCGAAGCACGGTGTAAGCCCGATTCAGGAGAAGCAGATGGTAACTCAGAAGGGTGCCAACACAGCCGTTGTAGGTATCACAGGAAACTTCGACGACGCACAGACCGCAGTCAAGAAGATGTTCAACGATAAGGAACTTGCCGCAGAGCTTAATGAGGCAGGCTTCCAGTTCTCCTCCGCAAACTCCATCAACATCGGCCGTCTGGTACCGCAGATCGTATATTATGTATATGCTTATGCGAAACTGGTCAAGAAAGGTGCCATCAAGGCAGGAGATGAGATCAATGTTGTTGTTCCTACCGGAAACTTCGGAAACATCCTTGCTGCATTCTATGCAAAACAGATGGGACTTCCGATCCACAAACTGATCTGTGCTTCCAATGAAAACAAAGTCCTGTTTGATTTCTTCCGTACAGGAACTTACGACAGAAAGAGAGATTTTATCCTTACAACTTCTCCATCCATGGATATCCTGATCTCCAGTAACCTGGAGCGTCTGATCTACCGTCTCACAGGAGAGAATGCAGAGAAATGTGCAGAACTGATGCAGGCATTAAGTCAGGGTGGTGAATACACGATCACAGACGAAATGAAAGCAGGACTTGCTGACTTCTACGGAAACTACTGCAGCGAAGCAGAGACCAAAGAAGCGATCCATGAGACATTTGAGAAGGCAGACTATGTGATCGATCCGCATACAGCAGTTGCAGCAGGCGTTTACAAGAAATATGTCAAAGACACAGATGACACTCTTCCGACTGTGATCGCATCCACAGCAAGCCCGTACAAATTCACAAGAAGTGTTATGGCTGCAATCTCCAACAAGGGAGAGGGACTGGATGACTTCGCACTGGCAGATGAGCTGACCAAGATCTCCGGTGTCAAGATCCCGAGAGCAGTAGAGGAGATCCGTACAGCACCTGTCCTTCATGACAGAGTTGTAGATGCACCGGATATGCCGGCAGCAGTTAAGGACATCCTTGGAATCCACTGAGAATAAACTATAATCAAATAACGAAGTAATAATAAAAGATATCCTGACAGATCCTCTGTTTTATTGAGCAGTGTGGTCTGTGCAGGATATTTTTTTATGGGGAAAGATGGAAAATTAAGAAACTTTAAGAAATGATTCAGGAAATGTTAAAGAGACTGTGTAAAAATATGACACGTAAGGGCAGGTGAAAGTTAGAAACATGACATACTGAACTTTTGCGATTTTAAATATGGAGGATAACTAATATGGCATATCATCAGGGAATCTACCTGTTCTGCTTTCTTCCTTTTGTTGTACTTGTTTATGCATTGACTCCCAGGAAAATCCGGCGTGCGGTTCTGATACTGGCAGGATACGTCTTTTTCTGGTCTTTCAGCCGCTGGCTTGTCGTTTACCTGATCGGAGTAACGACATTGATCTATGGAATCGGACGTCATATGGATCATCTGAAAGCTGAGGGAAAAAAGAAGGCAAAAGAACAGGGAGCCAGAGAGCCCCGTACTTTCATAAAGAAGCAGTATAAGTCCAGAGAAAAAAGAACGCTGATCGCAGGGATCCTGCTCCTTCTGGGGATCCTTGGATATCTGAAATATTGTAATTTCTTTGTGACAAATATAAATCATATCCTTGAAATGTCAGGAAGATCAGTCTTCCTTCAGCCGCAGACACTGCTGGTTCCGATTGGAATCTCTTTTTACACACTGGAAGCTGTCGGATACATGGCAGATGTGTACTGGGGCAGGATCCATGCGGAGAAAAACTGGGCAAAAATAGCATTGTTTCTTGGATTTTTTCCGCAGATCATGGAGGGACCGATCGGTACGTGGAATGAGACTGCTGATGCACTCTGGGAATGTGCACCAGTACGCATGGAAAATCTTGCACAGGGAGCCATACGTATTGTATGGGGAATGTTCAAGAAGATCGTAGTTGCAGACAGACTCTATATGATCGTACAGATGATCTTTGAACATTATCAGAATTACCATGGCGTGATGATCCTGGTCGGGGCAGTTTCCTATACGCTGCAGCTTTATATGGAGTTTTCCGGCTGCATGGATATTGTGATCGGAAGCGGAAATCTGTTTGGTGTGGCTTTGCCCGAAAACTTCCGTCAGCCATTTTTTTCTGGAAATGCTTCGGAATTCTGGAGAAGATGGCACATTACTCTGGGCGCATGGCTCAAAGCCTATGTGTTTTATCCGGTTTCTGTCTCCGGGATCGTAAAAAAATGGAATCATTTTGGAAGAGAACATGCAGGAAAATATCTTACAAAGATGGGCATTTTTGCCCTGACGCTGTTTCCGGTCTGGCTCAGTAACGGTCTGTGGCATGGAGCACAGTGGAATTATATTTTTTATGGAATGTATTATTTTGTGATCCTGCTTGCAGGAGAAGCGGTGGCACCTGTCAGGGAAGGAATCCTTAAGAAGTTTAACCTGAACGAAAAGGCACTGTACTGGAGAGTTCCGCAGATATTAAAAACCTGGGTGATCATTTTTACAGGAGAGATGTTTTTCCGGGCAAATGGACTGAGAGCGGGTCTGCATATGTTTGGAAGTATTTTTCATGGATTTGAATTGCACAGACTCTGGGATGGAAGTCTGCTTCGCTTAGGTCTGTCTGTACCTGACCTTGGAATTACTGTCGTGGGCATCCTTGTGGTCACTGTTTATGATATTCTGAAAGAAAGGGAAATGCTGAACTGGTCAAAACTGCAGCAGATGAAAGTTCCGTCACGGTGGCTTTTGTACTATGTACTTATTTTTGCAGTAATTCTGTTTGGAGCATATGGCACCGGTTATCAGCAGGTAGATTTGATCTATGCAGGATTTTAGGAAAAAAATAGTAAGGCCGGTGGTTTTCTGTGCGATTCTTTTGTGCCTTCTGATGGCAGCTTCTGCGGTGATGTCTGCTCTGGCACGGACAAATACAGATCTGGTACAGAACAGAAACAAGAGTATGGTTGAGCTGGAAAATGAACCGGCAGACACGATCGATGTTCTTGTGATCGGAGACAGTGAGAGCTATACAACCGTTTCTCCAATGGAAATCTGGGACAAGGAAGGCATTCCTTCCTATGTAGGCGGGCAGACCGGTCAGAAAATACAGGAGAGCTACTACATGCTCAAAAAAGCACTCAAAACCCAGAAACCCAAAGTTGTCGCGATCGAGACAAATATGATATTCCGATCGCAGAGCGCAGTGCGTGGTATCAAAGAGACTCTGGTACAGACGATGCTTTATTATTTCCCTGTATTCCGTCTTCATAATTCCTGGAAAGCATGGGTGACAGGAGAAGACAAAAGGAGTCAGACGTTTTATAAAGGATTTGTTCTCAGAGATGTTGTGGAAGCCTATACAGGTGGATCTTATATGAAAAAAACCGCCAAAACGGAACGGATGTCACGCATTACAAGATTTATGATGGATCAGATCGTCAGCCTGTGCAGAAAAAATAATATTCAGCTCTTTCTGTACAGTGCGCCGTCTCCGAAGAACTACTCTTTCCGGAAACATAATACCATGGAAGCATATGCGAGAGAAAACGGACTTAAATATCTGGATCTGAACCTGAAAATTAAAGAACTGGGTATAAACTGGTCGGAGGACAGCCTTGATAAAGGTGATCATCTGAACATACTTGGGGCTGTAAAAGTATCAGATTATCTTGGCAGATACCTGAAAAAAGAGTATCATCTAAAGAGCAGAAAAAGTGAAAGTACATACAGATCCTGGAATGAATCTCTGATACAGTACCGGGAGGCGGCGCAAAATGCAGAAAAACAGGCAAAAAAGAAAGTAAAGGCGGGGAGCTGAACATTGAGTAAAGAGAGAATATTGATCGTTGAGGATGACGCAGATATCCGAGAGGGTGTCCGGATCCTTCTGGAAAGTGAAGATTATATGGTAGATGAGGCAGAGGATGGCAGAGAGGGGCTTGAGAATCTTCGGGATGACACAGATCTTGTCATTCTGGATATTATGATGCCGGGAATCTCCGGACTTCGTACCTGCGAGGAAATAAGAAAGATATCGAATGTCCCGGTGTTATTCCTGACGGCTAAAGTACAGGAATCTGACAAGCTGATCGGACTGATGGCCGGAGGAGATGACTATCTTACCAAGCCGTTCTCCTATGCAGAACTTCTGGGGAGAGTCAAGGCACTCCTTCGGAGATATAAAGTTTATATGGGCAAAAATGAAACATCAGAGGGTCAGGAGGATAATTACATAAAGATCGGCAATATACGGATCAACCGCAATTATAATGAAGTATTTGTGGATGGAAAGGAGAAAGAGTTTTCGGAACTTGAGTACCGGATCCTGCTTCTTCTGATGGAACATCCGCGTAAAATATTTTCTGCACAGAACATTTATGAAAGTGTCTGGAACGAACCATATTTTTATTCCTGCAACGGTACTGTGATGGTCCATATCCGGAAACTCCGGGTAAAGATCGAAAAGAATCCTCAGAATCCCAGATATATAACGACCATATGGGGAAAGGGGTATAAATTTGACGCAAGGTATTCCTAGAAGAAATTCTCTCTATTTTCAGCTTCTGATCCTGCTGCTGTTTTCCATGCTGGCTGCAGTAGGCGTGTTTTATGGGGCAGACTGGATTGGCGAAGAAATGGTTTATGAGTACTATGTCAATTCTGATTATTCCGAGCGAAAAGATGAACTGTATGTTTCGAGACTGCAGGAGTATGTTTCACAGGAAAAATTAAGTACGTCTGACGTTCTGGTACTGTCAAAATGGATGGATAAAGAGAAAGTGCTGAGTTCCATGCTGGTGTTTAAGGATGATATCTTGGTTTATGATTCCGATTATCCGGAAGAGCTGAATATTCGCAATGAAAAAATCCCCAAGAACTATTACGGATGGAATGCGTTTTATTCTGTACAGTTTTCAGATGGGGAGGCAGAAATTTCCCTCTCAGGAGTCTATGATTACCAGCTGTACAATTATATGATATTTGCAGCACTGGCTCTTTCAGCGGTAGTATTTGTTATTCTCGTCCTGATGGGGATTCGAAAAAAGATGAATTACATTTGGAAACTGAGCAGGGAGATTGAGATCCTTGAAGGGGGCGACCTTGACTATTCTGTTACTGTTTCCGGGAAAGATGAACTTACAGCTCTTGCACAGGGGCTGGAATGCATGAGGAAATCTTTTAAGAAACAGGTGCAGCAGGAAGCAGAGATCGTGAAGGAAAATCAGAAAATAGTCACACAGATGTCCCATGATTTGCGGACTCCTCTGACTTCGATCATGCTGTATACAGAACTTCTTGAAAAGGGAACCTATAAAGACGAGGAACAGTTTTGCGAGTATATAAAAAAAATCCACCGCAAAACAAGACGGATGAAACAGCTCACAGACAATCTGTTTGAGTATTCACTGGTAAGCAGTGATCAGGAAATCTCCATGGAAGAGCCTGAAAGCGAAAAAATTCTGTTTTATGATCTGTTTTCGGAGACGATCAGTTATCTAGAACATCAGGGGTTCCAGGTGGATTTTCAGGTAGAATGGTCAGATTCCAGAATGCAGGTATCAACGGACTATGTTTCCCGCATCCTGGATAACATCACTTCCAATATTCAGAAATATGCAGATAAAAAAGCACCAGTTACAATAGGAACAGCCAGACGTAATGGCATGAGAGGATTTTATTTTGAAAACAGGATCTCCTGCACAGGAGATCCTCAGGAAAGTACAGGTGTGGGAATCCAGAGTATCAAAAACATGATGACAAAAATGGGAGGCAAATGCACTGTCAGCCAGGAAAAAGACATTTTCAGACTGATATTATATTTTCCATATTGTGAGATATCATAACTGTTCAGGAGACATGTCACACAGAGAAGAAAGGCTGTAACTCGGAGAAATGATCTGAGTTACAGCCTTTTTCTGGTTATTTTCCGGAAGGAACTTCCTGGATCCCTGTGATATCCGGCTCTGCCATCAGGGAGTAGTTCGTATAATAAACGACAAATCCCGGTTTGGCACCGCCAGGTTTTTTGACATGTTTTTTCTGAATGTAGTCGATCTCGACTTTTGGGGCAGTGCGGCCTTTGGAGTAATAAGCTGCAAGGCGGCCTGCTTCCTCAAAGGTGCGGTCCGGAAGCTCTCCGTCCGGAGTTTTGACAACGACATGGGAGCCTGCCATCTTTTTGGCGTGGAACCACCAGTCGTTTCCGGTTGCCTGTTTGAAAGTTAGCTCATCATTCTGGAAGTTGTTTTTGCCGACGAAGATATCAAATCCGTCACTGGAAATATAGTGGAATGGTTTGGACTTGGTCTGCGCCTTTGCACCTTTTTTGCCAGAATAATGTTTTTTGATGTAGCCGTACTCGGTCAGCTCTTCCTTGATCTGGCTTAAATCACTCTCTGCGAGGGCGATATCAAGGGCGTTGGAGATGGATTCCAGATGCTCGATCTCGGATTCTGTATCGGCAAGCTGTTCGGTAAGAGCTTCCTCGGTACGTTTGAGTTTGCCGTAGCGGTCGAAATATTTCTTTGCATTTTCCTGAGGAGTCAGGGTCGGGTCAAGAGGGATCGTGATCTCCTCATTGGTGTAATAATTCAGGGCTTTGAAAGATTTGCAGCCCTCTTCCAGGCCGTAGCCGTAGGTATTGATGAGTTCGCCGTAGACTTTGTATTTGTCCTTCTTGGCAGTGTCTTTCATCTGTTTCTGCTGAAGGGCGTATTTCTTGCGGTTACGCTCCAGGGCAGTTTGTACGATCCTTCGAAGATCAGAAGATTTCTGACGGATACGGTTCAGGGTATCGCGGGATGCGTAATAGGTTTCCAGCATGGAAGAAACGGTCGGGAAAGTTTCACTGTGGTATTCGCTTCCGTACTGTGTCAGAGGAAGTACAGCGTATTCTACCGGCTCGTTGTCACGGTAGATGATGTTCGGTGTGAAATCTCCTTCTACGACCTGATCCATCAGCCGGCGGAAAGTGTGGTAGAGATGTGTGGCAGCAGTCTCGTTCAGAGACTGTGCGGCATCGCTTCCGTCGATGGAGGCACGGTAGCAGATCTCCTCTGCGATCAGCGGGCTTAAGCCGGTGAGAGAGGTGTAGAGTGCCTTGGATATGTTGCATGGTTTATGGCAGATTGTTTCGATGAATTCTGTCTCTGTGATCGTCAGCGGGTCAGATTTCTCCTGTGTGTGCGGAAGAAAATAATCTCTTCCAGGAAGAACCTCACGGACAGAACTCATATGAGAAGAAACGTGCTTGATACTGTCGAGGATCATGCGGTTTTCGTCGCAGAAGATGATGTTGCTGTGCTTGCCCATCAGTTCTACGATCAGGAACTTCTTACAGGGATCGCCCATCTCATTGCGGTGTTCCAGCTCAAATTCTACAACACGTTCCATGCCGGGCTGGCGGATGCTGCTGATACGGGCACTGCCGATATGCTTACGGAGAAGCATACAGAAGTTCGGCGCGGTGAGCGGACTTGGTTTGTTTTTGTCAGTGAAATAGATCAGAGGAAGAGAGGCACTGGCAGAGATCAGAAGCCTGCACTGTCCGTTTGCTCCCTTTCCTGTGATCATAAGAGCATCTGATTCAGGCTGGGCGATCTTGTTGAAACGCCCTCCATCGAGATTACGGTGTAATTCCTGAACCATTGCGGCAATGGTAATTCCATCAAAAGCCATAATAAAAATCTCCTTTAGTTAAATCAGACATTATGGAATCCCTTACCGATGATCTCACTGGTGTTGGAGATCAGAATAAAGGCGGTTGGCTGATTTTCTTTTATGTAGTTTCTCAGACGGACTGCCTGAGGACGGTTAAGTGCGGTTAAGACGATGTATTTGTCTTTTCCGGAAAAAGCACCCTGTGCGTGGACCACAGTTGCGCTTCGGTTGAGATCGTGAACAAGGAAGTCACAGATATCATCCGGGTTGTCACAGACGACATTGAAATACTTGGAAAGGTTGAAACTCTCGATGAAGTTGTCGATCATGAAAGAACGGACCGCAAGACCAAGGAAAGAATAAAGACCTGTCTCAATGTTGAACACGAAGCAGCCTGCAACCGTGATCATGATATCTGTCACGAGAAGTGCCTTGCCGATATCAAAACTGCTGTATTTCTTGAGGATCATCGCAATGATATCCGTACCGCCGCTGGAAGAACCGATGTTAAAAAGGATCGCAGAACCAAGTGCAGGAAGTGCGATGGCAAAACAAAGTTCCAGCATCGTCTGGTCAGTCAGCGGATGCTCCATCGGACATACACGTGAGAGGAAAGACAGTGCTACGGAAAGCAGGATACTGCAGTAGGCTGTCTTGGCAGCGAATTTACGTCCAAGCACGACGAAACCGAGTGCAAGAAGCAGCATGTTTACAATGAAAGAAAAGTCACTGGCGGAAATGTTTGTCTTATCAGCGACAAGGACCGCCAGACCTGTGATGCCGCCAAAGGTAAAGTTGTTTGTAAATTTGAAAAAATAAGTACCGACTGCCATGATCAGGGTGCTTCCTGTCAGCAGTGAAAAGTGTTTGATTTTTTCATTCATTTTTGTATTTATCTCCTCCGTGAATTAAGTACGATATAGCCATATTGTAACCTTTTAAAGATGGAAATGTCAACGCACCTGCCGGTAGTTGATAAAATATTTATAAAAAAAACGAATTGACTAGAATTTTAGAATGCACTATAATAAATCTGTATGTAGAAAAGACTTGCAAAGTGAGAAAACCTATGATAAAAAGTATGACAGGCTTTGGCCATGCAGAAAAAGTAACAAAGCAGCAGAAGATCACAGTAGAACTGAAATCTGTCAATCACAGATATCTGGATCTGAACATCAAGATGCCGCGTAAATTCAATATGCTGGAGGGACAGGTACGTAACCTGATGAAGCAGTATATGCAGCGTGGCAAGGTAGATGTTTTTATTACCTATGAGGATTATACAGGAGGCAATGTTGCCCTTAAATATAATCATGATCTGGCAGCCGCTTATCTCGGCTATCTGAAACAGATGTCAGAGGAGTTCGGGCTTGAGAATGATATCCGGGTGTCAACACTTTCCCGTTATCCGGAAGTTCTGACGATGGAAGAACAGTCCGTAGATGAGGAGGAACTCTGGAAATCTCTGGAGGAGCCGCTTCGCGAAGCCTGCGAGAAATTTGTGGAGACACGTGCCAGAGAGGGTGCACATCTGAAAGAAGATCTTCTTGCGAAGCTGGATGGTCTGGATGAAATGGTCTGCAAAGTAGAGACCCGTTCACCGGAAGTAGTCCGTGCGTACCGTGAGAAGCTGGAGCAGAAGGTTCATGATCTTCTGGAGGACAGCCAGATCGACGATAACCGTATCGCGGCAGAGGTGGTCCTTTTTTCTGACAAGATCTGCAATGATGAGGAGACCGTCCGTTTGCACAGCCATATCCTTGGAATGAAGAAGATCCTGAATGAACAGGAAGGCGTGGGACGCAAGATGGACTTCATGGCGCAGGAGATGAACCGTGAGGCGAATACGATCCTGTCGAAATCCAGTGATCTTGAAGTTTCCGATATCGCGATCGGACTCAAGACAGAGATCGAGAAGATCCGTGAGCAGATTCAGAATATTGAGTAATGGAGGCAGCTGAGTTTTTGTGGCTAAGTTAATTAATATAGGATTTGGTAATGTGGTAAATTCCCGCAAGATCGTGGCAGTGGTCAGTCCGGATGCCGCACCGGTAAAGCGAATGATACAGAGCATCAAGGGCACACGTTCGCTGATCGATGCGACACAGGGGCGCAAGACGAAGGCAGTGATCGTCACATCCGACGATTATATTGTTCTGTCAGCACTCCAGCCGGAGACGATCGCCAGGAGATTTGCAGAGGCATATGATTATGAGGAGAGGGAAGAAGAACATGAGTAAGGGAGTTTTGACAGTAGTGTCCGGATTTTCCGGAGCCGGCAAGGGCACAGTGATGAAGCGTCTTCTTGAGAAGTATGACGACTGTGCACTTTCTATCTCTGTTACTACCAGGAAATCGCGTGAAGGTGAAGTGGACGGCAGGGATTATTTTTTCAGGACAAAAGAAGAAGTAGAGGCGATGATCGAGGCTGATGAGCTTCTGGAGTATGCGCAGTATGTAGAGAACTATTACGGAACTCCGCGCTCTTACGTAGAGGAGATGCTTTCCAAGGGCAAGAATGTGATCCTGGAGATCGAGATCCAGGGGGCAATGAAGATCAAGGAGAAGATCCCGGATACAGTCCTTATCTTCGTGACACCGCCGACGATCCAGGAGCTGAAAGACCGTCTGGTAGGAAGAGGAACCGAGACACAGGAAGTTATCGAATCACGTCTTAAGAGAGCTTCTGAGGAAGCAGAGGGAATCGAGTCTTATGATTATCTTCTTGTGAATGACGTTGTGGAGGACTGCGTGGATGAACTTCATGAGATCATCCTGAGTGAGCGCCGCCGCGCAAGCCGTAACGAGGAATTTATCCGAACGATCCAGAAGGAATCCCGGGAATTTTTTAATTAAGTAAGTAAGGTCACCCTTATAATATAAACTGAAACATGAAAGGAGAATTTTAATATGATACATCCGTCATATACAGAACTGATTCAGGCAATCAACAACAACGCAGAGGAAGACGACAACACAATGATGCTCAACAGCCGTTATTCTCTGGTACTTGCAACCAGCAAGAGAGCAAGACAGCTGATCGCAGGAGCAGAACCGCTTGTTGATGGTGCGGCAGGCAAGAAACCGCTTGCGATCGCGATCGACGAGTTATACAAAGGCAAAGTTAAGATCGTAGCAACCTCTGAGGAAGAAGCAGAGGAAACCACACCGGCTGCTTCCGAAGAAGCTGTAGAGGAGACAGCAGAGACTGCTGCAGAAGAAACAACCGAAGAAAATAACCAGTAAACTATCATGATCAGAAGACAGCTTGTCTTCTGATTATGTGTATCAGGAGATTATATGAAAATTTTATTTATATCACTGGGTTGTGACAAGAACCTTGCGGACTCAGAGGAAATGCTCGGACTTCTTACCGGAAGCGGGCATGAGATCGTGGATTCCGAGGAGGAAGCAGATGCGATCGTGATCAATACCTGCTGTTTTATCCATGATGCCAAGGAGGAGAGTGTCAATACGATCCTTGAGATGGCAGAATATAAAAAAACAGGCAATTGCAAAGCACTGATTGTAACTGGCTGCATGGCACAGCGCTACAAAGAAGAAATCACACAGGAGATCCCGGAGGTGGATGCCGTTCTCGGAACCACATCTTACGGCGACATTGTAAAGGCATTAAACGAAGCACAGGCAGGAAATGTTTTCCAGGAGTTCCGCGATATCAATGAACTTCCGGAGGACTCCGGCAGACGTGTGCTGACAACGGGCGGCCACTTTGGTTATCTCAAGATCGCAGAGGGCTGTGACAAGCACTGCACCTACTGCATCATTCCGTCCCTTCGTGGCAGATTCAGAAGTGTTCCGGAAGAACGACTTCTTGCACAGGCAGAATACATGGCATCTCAGGGAGTCAAGGAGCTGATCCTTGTAGCTCAGGAGACCACCGTTTACGGTACAGATCTCTACGGCAAAAAAACACTCCACATCCTGCTTAAGAAGCTCTGTCAGATCAAAGGAATCCGCTGGATCCGTGTTCTCTATTGTTATCCGGAGGAGATCTACGATGAGCTGGTCCAGGTCATGAAAGAAGAAAAGAAGATCTGCAATTATCTTGACCTTCCGATCCAGCATGCAAGCGACCGTATCCTTAAGAGAATGGGCCGCCGCACGACAAGGAAGCAGCTCGAAGACATTATCGCGAAACTTCGCCGTGAGATCCCGGACATTGTGCTCCGTACTTCTCTGATCACTGGCTTCCCGGGTGAGACCCAGGAAGATCATGAAGAACTGATGGAATTCGTGGATGAGATGGAATTCGACCGTCTCGGCGTGTTCACTTACTCACCGGAGGAAGGAACACCGGCAGAAACCATGGAAGGACAGGTTCCGGAGGAAGTTAAGGAAGAGAGAAGAGATGAACTCATGTCTCTCCAGCAGGAGATTTCTCTGGAGAAGGGTGATGAGCGGATCGGACAGGAACTTGTTGTTATGATCGAGGGTAAAGTATCCGGCGAGAGCGCCTATATTGCGAGAACTTATGCAGATGCGCCGAAGGTTGACGGATATATCTTTGTTCAGACAGGGGAACTTCTTGTGACAGGTGACTTTGCACGTGTCCGTGTGACAGGTGCGCTGGAATACGATTTAATAGGAGAATTAGCTGATGAATACACCGAATAAACTGACAGTGGCCAGAATGATCATGGTTCCGTTTCTTGTTGTATTTCTGCTGACAGGATGGGGCGGAGAGGCAAATCGCTATATCGCTCTCGTTATCTTTGCAGCAGCCAGCATCACAGACTGGTTTGACGGATACCTGGCCCGTAAAAATAATTTAGTAACAAATTTTGGTAAATTTATGGATCCTCTTGCGGACAAACTTCTTGTGTGTTCTGCAATGATCTGTATGATCGAACTTGGCAGACTTCCGGCCTGGTTTGTTATCATTATTATAGGAAGAGAATTTATTATCAGTGGATTTCGTCTGATCGCTGCAGAGAATGGCATTGTCATCGCAGCGAATTACTGGGGCAAATTCAAGACAGCATCACAGATGGTCATGATCATTTTGCTGATCCTGCATTTTGATAACATTGCTGCATTTGTGATCCTGGAGCAGATTTTTATCTGGATCTCTCTTGCACTGACCATCATTTCACTGATCACTTATATCTGGCAGAACCGTTCCGTTCTGTCCATGCAGGAGTAATCCGTTTTTATAATCAGGAGGCAGATATCAAATGATAACAGAGCTGATTTCTGTAGGAACAGAAATACTTCTTGGAAATATTGTGAATACCAACAGCGCATATCTTTCCGAAAAATGTGCAGAGCTTGGGCTTTCTGTCTATTATCAGACAGTTGTGGGAGACAATGAGACACGTATGCGCGAGACCATTCAGACGGCACTGGACCGTTCTGATATAGTGATCCTCACAGGTGGACTTGGACCTACCGAGGATGATCTGACGAAGGAAGTTACCGCTGAAGTCATGGGAATGAAACTGGTGGAGGATCGCCACAGCAGGAAACTGATGGAAGCATACCTCGAGCAGTATAAGAAAAACAACCCTCAGCGCAAGATCACAGCCAACAACTACAAGCAGGCAATGGTCCCGAAGGGAGCAATCGTTCTCGATAACCACAATGGCACCGCACCGGGACTGATCCTTGAGAAAAAAGGCAAGACAGCCATCCTTCTTCCAGGACCTCCAGGTGAGATGAAACCGATGTTTGAGGAGTCCGTTTTTCCATATCTTCGCAAGAAACAGCCGGAGATCATTTATTCCCAGATGGTGAAGATCTGCTCGATCGGTGAGAGTCAGGTTGCAGAGGAGATTGAGGATCTGATCGAAAGCCAGACCAATCCGACGATCGCACCATATGCCAAGACCGGTGAGGTACATCTTCGCATTACCGCCAAGGGCAAGAATGAGAAGGAATGTAAGAAACTCATCAAACCTGTTGTCAAAGAACTTAAGGCAAGATTCGGAAGAAACATTTTTGCGACAGAAGAATCCAAATCTCTGGAGGAAGCTGTGGTAGATATGCTGAAAGAACAGGAAATGACACTTTCTCTGGCAGAATCCTGTACAGGCGGTGCGATCGCCGCAAGGATCGTCAATGTGTCAGGTGCTTCTGAGGTATTTTTGCAGGGCATGGTTACTTACAGCAACAAAGCCAAGAGAAGATGCCTCGATGTCAGCAAGTCCACACTTAAGAAACACGGAGCTGTATCCGAGGAATGTGCAGCAGAAATGGCAAAGGGAGGTCGCAAAGCCTCCAAGACAGATATCTGCCTTTCCGTGACAGGGATCGCAGGCCCGGGCGGTGGAACAAAAGAAAAACCGGTCGGAACCGTCTTTATGGGATGCTCCTATAAGGGCTGCACGCAGGTAAGAGAATTCCATTTCCAGGGCAACCGTGCAAGAGTGAGAGAACAGACCGTTGCACACGGACTGGCATTCTTACGCGACTGCATGATGGAACGCGCTGATAAGGAAAATAATTAAGATCCATATGAGAAATCCCCCGCTGTTGAGCTGGACAGTGGGGGATTTTTTTGTCTGATATATTGAGAAGATGTCAGTGGTGTGTCTGCTGCCTATCGGATCATCCGCATCAGGCTGACGATCTGATCAAGCTTTGCCGCCTCTTTTGGCGATTTTCCGGCTTTGAGGACATTCAGTATTGCTCCGATCTCATCAGACGAGAACTGAAGTCCGTTCTGCCGTCCCTGTGCAGCGGCACTCATCAGAAATGGAAGCATATCAGACGGGGATCTGCCTCCGCTCTGGTCTGCGAGGTTCTGTAGGAGGGCAAGTTTTGACGGATCGATATTTTGGAGTTTGGGGTCATTCTGCCATTCCTGGGTCATTTGGATCACCTTCTTCCTGGTCGGAGTGGCTCATAACCTGTATCAGCTGCATCATGACAAGAAAGTTGCTGATCTGGTCAAGCTGCCTGCGGCTCCTGCCATAGCTGAATTTCCGAAGATCATCCAGAAGTTCGGAAGGACTGGAAACAGAAGAACTGCAGATCTGCATATCAGGCTGTCTGCCGCGGAATAATGCCAAGGTGTTTGAGAGTTCTCTGGTTTTGGTGAACACGGAGAGAAGCTGCTGGCCTCTCGGGGAAAGATAAGGAATAAAAGCTTTCAGCATCTGCGACTGGTCGTCGGAAATGAGCTGGTCGAATTTTGTCTGAGCGATAATTTCCTCTTCCATAAGGCAAAGCTCCTTTTTTTATTACGAAGATATGCTTTTTGCTTTTAGATTATGACGTGGGAGGATGATTTGACATAAGATAAATAGTAAGAAAGATCAGAAAGGCAGCAACCATGGAAAATAAAAAAGAAAAGCTTGTGCTGGACGGAAATGCTTTTTATGAACTGGACTTGGAATGTCTTAAGCATAGAAGGGAAAATATGCAGAGAGAAAAAGAGCGACGGGCAGAAAGAAACAGACAAAGGCAGAGGAAATGATCCTCTGCTTTTTGTCTGCAGACTGTAGTTTGTTGAAAGGGGCGGGATCAGCATCCACATCCTCCGCAGCCGTTACCGCAGCCAAAGCCGTTGTTGCCGCAAAGAAGAAGCAGAACCACGATGATCCAGCAGTTGTCATTGTTACCGCATCCACAGCCATTGCCGCAGCCGTTGTTGCCACAGCAGCACATCAGGATGATGATCCAGAGGATACAGTTGCAGGAGCTGCCTCCAAAAAGGCTGGTTCCATTGCCGCATCCGCAGTCGTTGCCGCATCCGCAACCATTGTTGCATCCACAGCCACAGTCGTTGTTACATCCACAGTTTGTAGCAGCCAAATCACTCATTATAAAATCCTCCAGCTTTTTGTCTACAATTCATTTTATGTAGATAGGATGTCCGGTGTGAAAAAATATCCAGTTGCAAAAGAAACGGCCATGGGATATAATACCCGGGTAAACACAGCAGAAAAAGAAAAGGAGAGGATGGAATGGCAGACAGGGGACTGTTTGACATGCACTGCCATATTGTACCGGCAGTCGATGATGGAGCTCAGAGTGTAAAAGAAGCTTTTGCTATGCTTCAGATGGAGTACGATCAGGGTGTGCGTAAGATTATTGTGACGCCCCATTTCAGAAGAGAAATGTTTGAGACTCCTTCGGAAATTATCAAAAAGCATTTTCTGGTATTGAGACGACTGGCGGAAAAGATCGGACCAGATCTCAAAGTGTTCCTCGGATGTGAATTTCATGCAAATGTAGAAATGCTGGATTATCTGCGTTCTGACAAGGTTTATTCGATGGCTGGTTCCAGATATGTGCTCACAGAATTTTCTTCAAGTACAGAAGAAAAGTATATCAGCGACAGGATCTACGAACTGCTTTCCGGCGGATACAGGCCGATCATAGCACATATTGAACGTTACAGATGCATGCATGATCTGGATTTTGTAGAACATCTTGTAAATAAAGGTGCACTGATGCAGGTCAATGCAGACAGTGTGATCGGCAAGAACGGACATGCAGCCAAGAAATACTGCGGGAAACTTCTGGAAGAAGAACTTGTAAGTTATATTGGTTCTGACTGCCATGGAAGCAAACGCCGTGTCACAAGGATCGAAGATGCCTATGCCTATGTCACAAAGAAAATGGGACGGCAGATGGCCGACGAGATCTTTATTGATAATCCGCAGGAGATCCTTGATAATGCGAAGCACTGCATGGCGGCAGCTCATAGATAAGTTTTTGTGAATCGTTCTGACAATAACGTTATCGCTTTAAGTTGTTAAACTAATAAGAAAACACCCTTGACAAACAAAAAGCCAATTTGTATACTTTTAGAAGTATATGAAACGGCTTTGAAGGGAAGAAGTAACAGAAGCAACACACACAGAGAGCAGCCGGATGGTGAGAGGCGCGTGCAGTACTTTTGCGAATACATCCCGGAGCTTCGCACCGAACTTTTTTCAGTAGGCTGCGACGGAGTGGCACTCGTTACCGTGCTCAATGAGGCGGGAGATTTTTCGCGAAGTTAGGTGGTATCACGGGACCCGGTTCTCGTCCTAAGAAGGACAGGAACCGGGCTTTTTTGCATATCGAGGAGGCGCCTTTGGACGCACCTGATGATGAATACCGCGACAGGAGGAAATTATTATGACAGTATGGGAAGAACTTAAGGCCAGAGGCCTGATCGCCCAGGTAACAGACGAAGACGAGATCAAAGAAATGGTAAACAACGGTAAGGCTACTTTCTACATCGGATTTGACCCTACCGCAGACAGCCTTCATGTAGGACACTTCATGGCACTCTGCCTGATGAAACGTCTCCAGATGGCAGGCAACCGTCCAATCGCACTTCTCGGCGGCGGTACCGGTATGATCGGTGACCCGTCAGGAAGAACTGACATGCGTCAGATGATGACAAAAGAAACCATCCAGCACAACATTGACTGCTTCAAGAAACAGATGTCCCGCTTCATCGACTTTTCCGATGGCAAGGCACTGATGGTCAACAATGCTGACTGGCTTCTGAACCTGAACTATGTAGATCTGCTTCGTGATGTAGGAGCTCATTTCTCAGTAAATCGTATGCTTACTGCAGAGTGCTACAAACAGCGTATGGAGAGAGGACTTAGTTTCCTTGAATTCAACTACATGATCATGCAGAGCTATGACTTCTATATGTTATACCAGAAATACGGCTGCAATATGCAGTTTGGCGGTGATGACCAGTGGAGCAACATGCTCGGCGGTACAGAACTGATCCGTCGTAAACTTGGCAAAGATGCATACGCTATGACCATCACACTTCTTCTGAACTCAGAGGGCAAGAAGATGGGCAAGACACAGTCCGGTGCTGTATGGCTTGATCCGAACAAGACATCTCCATTTGATTTCTACCAGTACTGGAGAAACGTAGACGATGCAGACGTTATCAAATGCATGCGTCTTCTTACTTTCCTTCCACTTGAGCAGATCGATGAGATGGCCAAATGGGAAGGAAGCCAGTTAAACAAAGCCAAAGAGATCCTTGCATACGAGCTGACAAACCTGGTTCATGGCGAAGAAGAAGCCAAGAAAGCTCAGGAAGGTGCAAGAGCACTGTTCTCTGGCGGCGCAGACACTGCACATATGCCAAGCACAGAGCTGACTGATGAAGATTTCACAGAGGAAGGAACCATCGACCTTATCACAATGCTGATCAAGACAGGCCTCGTTCCGACACGTTCTGAGGGACGTCGTGCGATCGAGCAGGGCGGTGTTTCCATCGACGGTGAAAAGATCACAGACATCAAACACACAGTTGCCAAAGACGCACTCGCAGGTGACGGTGTTGTCCTCAAACGAGGCAAAAAGAAATTCAACAGAGTTTATGCTAAATAATAAGTGTTTTTTTGATAAATACTTTTAGGAGGAAAGAATCATGAAGAAATACGGAGTAAACGAACTTCGTCAGATGTTCCTTGATTTCATGGAGAGCAAAGGACATCTCGCAATGAAAAGCTTCTCCCTGGTACCTCAGGGAGACAAGAGCCTCCTGCTGATCAACGCAGGTATGGCTCCACTGAAACCATATTTCACAGGTGCAGAGAAACCGCCGAGAACAAGAGTCACCACATGTCAGAAATGTATCCGTACCGGTGATATCGAAAACGTTGGTAAGACAGCACGTCACGGTACCTTCTTTGAGATGCTTGGTAACTTCTCTTTTGGAGATTACTTCAAGAGAGAAGCGATCCACTGGTCCTGGGAATTCCTGACAGAAGTCGTTGGCCTGGATGCAAACAGACTGTACCCGTCAGTATATCTGGAGGATGATGAAGCATTCGACATCTGGAATAAAGAAATCGGAATTCCGGCAGACAGAATCTTCCGTTTCGGTAAGGAAGATAACTTCTGGGAGCATGGCGCAGGTCCTTGCGGTCCATGTTCTGAGATCTACTATGACCGTGGAGAGAAATATGGCTGCGGAAAACCTGGATGTACTGTAGGCTGCGACTGCGACCGTTACATGGAAGTATGGAACAACGTATTCACTCAGTTTGAGAACGATGGAAACGGAAACTATACAACCTTGAAACAGAAGAACATCGATACAGGTATGGGTCTTGAGCGTCTGGCAGTTGTTGTTCAGGATGTTGATTCTATCTTTGATGTGGATACCATCTGTGCACTTCGTAACCTGGTATGCGAGATTGCAGGCAAGGAATATGAGAAGAACTATCAGGATGACGTATCCATCCGTCTGATCACAGACCATATCCGTTCTGCAACATTTATGATTTCCGATGGTATCATGCCGACCAACGAAGGACGTGGATATGTACTTCGTCGTCTGATCCGTCGTGCAGCACGTCATGGACGTCTTCTGGGAATCAAGGGAACTTTCCTTGCAAAACTCAGTGCAGAAGTGATCGACGGATCCAAAGCAGGATATCCGGAACTGGAAGAAAAGAAAGAGTTCATCTTCAAAGTCCTGACAAACGAAGAGAACCAGTTCAACAAGACCATCGACCAGGGTCTCCGCATCCTTGCAGACATGGAAGAAGAGATGAAAGCAGCCGGAGTAAAAACCCTTTCAGGAGAAAATGCATTCAAACTGTACGATACTTACGGATTCCCGCTTGACCTCACCAAAGAGATCCTTGAGGAAAAGGGTTACGGAATCGACGAAGACGGCTTCCAGAAAGCAATGGAAGCGCAGAGAGTCAAAGCACGTACTGCACGTGAAGTGACCAACTACATGGGAGCTGACGCTACCGTATATGATGAGATCGATGTCAATGTAACGACAGAGTTCGAAGGATACGATCACCTCACATATGATTCCGAGATCACAGTTCTCACAACAGAAAAAGAAATCGTAACTTCTCTGATGGAAGGTCAGAAAGGTACTGTATTTGTAAGAGAAACACCATTCTACGCTACCATGGGTGGACAGGAAGGTGATACTGGTGTGATCGAGACTGCAAATGGTAAATTTGTAGTAGAAGATACCATCAAACTTCGTGGCGGTAAATTTGGTCATGTCGGACATATGGAATCCGGAATGCTTTCCACAGGAGAGACAGTAACTCTTAAAGTTAATGAGCAGGCCCGCCGTGATACGGAGAAGAACCACAGTGCAACACATCTTCTTCAGAAAGCACTCAAGACTGTCCTTGGTTCTCACGTAGAACAGAAAGGTTCCCTGGTAACTCCGGACAGACTTCGTTTTGACTTTGCACACTTCCAGGCAATGACACCGGAAGAGATCGCAGAGACAGAAGCTCTCGTAAACAAAGAGATCCAGGCAGCTCTTCCTGTAGAGACAAATGTCATGGACATCGAAGAAGCCAAGAAATCCGGCGCAATGGCTCTGTTCGGCGAGAAATACGACCAGAAGGTACGTGTCGTATCCATGGGCGACTTCTCCAAAGAACTCTGCGGTGGTACACACGTTAAGAACACAAGCTCCATCATGCTCTTCAAGATCGTATCCGAGGCTGGTATCGCAGCAGGTGTACGTCGTATCGAGGCACTGACAGGAAACGGTGTTATTGAATATTATAAGAAACAGGAAGCTATGCTCCACGAGGCTGCCAAAGCACTCAAGGCACAGCCGGCAGAAGTTGCTGAGAAGATCACACATCTCCAGGCAGAGGTCAAATCTCTCCAGAGCGAGAACGAATCCCTCAAGAGCAAACTGGCTCAGGGATCTCTTGGTGATATCATGAACCAGATCGTAGATGTCAAGGGTGTGAAACTCCTTGCAGCTAAGGTTGAGGGCGTTGACATGAACGGACTCCGTGATCTGGGTGATCAGCTCAAAGAGAAGATCGGAGAGGGCGTTGTTGTCCTTGCAGCTGTAAACGGCGGCAAAGTAAATCTCCTTGCCATGGCTACAGATGCAGCTCAGAAAGCAGGAGCACATGCAGGAAACCTCATCAAAGGTGTCGCAGCGATCGTAGGCGGTGGCGGCGGCGGTCGTCCGAACATGGCTCAGGCCGGCGGAAAGAATCCGGAAAAAGCGGACGAAGCAGTCAAAGCAGCAGCAGGAATCCTGGAACAGCAGATCCACTAAAAAGTGCATTTTTTGTCAAAAATAATTTTTTTCTAAATTTAGCCAAAAGATGTTGACGAATGTTATCACTATGTTATATAATAACAGTCGTGCAAGAAAAATACCCAGACAGTTGTATTTTAGCACAATCTACAACTGGAGGGAGGTTAGGTGTGAGTCTATGTCAAACGTTATCGTAAAAGAAAACGAGACTTTAGATAGCGCTCTTCGCAGATTCAAGAGAAGCTGTGCAAAAGCAGGTATCCAGCAGGAAATCCGCAAGAGAGAGCATTACGAGAAACCAAGCGTTCGTCGTAAGAAAAAATCTGAAGCCGCAAGAAAACGTAAATATAATTAATTGTGCGCAAAAAATCCCTGACGACAAGTCCGTCAGGGATTTTTAAGATTTAAAATTGATACTTATTTAACGAGACAGAGGAAAGGGCAACGGGGAAGAGTTTATGGGTCGTATTATGCAGTTTCTTAAGAGAATTTTAAAACTTCTGTTCAACAGGATCTTTTATGTTGCGCTTGCCCTTTTGATCCAGATGGGCTGGCTTTTGATCACCGCATGGAGGCTGGCAGCTTACTCGAAATATATTTCCAATGCGATCGGGATCATCAGTGTTCTGATCGTGCTCTGGATCGTAAACAAAAAGATCAATCCATCCTACAAACTGGGATGGACGATCCTGATAATGACGGTTCCTGTATTTGGTGTTCTCCTGTATGTGCTTTTTGGTAAATCCAGGATCGCGCAGGCGATCCAGGACAAATACACACAGGTTCAGGAAGAAAGCCTTCCTTATATGGAGCAGGATGAGCAGACGTTTCAAGAACTGGAAGAACAGAGCGCGGGAGCGGCGGTGCAGTCCAGATATATCCATCAGTATTCCAGTTTCCCTGTCCATGGGAATACAACGGCAGAATATTTCCAGGTCGGAGATGACATGTTCCCGGTCCTGGTACGTGAGTTGGAACAGGCGCAGCATTATATCTATATTGAGTATTTTATCATCAATGACGGTGTGATGTGGCGGACGATCCTCGATATTCTGGAACGCAAGGCGAAAGAGGGCGTGGATGTCCGGCTGATCTATGACGGATTTGGCTGCCTTACCACGCTTCCGAACAGATACGACAAAGTTCTCAGGGAAAAGAGCATCAAATGTACCATTTTCAACCCGTTTCGGCCGCTTCTGAATATCGTTCAGAATAACCGCGACCACCGCAAGATCTGCGTGATCGACGGTAAGACAGGATTTACCGGGGGAATCAACCTCGCGGACGAATATATCAACCAGAAAGAACGCTTCGGTCACTGGAAGGATACCGCAGTCATGCTCAAGGGCGAGGCTGTCTGGAATATGACGGTGATGTTCCTGCATATGTGGAGTGTGGTCAATAACTCTGCAGAGCCGATGGAGCATGAACTCCATATGCCGCACAAATATCATCCGGAGGCATTTGAGGATGACGGTTTCGTGCAGCCATACAGTGATACGCCGCTGGACGGGGAAGTCCTCGGTGAGAACGTTTACCTGAACATCATCAACCGTGCAAAGAAATATGTCTATATCTGTACGCCATATCTGATCATCGACAATGAGATGATGACAGCCCTCTGTCTGGCTGCCAAGAGCGGTGTCGATGTCCGGATCATGACACCGGGTGTCCCGGACAAGAAGATGGTCTTTCTGCTGACACAGTCTTATTATGAGCAGCTTCTGGAGGCAGGAGTGCGGATCTATGAGTACCAGCCGGGATTCCTTCATGCGAAATCTTTTGTCTGTGATGATGAGATCGCGGTTGTCGGAACGATCAATCTGGACTACCGCAGCCTGTATCTTCATTTTGAAAACGGCGTCTGGTTCTACAAGAACAAAGTAGTCGGGGATATTCTGGAGGATTTCAGAGAAACCCTGAATTATTGTGATCCGATCAATATTGAATTCTGCCGTGACAGAAACATCCTGGTGCGCGGATTCCAGAGCATCCTGAGGCTTTTTGCCCCGCTGTTATAAAAATGATACGAAAGGGAATACGACGGTTTTTCGAGAGGGGAACTGCCGCATTCCTTTTTTGTATGCAATGGTATAATTTCGCAGGAAAGTTTTTACAATAGTAAGGAAAAGGATTTTGAGGTATTGTATGAAATTCCCTGGAAAAATAAGAAAAACGGCGGCATGTTTTTTATTATTCTGTATTGTACTTGCCTGCATTCCCGTACATGCAGAAGAAAATGAGGCGGTGGAGATCTCGGCACCAAGTGGTGTCCTGATGGAGCCGGAGACAAAAACGATTCTTTATGAGAAAGACAAAGACACCAGAAGGAGTCCTGCGAGTGTCACAAAAGTCATGACGCTCCTGTTGATCTTCGATCACCTGAAAGACGGAAGCCTGAAACTTACCGATACTGTGACGACAAGTGCACATGCGAAATCCATGGGCGGTTCGCAGGTTTTTCTGGAAGAGGGCGAGACGCAGGATGTGGAGACGATGATCAAGTGCATTGTCGTTGCATCGGGAAATGATGCCAGTGTTGCGATGGCAGAACATATCGCAGGAAGTGAGGAAGCTTTTGTAAAAGAGATGAATGTCAGGGCAGAAGGGCTCGGGATGGAGAATACACATTTTGTCGACTGCTGTGGACTGACGGATTCGGATGAACATTATACGACAGCATATGACATTGCCCTGATGAGCCGGGAGCTGATCCTGAATTATCCGGAGATCTTTCAGTATTCTTCGATCTGGATGGAAAATATCACTCACGTTACCAGACAGGGAAGCAAAGAATTCGGACTCACCAACACGAATCGACTGATCCGTACGTATTCCGGCTGTATCGGACTCAAAACAGGAAGCACCAGCAAAGCGGGATTTTGTCTGAGCGCGGTAGCAGAGAGGAATGAACTTATGCTGATCTCTGTCGTCGTGGCAGCACCGGATTATAAGGCAAGGCTCAAAGATGCTGCCTCCCTTCTGGATTATGGATTTGCCAGGTGCTGTCTCTATATCGACAACAAACCGGCAGAACTTCCAGAGCTTTCTGTAAAGAAAGGAAAAGAAGAAACAGTCTCTCTTTCCTACGATGGCACTTTCCGCTATCTGGATACCGAAGGACACAGCATTTCCGATGTAAAAAAAGAAATAAGTCTTCCCGAAAAGACCGAAGCACCGATAAAAAAAGGCGCGAAAGCAGGAGAAGTGATCTATACCGCAGGTGATAAAGAACTTGGACGCCTTACGATCCTTTATGCGGAAGACATTGAACGTGCGGGATATCTCGACTGCCTTCGCAAAACAGCTGGTTATTTATGGCTAACCGCCGGGCAGGAATCTTTTGACAAAGATACACTGTGAGAGGTATAATAATATCCAAATGGTCAAAGCAAAAACTAGGAGAAGAAAACAATGAAAGAAATCAGAACACAAGATGCAGTGGGACATATCCTGTGCCACGACATCACACAGATCATCAAAGATCAGAAAAAGGGAGTTTTATTCAAAAAAGGACATATCGTAAGGGAAGAAGACATACCTGCACTTCTTTCTGTAGGAAAAGAGCATCTTTTCGTGTGGGAGAAAAAGGAGGGGATCCTTCACGAAAACGAGGCAGCAGAGATCCTTTACAAGATTTCCGCAGGAGAGCATATGCATGGAAGTGACATCAAGGAAGGCAAGATCGAGCTGATCGCGGACTGCGACGGTGTGCTTAAGATCCGAAGAGATGCACTACTTAAGGTAAACTCTCTGGGTGAGATGATGATCGCATCCAGACACGGCGATTTCCCGATCAGAAAGGGCGACAAGATCGCAGGAACCCGTATCATCCCGCTTGTGATCGAGAAGGAAAAAATGGACCGCGCCGAGGAAGTGGCAGGAGAGGAGCCGATCTTTTCCATTCTTCCTTTCAAAAATAAGAAGGCGGGGATCGTGACCACCGGAAGCGAAGTAAAGAACGGACTGATCAAGGATACTTTTACACCGGTCCTTAAAGATAAACTGGAGGAATATGCCTGTCCTGTCATGGGGCAGACCACACCGGGTGATGACCGAAAACAGATCACAGCCGACATTCTGAACTTTATCAAAGAAGGCGCAGACCTTGTGATCTGCAGCGGTGGGATGAGCGTGGACCCGGATGACCGCACACCTGGCGCGATCAAGGATACAGGGGCAGATATCGTCACATACGGAGCTCCGGTGCTTCCGGGAGCCATGCTGCTTCTCGCCTATTATAAGGACGGAGAGCGGACAGTGCCGATCCTCGGACTTCCGGGATGTGTCATGTACGCCAAGAGAACAGTCTTTGACTTGATCCTTCCGCGTGTCATGTCAGATGATCCGATCCGTGCTGAGGAGATCGCAGCCTACGGAGAGGGCGGACTCTGCCTGAACTGTGCATCCTGCACCTTCCCGAACTGCGGTTTCGGTAAATAAAAAATATTGGGGAATTACATGAAAAAAACATTCAGAACCAGAACATATGAGATTCACACAGATAAACTGAAAAACGGACATAAAGTAAGATTTGCATTTCTGACAGATCTTCATGGCCTTATCTATGGCAATAATCATCAGGAATTATATGACGCTGTTCTGAAACATGATCCGGCGGCAGTTCTTGTCGCCGGAGATATGATCGTCAACCGAAAGACTGAGACGCTTCAGTCGGCAGCAGTGCTTCTGAGCCGTCTGAGTGAGAAGATACCGGTTTTTTATACGCTTGGGAACCATGAGTATAAGATGCTTCTGAATCCTGAAGTACGGCAGGAGTACTTGAATTATGAACGGCTGCTCACTAGTGCAGGTGTGTGCTTTCTGCATAATGAGCGCATATCTTCGAATTTTTGTGGAACTGATTTTATCTTTCACGGACTGGAACTTCCAATCGAATATTATCACAAACCGAATTCTCCAAAACTCAGTCTCACAGAGCTGGAAGAACTTCTCGGGACACCGTTCATGTCGGGGATACATATTCTTCTGGCACATAACCCTAAATATGGAAATACGTATCTTTCCTGGGGTGCGGACCTTGTTTTGTCCGGACATTATCATGGGGGAATCCTGCGCTTTGGCGAGAATCACGGGCTGACCTGCCCGCAGTATCTCCTTTTTCCGCCGTATTGCTGCGGCAGATTTCAAAGCGGCAAAAGCACGATGCTTGTCAGTGCAGGGCTTGGAGAGCATACGATACCGATCCGTCTCCACAATCCGAGGGAGCTTCTGGTGATCGAATTCTGTCCGTCTGCCCATAAGGAAGACTCTCACAAAACAGGAAGGAAAACAGCAAATGGCAATACCGGTAAAAATTAACGTCTTTGAAGGACCTCTTGACCTTCTTCTCCATCTGATCGAAAAAAACAAGATCGATATCTATGATATTCCGATCGTGGAGATCACAGATCAGTACATGGAATATATTCACTCCATGGAAAAAGAAGACTTAGGCGTCATGAGCGAATTTCTTGTCATGGCGGCGACACTTCTCGACATCAAGTGTAAAATGCTTCTCCCGAAAGAAGTGAACGAAGAGGGTGAGGAAGAGGATCCGCGAGAAGAACTTGTCCAGAAACTTCTGGAATATAAGATGTATAAATATATGTCCTATGAACTGAAAGACAGGATGGACGGGGCTGTCGGAGTTTTTTATAAGGGAGCTACTGTTCCGGACGAGGTAATGAAGTACAGGGAGCCGGTCGACCCGAGGGAACTTCTTGCGGGACTTACCCTTGAGAAACTGCACAGCATTTATCAGTCGATCCTTAAGAAACAGGAGGACAAGATCGACCCGATCCGAAGCAGATTTGGAACGATCGAGAAAGAAGAAGTCAGTCTTTCCGAAAAAATGCTCGAAATGAAGGAATATGCAGGAAACCACAGGAAATTCAGTTTCCATCAGCTGCTTGTCGGGCAGAAGTCAAGAGTGCAGCTTATCGTGACTTTTCTTTCTATTCTGGAACTGATGAAGATGGGATATATTCACGTGGAGCAGGACGAGCTGTTCGATGATATTCAGGTGGATGTTGTCAGGGACCCTGTAGAATGGACACATTTGACAGAATTTGCAGACGAATAAATACAGAGATTGAGGAATCATATGGAAATAAAGAAATTAGAAGCGGCGATCGAAGCGGTGCTTTTTACCATGGGAGAATCCGTGGAGCTGACGCAGATCGCCAGTGCGATCCAGCAGGACAAGGAGACAACGCGAAAACTTCTCAACAATATGATGGACCGTTATCAGGAGGAAGACAGAGGGATCCAGATCATCGAACTGGAGCAGTCCTATCAGATGTGCACCAAAAAAGAATACTACGAATGTCTGATCCGTCTTGCCCTGCATCCCAAGAAACCGGCACTGACAGATGTCATGCTGGAGACACTTTCTATTATCGCGTACAAACAGCCGGTCACAAAGGCAGAGATCGAGAAGATCCGCGGGGTAAAATGTGATCATGCGATCAACAAACTGGTAGAATATGAGCTTGTAAAAGAGCTTGGACGACTGGATGCGCCGGGACGACCGATCCTCCTTGGGACGACCGAAGAGTTCCTGCGCTGTTTTGGCGTACAGGGGCTGGAAGAACTTCCTGCTGTAGATCCGGTCCGTTTGGAAGATTTTAAGGCGGAAGCCGAGGAAGAAGTACAGCTTCGCCTGGATGTTTAGGAGGAAAACAAAATGCCGACGACCTATGCACATGACTTATTTGGTAAAAAAATTTATCACAAACTTCCGAAGGAGATGCAGATGGTCATTCAGAGAAATGTTAATCTGTACCGGATCGGACTTCACGGAGCGGATATCCTGTTTTATCACATGCTGAAACCAAAGGTATCCACAACAGGGATCCGCATGCATAAGGAAAAAGCGGCTCCTTTTTTTGAGAGGGGAATGGCGATCGTGCGGGAAACTCACGATGAGAAGCTTCTTGCCTATCTTCTTGGATTCGGATGCCACTATCTTCTGGACAGCGCCTGCCATCCCTATATCGAGGATATGGCGGCGAAGGAAGTGATCACGCATACCCTTCTTGAGAAAGAATTTGACCGGACATTGATGCTGGAAACTCATAAAAATCCATATCATTATTACCCGGCATGCGGTGTATTTCCGAGGATTACCTATGCCAGAGTGATCCACCGTGCGATCCCCAAAATAGCGACAGGAGATATCCTGAAATCTCTGAGGCGCATGAAGCTGATCACAAACTGTCTGGTTTATGATAACAAGGGCAGGCGTAAGAAATTTCTCACGGTGCTTTCGAGGCTTGCTGGCAAGAAGCTGTCTGATTCCATGATGGAATATTTCATGGCGAAAGACCCGGTCCCGGGGAGCGCAGTTCCGGTCCATGCCCTGCACGGACTGTATGACAGGGAGATAAAGGAAGCACCGCAGTACCTTGAGGAATTATTCAGACTTTCAAAAGAAGACAGACCGCTGGGCGAGAGATGGTATAAGACTTATAACGGCTGACCGGCTTACTGGAACCGGAAGGAACAGAGACATATAATGAGGACAGGTCTGCATAAAATATCCTATAAAGAATAAGAGGTGGGATATGAAACGCAGATATAATATCACGGTCACGATTCTGGTCATAGCAGTTTTTCTGATAAATTCCACAGTCTGTGCTGCTTCCGGGGAAAGCAGTGCGCCCGGAAATCTTTATGCGCTTTCGGCAGTTCTGATGGATGGGGATTCGGGGCGTGTCCTGTATGAAAAAGAGGGCGAAACACCGAGAGCGAATGCAAGCACCACGAAAGTCCTGACCTGCATCCTTGCCCTGGAAAACGGTAAAGGCGATGATTATGTACAGGTTTCTTCCAATGCTGCCGCGCAGCCAGATGTACGGCTTGGTATCCAAAAAGGAGAGCAGTATTATCTGGAAGACCTTTTGTACTCTCTGATGCTGCAGAGCCACAACGATGCCGCGGTCGCGATCGCGGAACATATCGGAGGTTCTGTGGAAGGATTTGCAGCCATGATGAACCAGAAAGCGAAAGAGATCGGCTGTACGGACACACACTTTGTGACACCGAACGGGCTGGACGCCAGAGACAGTGGAGGCAGCCATCATACAACGGCACGGGACCTGGCGCTTATCATGCGCTATGCCATACAGAATCCGATGTTCCTCAAGATCACCGAGACAAGGGACTATTCTTTTTCAGATATTGAGAAGAATCGGACATTTTCTCTCCACAATGCGAATGCGTTCCTGGATATGAGAGAAGGCATCCTGTCAGGAAAAACCGGCTACACAGGAGATGCGGGCTACTGTTATGTCTGTGCAGAGGAAAAAGACGGCAGGACTTTCATTGTTGCCCTTCTGGGAAGCGGCTGGCCGAACCACAAGACTTACAAATGGAAGGATACCGCAGCACTTCTTAATTACGGCGAAGAAAATTATAAATACCGCAGCTGGTGGAAAGACCCCGAGATTCCTCTGATCCAGGTCAAAAATGGATTCACGGGAGATCCTGTCGGCAGAAAGAAGATATATCTGCACGGTCTTCTCGATATCTCCGAAGAACAGAAAGAAACCTGCATGCTTCTTTCTGACAGGGAAAATGTGACCTGTCAGGTAAAAGTGCCGTCTTCGATCGAAGCTCCTGTAAGACGGGGAGATGAGATCGGGCAGGTGACATTCCGGCTGAATGGGGAATTGCTCTCTGCTTACCCGGTACTGGCAGAACAGTCTGTCGGGGAGAGAACTTTCAGCCGGACGCTGGAGCATGTTTCTGATAGATTTTTTCATTAAGGAGATGAAAGAGGGCAAAAAGTCTTTTCCGCGAGGAGAGGGCTTTTCTTTTTTTGGCCAAAAATTTTGTGTTGTTATAAAATAATTTTTAGGGTTAAAAAATTAACAAAAAAAACGAAATGTATTGAAAAAAACTTGAAAACAGGTTACAATTACAATCGGCTAAAATTTTGGTTATATTTTAAAATTTTATAAACATGGAGGGCAAAAGAGAATGAGTAATGCAACACAAAGCTTAGCGAGCACAAGAATCACTTCTTTGCTTGACGCCAACAGTTTTGTTGAAATCGGGAAAAGCGTAACAGCCAGATCCACAGACTTCAACATGACTGAGAAAAAAGCGCCTTCAGACGGTGTTATCACCGGATATGGTGTGATCGATGGGAATCTTGTCTATGTATACAGCCAGGATGCTTCCGTACTGAACGGAACTGTAGGCGAGATGCATGCAAAGAAGATCTCCGCATTATATGACCTTGCTATCAAAACAGGAGCACCTGTGATCGGACTGGTAGATTGTGCAGGAATGCGTCTTCAGGAAGCAACAGATGCACTGGAAGCATTCGGTGGAATCTACTTCAAACAGACAATGGCATCCGGAATGATCCCGCAGATCACAGCGGTATTCGGTACCTGTGGCGGAGGAATGGCAGTTGTTCCGGCACTGACTGATTTCACATTCATCGAAGCCAAAAAAGGCAAAATGTTCGTAAACAGCCCGAACGCACTTGATGGAAACTACACAGAGAAATGTGACACAGCATCCGCTGCTTTCCAGAGCGAGGAGACAGGACTTATCGATGCTGTAGAATCTGAAGAAGAGATCCTTGCTGAGATCCGTCAGCTTGTAAGCCTTCTTCCATCCAACTTCGAAGACAATGATTCTTTCGCAGAGTGCACAGATGATCTGAACCGTGCATGCGAGGATATCGCAGCATGCGCAGGAGATACCTCCATTGCACTTTCCAGAATCGCAGACAACGGAATCTTCTTCGAGACCAAGAGAGACTTCGGCAAAGACGTTGTTACAGGATTCCTTCGTGTAAACGGAATGACTGTAGGTGCAGTGGCCAACAGAACAGAAGTTTACGATGCAGAAGGTGAGAAGGCAGAAGAATTCGACGGCACTCTTTCCGCAAGAGCAGCAAGAAAAGCAGCCGGATTCGTGAAATTCTGTGACGCTTTTGATATCCCGGTACTGACTCTTACAAATGTAACAGGATTCAAGGCAACTGTATGCGGCGAGAAAGTTATGGCTAAATCCGTCGGAGAACTGGTTCATGCATTTGCATCCGCAACCGTTCCGAAGGTAAATGTCATCATCGGCAAAGCATACGGCACAGCTTATGTGGCAATGAACAGCAAATCTGTAGGTGCAGATATCGTTTATGCATGGGACAATGCAGAAATCGGAATGATGGATGCTTCCATGGCAGCAAAGATCATGTACCCGGGATCAGAAGCTTCTGTTATCAACGAGAAAGCTGCAGAGTACAGAGAACTGCAGTCCAGCGTAGAATCTGCCGCAGCAAGAGGATATGTAGATACTGTGATCGCTCCGGCTGACACACGTAAATACGTGATCGGAGCATTTGAGATGCTGTTCACAAAGAGAGAAGACCGTCCAGCTAAGAAACATGGCACAGTCTAAGCGAGGTGAGCATATGAATCAGATGTTAAAGAAAGCATCCACTACCTGCGCTGCTTTTGCCTGCGCCGCATCCCTGATGTTCTCCGGTGCAGCAGTTGTTTGGGCAGATGGTGAGATCGACGAAACCGTCAAAAACCAGATTGAAACTTATGCAGAAGGACTGACAGATGAGATCATCGGACTGTCTGATGATCAGATCGAGCAGTACATGGAGTCCGACGATGCGTTTACTTCAAGTGCAATGACAGCCTGGGACGGAACCAAAGACGACCTGGGTGAGCTGAAGGAAACCGGTGATGTAGAGATCGAATATTCAGGTGATGAATATACAGCAGTTATTCCGGTTGAATTCGAAAAAGAAGACGCTGAATTTACTTATGTATTTGACAAGAACCTGACTCCTACTTCACTGGCAGTCGATATTCAGTATTCTTTTGGAACAACCATGAAGAATGCAGCACTTAACACTCTTATGGGAATCGGTACTGTATTCGTGATTCTGGCCATGCTGATCTTCCTGATCTCCCTGTTCAAATACATTCCGGGTTCAGGAGCACAGCAGGTTAAAAAGAAAAAAGAAGAAGCAGCAACTCCGGCTCCTGCACCGGTTCCGGTGGCAGCAGCACCTGTTCAGGAAGAAACTGATAACTCAGAGCTGATCGCCGTGATCGCAGCAGCGATCGCAGCATCAGAGGGAACTACAACAGACGGATTTGTTGTACGCTCCATCCGTAAGATCAACCGCAAAAAAAGGTAATTGACAATTTTAGGAGGATTAAAAATGAAAAGCTATACAATCACCGTAAATGGAACAGCATATGAAGTTACTGTAGAAGAAACAGGAAGCGTAAGCGCACCGGCAGCAGCTCCAGTAGCAGCACCGAAGGCAGCACCGGCAGCAGCTCCTAAAGCAGCAGCACCGGCAGCAGGAGCAGGCGCAGTCAAAGTTACCGCTTCTGTACCAGGTAAAGTCCTCAAGATCGTAGCTTCCGCAGGACAGGCAGTAAAAGCAGGAGACAACATCGTGATCCTGGAATCCATGAAGATGGAGATCCCGGTTGTAGCTCCTCAGGATGGTACTGTAGCCAGCATCGACACATCCGAAGGCGCATCCGTAGAAAACGGAGATACTCTGGCTACAATGAACTAGGACGGGAGGTAATCAAATGTCTTATGTAATAGAAACCCTGTCCAACCTGATCCATCAGACAGCATTTTTTAACCTGACATGGGGAAACTATCTGATGATCGCGGTGGCGTGTGTATTCTTATTCCTTGCTATCAAAAAAGGTTTTGAGCCGCTTCTTCTGGTTCCGATCGCTTTTGGTATGCTCCTGGTAAATATCTACCCGGACATTATGGCAAATCCGGAAGACATGTCCAACGGTGTTGGTGGTCTTCTGCATTACTTCTATATCCTCGATGAGTGGAGTATCCTTCCGTCCCTGATCTTCATGGGCGTTGGTGCGATGACAGACTTCGGTCCGCTGATCGCCAATCCGAAGAGCTTCCTCCTCGGAGCAGCTGCACAGCTTGGTATCTATGTTGCATACTTCCTTGCGATCTTCCTTGGATTCAACGGAAAAGCAGCAGCAGCGATCTCCATCATCGGTGGAGCAGATGGTCCTACCTCCATTTTCCTTGCCGGAAAACTTGGACAGACCGCTTTAATGGGACCGATCGCGGTGGCGGCATATTCTTATATGTCACTGGTTCCGATCATTCAGCCGCCGATTATGAAACTCTGTACTACAGAAGCAGAACGTAAGATCAAAATGGATCAGCTTCGTCCGGTAACCAAGATCGAGAAGATCCTGTTCCCGATCGTTATCACGATCGTTGTCTGCTTACTTCTTCCTACAACAGCTCCGCTGGTAGGTATGCTGATGCTGGGTAACCTCTTCCGTGAGTCAGGCGTTGTTAAACAGCTTACTGAGACTGCTTCCAATGCCCTGATGTACATCGTAGTTATCCTGCTTGGTACATCTGTAGGTGCTTCTACAAGCGCAGAGGCATTCCTTAATGTTGATACTCTGAAAATCGTTGTTCTCGGTCTTGCAGCATTTGCATTCGGTACTTTCGGCGGATGTATGCTTGGTAAACTGATGTGCAAACTGTCCGGTGGAAAGATCAATCCGCTGATCGGATCCGCTGGTGTATCAGCCGTTCCTATGGCTGCCCGTGTATCCCAGAAAGTCGGCGCAGAAGCAGATCCTACAAACTTCCTGCTGATGCATGCAATGGGACCAAACGTAGCCGGTGTAATCGGAACAGCCGTTGCAGC
>ERZ838399.497-NODE-497-length-47084-cov-3.782687_pt1 | contig 47084 bp, 46 predicted proteins | sample MGYA00519683_ERZ838399 | MGnify/ENA primary metagenome ERZ838399 (study PRJEB31850, sample SAMEA3708833) | human gut metagenome | biome: human gut; feature: human-associated habitat; material: faeces | place: China | collected 2014 ...
TCAGCAGTTATTGGTGAAAGTGTTAAACGTATTGAAAGATTTATGGGTAATAAAGTTATTTCTGATGTTCATTTGGGAGACTGGGGACTTCAGATGGGACTGATTATCACAGAGCTTGAATGTCGTAAACCTGATTTAGTTTATTTTGATGAATCATACACAGGAGAATACCCTGAAGAGGCACCATTTACAATTTCTGAATTAGAAGAAATTTATCCATGTGCAAGTAAGAAATCAAAAGAAGATGCTGCTTTTAAGGAAAAAGCCCATGAAGCAACATTAAAACTTCAAAGTGGATATGCTCCATACACAGCACTTTGGAAACATATTATGAATGTTTCAAAAATTGATTTAAAGAAGAACTATGATAATCTGAATGTCTCCTTTGAGCTCTGGAAGGGAGAGTCGGATGCACAGCCGTATATTCCGGATATGGTACAGATGATGAAGGACAAGGGCTTTGCCTACATGAGCGAAGGGGCTCTGGTTGTGGATGTCAAAGAGGATACGGATACAAAAGAGATTCCGCCATGTATCATCTTAAAGTCAGACGGAGCTTCCTTATACAGTACGACAGATCTTGCTACGATTGTGATGCGTATGCAGGATTACAACCCGGATGCCATTATTTACCTGACGGATCAGCGTCAGAGCATGCATTTCGTACAGGTATTCCGCTGTGCAAGAAAGACCGGACTCGTCGGACCGGATGTGGAACTGACCCATATCGGATTCGGTACCATGAACGGAAAAGACGGCAAACCGTTTAAGACAAGAGATGGCGGCGTTATGCGTCTGGAATATCTGCTTGATGAGATCAATGAGGAGATGCTCAAAAAGATTACAGAGAACCAGAAAGAAAAGGAAAACCTCGATATTTCCGAGGAAGAGGCAAAGCAGACTGCAAAAACGGTTGCTCTGGCAGCAGTCAAATACGGAGATCTGTCCAATCAGGCAAGCAAGGACTACTGTTTTGATATTGAGCGTTTTACTTCTTTTGAAGGGAATACAGGACCGTATATTTTATATACGATTGTGCGTATTAAATCCATTTTAAAGAAATACACTGCAAAAAATTCGCTGCCGGATGCACCGATTCTTGGGGCACATTCTGCAAGTGAGAAGAACCTGATGCTTGTATTGTCACGTTTCAATGCCATGATGGAAAATGCATATGAGGAGAAAGCACCGCACAAGATCTGTGCATATATTTATGAACTGGCCAATGCATTCAACGGATTTTATCATGAGACAAAGATTCTTTCCGAGGAAGATCTTAAGGTACAGGCTTCTTATATCGGTCTTTTGGTACTGACCAAAAATATTCTTGAGACCTGTATCGATGTGCTTGGTTTTTCCGCACCGGACCGTATGTAAATCGGATGTTCTAAAATCACATATAAAACATATAAATGAGTCATAGGGATTTGTCCTTATGGCTCATTTTTTATGGAAAGAAACATGGAGGAAGTGACAGAATGGAGATTACAGAATATCTTCCGGTAGATTTTCGAACGCAGATGGAAGCAGAAACGTTGTGCGGGGCAGAAGAAATCCGGCTTCGGGTCGGACAACCGCTGGAAATTTTATATGCGGATGAGAAAGAAAAAGAGATTGGGCTGCTCACGGAAGCACATATGCGGGAGGTACTGAATTATCTGAGTGGATATTCCGTGTATGCACTGGAAGAAGAACTGCGACAGGGGTATTTTACGCTGGAAGGCGGGCACAGGATCGGGGTTTCCGGGCGGGCAAGCTATGAGAAACACGGAACCTCAAGCTGTATGAAGCTGTTAAGCTGTATCAGCGGTTTAAATATCCGTCTGGCTCACGAAAAAAAGGGGTGTGCATCGGTACTGATTCCATGGCTGTATTGCGGAGAGAATGTATATCATACGTTTTTCTTTGCACCGCCGGGGGTCGGAAAAACAACCTATTTAAGGGATTGTATCCGGCTGCTTTCGAAAGGAAATCACCTGCGTGCCGGGAAAAAGGTCGGGGTAGTCGATGAACGGTCGGAAATTGCCGCGTGTTACCGGGGAATTCCGCAAAACGATCTGGGTCCCCGCACGGATGTGCTGGACAATTGTCCGAAGGAACATGGAATCCATATGCTGCTTCGTTCCATGTCCCCGCAGATCATTGCAGTGGACGAACTGGGACTTCCGGAGGACTTTGCTGCGGTGGCAGACTGTGCCCGGTGCGGGGTATCGATCCTTGGAACTATACATGCCGGCAGTGTCTTAGAGGTTTTGCACCGCCTGCAGATGGGCGGACTGGATCTGATCCGCTCACAGATGCGGCTCATCGGTCTGCAGAGAGAACCGGACGGGCGCCGGATTCTCACCGTATATGAGGGAGGAGGAAATCCATTGTGGCAAGGATTTTCGGAACCGTCCTGATACTGGCAGGGTGTGCTGGATTTCTGTACAAATGGGCAGAGGGGGAAAAAGCCAGACAGCGGATGGCGGGGGAATGGATACGCCTGTTTGTGCGCTGGGGATATGCACTGGAACAGGAACATGTGCGGTTGTGCGATTTTTTGTCTTTTTATGAAACGGCAGATGCATCCATGCAGGCATTTCTGGATGAGGTCTGTGTATGTATGCGCAACCATCAGAATCCAAGCGGACACAAAATCTGGCAGGATTGTCTGCAGAAGCACAAAAGAGAACTGCAGATCGGGCAGGAGGGCTGGGAAATCCTTACGTCTGCCGCAGGAGCATTTTATGGCGAAAGCAGTGCAGAGAATCTGCGATGCAATGAAATCTGCAGAAAACGGATGGAAAAATTTCTGGCAGAGTCACGATTGGAATTTTTTAAAAAACAGCGGGTGTATCTGCCTGTTGGAATGCTGACCGGCGTGGTTATGATCATTCTTCTGGTGTAAAGGCGTAGGAAGGGAACCTTGAGTGTATGAGTGTAACAATTATTTTTAAAATTGCAGCGCTTGGAATTGTTGTGGCAGTACTCAGCCAGATTCTCAAGCATAGTGGAAGGGAGGAACAGGCATTTCTGCTGAGCCTGGCAGGTCTGATAATAGTGTTGTTCTGGATCGTGCCTTGTATCAGTGAACTGTTTACAACGATGGAAACCCTGTTTCGTATGTGATGTCTATGATAAAGATAGGAATGATCGGAATTGCTGCGGTTTTTCTGGCTCTTTTGCTGAAAAAAGAAAAGGGAGAGCTGGCGTTGCTTGTGGGAATTGCAGCATCGGTTTTGATTTTCGGATACACACTGTCAAGAATTTCGTTTATCCTGGATTTTTTACGGGAACTGATGGACACGCTTCCGGTAGATCCGGCACTTTTGAAAGCACTGTTAAAGATGCTTGGAATTACATATGTTGCCGATTTTTCCGCATCGGTCTGCCGGGAAGCGGGATATGGATCTGTCGCAGGACAGATTGAACTGTTTGCAAAATTATCGATCGTTGCTTTGTCCATTCCGGAATTGTGGGTTTTGTTGCGGCTGATCGAACAGATGACCGGGGGGTAGAAATGAAAAAAATAGCTAAAATTTTGTTCTGGTCTGTTTTGTTCGTATGGATGATTTTTTTACAGCCGCAAAATGTGATGGCGGCCGAGGCGGATGAGATCATAAAAGAACTTGATTTTACGGATATCAATGCACAGACGCAGGATCTGCCGGAAAAGATGGATTTTGAAAAAATGGTGAATAAACTGGTGACGGAAGGAACAGGCGGACTGGATGCGGGAATGATCTGTGAATATATTGCAGATTTATTTTTTTATGAAATCACGGCTGCAAAGCCAATGTTTTTGCAGATGTTTGCCATAGGACTTTTATTTGCGCTGTACGGAAAAGTGATGATGACGCGACAGGGGTATGTTTCGCAGATGAGCTTTTTTATTGTTTATCTTGGGGTGGTTCTGTTGTTGCTGCAATCATTTGCCCTGATCTCAGAGGTGGTAGATCAGGGGATTGACCGTCTGGTGGCATTTATGACCGCATTTGTGCCTTTGTATGCGGCAACGCTGTTTTGCTCCGGCAATGCGGCATCTGCGGGTTCCTTTTATCAGCTGGCATTCGGACTGATGTATCTGCTGGAACTGGGAATGAAATTTATTTTTCTGCCGGGGGTTCATGTGTTTGTGCTGCTTCTTCTGATGGATAACCTGTTTGAGGAAACAAAACTTGGGAAGATGGCGCAGCTGTTCGAAGACGGAATACGACTGGTCTTAAAAGGCGGGCTGACTGCCGTTATGGGAATCGGTGTTGTACAGTCTCTGATTGTACCTGCAAGAGACAGGCTTTCCACAAACAGTATTTTTAACAGTATATCCGCGGTTCCCGGAGTAGGAAATACCTTCGGTTCCGCAGCAGAGATCCTGCTCGGAAGCGGAATCCTCATAAAAAACAGCATTGGCGCGGCTGCCCTTATCCTTCTTCTTGTAATCGGGATGACACCGCTGCTGAAATCTTTCTGTTTTTCTGTGATGTACCGCCTGACCGCTGCATTTTTGGCACCGGTCGCAGACAGCCGGATTGCGCAGTGTGTGCAGGCCGCTGCCAGGGGATGCGCGCTTTTTTGTACCATACAGCTGGATGCGCTGCTTTTATTTTTTATTACCACATCCATAATCAGTGTTTCCACCAGTTTCATCTATTGAGGAGGGAGGAGAACATGGAAGTTGTACTTACATTTGTGAAAAATTATTTCGTGCTGATGCTGATTTTTTATCTGTTGTCATATCTGACACCAAAGGAAACCTATCAGAAATATTTTCATTTTTTTGTCAGCGTGCTCGTGATCACCGTGCTGGCACAGCCGCTTTTGGTCTATGTGGGAGGAATGAAAAAAGAAGAGGCAAGGCAGCAGCTGCATGAGATTGTCGAGCAGATGGAAAGCATAGAATATCAGGAGAAGGGAGAGAATATTTTTGAACAGTATCTTGGGAAAGTGGATCAAAAAGAGGAATAAATCGGATTTCGTTGTACTGATTCTGCTTGGGGTGATGGTAATGATCGTTGCGATGCCGACGGGGGCAAAACAAAGCCAGAAAGAAACACAGACGCAGGAACAAAAGGGGCAGCAGCTGCAGACGGAAGATTCCTATAAAGAGCAGCTGCAGCAGCAGCTGAAGGAGCTGCTTGAACACATGGACGGGGTGGGAAAAACCCGTGTAATGCTGACATTTTCCGATGAGGGAACCGACCAGCTGGATAAAAATGTGACAAAAGATGGAAACAAAAAGGAAGAGACAACGGTGGTGTACGATACCGGTGATACCAGACAGCCCTATGTGATCTGCAGGCAGATGCCGAAAATTGAAGGGGTTGTGGTTGTGGCACAGGGTGGAGGAAATGCAAAGACCGTTACAGAAATTTCCAACGCGGTAATGTCATTATTTCCGGTGGAAGCGCATAAGGTAGTAGTAGTTAAAATGTCGGTACAGGAGGAATAGACGTGAAAAAAAGAGTGCATAAAAATCAGATTGTTATTACAACGCTGGCGGTGCTGATTGCGGTGGCCGGTTATGTTACTTATGACAAAAAGGGCGCTGATATCAAAGATGCCGAGACGGTAGCTAATATGAATCAGGGTGCCGTAAGTGACCAGGCGGATAAAGATTATGAAACCGGGGAGGATCTGGATATCACAAGCAGCAGGAAGATCTGGCGAATGCATCGACGGAAGATGTGGAAAATCCGGGAGAGACGGTACTTACCTCTGTGACAAGCGGGGATTCCGACTATGCGGCAAAAGTGAAACTTAACCGGGAACAGGTGCGTTCCAAAAATAAAGAAACCCTGCAGGCAATCATTGACAATGATTCTTTGGATGAGTCCAAAAAGAAAGATGCGGTCAATGAAATGATTACACTGACGGATATTGCGGAGAAAGAGTCCAATGCAGAAATGATGCTGGAGGCAAAAGGGTTTACGGATGTGGTTGTCAGTATGAATGATGACGGCTGTGATGTGGTTCTTAATATGGGGGAGGCAACCGATGCCAAGCGGGCGCAGGTCGAAGATATTGTAAAGCGTAAGACCGGAGTATCCGCAGATAAGATCGTGATCACTCCCATCCAGTAGCACTTGCAAATACATAGTTTTTAGTATAAAATGAGGTACAGTGTGCAATTGGTTTGGAGGATATACTGTGAGTGACTTAAGAAAAGAAATAGAAAAACGGCGTACATTCGCTATCATTTCCCATCCGGATGCAGGTAAGACGACTCTGACGGAGAAGTTCCTGCTTTACGGAGGAGCCATCAATCTTGCCGGTTCCGTAAAAGGAAAGGCAACAGCAAGACATGCGGTGTCTGACTGGATGGAGATCGAGAAGCAGAGGGGTATTTCGGTCACCTCGTCGGTGCTGCAGTTTAACTATGACGGATACTGTATCAATATTCTGGATACCCCGGGACATCAGGATTTCTCGGAGGATACTTACCGTACACTTATGGCGGCGGATTCCGCAGTCATGGTGATTGATGCAAGCAAAGGAGTAGAGGCGCAGACACGTAAGCTGTTTAAGGTATGCGTAATGCGCCATATTCCGATTTTTACATTTATCAATAAGATGGACCGTGATGCAAATGATACGTTTGAGCTTCTTGATGATATTGAAAATGAACTGGGAATCGCAACGTATCCGGTCAACTGGCCGATCGGTTCCGGAAAAGAATTCAAAGGTGTATATGACCGTCATACCAGAAAAGTTATGACATTTGCCGATACATTAAAGGGAACAAAAGAAGGTTCCGAAAAGATTATTGATATCGATGATCCGGCACTGATCGACGAGATTGGTGAGGAGAAAAAATCAATTTTGGATGACGAAATCGAACTTCTTGACGGTGCCAGTGCGGAATTTGATATGGAACTTGTGACAAAGGGAGAACTTTCCCCGGTATTTTTCGGTTCTGCCCTGACCAATTTTGGTGTGGAAACTTTTCTGCAGCATTTCCTGAAGATGACTTATGCGCCAATGGCCCGGAAATCAGACATCGGAATGATTGATCCGTTTCAGGAAGATTTTTCTGCGTTTGTCTTTAAGATTCAGGCAAATATGAATAAAAATCACCGGGACCGTATTGCGTTTATGCGTATCTGTTCCGGTAAGTTTACGGCGGGCATGGAAGTATTCCATGTGCAGGGAAACAAACAGATCAAGCTTTCCCAGCCGCAGCAGATGATGGCAGACGAGCGTAAAATGGTAGAAGAAGCATATGCGGGAGATATTATTGGTATTTTTGATCCCGGCATTTTCTCTATCGGGGACACCCTCACGACGGCAAAGGACAAGTTTCAGTTTGAGGGAATCCCGACATTTGCGCCGGAACATTTTGCACGTGTACGTCTGATCGACTCCATGAAGCGCAAGCAGTTTGTAAAAGGAGTAACACAGATTGCACAGGAAGGTGCCATCCAGATTTTCCAGGAATACAAAGGCGGTATGGAGGAAATCATAGTAGGAGTAGTTGGTGTGCTGCAGTTTGATGTACTCCGGTTCCGTCTGGAAAACGAGTATAATGTGGAGATCCGTCTGGAGAATCTTCCATATGAACATATCCGCTGGATCGAGAACAAGGATGAAGTGGATGTGGACGCGCTGACTGGTACTTCAGATATGAAGAAAGTTATTGATATGAAGGGAAATCCGCTTCTTTTATTTGTCAATGCATGGAGTGTCGGCATGACACTTGACCGAAACGAAGGACTCGTATTATCCGAGTTCAGTAAGAATTAATCAAAGGAGGAAAGATCATGGGAGTTGTAACAATTACAAAAGAAAACTTTGAAGCAGAAGTAGTCGGTGCAAAGGTGCCGGTCGTGATTGATTTCTGGGCATCCTGGTGTGGCCCTTGTCAGATGCAGTCACCGGTTGTGGATGCAGTTGCAGAATCGATGGGAGATCAGGTGAAAGTATGCAAAGTAAATGTGGACGAGCAGCCACAGCTTGCATTAAATTACCAGATTGTGAGTATTCCTACGCTGGTATTCATGAAAGATGGAATGTTTCAAAAGAAGATGGTAGGGTTACAGACGCAGGATGCGATTGAGGATTACCTGAAAACACTTCTTGACGCGTAGCAGGATACAACGTATAATAAAAGGCAGTTGCAGGGCGACTGTCTTTTTTTATTTCCCCATTTAAAATTTTGCATTGACAATACAAACAAAATATACTACTATTAGAACATAGATACGAACATAAGTTCGATAAGAAGGAGAATATTATGGCAAAGGACGATAAATTAAAAGCACTGGATGCGGCAATCGCACAGATCGAGAGACAGTATGGCAAAGGATCTGTGATGAAGCTGGGGGACAATTCCGCAAATATGAACGTGGAAACGGTTCCTACAGGATCCCTCAGTCTGGATATTGCATTGGGACTCGGAGGACTTCCGAAAGGACGTATCATTGAGATTTACGGACCGGAGTCCAGTGGTAAGACTACCGTTGCACTGCACTGTGTGGCAGAGGTGCAGAAGCAGGGCGGAATTGCCGGATTCATTGACGCAGAGCATGCGCTTGATCCTGTCTATGCAAAGAATATCGGTGTTGATATTGACAATCTCTATATTTCCCAGCCGGACTGCGGAGAGCAGGCACTTGAGATCACCGAGACCATGGTGCGTTCCGGAGCAGTCGATATTGTAATTGTCGATTCGGTAGCAGCTCTTGTGCCAAAGGCGGAAATTGACGGAGATATGGGAGATTCCCATGTGGGCCTGCAGGCACGTCTGATGAGTCAGGCGCTTCGTAAGCTGACCGGTGTGATCAGCAAGTCAAACTGTATTGTAATCTTTATCAACCAGCTCCGTGAAAAAGTTGGTGTTATGTTTGGAAATCCGGAGACGACGACCGGTGGCCGTGCACTTAAGTTTTATTCTTCTGTCCGTCTGGACGTGCGCCGTGTAGAACAGCTGAAGCAGGCAGGAGAAGTCATTGGTAACCATACCCGTGTCAAAGTCGTAAAAAATAAAGTAGCACCGCCATTCCGTGAAGCAGAGTTTGATATCATGTTTGGAAAGGGCATTTCCAAAGAGGGAGATATTCTGGATCTGGCAGCAAATGTCGGAATTATCAGCAAATCCGGTGCATGGTATGCTTATGAAGGAGACAAGATCGGACAGGGACGTGAAAATGCAAAAACGTATCTGCGTGAAAATCCGGAATTCTGTAAGATGATCGAGGAAATGGTGCGTGAACATTATTTTGCACAGGAGGATGAGACCCCGGAAGGCGAAGAAGAGACTCCGGTATCTGCAGATGCGGAAAGCAAGAATGAATAAGATATGGTTACAGTGACAGAGTGTACGACTCTGGGAAAGGGCAGGCTTCGTTTCCATCTGGATAATGGAACGGAGCTTGTTCTTTACCGGGGAGAGGCAAAACAGTTTCGAATGCGGGAAGGAAGCACACTTTCGGATGAAGAGGAGCATCAGCTGATTTATGAAGTGGTGGGAAAGCGTGCAAAAAGAAGAACCATGCATCTGCTGGAACAGATGGACCGTACAGAGCAGCAGCTGCGGGAGAAACTGAAACAGGGCGGATATCCGCAGGCGTGTATTGATCTTGCACTTGAATATGTGAAATCTTTTCATTATGTCGATGATTACCGCTATGCATGTACCTATATCAATTATCGTCAGGATCGTATGAGCCGCTATCAGCTGAAAGTAAAACTGTATGGAAAGGGAGTTCCTGGAGAAGTGATTGATCGTGCCCTTGAGGAATGTTATGAGGGGGACGAACAGGAGCAGATTATCCGGCTGCTGGAAAAGAAAAACTTTGACGCACAAAATTCCGACCCAAAAGAATTTACACGTGTTTACCAGTATCTGATGCGCAGGGGCTTTCGGAGCAATGATGTGCTGCGTGCTATGAAAAGTAAACAATGAAAGCACGTATTGCTTGACATATTTAAGCAAAAAGGATAAAATTATAATGTTGTAGAAGTATGACATGGAAGACTAATATTTCTTTTTGTTATATGTACAATGAAAACTTAATAAAGGAGGTGCTCCTGTGCCACAAGTAATTATTGCTGTTGTTATCACACTTATAATTACTGCGGTTGCTGTATGGTTTATCTCGACTGAATATCACAAGAAGGTAGCAAATACCAAGATTGGAAATGCAGAAGAGCAGGCCAGAGGCATCATCGACGAGGCCGTGAAAAATGCCGAAGACAAGAAGCGCGAAGCTATGCTTGAGATCAAAGAAGAAACCATTCGTTCCAAGAATGAGATCGACAAGGAGATCAAAGAGCGTAGAAATGAAATTCAGCGTAACGAGCGTCGTATTGTGCAGAAGGAAGAAAATCTGGACAAGAAACTCGAAGCGATTGAAAAGCGTGAGGCAAGTTTCCGTGCCAAAGAAGAAGATTTAAAGAAGCAGAAAGTTGAGATAGCAAAGCTCAACGAACAGCGCGTACAGGAACTGGAAAGAATTTCAGGATTAACCTCTGAACAGGCAAAAGAATACCTCTTAAAGACCGTGGAAGAAGATGTGAAGATTGACACTGCGAAGATGATCAAGGAAATGGAAGCGCAGGCGAAGGAAGAAGTCAACAAGAAGGCAAAGGACTATGTAGTTACTGCAATTCAGAAATGTGCTGCGGATCACGTTGCTGAAACCACAATCTCTGTTGTACAGCTTCCGAATGATGAGATGAAAGGTCGTATCATCGGTAGGGAAGGACGAAATATTCGTACACTTGAAACGATGACAGGAGTAGATCTGATCATTGATGATACGCCGGAAGCAGTTATCCTTTCCAGCTTTGATCCGATTCGAAGAGAAGTTGCAAGAATTGCACTTGAAAAGTTGATCGTGGATGGACGGATTCATCCGGCTCGTATCGAGGAAATGGTTGAAAAAGCGCAAAAAGAAGTAGAGACAATGATTCGTGAAGAAGGCGAGGCTGCTGTACTAGAAGTCGGCATCCACGGCATTCATCCGGAGCTTGTCCGGCTTTTAGGCAAAATGAAGTATCGTACCAGTTATGGACAGAATGCATTGAAACATTCGATTGAGGTCGCACAGCTGACAGGTTTGCTTGCCGCAGAAATCGGTGAGGATGTCCGTATGGCAAAACGTGCGGGATTATTACATGATATTGGTAAGGCTGTAGATCATGATATGGAAGGTTCCCATATCCAGCTGGGTGTGGAACTGTGTAGAAAGTACAAGGAATCACCTCTTGTCATCAATGCAGTGGAAGCACATCACGGTGATGTGGAGCCGGAGAGTCTGATTGCATGTCTGGTACAGGCAGCCGATACCATCAGTGCTGCACGTCCGGGTGCGAGAAAAGAAACTTTGGAAACATACTCAAACCGCTTACAGCAGCTTGAGGATATTACAAATAGCTATAAGGGTGTAGAAAAATCTTTTGCAGTTCAGGCAGGTAGAGAGGTTCGTATCTTAGTTGTTCCTGAGCAGATCAGCGATGCGGATATGGTTCTTTTAGCCAGAGATATTTCAAAACAGATTGAGACTGAGTTGGAATATCCGGGTCAGATCAAGGTAAATGTGATCAGGGAATCGCGTGTTGTTGACTACGCTAAGTAATTGTGAAAATGAACTTAAAAAGGCTTAAGACCGCGGGAAGCGGGATTAAGCCTTTTTTATATCATAATGTGTTGTAAAATAAATACATTGGGATTTCACGGGACGTATAGAATAAAAAAGGAGGGACCAGTACAGCACGGCTGCACTGGCCAGATTATGAAAAAAATGATCGAAAGGTTTTGGTTCCTTTTGATGATTTCACTATACCGGAAAAGTGTGAAATGGATATGTTACAAATTTGAAGAAACTGTGAACGATGAAAAATATCCGGGGATGATGTCCGGACAGGAAAGAGAGATTTGAAATATGGTAGAGCATGTAAAACGATTGAAGAGAGAACTGGTATACAAGGGAGCAATTCTGGATATCTACAAAGATACGATGGAACTTCCGGATGGAAACAAAGCAGAGTGGGATTTTGTATCCCATCGTATGGGCGCAGCCGCCATTCTTCCGGTTATGAAGGATGGAAGAATTGTGATGGTGCGTCAGTACCGCAATGCGCTGGAGAGAGAAACACTTGAAATTCCGGCCGGCTGTCGGGACAGTAAGACGGAAGATACGGCGTATTGTGCGGCACGGGAGATGGAAGAGGAAACGGGATACCGCAGCACGAATGTGAAACATTTATTATCCCTGCGTACGACGGTGGCATTTTGTGATGAGGCGGTTGATATTTTTGTAGCTACCGATCTGGAAGTGGGAACCCGGCATCTGGATGAAGCGGAATCCATTGATGTGGAAATTTACACACTGGAAGAGTTGTGCGATATGATCTATGAAGGAAAAATTCAGGATGGAAAAACCATTGCTGCAATTATGGCATATGCGGCAGCAAAAAAAGGCGGAATGGGAAAACATCTGGATTTATAAAAATGGAATAAAGAAAACGGACAGGGCATAGGCTGAAAAGAAAAGAGTTTTAGGAATTTTTATGAAAAAGGAACTGGCGATTGGAATCTGTTTTGGCCTGGCGGGAATTTTATGTACCTGTCTGTTTGGATATGAATATTTTACGACTTATGGATTTTTAAATGCGTATCATATGAAAGCATTTGCGGCATCGGATACCGGGTATTTGCCGCTTTTGGCAAATATTTTATGGGAAAGGGGAAAAGTGTTTGTGATTATTACAATCCTTTCCCTTACTGCTTTAAAAGCAATTCTGCCATTATTATTGCGCTGCCTGATTTATTTTACCGGCGGGGTATTTTTTGCTGCCTGTGTGATGAATATGGGGATTCTTGGAATTGTTTTTTTTCTGGTATCGTGGCTGCCGCATGGAATTTTGTATCTTGCAGCGCTTGCGCTTTTACTGCTGGTAGAACCGCACAGGTTTTATAACCGGAAAAATCCATGGCTGCTGCGGCTGGCATGGGGGATGGGAGTTGCGGTACTGGTACTTCTTGGATGTGTATTGGAGGCGTCTGTTGGAATCCGGCTGTTACGTTTTGTTGTAGAAAAATTATAAAAAAATGGAGTGCAAAAGGAACACTTTTTACACTCCATTTTTGTTTTCAGACAAAAACTGTTTACTTTGCGTTCATCTCCGCAATGTCATAGATCAGCTGTTTGGAATCTTCCCATCCGAGACAAGGATCGGTAATGGATTTTCCGTAAATATGATCTCCGATAGACTGATTTCCCTCTTCGATGTAACTTTCAATCATCAGACCCTTTACCAGAGAACGGATATCGGAAGAAAGCTGGCGGTTATGCATCACTTCTTTTGCGATACGGATCTGTTCCTTAAACTTCTTTCCGGAGTTGGAATGGTTGGTATCAATGATGGCTGCCGGATGGATGATATCCATTTTTTCGTACATCTCATGAAGACGGATCAGATCTTCATAGTGATAATTCTGGGTGGTATTGCCGTGCTTGCTGACTGCACCGCGAAGAACCACGTGAGTCAGAGGATTTCCGGTTGTCTCCACCTCGTATCCGCGATAAACGAAATGATGCGGATGCTGTGCCGCGTATACAGAATTGAGCATAACAGAAAAATCACCACTGGTAGGATTTTTCATTCCGGAAGCGACATCAAAACCACTGACCGTCAGACGATGCTGCTGATCTTCTACCGAACGTGCTCCGATGGCAACGTAGGAGAGAAGATCCTCGACATATCCCCAGTTTTCCGGGTAAAGCATTTCATCGGCACAGGTAAGACCGCTTTCTTCGATTGCACGGATGTGCATTTTACGCATGGCGATCAGACCCTCGATCATATCCGGAGCTTTTTCCGGATCTGGCTGGGAAGCAATACCTTTGTAGCCTTCGCCGGTTGTACGTGGTTTGTTGGTGTAAATACGCGGAACTAAGATGACCTGATCCTTGACATCTTCTTGGATTTTGGTCAGACGGCTCACATAATCACATACAGAATCTTCGTTATCTGCAGAACACGGTCCGATGATTACGAGGACACGTGAATCTTTACCTGTAATTACATCAGAGATCATGAGGTCTCTGTGTTTTTTTAATTCACGAAGCTCCGGGGAAAGCGGATAATCGCGCTTAATGTCTGCCGGAGTCGGTAATTGGTTTAAAAATTCAAAACTCATTTTTTTCTCCTATCTCTTAAGTTCGGATATCACATACCGTGACTATCTTAATGGAAAACGGGAAAAATGTCAAATAACAGGAAACGGTTGTTTCTTTCGGGCTTTTAGAATATAATAACAGAGAATTACAACACAGCAGGAGGTGCAGAGATGGAAAATCTGCTTTGTATAAAAGGAAAGATTATAGGAAAAGGGAAACCGCTCGTGTGTGTGCCGGTCATGGAGTCTTCGAAAGAAGAAATTTTAAGAGAAACCAGAAGGCTGGAAGAAGCACACACGGAAATGATTGAGTGGCGTGTGGATGCGTTTGAAAACGTGGAAAGTCCGAATGCGATCCGCGAAATATTAAACGAAATGAAACATATCATAAAGGAAAGTATTCTGGTGTATACCTTCCGTTCTAAAAATCAGGGAGGGTGCAAAGCACTTTCCGCGGCGGATATTTATGATATTCATCAGGTGGCGGCAGAATCAGATGTCGTGGATTTTATTGATGTGGAATATTTTGAAGCAAAAAATCCGCAGAAAGAAATAGCGAGGTTGCAGGAGATGGGAGTATATGTGATTGCTTCCCATCATGATTTTGAACAGACGCCGGACCCGGAGGTGATCCGCATGCTGTTGGAACAGATCCGTGAGAGTGGCGCAGATGTCGTGAAACTGGCAGTTATGCCGCAGAATATGTGGGATGTATTGCATTTGCTGGAGGAGACCAACCGCTTTCATGAAAACCATCCGGATCATCCGCTGATTACCATGTCCATGGGTGCAAAAGGGGGGATTTCCCGCGTGGCCGGAGAGTTTTTCGGATCGTGTGTGACATTTGGCGCAGGCGGGCAGGCGAGCGCACCGGGGCAGCTTCCGGTAAAGCAGCTGGAAGAAATACTTCATATTTTACATCAAAGTGTGGATTGACTCTAAATTTGAAGTGTGATATAGTAAAAAGGCACTTGTGAAATAAGAGTGCTATGCAGCCGTAGTATAATGGATAGAACGCAGGACTCCGACTCCTGAGATGCGGGTTCGATTCCCGCCGGGTGCAGTTTATGCTATGTGGCAAGGAAACAACTTACCCATGGAACGACAGGAAAAGCGGTGCGTCATGCACCGCTTTTTTACTGGACGAATAGTATGAGGTGTGGTATCATAAATGGAAAGATGCATTTTTATGGAGGGTTCATATGCAGAATGAAAAATTAAAAAAGTTTACAGACTTTTTTGTGAAATATAGACGATATTTTTGCGCAGCTGTTTTATTTGTGATTCTTGTTGTGATTCTGGTAAAGTGTACCGGTCCTCAGAAAGATCAGAAAGAGACACAAAACGGTACACAGGGAGTGACACAGACTACAGAATATCAGGAAATCGGTAAGCTACAAAAAGATGCAGATGCGGAACTTGTGACACTGATGGAAAATTATTATGCGGCATATGCCGGTGGAGATACGGATTCGCTGGAGATGATTGCACAGCCGCTCAGTGACAATGAAAAGAGTTATATCACGACGTTTTCTGAGTATTATGAGGATTATCAGAACATCACCTGTTATTCCACAAAGGGGGCAACCGATGATTCTTATCTGGTATCTGTATGTTATGATCTGAAATTCAAAGGTGTGGATACTCCGGCACCGGGAATGGATTTCTTCTATGTGGAGAGAGACGGAAAGGGAAATCTGATCATCAATAACATATACTCTGCATACAATTTCAATTTCCTGGATCAGGATCTGGATGCAAATCTGTATTCCCTGATTCTGGCATATGAGAAGAGTGATGAAGTGGTTGCTCTGCAGAAAGAGGTGCAGACAAGCTATAATGAAGCTGTAAAGAGTGATGAAAAACTTGCCAATATGGTGGGTGGAACACTTCGAAATGCCATGGCAAAATGGAGAGAAACGATTGTAAGCAATACCGAAACCCAGACGACAGAGACGGAAAGCCAGACGCAGGAAACCCAGACCACAGAGACAAAGAAACCGGAAGAAACTCAAAAGAAAGAAGAAACTCAAAAGACCGAGGAAACCCAGACAACGGAGTCTACGGAAAAGAAGGAAGATACCCAAAAGAGCGATTCCAAGAAATCTACCGGTACGGTCAAGACAAAAGATATCTGTAATGTCAGAAAGAGCCCGAGTACGGATGGTGAGCTCCTCGGAAAAGTGGATATTGGTGTGGAACTGAAGAAACTTGGAACGGAAGGTGACTGGACCAAGGTAAAATTCCAGGGAGAAACCGGATATGTAAAGAGCGAATTTGTAAAGGAAGTGTCTTCCAAGTCAGGTTCCGGCAAGGGAACCGTAAAAACGAAGGATATCTGCAATGTGCGTAAAACCGCCAGTACAGATGGAGAACTTCTTGGAAAAGTGGATGCGGGCGTAAAATTAAAGAAACTTGGCACCAAGGGAGAATGGACGAAGGTGAAGTTCCAGGGAAAAACCGGATACATCAAGAGCGATTTATTAAAAACGGTAAAATAATAAAGACATCATAAAGAAGCGGAGGCTGTGAGGTCTCCGCGATTTTTGTCAGACAGGGAAGAAACGTGGAAGTCAGAATTAATAAATTTTTAAGTGAAGCAGGGGTATGCTCCAGAAGAGAAGCAGATCGCCAGATTGAAGCAGGAAATGTAACCATCGGCGGAAAAACCGCGCGGATGGGGGATCAGGTATCGGATGGACAGGAGGTCTGTTTCTGTGGAAGACCGGTACAAAAAGAAAAAGAAATGATACTGATCGCGCTTAATAAGCCGGCGGGTATTGTCTGCACGGCGGAAAAAAGGGAAAAAAATAATGTGATTGATTTCCTGCATTATCCGAAACGGATCTATCCGGTCGGGCGTCTGGATAAAGAGTCGGAAGGACTGTTGCTGTTGACGAATAACGGTGAGATTGTCAACAAAATTATGCGGTCGGGAAATATGCATGAAAAAGAATATCTTGTTACCGTGAACCGTCCGGTGACGGATGCATTTCTGCATGGTATGGCAAACGGTGTTCCGCTTGTGGAACTTGGCACGACAACGCGCAAATGCAGGGTAGAACGGACAGGAAAAAAACAGTTCCGGATCATTCTGACACAGGGATTAAACCGACAGATCCGACGCATGTGTGAATATTTTGGGTACCGTGTACAGAAACTGGTACGTGTACGGATCATGAATATTGAACTGGGGGATCTCGAATCAGGAAAGTACCGGGATGTTACACCGGAGGAATTTAAAAAGTTAAAACAGTTGATCGCACATTCGAGCAATCAGCCCGTGCGACCAATGGAAAAACCACAAAAATCAAAACGAAAACCACGCAATTCTGCCATACATGGCACGTATACGGTGGTAAATCATCATATAGATAGAGAGAACAAAAATGGAAACAGAAAAGCAACGGATTGAAGAACTGGTAAAACAGTTGAATGCAGCATCAGCTGCGTATTATAACGGACAGGATGAAATCATGCCAAATTATGAGTGGGATGCTTTGTTTGATGAGCTTACCACGCTGGAAGAAAAAACCGGATATATTATAAAGGACAGCCCGACGCAGAATGCCGGATATGAAGAATCCGGAAGCGGACAAAAAGAACCGCATGAGTATCCGGCACTTTCTCTGGCGAAGACCAAACAGGTGGAAGAACTGCAGCAATGGGCGGGAGCTTATCCGATCTGGCTGTCATGGAAACTGGACGGACTTACGCTGGTTCTGACGTATGATAACGGAAATCTTGTAAAAATTCTTACCAGAGGAAATGGAAACCTGGGTACCAACATTACATTTTTAAAGGGTGCGATCGGAGGATTCCCGCAGAAGATTTCGTATCAGGGGCATCTGGTTGTGCGAGGAGAAGCTGCCATATCCTATACAGATTTTGCACAGATCAACGACATGATTGAGGATGACGATGAAAAATATGCAAATCCGCGAAATCTGGCATCCGGAACGCTGAATCTGGAAGATCCGGCAGAAGTAAAAGCCCGGCATGTCAGGTTTCATGCATTTACACTGGTGCATCTGGATGAGCCGATGGTATCGTGGGGAGAGCGGATGCACTTTCTGGAAGAACTGGGATTTGATGTGGTAGACAGGGAAGCGACAACCGCCCAAAAACTTCCGGAAGCCATTGACCGATGGACGAAACTTGTAGAGAGCGGAAAAATGGATATTCCGGTAGATGGTCTGGTGATCTGTTATGATGATACGGATTATGCGGCATCGGGAAGCGTGACCGGGCATCATGCGACACGCGCCGGTTTTGCGTTCAAATGGCAGGATGAGGCCGTGGATACAAAACTAAAATATATCGAATGGTCGTGTGCGGTGTCTACGATTTCTCCGGTTGCCGTGTTTGAACCGGTGCAGATTGAGGGAACAACGGTATCGAGAGCATCTCTATGCAATATCAGCGAGATCGAGCGTCTGGGAATCGGAAAAGAGTGTACACTTTCCGTGATCAAAGCCAATAAGATCATTCCGAAATGTATTGCGGTAAAAGATGCTGTAGGTGCTCCGGAGATTCCATCCCGGTGTCCGGTGTGCCATGCACCGACAAAAGTTCATGTGAGTGAAAACAGTGGCACAAAGACCCTGCATTGTACCAATCCGGACTGTACAGCCAAAAATGTCAAGAAATTTACCCGTTTTGTCAGCAAGTGGGGGATGGATATCGACGGACTTTCCATTCAGACGATGCTCCGTTTTATGAATGCGGGATTTATCCATGAATTTGCGGATATTTTCCGTTTGAAAGAGCATTTCGGGGAGATCAGCCAGATGGAGGGCTTTGGTGAAAAATCTGTGGCAAATATGGAACAGTCCATTGAAAAAAGCCGGCAGGTACATCCGGTGAACTTTATATTTGCCCTGTGCATACCGCTGATCGGTGTGGATGCCGGGAAAAAAATTGTTGCCGCCATTGGTTTTGAAGGCTTTTTGCAACGTCTGCATCAGGGGGACGGGTTTGAGGATATTGAGGGGATCGGAGCGGAACGTTCCCGATCAATTGTAACCTGGTATCAGAATGAAAAAAACCACAGTGGGTTTGAGGATCTGCTTCATGAACTTTCGATAGAACATGTAGAAGTGCAGGATACTTCTTCCGGAAGCTGTGCGGGACTGAGCTTTGTGATCACCGGAGATGTGCATCACTATAAAAACAGGGATGAATTTAAGGCCTATGTAGAAAGCCAGGGCGGAAAAGTGACAGGAAGCGTCTCAAAAAAGACGGCATATCTTGTCAACAATGACGTGGAATCCGCATCATCTAAGAATCGTAAGGCAAAAGAACTGGGAATTCCGATTATTTCCGAAGATACATTTATAGAACAATTTGGTGGGAGGTAGAAAAAGTTATGCCAATCAGAACACAAAGTGATCTGCCTGCAAAGGAGATCCTCGAACAGGAAAATATTTTCGTGATGGATGAGTCCCGTGCGATGCATCAGGATATTCGTCCGATCAATATCGTGATTCTGAACCTGATGCCACTGAAAGAAGAGACGGAATTGCAGATTTTCCGGTCATTGTCAAACACCCCGTTACAGGTAGACGTATCGCTGCTTGCACCGGCATCCCATGCATCCACCCATACTTCAAAGAGCCACCTGAACAAGTTTTATCAGACGTTTCAGGAAATTAAGAACCAGTATTTTGACGGGCTGATCATTACCGGTGCACCGGTGGAACAGATGAAATATGAAGAAGTCGATTACTGGGATGAAGTGTGTGAGATTATGGAGTGGTCCAAAAAGCATGTGACATCCACCCTGCATTTGTGCTGGGGGGCGCAGGCTGCACTTTATTATCATTACGGAATCCAAAAATATGATCTAAAGCAGAAAATGTTCGGGGTATTCCGGCACCATGTAATGAATCGCAAGATTCCGATGGTACGCGGATTTGATGATTATTTTTATGCTCCACATTCCCGGCATACCGAGATCCGGGAGGAAGATATTTTAAAGCATGAAGAACTGACCATTCTGGCAAAATCAAAAGAGGCGGGGGTTTTTCTGGTAATCAATCAGGATGGCAGCCAGATTTTTGTGATGGGACACCCGGAATATGACCGGATGACATTAGACAGTGAATATAAGCGTGACAGGGAGAAGGGACTTGCGATCACGCTTCCGTGTAATTATTATCCGGATGATGATCCAACGCAGCGGCCGATGCTGCAGTGGCGGTCACATGGAAATATCCTTTATGCAAACTGGCTGAATTATTACGTTTACCAGCAGACACCGTATGAGTTTATCAATACCGATGAAATCATTGGGAAATAGGGCAGCCGTTATGGGTTGCAGTTTTTACAAGGGGAATATCCGTCTTTGATCAATTTCTTGCGGAGCCCCTTGTATTTTTTTCGGTTTTTACTGCTCATCTGCTTTACCGAATGACAGTCCGGTTTGTGGAATTTTTTGGTGTTAGTATTTAAAATATAGACCGCGGATGCGTGTTCCTTTGCAGAACTATTATGGGAATTCTGGTTATTTTTTCCATTCAGATGACTGTCACCGGTGGCATAATCTATGGCAACACCCGGCTGTACATTGTAGCAGTAGGTACAAAAACAAATGCCCTTTCCCTGATCCTCCACAGAATAAGCTTCCATCAGGACACCGGAAGCGACCAGGTTACTGCCCTCAAAAACCGGTGTCACGCGGTATAAGACATGGTTATTGGTTTTGTCTATATATCGTGCGGTTTTTTCCTCAAAAGGAAGCATACCTTCATTGTTCATGTAGCGGGTGCCGGTGATCAGGTTCTTTTTATTGGCATTTTCCGCAGTAAGGCAGTAGGCGATGAGGTGGCAGCGGTTATACAGATAGTTGCCGTCCACGACACCGGTGTATTTGACTGTGTGCCAGCCGGATGGCCGGATCTGACCGATTTCCCCGCGCGCTTCGGTCGGCATGGTGTCTTTGCTCACATTGGCATAGGCCACACCGCATCGTCCGAGCTTGTCGAGTTTATGGTAGGATTCAAAAGTGTTGGTGTTTTGCTTTTCCCGGCTGGTGAAATATGGTTTATTTCCATGTACAGCCACAGAAGATTTTCCATTGTATTTTGGAACTTCTTTGATGGAAAAACGGTCTTTTGTGTTCTTTTGGGCAGCCTGTGCAGTCGTGATAAGCGCAGCAGAATCGGAACTTGTATCAGAAATGAATGGTACAGGTACGAAAGCTACGGAAAAGGCAAGTAAAACAGCAAGCAAAGAAGTCCTGCATTTTGTGAAGTGTAATCGTTTCATGGGATTTCCTCCTTATTCCGTTATGATTTGTTTTCTATAGTATAACATAAAGTAAAGAATTTTTGGAAAAAAGGAAAAAATCCAATAGATTGGAAACGTCAGTTTCGTATATTCTGATGTTGTAAGCGGAACTGTTTCGGTGTCATCTGATAGCGTTTTTTAAAGGTACGGATCAGATGGCTGCAATCGGCAAAGCCTGTTTCTCCCGCAATATAACTTAAATCATGCCCGGTAAATAAAAGGAGATTTTCCACTTTGCTCAGCCGCACAAATTCGATATACTGCTTGCAGCTTTGTCCATAGTATTTACGGAACTGCCGGGCAAAGTAAGAATAACTCATATGATACGTGCGTGCCAGAGATTCAATGTTGATATTTTCCTGGGAATGATCATCGATATACATCAAAACATTCTGCATCGCTTCTTCCTCCACTTCCGGGATCTGATCCGTATCAAAAGAAATTCCCTGTTCCAGCCAGAAACGTAGCAGCTGTACGATCAGCCGGGCGAACTGGGCATAAACACAGGCATCATATCCGTAGCGTTTTTCCTGAACCTCTTTTAAGATATCCGTGAAAAACAGTTCAGCAGGAAAATCGGGCAGGTTGTCCGAATCAAAAACCAGCGGAGGGTTTGTGCTGTTTAAAATCTGGTGAAAGGCAAAGTTTAAATTTGGAAGATAATTCTCGGAAAGTTTTATGCGGTTGAGATTGAATTTACAGCAGATGTAAACATAGGGCTTATCATCGGTATGATAGATGGAGTGCATTGCCTGCGGAGGAAATACAATAAAGGCTCCTTTTTTCAGGAGACAGGTATTGTCATTACAGCTGACCGTTACAGATCCTTCCTGCACATAGACAAGTTCCAGAAAATAGTGCCAGTGGGAGGAAACGGGACCTTCCCAGTATCCGGTGCCACAGCAAAAAGCTTCAATAGGAGAGCGCAGCATATCACTGTATTCAAATAAATTTTCGTTCATATGACCTCCTGGTATTAAAACAAAAATCATAAAAATAGAATAGATTTGTTCTATTTTTATGTGATTGTATTATATCATAATTCAAAAATAATTGATACAATAACGGAAATTTGACAAGAAAGACAGTGGAGGCTTGTGATGAAAGTGAAAAAAGAAACATTGTTTCCAAAGACAAAAATACAGTGGCTGTGGGAAAATATGAAAGGCAGACGTGTATTATATGTGATCGGCATGCTGGGAACCGTTGTCTATAATATATTGCAGCTGACGGTTCCGTATTATTCTGGAAGAATTGTGGATCTGTTTTTAAGTGGGGCAGATGCGTGGAAAAATATGAGAACGAATAGTGGTTTGTTCTATCATCTGCTCATCCTGATGATTGTATTTACCGTACTTCGCGGTGTGATTGTCTATGGAGACTGCATGATTTACGAGCATGTGTCACAGACGGTACTGTACCGTGTGCGCAATTTTTTGTATGACAAAATCCAGAGGCAGGATATGACCTTTTACAGCACATATCGTACCGGCGATCTGATGACGCGTGTTACGGGCGATCTGGATGCGGTGCGCCACATGGTTGCATGGGTGATCCGCATGGTGATCGAATCATTTTCCCTGTTTGGTGTGGTGGCAATATACTTCTTTTATATGAACTGGAAAATGGCTCTGAGCCTGTTAATTATTTCGCCGTTTGTGTTTTTTATCATTTATCTGTTCAAAAACAAGGTGGCACCGATGCATGCGAAACTGCGTGAAAAACTGGCACAGATGAACACCTATGCGCAGGAAAATATTTCCGGAAACCGTGTGGTAAAAGCGTTTGCCAGGGAAGCATATGAAATTGAAAAATTTGACCGGGCAAACAAAGATTATGCACAGACGAATAAAGAGACCAGCATGGTATGGCTGAAATTTTTCCCGTATGTGGAAAGCATTGCAAACCTTATGCCGGTAGTGATGCTGGCCGTGGGCGGTGTCTTTTTGATCCGGGGCGAACTGACGATGGGAGATTATGTGGCATTTTCCGGACTGATCTGGGCAATTGCCAACCCGATGCGCCAGATGGGGAATATCATGAATGAATTTCAGCGATTCTCAGCCGCATCCAAAAAAGTGATGGAGATTTATTATTCCGAGCCAAAGATCAAAGATGCTCCGGATGCAGCTGCGCACACGGATCACTTTAAAGGAAAAATCGAATTCCGGGAGGTATCTTTTCAATATGAAGATGGGGAACTTCCGGTGCTGCATGATATCTCTTTTACCGTAAAACCGGGGGAGACCATTGCAATCATGGGAGAAACCGGCTGCGGAAAGACTTCCCTGATCAACCTGATCCCGCGGTTTTATGAGCCGACGAAAGGGGAAGTGCGGATCGATGATATACCGGTGCAGAATTTCAGACTGTCCGACCTGCGCAAACAGATCGGACTTGCCACACAGGATGTGCTGTTGTATTCCGATACGATCGAGGGAAACATTGCCTACGGAGACAGCAGCATTGATCTCGAAGAAGTGGAAAAATTTGCAAAATATTCTGCGGCATCTGATTTTATCTCAAAGATGCCGGAAGGATATGATACGGTGGTCGGAGAGCGTGGCGTAGGCCTTTCCGGCGGACAGAAACAGCGAATTTCCCTGGCAAGGGCACTGGCGGTGCGGCCTTCGATTCTGATTCTGGACGATACGACCTCTGCGGTGGATATGGAAACGGAAAAACAGATTCAGGAAGCACTGCGGCATCTGGATTTTTCGTGTACGAAGGTAATTATCGCACAGCGGATTTCCACTACGATGATGGCGGATAAGATTCTGGTGATGCAGCATGGACGGATCACGGAGATGGGAAATCATGAGGAACTTATGGCAAAAAAAGGATATTATTACGAACTGGTACAGCTGCAGACCGGCGAAGACCTGGTATAGGGGGTGAGACAATGGCAAAGAATACATATAAGCAGGATGAAATCCTGGAAGAACCGTTTGATATCCGGCATCTGCTCCGGGCGTCATCCTATATCAAAAAATATCGCAGGGGTATGATCCTTGCAATCGTCCTCAGCGGAATCGGAGGAGCGTTCGGGTACGTGGCACCGATGATTATTCAGCGGGCACTTGATATTGCGGTGCCTGATAAAAATATGAGACTGTTATTTTCCCTAGTGGCGGCGCTGATTGCCATCTATGTGGTCAGCGTGATTTTTACCACGATCCGCAGCCGCATCATGGTGGATGTCAGTCAGAATATTATTTATGATATCCGCAAGGACCTGTTTGAACATCTGCAGGAACTTCCGTTTCAGTATTACGACGACAGACCGCATGGAAAGATTCTGATCCGGGTGGTCAATTATGTCAATTCGGTATCGGATATGTTGTCAAACGGACTGATCAATATCGTGCTGGAAGCATTTAATCTGCTGTTTATTATTATTTTTATGTTTATGGTAGATGTGCAGATGGCACTGGTTGTGTTGTGTGGAGTTCCCGTGCTTGCCGTCTTTATGTTCTGGATCAAAAATAAGCAGAGAAAGGCGTGGCAGGCCGTATCCAACAAGAACTCAAACTTAAATGCGTATCTGCAGGAAAATATTGTAGGTGCCCGGATTACACAGATTTTTGCACGTGAGGATGAAAATGCAAAAATCTTTAACGGACTTTCCAAAGAATGCAGACGGACCTGGAATACCGCTGTGCGCTACTCAAACCTTGTATGGCCGGGCATTGATACCATTTCGGTGTTTGTCCGTGCTGCCATCTTTTTGTTTGGCCTTGTCATTTTCGGGCAGGGAAATAAGTCGCTGGGAACGATCGTGGCGATTTCCAGTTATGCTTCGTATTTCTGGCAGCCGATCATGAACCTTGGAAATATATTCAACAATTTTATCAATAATATCGCTTATCTGGAACGGATCTTTGAAACCATCGATGAGCCGGTTACCGTAAAAGATGCAGAGCATGCGATCAAGATGCCAAAGATCCGGGGGAAAGTTACGTTTGACCATGTGACCTTTGCATATGATGAGACAAAAACGATATTAAAAGACGTATCCTTTACGGTAAATCCCGGGGAGAGTGTTGCACTTGTAGGACCGACCGGGGCCGGAAAGAGTACCATCGTCAATCTGATTTCACGGTTCTACAATGTCAATGACGGAAAGGTACTGATCGATGATCAGGATATCGCAGATGTGACCATTCATTCTCTCCGTGCGCAGATGGGGATTATGATGCAGGACAGTTTTATTTTTTCGGGAACAATTGCAGATAATATCCGGTACGGAAAATTGGATGCCACACAGGAGGAAATTGAAAAAGCGGGAAAAATTGTCTGTGCCGATCCGTTTATCCGGGAAATGCCGAAAGGATATGAAACACAGGTGCGGGAGCGTGGGTCCATGCTTTCCCAGGGACAGAAACAGCTGATTTCTTTTGCGAGAACACTGCTTTGTGACCCGGCAATTCTGATTTTGGATGAGGCAACTTCCAGCATTGATGTGCAGACGGAAAAAGCATTGCAGACCGGATTAAACCGTATGCTTAAGGGCAGAACATCCTTCATTATTGCGCACCGGCTCTCCACGATCCGTGGCTGTGACAAGATCATGTATATTGATGACGGAGGAATCGCAGAGGCGGGAACGCATGAAGAACTGATGAAAAAGAAAGGCAGATATTACAAACTGTATACGGCACAGAAATCTTTGCACTAAAATAAACGAAAAGAGCCAAAAGTACTAGGAATTATCCCCCTTTTATGTTACCATAATAAGTGCAATTATTATGAACAGAAGGGGGATACTTATATGGCAAAAGAACTAGTTGCGATGTTGCTTGCCGGAGGCCAGGGGTCCAGATTATATGCACTGACACAGAAGCTTGCAAAGCCTGCAGTTCCGTTTGGGGGAAAGTACCGTATCATTGATTTTCCACTGTCGAACTGCGTAAATTCAGGAATTGATACGGTGGGGATTCTGACCCAGTATCAGCCGTTTGTATTAAACGAGTATATTGGAAATGGCCAGCCGTGGGATCTGGACCGTCTTTACGGAGGTGTGCATGTGCTTCCGCCGTACCAGAAAGCATCGGGGTCTGACTGGTACAAAGGCACGGCAAATGCTATTTATCAGAATATTGCTTTTATTGAACGCTATGATCCGCAGTATGTAATTATTCTCTCGGGAGACCAGATCTGCAAACAGGATTACAGTGATTTTCTTGAATTCCATAAGAAGAAGGGAGCAGAATTTTCGGTCGCAGTCGTGGGAGGATGCATCCCGTTTTGGTCTGATGGTAGCAGACGAGGATGATAAGATTACGGAATTCCAGGAGAAACCAAAGGAACCGAAATCCAATCTTGCGTCCATGGGAATCTACATATTCAACTGGGATATTTTAAAAAAATATCTGATTGAGGACGAAGCAGATCCAAATTCAGAGAACGATTTCGGAAACAATATTATTCCAAATCTGTTGCGTGACGGAAGAAAGATGTATGCTTATCATTTCAACGGATACTGGAAAGATGTCGGAACCATTCCGTCTCTGTGGGAGGCAAATATGGAAGTGCTTGATCCGGAGCACAGTGGAATCAATCTGTTTGATGAAAACTGGAAGATTTACAGCCGAAACAGTGGTATGACCGGTCACAGAATCGGAGAGAATGCCGTGCTGGATAACTGTCTGATTACCGATGGATGTAACATCAAGGGTACCGTCAGACATTCGATTCTGTTTTCGGGTGTTACCGTGGAGGAAGGTGCTATCGTAGAGGATGCGGTTGTGATGGGACATTCCACCATTAAGGCAGGTGCAGTTGTCAGACACTGTATCATTGCAGAAAATGCAACCGTAGAAGAAGATGCCGTTGTGGGAGCTAAGCCAGAAGGAGAAGGTGTCGGAGAAGTTGCCACAATTGCAGCGGATGTGACGATCGGAAAAGGCGCCAAAATTGGTCCGAGCGCTATGATTTATGAAGATGTGAAGGAGGGTGAGGAGCAATGTTAAATTCAAAGACAGAGGCATTGGGAATTATTTTCCCGAACAGCTATGATGCAATGGTGCCGGAGCTGGCTTCGGAGCGCCTCATGGCATCCATTCCATTTGCCAGCAGATACCGCATGTGCGATTTTATTCTTTCCAGCATGGTACATAGCGGAATTGACAATATTTCCATTATCGTAAGAAAAAATTACCATTCCCTGCTGGATCATCTCGGCGCCGGCCGTGAGTGGGATCTGGTCCGCAAAAACGGAGGCCTGAATATTGTTCCTCCGTTCGCACAGAAACAGGTAAAGGTATTCGAGGGACGCATCGAGGCACTTGAGAGTCTGCGCGGATATCTGTTAAAGCAGCCACAGAAATATGTCATTATGACCGATGCAAATATTGCCATCAATTTTGATTTTAATGAACTTTTAGATGCGCATATCAAGAGTGGTGCGGATGTGACCATGATGTACCGTAAGCAGGAAATTCCGAAGGCATTTATCCGTCAGAGCAGGGACCGCATGGATCTGTACTATGCACTCGGCATGAACGGAGACCGCGTCAGCAAGATTTACATCAACCCGACCGAAGAGGGGGAGATGAATTTCAGCATGAATATTTATGTGGTAGAACGCGAGTTTTTGATCAATATGATAGATGATGCGTATGTACATGGGCATACTTACTTTGTACGTGACCTTTTGGACAAGCAGATTGACCGGCTGGATATCCGCGGGTTCTGCTACGATGGCTATGTGGTCAATATCCATGATACCCAGAGTTATTTTGAAGAAAATATGCGTCTGTTACAGGAAGAAAACTTAAATGCACTGTTTTCTCCAAATCAGATTTACACCAAGATCCGTGACGATAACCCGACCCGTTATATCAACGGTTCCAAAGCAAAGAATGTTATGGTTGCCGATGGCTGTGTGATCGAGGGAGAGGTCGAAAACAGCGTCCTGTTTCGAGGCGTTCACGTCGGAAAAGGCGCAAAAGTGAAAAATTGTGTGCTGATGCAGGATACCGTAGTGGAAGATAATGCAAGCGTGGAATACGTGATTACCGACAAGAATGTACGTGTCACAGAGGGCAAGTCACTGACCGGAAATGAGTCATATCAGGTATATGTATCCAAGGGGCAGGTTGTATAATTTTATGCTTTCCAAATAATACAGAGTCTGTTATAATAAGCAAAGATAAAATACTGAGGAGGCAATTGTATTATGGCTGATAGCAGAAAAACAGTTCAGATAAAATCAGATCCTGTCGGGGATGTCCGTATCGCAGATGAAGTCGTTGCGATCATTGCAGGACTTGCAGCAACAGAAGTAGATGGCGTCAGTTCCATGGCGGGAAACATCACAAACGAAATTGTCAGCAAGCTCGGCATGAAGAACCTTTCTAAGGGAATCATGATTGAAATTATGGACAACGAAGTAAAGGTTGATGTTGCCATCAACATTGCATATGGTTACAGCATTCCGGAAGTCTCTGCCAAGGTACAGGATAAAGTAAAGGCTGCCATTGAGAATATGACAGGCCTGACAGTCGCTGTTGTCAATGTCCGTATTGCAAGTGTTGATATGGGAACTGACAATTAAATCTTTGTATTCGAAACAGAATATGGTATAATAAAGGATGTCTGAACGAAAGACATCCTTTATTTTTAAGCGAGGAGAGAAGATGACAAGAAGAGAGTTAAGAGAAAATGTATTTAAGATGCTTTTCCGTGTAGAATTTTTTGACGCGGGAGAACTGTCAGAACAGCTGGTATTATTTGGCGAGGAAGTTGACCATGTGACAGACAAGGATTTCCAGTATATCGCAGAGCGCTATCGGGATATCTATAACCATCTGTCAGAAATTGATGAGGCAATCAACGAAGTCGCAAAAGGCTGGAAGACAACCCGTATGGGCAAAGTAGATCTGGCACTGATCCGTCTGGCGGTATATGAGATCCGTTACGATGATGAGATTCCGTTTAAGGTTGCGGTCAATGAGGCTGTGGAACTGGCAAAACAATACGGAACCAATGATTCACCGGCATTTGTCAATGGAATTCTTGCAAAGTTTGCAGAATGATGAAACATGTATATTCGGTAGGGCAGGTAAATAAATACATTAAAAATATGTTCGCTCAGGACTTTATGCTGCACCATATCAGCATCAAGGGAGAGGTATCTAACTGTAAGTATCACTCCAGCGGGCATATTTATTTTACAATGAAAGATGCAGACGGAACGATAAACGCGATCATGTTTGCAGGAAGCCGCAGGGAAGGATTAAAATTCCCGATGAAAGAGGGCGACCGCGTGGTTGTGACCGGATCCGTGGAAGTGTATGAAAGAGATGGCAGATACCAGATCTATGCACGGACGATTGAACGGGACGGAGAGGGAAATCTGTATCTGAAATTTGAAGCGTTAAAGCGGGAGCTTGAAGAGATGGGAATGTTTGCGGAGGAATACAAACAGCCCATTCCCACCTATGCAAAAACCGTGGGGATTGTTACGGCAGAGACCGGGGCAGCGATTCAGGATATCCGCAATATTGCAGGGCGCAGGAACCCGTATGTGCAGCTGATTCTCTGCCCGGCCCTGGTGCAGGGAGAGGGTGCGGCAGCATCAATTGTCCATGGAATTCATGCACTTGAACAGATCGGCGTGGATGTAATCATTGTCGGACGGGGCGGTGGATCTATAGAGGATCTGTGGGCATTTAACGAAGAAATGGTGGCACGGGCCATTTTTGACTGCCGGATTCCGGTGATCTCCGCTGTCGGTCATCAGACGGACTTTACGATTGCAGATTATGTCGCAGACCTGCGGGCACCGACTCCGTCTGCAGCAGCGGAGCTGGCGGTGTTTGATTACCGGCAGGCAATGCAGGAACTGCTTGGCATGCGGCAGCAGATGGACAAAGAACTCCAAAGGAAAGTAACCGTGGCAAGAAACCACCTGGAGCACCAGAGGATGCGCCTGCACTATCTCAGCCCTCAGCAGCGGATGAATGAAAACCGGCGAAGAGTGGCAGAGTATGAAGAGAAACTGACTGGACGCATGGAGGAACTGCTGCGTGAGTGTAGACACCGTCTGGCACTTCTGGCAGGCACGCTGGAGAGCTATTCCCCGGTAAAGAAACTCAGTGGAGGGTATGCATTCGTGGAGGATGGGAACCATCAGGCACTGCGGAGCATCCACCAGATCAGGAAAAAAGATACCGTGCAGATCCATTTGCTGGATGGCACACTGACGGCAGCAGTGACAGAAATTCAGGCAGCCGAAGGAGTAAAAAATGAGTGATGAATTAGAAAAAAAAGAACCGGGACTGGAGGAACGGTTTGCAAAGATCGATTCCATACTAGATGCGATGGAAGACGAAAACGTAACGTTAGACCGTTCGTTTGCCCTATACAAAGAGGGACTGGAACAGATCAAAGCAGCCGGCCAGTCTTTGGATACGATAGAAAAGGCAATGCTTGTACTGAACCAGGATGGAAAATTGGAGGAATTCTGATGGAGATCAGACAGGAAATAAAACGCAGGGCGGCAGACATTGAAGCACGGATCGCACCGTTTCTGCCACAGGAAAAGGGGTTTCAGCAGACCGTGCTCGATGCCATGGAATACAGTGTTTTTGCAGGCGGAAAGCGTCTGCGGCCGATGCTGATGGAAGCATCTTACCAGATGTTTGACGGAACGAATCCGGCAATTGATGATTTTATGGCGGCGATTGAGATGATCCACACCTATTCACTGATCCATGATGATCTTCCGGCTATGGATAACGACGAATACCGGCGTGGGAAAAAGACAACCCACGCGGTATACGGGGAAGCAATGGCAATTCTTGCGGGGGATGCGCTTTTAAATTATGCGTTTGAGACCGTGGCAGCAGCGCTGACCAGAAACGAAGGAGATTGGAGAATTGTCAGGGCTTTTTCCGTGCTGGCACAAAAAGCGGGTATATACGGAATGATCGGCGGCCAGGTGGTGGATGTGGAGAGTGAGAAAACCGGACAGACCATCGACCGTAACCGGCTGGACTTTATCTACCGGTTAAAAACCGGAGCGCTGATTGAAGCATCGCTTATGATCGGAGCCATTTTGGCAGGCGCGGATGAAGTGTCGGTTGCGCGTATGCAGGAAGCCGGAGCAAAGCTGGGACTTGCCTTTCAGATTCAGGATGATATTCTCGATGTCACGGGATCTTTTGAAAAACTCGGTAAACCGATCGGCAGTGATGCGGAAAATGAGAAGGCAACCTATGTGACATTTGAGGGGCTGGAGCAGGCAAAAAAGGATGTAGAGAGGCTTTCCGGGGAAGCAATAAAGATACTGGATGAATTTGAAGGAGAGCATACGTTTCTGCATGACCTGTTTTTCTATTTGATCAACAGGGATCATTAATTTTTCGAGGGCAACATGGTTTTAGATCGGATAAAAAAAGTAAATGATATCAAACAACTAAACGAGGAAGAACTGGAGGAGCTACAGGAAGAAATCCGTGATTTTCTGGTGGAAAATATTGCAAAAACCGGAGGACATCTGGCATCGAATCTGGGTGTGATTGAACTGACGATGGCGCTTCATCTGTCATTTGACCTGACGAGAGACCGGATTATCTGGGATGTCGGACATCAGTCCTACACGCACAAGATTTTAACCGGGCGTAAGTTGGGGTTTGCCACTTTACGGCAGTATGGCGGGATGAGCGGCTTTCCAAAGACACAGGAAGATCCGGCGGATGCATTCAATACCGGGCACAGCTCCACGTCTATTTCCGCAGGACTTGGCATGGCGCAGGCAAGGGAACTGACCGGTGACAATTATTATGTGGTCTCTGTGATCGGAGACGGGGCACTGACCGGCGGTATGGCATACGAAGCAATGAACAATGCCTCCCGCATGAAAACCAATTTTATTATTGTGTTAAATGATAACCAGATGTCGATCTCCGAAAATGTGGGAGGAATGAACCAGTATCTGAATTCCTTCCGCACCTCGGATGCCTATCTGGATTTAAAAGACGGTGTGACAAATTCCCTAAACCGGATTCCGGTTGTGGGGGAGCGGATGGTCAAACGGATCCGCAACGCCAAAAGCGGTATCAAACAGCTGTTTGTTCCGGGAATGTTTTTTGAAAATATGGGTATCACCTATTTAGGCCCGGTGGATGGAACCAACATAAAAGAAATCCGAAAAGTGCTTGCGGAAGCAAAGCGTGTGCGCGGTCCGGTGCTGGTTCATGTACGCACGGTAAAGGGAGAGGGATATCTTCCTGCCGAGCGTCATCCGGCGCGCTTCCATGGAACGGGACCGTTTGATATTGACACCGGTGTTCCGCTGTATCATCAGGAAAAAGCGCATTACACGGATGTGTTTTCCACCGTCATGCGCAAAATGGGGGAGCGGGAGCCGAAGGTGGTTGCGATTACCGCAGCGATGGCAGACGGAACCGGTTTAAAGAGATTTAAAAATCTTTTCCCGGAACGTTTTTTTGATGTGGGAATTGCAGAGGAGCATGCGGTGACGTTTGCGGCCGGTATGGCAAAGGCGGGACTCAAACCGGTATTTGCGGTGTATTCTTCTTTTTTACAGCGTGCCTATGACCAGGTATTACATGATGTGTGTGCACAGAATCTCCCGGTTGTGTTTGCCGTAGACCGTGCAGGATTAGTCGGAAAGGATGGCGCCACGCATCAGGGAATTTTTGACCTGTCGTATCTGTCAAGTATTCCGAACCTGACGGTTATGGCTCCGAAAAACAAATGGGAGCTTTCCGATATGCTCAAGTATGCGATTGCTGCAGAGGAACCGGTGGCGATCCGTTATCCGCGCGGAGAAGCCTGCGATCTCTGGAAAGATCAGCGGGCACCGATTCAAAAAGGCTGTGCGGAAGTACTCGCCGAGGGTACAGAGGTTGCACTTTTTGCAATCGGTTCGATGGTGGAAACCGCCTGGCAGGTAAGAAAAAAACTGGCAGAAAAAGGAATCCCGACAGCGGTGGTAAATGCAAGATTTGCCATGCCACTGGATAAAAACTGCCTGCGGAAACTGGCAGAATCCCATCCGCTTCTTGTGACGATGGAAGAGAACGTGGCAAGCGGGGGATTTGGAGAGCATGTGGCTGCATTTCTGGAGGAGGAAGCACTGCATACAAAGGTCCTCAGGATTGCAATTCCTGACTGCTTTGTGGAACATGGAAGTGTTGGCGAATTAAAAAAAGCACTGGGACTGGATGCAGATTCCGTGACGGAAAAAATATTAGCAGAATTACCGGAGGAATTATGAAAGAACGATTGGATGTACTTCTTGTAAAACGTGGTCTGGCACCATCGCGGGAAAAGGCAAAGACCATGATTATGGAAGGCAATGTATTTGTCAACAATAACCGGGAGGATAAGGCGGGAAGCACTTTTGCAGAGGATGCTCCGATTGAGATCCACGGAAATACATTGAAATATGTCAGCCGCGGCGGTCTGAAACTGGAAAAAGCGATGACACATTTTTCCATTTCCTTAGATGGCATGGTGTGCATGGACATCGGTGCTTCGACGGGCGGGTTTACCGACTGCATGCTGCAAAACGGGGCAAAGAAAGTGTATTCCGTTGATGTGGGATATGGCCAGTTTGCATGGAAACTGCGCCAGGACCCAAGGGTTGTCTGTATGGAAAAAACAAACATCCGCTATGTCACACCGGAAGATATCGATGATGTGCTCGATTTTGCCTCGGTGGATGTCTCATTTATTTCCCTGACCAAAGTGCTCCCGGCGGCATATGCACTGTTAAAGGACGGCGGACAGATGGTGTGTCTGATCAAACCACAGTTTGAAGCCGGACGGGAAAAAGTGGGAAAGAAAGGCGTGGTACGTGATAAGGCCGTTCACGAGGAAGTGATCGAGAGGATCATTACCTTTGCACTGGAAAACGGATTTTCGGTACACCATCTGGAATACTCACCGATCAAGGGACCGGAGGGAAACATCGAGTATCTCGTGCATATTGAAAAATCGGACGAAGCAATAAAGGAGGAATCCGTGGATATTCACGCAGTTGTGGAAGCAGCACACGGAGAATTGGATAAGTAGATGCGTAAATTTATGCTGATCACGAACCGGTACAAAGATCGTGATCTGACACTCTCAAACGAAATTGTCTCGTACATACAACAAAAGGGCGGCAGTGCTGCAATCTGTGTCAGCAATGTGGAGGATGATAACCAGAAAGATTTTGCACTTTCCGAGATTCCGGCAGACACGGAATGTATCCTTGTTCTCGGCGGAGACGGCACGTTAATCCGCGCAGCAACCAAGGTGGAGGCGCTGCAGATTCCGCTGATCGGTGTCAACCTTGGGACACTGGGGTATCTGTGTGAGCTTGAGGAAGCTACCGTATTTCATGCCATCGACTGTCTGATGCAGGATGATTGCATCATGGAAGAGCGGATTGTTCTGACCGGCGAAAAAATTGGCGGAAACGGCGCACATATGGCATTGAATGATGTCGTGATCCACTGGTCCGGGGATCTGTCCATGCTGCTTTTAAATGTGTATGTCAATGGGGAATATCTGACAACTTACCACGCAGATGGCGTGATTGTTGCGACACCGACCGGTTCCACGGGGTATAATCTTTCCACTGGAGGTCCGATCGTGGACCCGAAAGCAAGGGTACTTCTTCTGACACCGATCAATGCACATGACTTAAACTCCAAAAGCATTGTGTTTGGAGCGGAGGATGTTGTGGAGATTAAGATGGGAAGCAGACGGTTTCAAAAGGACGAGACGGCATGTGTCAGCTTTGACGGGGACACACCGGAGCATCTGCACGTGGGAGACCGTGTGCGGATTGCACAGGCACAAAGTACCATCTGGATCTGCAAAATCAGTAACCAGAGTTTCCTGGAAATACTGAGGAAAAAGATGAGACCGTAGGACGCAAAGGAGGACATATGAAAACAACACGACAGGCAAAGATACTCGAATTGATTCAGAAAAACGATGTGGAAACACAGGAAGAATTGTCCGCATATCTCGAAAAAGAAGGGTTTCAGGTGACCCAGGCAACCGTATCCCGTGATATCCGTGAACTGAAGCTGACAAAGATTGCGACCGACAACGGCAGACAAAAATATGCGGTGATTATGGACGCGGATTCCAATATGATGGAAAAATATGCGAGGGTTCTTAGGGAAGGATTTTTGTCCGTGGATGCAGCGGAAAATATTGTTGTGATCAAAACGGTCTCCGGTATGGCGGGAGCCGTTGCGGCTGCAGTAGATGCCATGCGGATACAGGAGATTGTCGGCTCACTTGCGGGAGACGACACGATTCTTTGTGTGATCCGTACGTCCGATGACGCGGTGCACATCATGAAAAAGCTTCGGAAAATTGTAGAACAGTAATAAAAATGCTTCGGAAAAGTAGAAGGAGAATGTATGTTACAAAATCTACATGTGAAGAACCTCGCTCTTATCACAGAGACAGAGGTGGAATTTAAAGAAGGACTTAATATTTTAACAGGAGAGACTGGTGCCGGTAAATCCATCATCATCGGTTCGGTTGCACTGGCACTCGGAGAGAAGGTTCCCAAGGAGCTGCTCCGGGATAACGAAGAGACCGCACTTGTGGAGCTGGTCTTTTCGGTTGAAAACCCAAAGGTTCTGGATGCGATCCGTGCACTGGGAATAGAAACAGAGGATGAAACCGTAATATTAAGTCGTAAGATAACTTCCGGAAGGGCAATTGCGCGGATCAATGGAGAAGCAGTGTCTGCTTCCCGGTTAAAAGAGGTGGCGTCTCTGCTCATCGATATTCACGGACAGCATGAGCACCAGTCCCTTCTTTCCCAAAAGAAACATCTGGAAATCCTCGATGCCTATGCAAAAGACGCGCTGGGAGAAAAAAAAGAGCGTCTTGTCGCCTGTTATCAGGAATACCGGAAACTGAAAAAAGAGTGGGAGTCCTCGTCTTTGGATACCGAGGAGCGCGCCAGAGAGTTGTCGTTTCTTGCGTATGAAGTAAAGGAAATCGAAGAGGCACAGCTTTCCGTCGGGGAGGATACCCGGCTGGAAGAACAGTATCGCAGATTTGCAAACGCAAAAAAGATCATGGATGCCATATCGGCTGCCGGTGCAGCTACCGGGGGAGACGGCGGTACCGGAGAGAATGCATCGGAACTTATCAGCCGTGCCCTGCGGGAAGTCAGTTCGGTTTCGGCATATGAGGAGCGCATTGCGCAGATGGAACAGATGCTTACCGATATTGATAATCTGCTGAGCGATTTCAATCATGAGATTTCTTCCTACCTGTCGGGGGAGGAATTTGATGACGAAGTCTTTTATCAGACCGAAAAGAGGCTTGATGAGATCAATCACCTGAAATCCAAGTATGGAAATACGATGGAAGAGATTCTGCAGTCAGCGGAAGAAAAAACAAAGCGTATTGCCGTATTACAGGACTATGATAAATACTTAAATGATCTTTTAACTTCCATGAACCGGAAGAAAGAAGAATTGGACGGGCTGTGTGCAGAGGTTTCCGGAATCCGGAAGAAAGCGGCAAAGGGATTGACGAAAGCGATTGCACAGGCACTTGAAGATCTGAATTTTTTAGATGTGCAGTTTACGATGGAATTCCGGAAGACGGAGTACAGTGCCGGAGGCTGGGATGAGGCAGAATTTATGATCTCCACCAATCCGGGAGAACCGTTAAAGCCTCTGGGAAAGGTCGCTTCCGGCGGAGAACTTTCCCGTATTGCGCTCGCGGTCAAGACCGTCATGGCGGATACGGATGAGATTCCGACGTTGATCTTTGATGAGATTGACAGTGGAATCAGCGGGCGTACGGCACAGATGGTATCGCAGAAGATGAAACTGCTGGCAAAGACGCACCAGATCATCTGCATCACCCATCTGCCGCAGATTGCTGCCATGGCAGACGCGCATTTTCTGATCGAAAAATCGGTGGAGCATGCGTCCACGGTTTCCCGGATTCATCCGCTGCGGGAAGAGGAAAGTATCGAGGAACTGGCGCGGATGCTTGGCGGCGTGGAGATCACGGATACGGTTTTACAAAACGCACGCGAGATGAAACGTCTGGCAGAAAAATACGAATAGATAAGACCAAAGTCCGCATACTAAAGGTATCCGAGAAGATAGGAGAACCTTTGGCATGCGGTCTTTTTATATGCGTATATTCAAAAATATTATCTGTATTTATGTTCTGGCGCTGTGCTGCTTTGCCTATGCCACCATGATACATGCCATTCCCGATCATGTATACGTGCAGGAGGGGCAGAAACTGGAACTGGACAAAAAAATTCCGGTCACACTGGCAATGTCCACAAAACCGCAATCCGTTATGGCACAGATCGGGGAGCGGACGTTTCAGGCAATGAAGCAGGAACGGGCAGTGGAAACGTGCAGCCAGCTGAAGCAGGGGGAATATACACTGACCTGCTATCTGTTTGGCATCCTTCCTATGAAAGAGGTGCAGGTTTCCGTGGTGAACGGAAAATCTTTATACGTGAGCGGACAGGTGGTGGGCATTTACGGGGCTGCCCAGGGAGTACTGGTGCTGGGATCCGGCCCGGTGGAAACTGTGGACGGAAGCAGCCGGCAGCCAGCAGAACACATTGTATTTCCGGGGGATTATATTACTGCTGTAAATGGAAAAGCGGTCACAAAAAAAGAAGAACTGATGGAGCGGATCAATCAGTACGGGGAACAACCGGTGGTGCTGACCCTGTGGCGCGGAGCCGAGCAGATTCAGGTATCGGTGGAGCCGGTTGAGGCAGCAGAACACAAAGGTTATCGTCTGGGACTCTGGGTGAAAGATGACATGGCAGGGATCGGCACGCTGACCTATTTTGATCAGGACGGAAACTTCGGGGCACTGGGACACGGAATCGGAAACGGACAGACCAAAGACCTGCTCCGCCTGTCAGACGGCCGGCTGTACAAAGCACAGGTGCTCGGTATCAAAAAAGGTGTCCGGGGAACACCGGGAGAGCTGGAGGGAGTTGTCTATTATGGGAAAGACAACCAGATCGGAGAAGTGTCCAGCAATACACAAATCGGTATCTATGGCACGCTGACGAAAAACTTCCGGGAAGAAAAGAAAAACGAAAGTCTGTTGTGTCCGGTTGGTTACAAACAGGAGATTCAGACAAAGGATGCGGTAATTCTGTCGGATGCGTCCGGGGAACTGCAGTCGTATCGCATCGTAATTGATGATCTTGATTATACACCGGGAGATAAAAATAAGGGCATCCGTTTTCATGTGGAGGATGAGAACCTGCTGAAGCTGACCGGCGGAATCGTGCAGGGACTGTCCGGAAGCCCGATCCTGCAGGATGGAAAACTGATCGGTGCCGTGACCCATGTGCTTGTTAACGATCCAACGAAAGGATATGGCATTTTTGTGGAGGAAATGACGGCAAATAAAATAGGACAAAAGACCTAGATGTGAAATTTGCACAAAAAAAGAAACGGTAAAATGCAATAAAGTTATATTTTATACATGAAAAAGGATTGCAATAGAGAATAAAAAAGGTTATAATAATCATTAATTGCTCGAAATTATTCGAAAATAATAAATGTTTAACGTAGTGGGAGTATTACATGGATAAGTTGGTAGGGTTTGCCCGGAAGAAGCGACTGGGCGATCTGCTTGTGGATGCAGGAGTCATTTCGCAGGATCAGCTGGTAAAAGCGTTACAGGTCCAGAAAACAGAAAAACAGGGAGAGCGTCTCGGAGTGGTACTGATAGATCTGGGGTTTACAGACGAAAAACAGATCGTAGAGGCACTGAAGGCACAGCTGAAAATACAGAGTGTCGATCTGTCAACACTGCGCATTCCGGAGGAAATCATCCGGCTTTTGGACGAGGCAGTGTTGCGGAAGTATAATCTGATTCCGTTTAAGTTCAATGAGAAAAATCCCAATCTTTTGTGTGTGGCAATGAGTGATCCGCTGGATATCCGGGCGATGGACGATGTTTCCATCATTACCGGGTGTCAGGTGGAGCGTTTTGCGGCAACCCCGAGTGATATTGCGGCAGCCATCGACCGTTACTATGGAAATGCAGAAGCCCTGCGTGTGGCAGAACAGTATACAAGGGAAAAGCAGGAACAGGCAAAAGCCAGGGCAGCCCTAGATCCCGGGAGTGGAAACGATGAGAACAATGTTCAGCAGGCACCGATTGTCAAACTGTTAGGACAGATCATCGAGCAGGCAGTCCACAAGAGAGCCAGCGATATCCATATCGAGCCGATGGAAAACCAGGTGCGGATCCGGTTCCGTGTGGATGGCGTGCTGCATGAAGCCATGCGGCACGACATCAGCCTGCATGCAGCACTGATTGCAAGAATCAAAATTGTCAGCGGACTTGATATTTCCGAAAAGCGCCGCCCACAGGACGGCCGTGCGACCAGCATTGTGGACCGGCAGGAATACGACATCCGTGTGTCCGTGCTTCCGACCGTCTATGGGGAAAAGGTCGTTATGCGTCTCGCACAGAAAAAAGCACTGACATTGGACAAGCGGGATCTGGGATTCCCGGAGGACGAATTAAAAAAATTTGACCATATCCTAAGCCATCCGAACGGGCTTATTCTCGTCACGGGACCGACCGGAAGCGGTAAGTCCACAACATTATATACCGCATTAAATGAATTAAACGTAGAAGGCGTCAATATCATCACGGTAGAAGATCCGGTTGAGGCGAATTTAAACGGGGTTAATCAGGTACAGGTAAACGAAAAGGCGGGACTAACCTTTTCCTCGGCACTGCGTTCCATCCTGCGTCAGGACCCGGACATCATCATGATCGGGGAGATCCGTGACCAGGAGACCGCAGAGATTGCGGTAAAGGCGTCCATCACCGGACATCTGGTGGTCAGCACCTTACATACAAACAGTTCGGCAAATACCATCACCCGTCTGGCAGATATGGGAGTGGAAAACTACCTGATTGCGGATTCCGTGGTCGGAGTAATCGCCCAGCGTCTGGTGCGCCGGGTCTGTCCGGCATGCGGAATTGTCCGGGAGGCAACCGCAGGGGAGAAAAAGATACTCGGCATAAAGGATCCAGCCAGACGGATCAATGTCCGCACACCGGGGCACAAAGAGTGTGTCCGCTGCGGCGGAACCGGATACTATGGAAGAATCGGTATTTATGAGATCATGCCGGTCACGGCAGACCTGCGGCAGGCGATCAACCGCGGGGAGAATGCGGACGTGCTCGAGGAGATCGCATTAACACATGGCATGAAAACACTCCGCATGAGTGCCATTGATTACGCACTGCGTGGAATCACTACCGTCGAGGAAGTGCAGCGTGTGGCATATGATGACGAAGATGATTAAATAAAACAGGGAAGGGAAGGCAGCAAAACAGATGGAATTGTCAATGTATACGCTTCTTTCGATAGCAAAAGCACATCATGCGTCCGACTTACATATTACCGTGGGGGTACGGCCGAAGTGCAGGATCAGCGGAACACTTTATGAAATGGACGGATTTGAGAAACTGACACCAGCGATGACCAAAGAACTGGTGGAATCCATGTTTAACGAAAAACAGAAAAAAACCATGGAAGCCACAGGGGAAGTGGACTTTGCCTACACGGATACGCGTGTGGGACGGTTCCGTGTCAACGCTTTCCACCAGAGAGGTTCCTATGCGGCTGTACTGCGTATCGTGGCAAGCGATATCCCGACACCGGAGGACCTCGGGGTGCCGGAAGCGGTCCTTGGGCTGACAAAGAAAAAGCGTGGGCTTGTCCTTGTCACGGGACCGACCGGAAGCGGTAAATCCACCACACTGGCATCTTTGATTGATGTCATCAATAAAGAACGGAACGAACATATCATTACACTCGAAGATCCGATCGAGTATTTACATAAACACAATCGGTCAATTGTAAACCAAAGAGAAATTGGCCTTGATACGGATTCCTATGGAAATGCGCTTCGTGCAGCACTCCGTGAAGACCCGGATATTATCCTTGTGGGAGAGATGAGAGATTTTGATACGATTTCCACCGCGATTACGGCGGCAGAGACCGGACATCTGGTATTTTCCACATTGCATACCATTGGTGCGGCACCAACGATCGAGCGTATTGTTGATGTGTTTCCACCACATCAGCAGAATCAGATCCGTTCCCAGCTGGCATCGGTTTTGGAAGCTGTTATTTCGCAGCAGCTTCTGCCTACGATTGATGGAAAGTCCCGTGTGGCAGCCTTTGAGGTTATGTTAGGAACCCCGGCAATCAAAAACCTGATTCGCGAGGATAAGGCACACCAGATCCCTTCCATCATGCAGACAAGCAAGAAAATTGGTATGCAGACGATGGATGATTCCTTATTCAGTCTTTATCTGAAGCACAAAATTGATGCGGCAAATGCCGTAGAGTATGCACAGGATACAGGAAACATGCAGCAGAAGCTGTTTTAAAAAGGAGTTAAGACATGGCAAGTTATAAATACGAAGTGGTCGGAGCCGATGGAAAACCAAAAACTGGCACCATCGAGGCCATGAACATGGAAGTTGCTTCGGCAGAACTCAAATCCGGCGGTAACACCATCGTTTCCATCGCAAGAGCCAACGCATTTAACAAAGATCTTGAAATCCATATCGGAAAAGCCGTCAGTGTCCGCGAAATGAGCGTATTCTGCCGCCAGTTTGAGAGCGTATTAAATGCCGGTGTGACCGTTGTCGAGGCACTCGACATGCTATCCGAGCAGACCGAGAACAAACAGTTTGCCAACGCAATCGCAGAAGTGCGGGATTCCGTACAGCGCGGGGAGACCCTCGCCGTTGCGATGGCGGAGCACCCGAAGATTTTTCCAAACCTCATGGTGCAGATGGTTGCCGCCGGGGAGTCCTCCGGTGGACTGGATAAAGCATTCAGCCGTGTGGGAAGCCAGTTTGAAAAAGAAGCCCATCTGAAGGGGCTGATTATCAAGTCGGCGATTTATCCGGTCATCCTGATTCTTGTTATTATCGTTGTTGTAGCCATCATGATGATTAAGATTGTGCCTACCTTTACTGCCCAGTTTGACGAAGTCGGCGGAAAACTGCCGGGCATCACGCTTGCAGTCATGGCAGTCAGTGATTTCTTTGTGCACAGCTGGTATTTTATTGTTGCCATCATCGCAGGGATTGCCATATTTATCCATGCGTGGAAAAAGACAGAGGGCGGGGCACATATGTTAGGAAAATTTATTCTAAAGGTACCGCTGGTCGGCCCGCTCAGTATCAAGACGGCATCCTCGCGCATGACGCGAACCCTGTCCACACTGATGGGCTCCGGTGTCCAGCTGGTGGATGCACTCGGGCTTGTGACCGAGATGATGGGGAATGCCGTGGTTAAGCAGGCATTAAAAGATGCGACCGAAGAGGTCAGCCGTGGAATCCCACTCTCGAAGCCACTGGCAGATTCCGGGGTCTTCCCACCGATGGTCTACCACATGATAGAGATCGGCGAGGAAACCGGTAATATGGAAGACATGCTCGACAAAGTCGCAGCATATTATGATGAAGAGGTGGAGTCGGCGACCGAGGCACTGCTTGCCGCAATGGAACCGCTCATCATTATTGTGATGGCAGTTATTGTGGTGCCGATCGTCCTTGCGATCATGATGCCGATGTACAGCCTGTACGACAGCATCGGAGCCTGACCGCAGGCAGAAGAAGGGTTGTTACATGTCTGCCATGAGACATGTGATGATAGATACATAAAAATATATTCAAAAAAGGAGAACAAAGGGTATGAAGAAAATTATGGAACTGCTTCAGAACATGAAAGCAAAGAATGAAAAGAAGGATAACAAAGGTTTCTCTCTCGTAGAGTTAATTATCGTTATCGCAATTATGGCAATTTTGGTAGGTATTGTTGGCACACAGGTAATTCCGTATATTAGCAAATCAAAAGTCGCAAAAGATCAGCAGGTATTAAATAGTATTTCAACAGCAGCAGTTACAGCATATTCAGAAAATGGTGCAACAGCTGATATGACAATAGATGTATTTGGTGCAGTGCCAGCGGCTGATATCGAGAAACAGATTCAGGCTGATATTCAATCAACATCGAATTTTAAGGATTTGGGCACATTCAAAAAGGCACTTACTTCAGATGCAGGCTCAAAAGTAAAGGCTGTAAAAGTAGTGTTTGATGCTTCTACTCATAAAGCAGTAACAAAAGTAGAGTATGATGGTGACGACCCAACATATAAAATTAAAGATGTTGAAGCAACATTATAGTTCTTAATATTTATAAATAGGAGAAACAAATGCTAACCCAACTTACGATTTTTCTTTATATTGTTATATTTTTATACGGAATCGTCATCGGCAGTTTCTTAAATGTGCTGATCTTTCGTATCCCGAAAAAAGAGAATATCGTGCAGTCCTCGCACTGTACGAACTGCGGGCGTAAGCTGGGTTGGCGGGACATGGTTCCTGTATTTTCCTATATAATTCTTCGGGGCAGATGCCGGCAATGTGGTGCTAGGATTTCCATACAGTACCCATTAATCGAGGCTTTAAATGGTGTGCTGTATGTGGTCGTTTTCATGGCGGGCGGTTTCACGTTCAGCAGTGTGCTGTATTGTCTCATGACATCTGCCCTGATTGTCATTGCGGTCATCGATGAGAGAACCTATCAGATACCGGTTTCCCAGAACCTGTTTCTGGGACTGCTCGGTATCATCATGACCGTGTATGATTTCCGGCATATCCTGTCCCATATCATCGGGGCAGTCATTGTCAGCCTGTTTTTGTATGGCCTGTATTATTTCTCCTCAGGCAAAGCAATCGGTGGGGGAGACATCAAACTCATGGCATATGCAGGCCTGCTCTTAGGCGCAAAAAATATTATTTTGGCATTTATTCTTGCATGCATTCTTGGATCCGTCATCCATACCATCCGCATGAAAGTAAGCAAGCGAAACAACCTGCTTGCACTCGGCCCGTACCTTTCGGCAGGCATATTCATCGCCGCACTCTGGGGCAGCCGTTTCTGGACCTGGTATCTCGGCATGATGGGCATTTATTAAAACATGGCATGAACTGCTACGTATGGCATAATTAAAAAAAGTAAAGTTTTTCTTATTCCTGTGGCGAATTTTGAACATCCTTCCTATTCGCCATCTAAATTTTACATCACAACATAACGATGGAAAATGTATGAAAGCCAATTAGCACACGTAAAATCTTTCGCCAAAATTCTTACAGCCTCTTCCCGAAGAGAACATGAGCGAGGGATAATTGTCTTTCATACATTTTCCAGCACAACTGCTAGAAAATATAAAGGAGAAAATGAAAATGGTCAAAAGAGTAGTAAGTATTGAGGCCGGTGTATGGTGGACAAAAGTCGCACTGGCCGATTACCGCAAGAAAAATCCACCGGTACATAAAGCGTTTGCGTTCCGCACCCCGGAACATGTGGTGGAAGATGGCTATATCCGCGACAAAGAAGCGTTTGCATCGGCATTAAAGGCCGAACTAAGCAGACACGATATCCATGAGAAGGAAGTGGTATTTACCCTTTCCTCCTCTAAGGTCGTTACCCGCGAGGTCATGATCCCGTTTGTCAAGGACAATAAGATCATGGGAATCATTGAGGCACAGATCCGTGATTACTTCCCGATGGATGTGAGCAATTACACCATCAGCTACAGCAAGATGGACGTGGAGGAAGAAGACGGAAAGAAGATGCTTAAGCTGCTTCTCGTTGCAATTCCGGATAATCTTTTAAACAACTATGTGACCTTTGCCGAGCTGGCAGGGCTTAAGGTGGAGACGTTTGACTATATCGGAAACGGAACGGTACAGCTTTTGTGCGACAGTTTTCTGGAAAATGCCGTGGTCGTGCAGCTGGAAGAACAGGCAACGGTCATCAGTATTCTGGAAAATAAAAAACTGGTCTTTCAGCGTGTGACACCGTATGGCTATGGAGCTACGATCACGGCAGTGATCGACCATCCGGTGCTTGGCATTGACGATGACTGCCGCCTGCTGGTGCGCTGTGATGGCGACCTTGCCCCCACAGCATTCGGCAGTGATGAGATCCGCGTGATTCCGGAGTTGGGCGCACTTGCCTGACGTTCCGGCATTGCATATTAAAGAGAGTGAGGAAAGTTATCATGAATACAACTGCTTCCAACGCCCGCCTGCACAAGATGGTGGGCTGTGCCCTGTTTGCCGCCCTGACCGCTGTTTGCAGCCAGCTGGCTATCCCTATGCCGTGGGGCGTGCCGATCAATCTGGCACTGTTTGCCGTGTACATGGCGGGCACCATGCTGGGCCCCGTATGGGGTGCCGCCAGCCAGCTGGTTTACCTGCTGCTGGCCGCTGTGGGTGTTCCCGTTATGGCCGGTATGCAGGGCGGCCCCGCTGTTCTGCTTGGCAAAACCGGCGGCTATGCCATCGGCTACCTGCTGGCCGCGCTGATTGCCGGTGCCTTTGCCGCCAAGCTGCCCCGCAAGTTCGGCTGGCTGGCCTTGGGCTGCGTGGTTGGCTGCGCCGCCTGCTATGTGCTGGGCACCATCTGGTTTATGGTGCTGACCGGCCTTGACCTGCCCACCAGCCTGACTTACTGCGTGATTCCCTACCTGCCGGGCGATGTGATCAAGATTGCCCTGGCCAGCCTGCTGACCATCCAGCTGGACAAGCGCATGCCGAAGATCTGAGCTTATCTTCTCCCATGTTTTCTGCGCACCCCTTACTGATAAGGGGGTGCGCTTTTTTGCTGCCTACCTGCCGCGCTTTATTGCACCCACTTCCTGCACATGGTATAATGGTTACACTACACAAAACATGAGGTACGCCAATGAAATGGATCGCTGTTGATTACGGGGAGCGCCGCACGGGGCTGGCGGTATGTGATGCTTCGGAACTGATCGTTACGCCTGTTACCCCGCAGATTGAGGAAAAAAGCCTGAACAAAGTAGCGGAGGCTGCCAGGGGGCTGAGGGCGTTGTGTGCGGCCTGCCCCGCAACATGGACGGCACCGAGGGTTCCCGCTGCGTAAAAAGCCGCCGCTTTGCCGCGCGGCTTGCCACTGCCTGCGGGGTGCCCGTTGTGCTGTGGGATGAACGCCGCACCACGGTAACGGCGGCAGGCATTCTTTCGGCCAACAGCACCTTTGGCGCAGACCGCAAAGCTCGGCTGGATTCGGTTTCCGCCGCAGTGATCTTGGAAAGTTTTCTGGCATGGCGCAAAGCCCACCCCGGCGAAGAGCCGCCGGAGGTTGCCGCGCCCACTGCCCCGGAGCAAGCATAACAAGGAGGTTTTCCCATGCCTGAAGCACTTACCCGCATCCCCACCCATGCCGCCATTATTGTGGACGGCAACCGCCGCTGGGCCAAGAACCGCGGCCTGCCCGCCAGCTTTGGCCACAAGGCCGGTTTTGACCGCCTGAAAGAGATCACCCGCTACGCTGTGGGTGACTGCGGCATCAAGGTGCTGAGCCTGTATGTTTTTTCCACCGAGAATTTTGCCCGCGATGCCAAGGAAGTCGGCTACCTGATGGACCTATTTGCCAATAACTTCCGCACCATTGCCGAGGAAATGAACGAGCGCGACTGTCAGGTACTGTTCAGCGGCCGCCGTGAAGGGCTGCAGCAGCGCGTGCTGGACGCTATGGACTACATGATGGACCTGACGAAGGACAACAAGACCGGCATTGTGAACTTCTGCCTGAACTATGGTTCCCACG
>ERZ838399.507-NODE-507-length-46407-cov-7.046665_pt1 | contig 46407 bp, 32 predicted proteins | sample MGYA00519683_ERZ838399 | MGnify/ENA primary metagenome ERZ838399 (study PRJEB31850, sample SAMEA3708833) | human gut metagenome | biome: human gut; feature: human-associated habitat; material: faeces | place: China | collected 2014 ...
CTGGTATGGTCATACTTTTTCTCCAAGAGGTGTCCAAGATTTCCATACCAGTTCAAGACACTGAGAATAAAAAGACCGACCCCGCCCCAGATACCGAGGCCGACGCCGTTAAAACGCGCACCGATGAAAATGCAGGCGAGCATGATCACCAGTTCAATCCAGAATAGTGCAGACATAGTCAGTATTCGACGGGAAAGAGTGATCAGAAATGCGATCACGGATTTCCTCATCAGCTCCATGGTTGAGATTATTTTTCATCCATGGTTGAGATTATTTTTCACACCGGACGTCTGCCTCTGACCGTCATACGCAAACGTCCGGAGTGTCTGATTTCCTCCGCCTCCTGAAAATCCTGTTGATTGGGATATTCTGCGGCAGAGAGGATACGGAGTGCCGGGCATTCTGCAGACCGCACCCGCGAAAGGAACCGGAGATTCCGTTTCTTACGACTAATTATTAATAGCTAAACCGCTCGGGTAAAGTCTATAATCCGATCAGACTACAATCAATTTTGATCACTTGGACCATGAGAAAAATCGATAATCTTGAAAGCTACCGCATCATTGCGAGCGTTGCACAGACCGGCAGCGCCAGGCTCACCGGTGAGCTGCTCGGCATCGAAACCACGAACGTGTTCCGGTGCCTGCGGCAGATGGAGGAGGAGCTCGGCGTGCAGCTCTTTGACCGCGAAACACGGCCGATGCGCCTCACACTCAAGGGGGAGCTCTTCTGTGCGGCGGCCACGCAGATGCTTGAGATGCAGCGGCATCTGCTGGAGAATTTCAGCGATGACGTCAACGCCGACGGCGGGCTGATCAGGATTGCCTCCACAGCCGGGGCGCGTCACGATACGATCACACCGGCGATTGTGAGTTATCTCAGCGAGCACCCAGGCGTGCAGTTTGAGCTTGCCGACTTCATTGACGGCAGCACGAACTTTATGCGTACGCTCAAAGGTGAGGAGAACGATATCGTGCTGCGCTACGCCGCCGGAGGCTCGGAGCCTGAAGGGGTCTACCGCATCGAACTCGCCGCGGTGCCCTTTTTCGCCTGCGCCTCGCCCGTGTATATCCAGCGCCACGGTGAACCGGAGAGCCCGGCTGACTGCATCCGGCACACCGGGATTCTGCTTCAGCTCGCGGGCCGGAAAATCGTCGAGCATCTGGTCTGCAACGGTGTCTCTGAGCGGCTTCAGTGGGCAAATGTCACCCGCTTTAACAGCCAGCTCGATGCGCGTGACGCACTGGTGATGGGCGCGGGCGTGATTCCCGATCTCGCACTGCCCTATTTCTACGACGTGCTCCGGGCGGGACAGGCGGTTCCGGTGATGCGCGGCTGGCACCGGCCGGCAACAACGATCTGCCTGTATGTGGCACACGAAGCGATGAAAAAGCGGCGGGTGCAGAATTTTGTGGAATGGTTCCGTCAGCGCTATGTCGAGGAGATGGCCCTGCGCCAGCGCTGGGTTGACGAACAATTAGCTTAAGGAGAGCGGCATGTCACTGCTGAATCGGACGGTGGAAGGACTGTTTTTTGAATGCACGTCACGACGCTACTGGCGTTTTGAGCACTTCGGACTCCCGGGTGAAACCGGTTTCATCGAGTGCCCGGGCGCGGCTCCGCTCGGTTTTGCCTTTATCCCTGCGGCATCGTCCGAGGGACCTGCGAGTGAGAAAAATCCTGTGCAAACCAGGGGCACCGTGTTTTACTGCCCGCCCGCGGAGCACAACATGATGTTTCACCTCCCGCAGATTGTATGGCTTGTCGCCTCAGGCTATCAGGTGATGATGTTTGACTGGCACGGCGCCGGCATGAGCGAGGGACGCCCCACAATTGAAGGCATCCGGGCCGACGCCCGCTGCGCGCTCAACGCACTTCTTGAGCGAAAAGGCATCACGGAGCTGCCGCTTTATCTCTTCGGTCAGGGGATGGGTGCCTGCGCCGCTCTCTCGCTGCTTGAAAACAGCCCCGTGACATTTAATGCCGTGGTGCTTGAGTCGCTCATAGCAAGTTACCGCGGCTGGATGCTGCACCGCTACGGACCGGGCATCGGGCATCTTTGTGCCGCCCTGCTCCCTGAACATCTGACCGATCCCGTTGAGGAGCTTGCCCGGGTGCGTATCCCGCTCGCACTGGTGATTCCGGGAAAAGATCAGCGTGTTCCTGAAAAGGAATCCGACCGCATCGTGCGTGAAGCGCCCGCACACCGGGAAATCTGGCGCGCGGAGAAGAAAAAGTCGCTTGGCGTCTTTGACTATCCCGGTCCCTGGCGTGAACGCTTTCTCGCGTTCTGCGAAGAGCACCGGACGAGCGCCAGTGAGTGAGCGTTTACAGATAGCAAAGGGGCTCCCGCAGCGGGAGCCCCTTATTCAATGCCTCAGCCGGCGCATCAGTTATGCTGCCGCAGCTGCCTTCTTGCCGGCGATACGGCCGAAGACCAGGCAGTCAAGAATGGCCACGGAGCCAAGACGCACCGCACCGTGCACACCACCCGTCGCCTCACCGGCGGCATAGAGCCCCGGAATCGGCTTATCGGTGCGCACGTCGATGACGCGCGTATCCATATCGGTCACGAGACCGCCCATGCAGTGATGGACCTTGGGCGAGAGCTCACCGATGTACCAGGGGCCTTCCGTGAGCGGCACCTGGTCGTTATTGATATAGCGGCCGAGCACCGGATCCTTCTTGGCCTTGACGTAGCCGTTGAATTCACTGATGGTCTTTTCAAGCGCGGCAGCATTGATGCCGCAGGCCCTGGCCATATCAGCAATGGTGTCGAACTTCTCGACCACTTTGCGCTCGAGCATCTTCTCCAGGAACCCGGGACGCTGCTTTTTGAGCGGTGCCACGTTGGCTTCGTTGGCGATGGCCCAGCAGGTCTTGCCTTTGACCTGTTCAACCATAATCGCGTCGGCACGCACCTTGCGGTTGGCGAGCTCGTTGATGAAGCGCACACCGTCCGTGTTCACCCAGAGACCGTACTCGGCGGCAGCCGTCTGGTTGAACATCCAGCCGATGCCGAGCCCCTTTTCACGCGGGTTACCCCAGGGACCGCACTGAATCCAGTCGTTCTGCACCTGCAGAGCACCAATGGCCGAGGTTTCACGCCACAGCTCTGACGTGGCACCGGGCTGATTGGTCGTATCGAGCTTGTCGCCGAGCTTGGGATCCTGATAGGTGCGGTACTTGAGGTCAGCTGCAAAACCGCCGTAGCAGAGCACAACACCCTTTCTGGCGCGCAGGAATTTCACCTTGCCCGAATCCGCCTTCGGGAAGCGGTAGCCTTCACGGACCTGCAGACCGACCACACGGCCGCTCTTGTCACGGATGATATGCTCAACATAGGTCTTCAGGCGAAGCGGAATGCCAAGCGCCTTGCAGGCCTTAAGCTGCTGATTGACAATGCCTGAACCGGAGCCGTTTTTCGTCGTCACATAGCGCGGCACCGAGTGGCCGCCCTCCTGACCGATCGCATCGGGCAGGTATTCCACACCGAGCTCCTTGATCGTCCACTCGTAGTTCGAAAGTGCGCTCTCAGCGAGCAGCTTCACCTTTTCCATGTAGTTCATGTACAGACCGGCGGCCAGAATGTCCTTCATCAGCAGCTCAGGAGAATCCTTGATGCCGTGCATCTTCTGCTGCGGGCAGCCGGTGGCGGTCAGAATGCCACCGTTGATGATGGAGTTGCCGCCTGCGGTCGGCATCTTTTCCAGAATCACCACGCTCGCCCCCGCCTTGTGCGCCTCATAGGCGGCAGCCAGACCGGCAAAGCCGGAGCCGATCACGAGCACATCGAATTCCTCGTCCCAGTGCTGGGGCACTTCCGCCGCCACGGCAGAACCTGCTACGAGAGCAGCGCTTCCGGCGAGTGTTGAACCGATCAGACGGCGACGTGTTAAATTGGCCATAATGTGGTCTCCTCAAAACAGATGGTTGGTATCTCTTGGAAAACATTCCAAAGAATTAGGAGATTTTCCTTAGAGTCACCGCATTATGCCACGCAGCGTGCTGATGAGAAACCCCTCTTGGGGTAATCGATATTGGACCTTACCCTAATGTGCACGGGCGGCTTTTGCGGGCACCGTTATTTAGACCACTTAAAAAGAACTGCAGGAGCGGCGTTTTCTTTGAGAGACGAAAAAACCCGGCCGTAAGCCGGGTTTTTCGATGAACGCATATCCGCTTTACTTGAGCGGGAGCTCCTGCTCGTGCATGGCATCAAAGTTCTTCTGCTCTTCGGCAGCAGACTTCGCCTTACCCCACACATCACCCCAGTCGCCCGTAAGAGCGCCCTTGGCGTAGTCGGTGGCACGGTTTTCAAAGAAGTTGGTGTGCGTCACACCGAGCATGGCGTCAACCCACGGCAGCGGGTTCTTCTTGACGCCGAAGATCGCCTTCATACCGAGGCCGAGCAGACGGCGGTCGGCAATGTAGCGGATGTATTCACGCACCTCACCGCGGGTGAGTCGCTTCATTTCCGTCACACCGAATGCGAGATCGATGAACTTGTCCTCCAGGTCAACCATGATTTCCGCAATCGTGTAGATACGGCTCTTGAGTTCGTCGGTCCAGAGTTCGGGACGCTCTTTGATGTATTCGCGGAACAGACGCGTCATCGATTCGGTGTGCAGCGTCTCGTCGGCGATCGACCAGGAGATGATCTGGCCCATGCCCTTCATCGTGCCGTTACGCGTGAAGTTGAGCAGCATCACGAACGAGGAGAACAACTGCATGCCTTCGGTAAAGGCCGAGAAGGCGGCGATCTGCGCAGCAAGTTCCGTGTCCTTTTCGCTCACTTCGTTAAAGAAGTTGTGCTTGGCGGCCATGGCTTCGTACTGCAGAAACTCGTTGTAGATGCTCTCGGGCAGACCCAGCGTTTCAATGAGGTGCGAGTAGGCGGCGATGTGCACGGCTTCACGGCCGGCAAACGACGAAAGCATCATGCGCACTTCGGGGTGGTGAAAACGCGGGAGGTAGTTGTTCACATACGCACCCGAGACGTCAATGTCGCCCTGCGTGAAAAAGCGCAGAATCTTCGTGAGGAAGTCCTTTTCCGAGTCGGTAAGCTTGCTGTTGTAGTCCTTGACGTCCTCGAGCATCGGCACTTCCGTCCAGAGCCAGTGCATCTGTTCGCTTTCCATAAAGGCCTCATAGGCCCAGGGATAACTGAAGGGCTTGTAGTAGTTGCGGGCACCCAGAAGTCCCAGATCGTCTTTGTTCTCAGCCATTTTTATTCCAGATTTTTCAAAATTGATTCTTCTCTCATGCACGCCGGCCGCAGTGAAAGACCTGCGGCCGCAAGGGCGTGCAGCGCGATCAGCCTTCGCAGGCCAGACACGTCGTGTCGTCAGCCACGCTCGTCATATCGATTTCGTCCTCGATACGCTTGCGCTCGACAGCCACACCGACGCGGTCAGCCTTTCTGAGCTTGTCCGAGCGGTTGTAGTACAGGCTCTTGAGACCGCGCTTCCATGCCATGAAGTGGCAGGCATGCAGATAGCCGATCGACACGTCAGGCGGGAAGAACATGTTGACGCTCTGCCCCTGGTCGATGAACTGCTGACGGTCAGCGGCCATTTCCACAATCCAGCGCTGGTCGATTTCGATCGCGGTCTTGAAGGTGTTGCGGATCTGCTCGGGCAGGTCCGTGCGGTGCTGCACGCTGCCGTCATGCGCGATGATGTCGGCCCAGAACTCATCCGTATCAAGACCCAGACGCGCCACTTCAGCCTTGAGGAAGCGGTTCTTCATGATGTAGGCGCCCGAGATCGTGTCCTGACGGTAGATATTGGCGCGGTACGGTTCGATCGAGGGACTCGTGCCGCCCATAATGAGCGAGGAGGACGCGTTGGGGGCCACACTCATCCAGTGCGAGAAGCGGCGGCGAACACCGCTTGCAGCCGCATCCGGGCAGGCGCCGCGGCGCTCGCACAGATTGCGGTCAGCCTCTTCGCAGGCCTGACGGATATGGCGGAAGATCGCCATGTTGGTGACCTTGGCCACCACCGACTCGAACGGAATGCGGTTTTTCTGCAGATACGCATGAAAGCCCAGCGCACCGAGCCCGACAGAGCGTTCGCGCATGGCCGAGTAACGGGCACGCGAAATCTGATCCGGGGCGTGATCGATAAAGTACTGCAGCACGTTATCGAGAAACTCGAGCACGTCCTCGATGAACTGCGGCACATGACGCCACTGATCGTAGTACTCAAGGTTGAGCGAGGAGAGGCAGCACACGGCGGTGCGCTCACTCGAGGTGGGCAGGAAAATTTCCGTGCACAGGTTCGAGCCGTTGATCTTGAGCCCCTTGTCCTTCAACCAGGAGGGCAGCGCGCGGTTGGCCGTGTCGGTAAAGACGAGGAACGGTTCACCGGTATGCATGCGCAGCTCGAGAATACGCTGCCAGAGATCGCGGGCGCTCACCACGTCGACCACCTCACCGGTGCTCGGGTGCTTGAGCTCCCAGGAGTCATCGGCATTCTCGTCACGCATCGAGGCTTCAATCTTCTGCATGAACGCGTCGGAGATATTGACGCCGTGATGCAGGTTGAGCGCCTTCATGTTCTGGTCGCCCGTGGGCTTGCGCATTTCGATGAACTGGATGATATCCGGATGGTCAATCGAGAGGAACGCCGCATAGGAGCCGCGGCGCGTGGAGCCCTGACGGTACGCGAGGCAGGCCGCATCGTAAACCTTCAGATGCGGCATCACGCCCACACTCTTTTCGTCCGCGGAACGGATGCCGACGTGAATACCCACGCCGCCCCCGAGCATCGAGAGCCAGTTGACTTCCGAGAGCGTGTCAACGAGCCCTTCGGCGCTGTCTTCCATGTACGAGAGAAAGCACGAGACGGGCAGCCCCTTTTTCGTGCGGCCGAAGGCGAGAATCGGCGTGGAGAACGAGAGCCAGTGCTGGCTTGCGTAGTCATAAATACGCTGTGCGTGTTCAGGATTGGAAGCAAACGCCTCTGCGACAAATTTCAAACGCTCCTGGGGGCTTTTCTCCTCCGGGCGCATATAGCTTTCACGCAGGCGCATCAGCCCGAGCTCATCAAACAGCTTATCTCGACTCAAATCCATCTGCACAGACATTGTTTCGCTTTCCTAATAACCTATATTTCAGCAAAATTACCCCCTATACCGGTCTGTATATGGGGTACAAATACCTATTCAAACACAAGCTCTTGTGTTTAGTGTCGTTCAATACTACCCTTTTCAAAGAACGTTGAAAAGAGCGCCCCGACATTCATTCGACCTAGTCATTGCACCACTGCGGTGGTAAAAGCCCCTCAAACCCCGCTGTTGCGGGCGCTTGAGGCGGGTATAACCAATTTTTGTGATGGCACTCAAAAACGTGCCGCCCGGGCGCAATCAGTAACAAATACCTTAGCAAAATTGTCGGACTTTTGATACACTACAGAAATCGATATTCTAGCGTGCGACGCACCCGCTCAGCGTGCCGCCCGGAGAACGCCTCCCCTGAATACGGGGGCTGCGCCTCCTTCCCCGCTCTCTGCGGGGCTGCCGACAGCGGGCTGTGCGCACTGCAGTCAACGGAGATTTTTATCATGACGATTAAAGTTGTTACCGACGCCACCCTTGAAAGTGATGTCCTCAAAAGTGAAAAGCCCTTTGTGCTCGCCGTAGGTGCCACCTGGTGTGTGGACTGCCGCCGTGCCGCGCCGTTTTACCAGAAGTTCGCCGGTGAATACGCCGACCGCGCCACGTTCGGTGCCGCCGACAGTGAAGCCAATCCGGCCGTGGTGGAAAAGTTCCGCGTCGTGAACATTCCGACCATGGTGGTGGTCAAGGGCGGCGAAGAAGTCGCCCGCCTCGTCGAGGTGAAGACCCCGGCCGAACTCAAGGACTGGCTTGATCGCAATCTCTAAACGGGATGCGGGGTGCACCCGCGAGGTGCACCGCCCTTCTCCCCGGCAGCGCTGCCGGGGTTTTCGTTTTCTCAAACCGCAAGAGACTTTATGCTGATTGATGTAACGCTTGACAAGGCCTATGCGCTCATGACCGGGGGTCCCACGATTCTCGTCTCCACGCGCAGCCAGGACGGACGCGATGATGTGATGGCCTGTGCCTGGAACACCCTCTTTAACATGGATCCCACGCAGGTGATTGTGGTTTTCGACCTTGAACACGACTCGACGAAGAACATCCTCGTCACGGGTCAGTTCGGCATCTCGATTCCGGGCGACGCGCTCAAGGCCGGTCTTCTCAAGGCCGGCAGTGTGCACCTGAGAGAGATCACCGAAGACAAGTTTGACTTTGCCGGGCTCGAAAAGCTGCCCTCGCGTGTGATCGGCGCCCCGCTCGTCAAAGGCGCCATCGGCTATCTGGAATGCCGCCTGATGGATCGCGATCTCTTTGAGCGCACCGGTATCGCGCTCGCCGAGGTGGTCTCCGCCCGCGTTGAAGAGGATTACTGGGACGGCTCGAGCCTGGTGTGTGAAGGTCAGAAAGAGCAGACCATGCACTCGGCGGGCTCCACCACGTTCTTCCCGCGCGGACACGTACAGCCCTGGGGGCGCCGCCGCTAAGAGGCCACAATCCTTTCTGAAACGCCTGCCGGCACACTGCCGGCGGGCGTTTTGCTTTTTCTGCGCCCCGCTCTCTGCAGAAACAAACAGCACCAGTTGGTGACAGACTTTAGCGAACGCCGCCCGGTCCTGTGCCCTTTAAGGCGGCTAGACTGAAGGACGGATATAAACAGGAAATGTGTGAGGAGGATTTAAAAATGGCGCGAGCGATGCAAAAGGATGTGCTCATTGAACTGCTCTCGGGACTGAGGGCCACAGCGGCGCTCAGAACGGCGCCCGACGCACTTGACGGGAATCCCGTGCTGAAAACCGCCGCCGCGCTCACGCGCACGGTCTACACAACAGACGCCTTTGAGCTTGACTTTGAGGACACCGTGCGCATGATCCGCTTCCTTTCCGCCCGGGCCCGCGAAATGCCGGTGAACGAAGCGATGCGCGGGAAGCTCGCTGCCGACCCGCTCAGTGTTCTCTGGCCGCTTACCCTCGCCTGCACGGCCGGACTTCACGCCGAAGACGTACCGGTAGTCATCCTCACCGGCGGACTGCCCGGTTCCGGCAAGGCCGGACTCATCACCGAGTACCTCGAGCGTCTCGGCGGCAACCTTCTCATCATCAACGGTGACGAGTACCGGCATTTCCACCCGGACTACGAGGAGATTGTTGCGCGCTACGGCGAGGAGAGCCCGAAATACACAGCGGACTTTGCCGCCCGTGCGATCGGTCTTATGCGTGACGCCGCAGCAGCCGCAGGCTTCAACATTCTGATTGAGGGGACTTTTCGCACCGCTGAGGTGCCGCTCGCGGAACTCAGGCGCTTCCGTACGCTGGGCTACCGCACTGAAGTGGCACTCCTGGCGGTTGATCAGGAAAAAGCCTGGGCCAGTACACGTGAGCGCGCCGATCTGATGGCTGCCTGCGGCAGCGCACCGAGAGCCGTCGCGCGGGAGCATTTTCTACAGGTCGTGCGTCAGTTTCCGGAAAGTGCCGCCCGTGTGCTCGCTGATCCTGCGCTCGGAAGCGCCCGGATTTTCGGCGCAAGCGGCCTGCTCTACGATACCGCCGCCATGCCTGAAACTGACGTCGCCGCGCTCATCCGTGAGGCAATCGGCGCCTGATCTGCGGTGAGACCGCTTACCTGCCGGCCGGCTGTCTGAGCGCCGCTGCGGCAAGCACACCGACCATCGCAAGGATAGTCAGAATGCCGGCAATCTCAAAGCCGTTAAAGTCAACGCCAAGGATCCAGACCGAGAGCACAATGGCGCTCAGCGGCTCGAAGGCGACCAGAATCACCGAGACGGCTGCGGGGACGTAAGAGAGGCTTTTGAGGTAGAAGATAAAGGCGAGTGCCGTGCCCACCACAATCAGATAGGCAAGGCCCGCCACCGTGAGCGGCGTGAGCGTGCCTGAGACCGCCCAGGGCGGATGGAAAACCGTACTCAGGGCGCCCGAGAAAAGCATCCCGAAGCCCACCACCGGCATGACGCCCAGCTCAGCAATGACACGCCGTGGCTGCAGCGTGCAGAACGCGCCGCAGGCAGCGGAAAGCAGCCCGAAGCCCACACCGGCCACCGAGAGATCAAACCGCGTAAAGTCACCTTTACTCACAAGCAGCGCCACACCGGTGAGCGCCATCGCAAAAGCGGCAAGTTCGGCGCGCTGCACACGCCGCTCTCCTCGCACAGCCTGGGTGAGAATCACAAAGAGCGGTGCGGTCGTCACCATCAGTGCCGCCGTGGCGGCACCTGCCGCACGGATGGAAAGGAAAAAGGTGTACTGCACGGCCAGCACGCCCAGCCCGTAGATCAGCACACCGGTGAAGCGGCGCCTGTCTGAGAAAAGACTGCGCACACGCCCTGGCGTTTTCAGCGCGGCCACCGCCGAGAGCAGCAGCCCGGCACCAAAGACACGCAGACAGCCGAGATCCTCCGCACTGAAGGCCCCCTCCCCGCTCATCATCATCTGGCCGATCACACTCATGGAGCCCCAGCAGAGCCCTGCCAGAATGGCCAGCGAAAAGCCGAGAAAATACTGTCTGTCGGTGCCGGAAATGCGCATATAACCCTCTTCACATAAAGATCGAAGGCATAACTATAGCGCGCAGCGTCCGTCCTGCACTGCGCGGCAGGCGGTAATACCGCAAAAGAGCCACAGAAAAAACGCACAGAAAAGAACGCACAGAAAAGAAAGCGGCCCGCGACCGGTTAGTGTCAGCGGGCCAAAGTAGAAGCGCCTTTTTTGAAACCGCAGCCGGACTCAAGAGAAGTCCGGCACTGCGGTCAAGGAGAAATGCAAGCCTAAAAGCGAACATCACTCTGACGAATGGGAGGTGAAAATCGCGCTCGAGGAGCTCAAGCCCTTAAGCTTGCAGAATCATATTAGCAACACCCGATCAATCCTGACATCGGGGAATACCCTGACATCGTATAGGATTTTTTGACGTCAGGCAAAAGCGCCTCAGAGCCACCAGACAAGCTGCCAGGCGCTGATCGCCTCTTCGATGGTGCCGGCATCCCCGGCACGCATCACAAGCGGGCGTCCTGTCGCGTCAACGGGGGGATTCTCAAGGAGCGCCTCCACGGCGGGAACCCGTCCGGGCTCAAAGGCCCGATCCCAGATAATCACCGGACGCTCAAGCGCAACGGCCTCTTCGATGAGCTTCTGTGTGAAGCCGCCCGCCTCGACATGCATGATCAGCACGGCCGTGGCGAGCGCCGCGGTCACGCGCTGACGGTAGTTGTGAACCTCAACGCGTTCGGCCTCCGACATCGAGAGTCCCCTCACCTGCGGCGTGAGACTCACAATAAGGCCGCCCGCATCGCAGAGCTCCCGGGCGAATTCATGCCGCCCGTAGGGCCAGGGCGCACCGAGCGGCGCCGCCACAATGGCGCACGAGCTCGCCGCGGCAGCATCCTCACGTACCGCCGCAAGACTGCCGCGGTGTGCGGCGATATCGATGGCGGAAACAAGGCCGCTCATCACTGTGATGCCGTGGCGCGAGAGTGCTGTGCAAAGGCGCTCTGTCTCCTCACACCGGGCTTGAGGCGCCTCACGCGAGCCTGCCACCACCAGGCGGACCTGGCGCGAGAGCAGACGGATGTCGCCCTCGTAGACAAGCACATCGGGCGCATCGCCGATAAGCGAGAGATCGTCGGGAAAGCCCTCGCGCTCACGCGCTATCCATTCAGCCTCGGCAGGAAGGGAGGAAGTTAACGGAAGAGCTGTATGCATAGTTGTCCTCTCTTGGAGAGACGCGAAAAAAATCTGATTCAGACGCCTCGGCTGAACGGTTCTGCTGCAGGGTGACACAAAAGAGAGAATCGGAACCGACTCAGACCTGAGAGCCGCTGGGCGGAAAATGCCGCTCGGGGCGGAAATGTCACTCATTTTGACCTGAGACTTTATCATACGCCCGCAGCAGTAACTGCGGTATTAGCGTTAACCACGACGGGTTTTCTCTAATAGGGTTTTCCTTTATTTTTAAAAGACCCTTTGCTATGGTCTTTTCACTTTTTCCGCACACCACCCTATTTCGTAAATCCGTCATATTATTTCAGCAGAAACATTTATCTGCAAATTCAAAAATATAAATAGAGTGCTTTTTTTTGAGAGCACGCTGCGAATATTTTTCCGGCAATAAAAAACCGGTCCGCCCTCTGAGAGAAGCGAACCGGTGTATGGGACCCGGGCGGCAGCCTCTGCCGGCAAACCCGCCCGGACAATGTGAAAAACGCCTTTTTACTTGGCAGCGGCCTGAGCCTTCTTCACATAGATGTAGGACTGCTGACCGGCGATACGGCCGAAGGTCACGATGTCAGCCTGGGCGTTACCGCCGAGACGGTTGCCGCCGTGAACACCACCGGTGACCTCACCCGCGGCGAAGAGCCCCGGAATGACCATACCTTCGGCGTTGTAGACCTGAGTGTTGGTGTCGATCTTAATACCGCCCATCGTGTGGTGCACAGCCGGGGTGACCGTGATGGCGTAGAACGGACCCTTGTCGAGGTCACGGGCCATATCGGCACGGCCGAAGGCATCCTTGCCGGAGGCTCGGCCCTTCTTGTAGGCTTCCATCGTTGCCTTGAGCGTGGCGGCATCCACACCCATCTTCTTGGCGATATCATCAAGCGTTTCGCCCGTGAGGGTGTAGGACTGCTTGATGTAGTTGTCGGTGGCCTTCAGGGACTTCTGCATATCGGAGTCAAAGAAGAGGAAAACCACGCCGTCCTTCTGCTTGAGGATGGCGGCGGAAACAGCGTCACGCGTTTCGAGTTCGTTGAAGAAGCGCTTGCCGTCCTTGTTGATGAGCACGGCACCGTTACCGCGAACGGCTTCGGTGATCATTTCACCGTTGCCGGGCACCACGGTCGGGTGCGTCTGGATTTCCGTCATGTCGATCAACTGGGCACCGGCCTTCTCGGCGAGCACAAGGCCTTCACCCTGAGCGCCCGGGTGGTTCGTCGTGGCGAAACCCTTCAGGCGGGCAACATACTTCGAGACCATGGCGTTGTTGGCACCGAAACCGCCGGCGGCATCAACCACGGCAGTAGCGTGAATCGTGTAGGCACCTTCCTTCTTGGAGTTGACCTTCACGCCCGTGATCTTGCCGGACTTGTCCTTGAGCAGTTCCGTGGCGGTGGTGTTGGTGCGGATATCGATATTGCGGGCCTTGGCGGCGGTAAAGAGCGTGCGGATGACTTCAGGACCGACCAGCGCGCCGCCCGTGGGACGGTGCGTACGGGGCTGGGAGGCACCGGCCATCAGGCCGACGTCACGGAAGTCGCCGCCGAGCGCGAGGAGCCATTCAACAGAGCTGGCAGCCTTCGTCACGAGCGTGCGAACGAGATCGGGATTGTTCTTCCAGTGGCCGCCCTTCATCGTGTCGTAGAAAGCGATTTCCGGTGTATCGAACGTGCCCTTGGCCATCTGAAGAGCGGTACCGGGGGCGTTCAGACCGCCGGCGGCGCGGATGGTGTTACCGCCGACAAACGGCATCTTTTCAACGACGATCACTTTGGCACCGAGGTTCGTAGCTTCCACAGCGGCAGAGAGGCCGGCACCGCCGCCACCGATCACAACGATATCAGCGGTGGCGTCTTCAGCGGCAACAACAGTACCGAAAGCAGCGGACAGGGCCGCGGCGACGAGGAGTTTTTTCATGTCTTGAGTCTCCGAGATTGAAAAATTGGGTAATACTCCGGGGACCCTCTCCCGTTGGAGATACGTCTGATGCTGATGTCTCAGGTCAGCATCCCGGAGGATTGAGACCGATTATATACCTAGATAGAGGTAAGGGGTAACCCTAGTTTTGTAAAGATCGCCCTTTTCGTTTGATATATGTCGAACGCTGTGAAATTTAGACTGCGAGAGTCGTTTCGCGTAAATGTCAGGGGCGGCCGGTGGCGCGGAGCGCCTTGCGCAAAAAAACGCCTGCGCCTTCGCTATAATCGTTTTTACCGGTCCGACATCCGTCTGCGGCCGCCCGTGAAGTGTTATCAGGAGAGAGTGTGAGACGCGCCGGGAGCATTACCATTACCTCATATCGCCGCCTGAGTGCCGCGCTTGCTGCTGCCGCACTGATGACGGGCGGCAGTTTCTGCGCGCATGCGCTCACGCTCAATGCGCCGCACCCGCTATCGGCCTACGCAGAGAACACGCTTTTCTCCGCCTTCTCCTCACGCTCGCCCAAAACCCTTGATCCGCAGCGCTCCTACGTCTCGGATGAGGCCACGTACGTGCTCGCGATCTACGAGCCGCTCTATCAGTACCACTACCTCGAGCGCCCCTACCGGGTGGTTGCGCGCACAGCCGAAGAAGTGGCCGTGCCGCGCTACTATGACCGCAACGGACGGGAGCTCCCCGCCGATGCGCCGCCGGCAGAGATTGCCGAATCGGTCTATGACATCCGGATAAAGCCGGGCATCATGTATGCGCCGCACCCGGCATTTGTGAAAAACGCCGACGGCACGGGACGCTACTGGCACCTGACGCCAGAAGAGGCCGCAGACAAACGCTCGGTGGCGGACTTCCCGGAGCGCGCCACGCGTGAGCTCACCGCGGCCGACTATGTCTACGGCGCCAAACGTCTTGCGAACCCGCGGCTTGCGAGCCCGATTCTGGGTCTGCTCTCCGAGCACATTTCCGGGCTCGCCGAGTACGCCCGGGCGCTCGCCGAAGTTGAAGCCGCCGATCAGGCCGCAGGCCGTGCAGAGCCCTACTTTGACCTTGACCGAGTGCCCTTTACGGGGGTCGAGGCCCTTGACCGCTACACGGTTCGCTACCGCGTACGGGGCAAGTATCCGCAGTTCAACTACTGGCTCACGATGAATTTCCTCGCGCCCGTCCCTGTTGAGGCCGTGCGCTTTTATTCGCAGCCCTCTCTTGCCGCCAACAACTTCACGCTTAACACCTGGCCCGTCGGCACAGGCGCCTTCATGATGGAGACGTTTCTTGAGAACCGTCAGCACGTGATGGTGAAAAATCCCCTCTTTCGCGGGGAAACCTACCCCTGCGAGGGCGAGGAGAGTGACCGCTCAGCCGGTTTTCTCACCCCCTGCGGCGAGGCACTTCCGCGTGTGGAGAGAGTCGTTTTTGACATCGAAAAAGAGGCCGTGCCGCTGCAGAGCAAATTCCTGCAGGGCTACTACGACAGTCCGCTCATCGACCGTGTCGACATGGGCGGCGGCTTTCAGGTCGCCATGGGCGACAGTCCCGAGAAGGCCAGAGAGTACCGCGAGAAGGCACTGCGTCTGCCGCGAAGTGTCGAACCTACGATCCAGTATCTGGGCTTTAACTGGCTCGACCCGGTGCTCGGCGGCAGCGGCGACGCCCGATCGCAGGAGCGCGCCCGCTATCTGCGTCAGGCAATCTCGATTGCAGTCAACTGGGAGGAGTTTGTCGCTATTTTCCAGAAAGACCTCGGTGTGGTGGCCCACGGCATCGTGCCGCCCGGGCTCTTTGGCTACCGTGAGGACGGCCCCGAGGCGTTTAACCCGGTGGTGTTTCGCAAAACAGAAAACGGCACTGTCGTGCGCCGCCCGATTGAGCAGGCGCGCGAGCTGATGAAAAAAGCGGGCTATCCGGGCGGCATTGACGAGACAAGTGGCAAACCGCTGGTGCTTAACTTTGACTACCAGAGTGCAAGTCAGGGCTCAAAAAGTCTGCTCGAGTGGTTCCAGCGGCAGTTTGCCGCCATCGGCATTCAGCTCGAAATCCGTGCCACCGACTTCAACCGCTTTCAGGACAAGCTCTCGAGCGGCGGTGTGCAGATCTTTCTCGCGGGCTGGAACGCGGACTATCCGGACGCGGAGAATTTCCTCTTTCTCTTTTACAGCCCGCAGAGCCGCGTCGCGCATGGCGGCAGTAATGAAACCAACTACCGTAACGCGGAATTTGACCGGCGCTTTGCGAAGCTGCAGTACCTCGAGGACGGCCCCGAAAAGCAGCGGCTCGTCGACGAGATGACTGAGATTCTGCAGCATGACGCCCCGGCCCTCTTCGGGTTCTTCCCCTCGGACGTGGCTGCGTATCACGCCTGGGTCAACGGCGCCAAGCCCTCCGGCATGGTGCGCAACTCCCTGCAGTACTTCGGGGTGGATGCCGCCCTTCGCACGGAGAAAATCCGGGAATGGAACCGGCCCGTGCTCTGGCCGCTCGCGCTCATTGCCGCCGCACTCGCGGCACTCGTTGCGGGCGCGCGCGTGATTCTGCGCCGGCGTGACCGCCGCACACTGCTCGCCAAAACGGCCGGGAAGGAGACTGAGCAATGATGACCTACCTCCTTCGCCGCCTCATTTACGGCGTGCTGATTCTGCTCGGGGTGAATCTGCTCACCTTTACGCTCTTTTTCGCCGTGAACACCCCGGACGATATGGCGCGGCTCAACCTCGGGGGCAAACGCGTGAGTGTTGAATCCATCGAAGCATGGAAGGCCGCACGCGGCTACAATCTGCCGCTTTTTGTCAATACGGCGGCCGAAGGCACGGAAAAGTTCACCAGAACCATTTTCTATACCCGTTCGGTGCCGCTTCTCACCTTTGACTTCGGGGTGAGCGACACGGGGCGCTCGATCAACCACGAAATCCGCACCCGCATGGTCCCCTCGCTGATGCTCGCGCTGCCGACATTTCTGCTTGGCGTTATCGTGATGGTGAGCTGGTCGCTCATCGTGGTGCTCTACCGCTCGACAAAACTGGAGGGCGCGGCGATCGGGCTGTCGGTTTTTCTCATGAGTGTCTCGGGGCTTTTCTACATCATTGCCGGACAGTGGCTCTTCTCGAAAGTGATGCGGCTTGTGCCCGTCTCCGGGTGGGAGAACGGTGCCGGCGCCTGGATCTTTCTCGTGCTGCCCGTTGCCATCGGTGTTTTTTCGCGCCTCGGGAGCGACACCCTGCTCTACCGGGCCCTCTTTCTCGAAGAGATTCAGAAGGATTACGTGCGCACGGCGCGCGCCAAAGGACTCACAGAGGTGCGGATTCTTTTTGCGCATGTGCTGCGCAACGCGAGCCTTCCCATCATCACCAGCACGGTTGCCGTGCTGCCGATGCTCTTTATGGGAAGCCTCATCATGGAGAGCTTTTTCGGGATTCCCGGTCTCGGAAGTTACACGATCGATGCGCTCAACGCGCAGGACTTCTCCGTGGTGCGCTCCATGGTCTTTCTCGGGACGCTCGCCTACATCGTCGGGCTCCTTCTCACTGACATTGTCTACGCCATCGCGGATCCGCGTGTGCGTCTGAGCAGGTAAAGGAGGGTTGACGATGAAATGGGTGATTCTTCCGACAGATCTGGTGGTGGCCGCACTCCTTGCGATCCTCGTTTTCTACTGCGCATGGGTTGCACGCGAGCCCGTGCGGCGTCAGGCCTGGGCACGGGTATTCTCGCGCCCGTCGGCCGCCGTGGCCGCCACAGTGCTCGCACTTTTCACCGGGGTTGCCGCCCTTGACTCGGTGCACTTTCGCACCGCCATCGGCACGCCCGCACCCGGCGCCCCCGCCGTCTATTCGCCCGTGACCCGCTCCGCGCTCGAATACCTCATCACCGAAAAGCTCGATGCCGCCCATCCGGAGCGAAGCTACTCAAAGCCCTTTGCGCTTCGTGAATTCGATAAGAGCACCGTTGTGCGAGACGGCGTGAAAATCCGGGATTTTCAGCCGCTCAAGGCGCCGGCGGCGCACCCGGCCGACACGCTCACGCTGACGCTTCACGCGGGCGTCGGGGCTCTCACCGGTGCGCTCATCGCGGACCTTGTCCTCTGGGTGATCTTTGCGCTTGCCACCAGAAAATCCCCCTACCGCAGCCGCGCTCAGCGCGCGAGCATCATCACGGCCGTTGTCCTGTGTGCCGCGGCGGGCGCCGTCGCTGCCGTCTGGCCCTCACGCCATCCGTTCGGGACCGATGCCGTGGGCGCGGACGTGCTCCTTGAGGCCCTCTCCTCGATCAGAACCGCGCTGGTGATCGGGACGCTTGCCACGCTCTCCACGCTGCCCTTTGCCACGGTGCTGGGACTCGCCGCAGGCTACTTCAAGGGCTGGGTTGACGATGTGATTCAGTACCTGTACACAACGCTCAGCTCCATCCCCGGCGTGCTGCTCATCGCCGCGTCGGTGCTGATGATTCAGGGCTATATGGATTCGCACCCCGATCTCTGGCAGACGGGGCTTGAGCGCGCCGACGTCAGACTCTTTGCGCTCTCGCTTATTATCGGGCTCACGGGCTGGTCAACGCTTGCCCGGCTGCTGCGCGCCGAGGCGCTCAAACTCTCCACGCTCGAATATGTCAAAGCCGCGCAGGCGCTCAACGTGAGTCACGCAGGGATTCTGCTTCGCCATATTCTCCCGAACGTCTGGCACATCGTGCTGATCGTGGCCGTGCTCGACTTCTCGGGGATTGTGCTCTACGAGGCGGTGCTCAGCTATGTGGGCGTCGGGGTTGACCCCTCGATGAACTCGTTTGGCACCATGATCAATGCCGCGCGAAGTGAGATGTCCCGCACCCCGATGGTGTGGTGGAATCTGCTCGCGGCCTTCCTTTTCATGCTCACGCTTGTGCTCTGCGCCAATGTGCTCGCCTCGGCCGTGCGTGATGCGTTCGATCCGCGCGCCGCAGGCCGCGTCAGTAAGGAGAAATCAAAATGAGCCGAGCGCAGACAAAAGCCGCAGGCGTCCCCTGCCGGAACGTGCTCCTTGAGCTTGATCACGTGGCGCTCAGCCTGCCCACCGCATCAGGGAACGTGCTTGCGCTCTCGGACGTAAGCTTTACCGTGCGCCGGGGCGAAACCTATGCACTCGCCGGCGAGTCGGGCTGCGGCAAGAGTCTGACCGCCTCGGCCATCATGCGGCTGCTGCCCGACGGGGCGAAACTTGTCGCCGGCGATATCCGCTTTGAGGGCGTGTCGCTTGCCGCACTCACCGAAAGCGAGATGCGGCGCTGGCGCGGACGGCGCATTGCCATGATTTTCCAGGAGCCCGGCACGGCACTCAATCCGGTGATGACGGTGGGTGATCAGATTGCCGAAGCGGTGGAACCGGGCGCGCTGCCCGCAGGGGTGAGTGTGAAGGAGGATGTGCTCCACTGGCTCGAGCGGGTCGGCCTGCCCGAGCCTCGGCAGACCGCGCGCAAATACCCGCACGAGCTCTCGGGCGGACAGAAGCAGCGCATTCTCATTGCCATGGCGCTCGCGGCCCGGCCTTCGCTGATCATTGCGGACGAACCGACAACGGCACTTGACGTGACACTGCAGGCGCAGGTGCTCGAGCTCCTTAAAGACCTGCAGAAAGCCTACGGGCTCAGTATTCTGCTTATCACCCACGATCTTGCGGTCGTGCGCAGCAGCGCTGATCGTCTCAGCCTTCTCTACGCGGGCGAGACGATCGAGACCGCCCGGGTGGAGGACTTTTTCCGCCGTCCCCTGCACCCCTATGCGCAGGCGCTCTTCGGAGCGCTGCCCGGGGAAAACCGCACAGAGCCGCTTCGTCCGATCGAAGGCAGTGTGCCGGACCTCTTTAACCCGCCCGCGGGCTGCCGTTTTGCCCCGCGCTGCCCGTTTGCCCGAGAGGCGTGCCGGCGAAGCGCCCCGGCGCTCACCGCACTCTCAGACGAACGGCTCTTACGCTGCCCGGTGGCGGCCGCCGCACCGGAGGGTCTGCGCCGGAAGGCACCGGAATTGCCGGTTTCAGACGCCGCCCGCGAGCCTGCCCCCGCGCGACTCGCTGTCAGCCATCTCACCGTGCGCTACGGCTCGAGACTCTTTGCCCCGCCCCCTGCGCCTGTGGTCCGTGACGTCTCCTTTACGCTTGCCGCCGGTGAAACCCTTGCGCTCGTCGGCGAATCCGGGTCGGGCAAAACCACCACGGCGCTCGCCGTGCTGGGACTTCTCGGCCGGGGTGCCCGGGCTGCGGGCAGTGTCACGCTTGACAATGTGACCTATGACCCGGGATGCGCCCGTGATCTGGCGGCGCTGCGGCGCCGTATCCAGGTGGTCTTTCAGGATCCCTTTGCCTCCCTCGACCCGAGAATGACAATCCGCGAGTCCCTCACCGAAGGCATGCGAAGTCTGCGCCCCGAGTGGGACGCCGCCAGGCGCGAGGCCCGTCTGCTTGAGCTCATTGAGGCGGTGGGGCTTCCGCAGGATGCGCTCGAACGGCTCCCGCACGCCTTCTCAGGCGGTCAGCGCCAGCGTGTGGCCATTGCCCGTGCGCTTGCGCCCGAGCCCGAGATCATCATCTGTGACGAGCCTACCAGCGCGCTTGATGTCTCGGTGCAGGCCCAGATTCTCAATCTTCTGCGCCGCCTGCAGCGTGAGAAAAACCTTGCCTATCTCTTTATCACGCACAATTTTGCGGTGGTGGGCTATATGGCCGACCGGATTGCCGTGATGCAAAAGGGAGAGATAGTGGAGACGGGCGACGCAAAGACGGTACTCTCCGCGCCCTGCCATCCCTACACCGGAAAACTCCTTGAAAGTGTACCGGTGCTGATGCCTGAGACTTAGGAGAAAGCCGCCTGCTGCAGGCGTTTTCTTCAGCGCAGAGCGCAAAAACTCCGACAGCGGCCGAAAAACTCGGATAAGATGGTAGGCATAGACCGACAAACTCAACGGACATGCCGCGCCGGACGACTTTCTCACCTGACGGGCGGCATGCGGAGGTAAACCTGATGAAAATTTTTGTCCCCGTCGACGGCTCCGAATACAGTCTGCGCGCACTCGAATACCTGAAGATTCAGTCCGAGCTGCCCTGGGATAACCCGGAGGTGGAGGTGTTCTTCGCGATTGAACCCGTGCCCGCGCGCATCTATGCGCACGAAACGCAGCAGGAGCTCGACGCGTACTACGAAAAAGAGGCTCAGGCCGTCTTTAAGAAGGTCCGTCACGTGCTCGAAGGCTCGAGCCTGAAGCCGCACTACAGCTACGGGATCGGCGATACGGTCGAGGCGATTGACAGGGCCATCGAGGCTTTTGACCCGGATCTGGTGATTGTGGGCACACACGGCCGCGGCACGCTGCGCAGCTTCCTCTTCGGGAGCGTCTCCAACAGCATTCTCGCCACGACCAACCGTCCGATGCTTGTGATTCGCGATGTGATTCCGCCCGATCAGAACGCCATCAAGGTGGGGCTTGCCGTTGACGGCTCCGAGTACAGTCTCGCCGCCGCGCGCTTTGTGATTGACAACCGCGAGCTCTTTGGCCCGAAGGCGAAATTCATCCTTGCCAATGTGGTGCCCGACTTCAAGTCGATCGCCATGCCTTCGCGCGCCGGTGTGCCGATTTCAGTGATGAGTGAAGAGGAGGTGCTGGAGTATCAGAACACGCAGTTCAACAAAGCGGTCAATCCCGCAAAAGCCCTCTTTGATGAGGCGGGCATTCCCGTGACGCTCAAGCGCCTTTGCGGGGAACCGGGCGTGGAGATGGCTGAGCTTGCCGACAGTGAGGCGCTCGACATTCTGGTGCTCGGCTCTCACGGGTACGACAACTTTGAGGCTGCCGTTCTCGGGAGCGTTGCCACGCGTATCGCCTCCATGGCCAAAGCGCCGCTCCTTATTATCCGCTCGGGCACCAAAGGGTGACCGGGCGGCTGATGCCGCACACAAACGTTCGGGGCGCCGCTCACAAAGAGGCGCCCCGTTTTTTTGCGCTTTATCGCAAAAGCGTTCCCTTACGGGAGTATTTCACCAAGTCTTGCGTTCAGGCCGCTCGTACGTTCAAGCGAGCGGGCCATGGACTGTGCGAGCACGCGCTCTTCCCCGAAAAGGTGCACAACACCCCTGGTGCGGGTCACCCCCGTGTAGAGCAGCTCGCGGGAGGCAAGCCCGCGCACGCCGGGATTCGGAAGAAACACCCCCACCTCCTGAAAGTCCGAGCCCTGGGACTGGTGAATCGTCATGGCGAAAGCGGTCTCGTGGCGCGGCAGCAGCACCGGACGGAAGCGTCTGCCGTCCATGAAGTCGGCCACCCATTCGTCTGTGGGCGTGCCGCTCTCATCGAGCGCGGGCAGTATCACCGCCACGTCTCCGTTGAAAACCCCGAGCAGGTCGTGGTTCTGTCGCACGATCAGAAGACGTCCCGGGAAGTCGCCCGGCAAAGCGCTCCGCCGCCCGCCGTCTCCGTCCGCTCCCACCTCGGGCGAGGCGTTCTCGTCATAGAAACCGGCCGCCTGCAGCTGCCCGAGAAGCCGCATCGTAAAGTAGTCGTTGATGGCACTCACACTGTGCGCCCCGTCGCGCTGTGCGCAAAGCGCACGCCGCTCGAGCACGGCGCGGATAAAGGGGTCGTAGGCGTCGCGGTAGGCCTGTGCGCTGCGGGCGTTGAGCAGCGTGAGCAGAGGCTGCCAGTAGTTCTCGAAATACCCGTCAAGCCACGTGAGCTCCTCAGGGGTAAGTCCGTAGAAGCGAAAATCACGCTGCGCCTTCTCATCCATGGCCTCAAGCGTGGCAGGGAGCTCATGCCACTGTGCCCGGTAGGTGCCGTCATCGCCACCCGGCCCGCCAAGCATGCTGACGAGCGCGCGGGTGTTCTCTGCAACACTCTCGCCGGTTTCCTGATTGATGCGCCGGGCGACCTGATCGATCAGCCCGCCCGTGCGGAAACGGTGACTCGTGGTGAGCATTGTGGTGTTGGCACTGAGCGGTCCGGTGGCGTCGGAAATATCAGCAAAAACACTCCCCGGTCCCACGGCGGCGAGCTGATGCTTGTCGCCCAGAACCACAACGCGGGTATCCCCGCCCACGGTACTCAGAATCCGTGTCGCCAGATGCGTGTCCATCATACTCGCCTCGTCAATCACGAGCACGTCGCAGTCAAGGGGGTTCCCGGGACCCGGGCGCTCGCCGTTGGGCATCGGGGTGACCAGCCACTTGTGCAGGGTGCGCTCGACAATTTTCACCTTGCCGGGGTCACTGAGCACGCTGAGCTCCTGCGCAAGCGTGCTGTCGCTGAGAAGCCCCGTGATGGACTCGTGCAGCCGCCCCGTGGCCTTGCCGGTGGGGGCGGCCAGATAAAAGCGCAGCGCCCGGTCCGGACTGGCATTCAGGATCGCCATCAGGGCGAGCATCACCCCGACAGTGCGGGTCTTGCCCGTGCCCGGTCCCCCGCTCACGATGCTGAGCGCATGCGTGAGGGCGAGTTCAATGGCGGCCTGCTGCGCGGCATCGCACCCCGAGCGGCTGCACACCGATTTCACGGCCCCCTGTGCTGTTGCGCTGAGCGAAAAGGTTTTGCCCGCAAGCCGCGCAAGGGCGCCGGCGAGGCGCAGCTCCTCCTCAAAGAAGCGTGTGAGATAGAGTCTTGCCCCCTCACCCTCCCCGTCCCGCACAAAGGGCGGCATCGGGGTAAAAGGGGTGTTCTGGCGACCGCGGCCGGCGCGGTTTTTCTCAATGACCATGTAGCCCGGCACATCGGCGGCCAGTCCGGCCTTCACCAGCCGGTCAAGCCTCGCTCCCCAGTGCGCGGGGGTGACGGACGGCTCAATCTCCGTCATCTCGGCGGGCGTCGTGCAGACGCTCCCCAGCCGTGCACTCTCTTCGACGGCACAACTCAGCACATCGAGTGTGTCTTTAAGTTCGTCGTCAAGCGTCGTGCTGCGCTCACGTTCGTGAATCTGCGCGAGAAGCCGCGCGAGCGTCGAGCGCCACTGACCGGTCGCGGGCGAGCCCGGCACCGCGGCTGCCGCCGGCGGCATGGCGACCGGAGCCGCCACGCTCGCCCCCTTGGCCGTATCTGCCTCCCCCTGCTCCCCGGCCTCAAAAAGGCCTTCCAGACTGAGCTGCCCCTCGGGGACAGCGCGACGGGATTTTCGTTCTGCCATAGTGCTTTAACCTTCTTCTGTCTGTGCAAGCCGGGTGCGGATTTCCGTCACGGCACTCTCTTCGTTGATATTGCCCGCAAGATAGTCATCGAGCAGATCGAGGACGGCCGGGAACACCGTATCCCGGTACACGCCCCCTGCGAGCCCGTCGTCGGTAAGATTTTCGGGCGCCACACCGCGCAGGAACACATAAAGCGCCCCGCCCACCATGTCGTCACTGAAGCGGCTCCCGAGCCGGTTTTTCAAAAGCCGGCGCAGTGCCACCGCATAAATGAGGTACTGCAGACGGTAATGCTTTTTCGTCATCTCCTCAGCGATGGCGGCCTGTGTGAAATCGCGCCGGGTAAGCGCCCCGCAGACGTTACTCTTCCAGTCGAGAATCCAGTAGCGGCCGTCAGCGCAAAACGCAAGGTCGATAAAGCCCTGCAGGAACCCTTCGAGCATATTGTCCGAGAGGTTGCTGATTTCATACTCGGGCCCCATGGCGGCGAGCAGCCGCCTGAGGCCGGCGGTGCTCACCCCTTCGGCCGCGCTGATAAGAAAGTACATTTCCGCGATTTTCTCCGCTCCGGCGAGCATGCTGAGGCTGAACCCCGGGAGCATCTGTGCGTTGAGCACATGGCGCAGAATATCCGCTGCGGTTTTCACCGCCTCGCGTCGTGCCTCGCCGGAAAGCGTAAGGCGGGCGGCAATGCACGCTTCGGCCAGCGCCTGGCGCGCTTTTTCCCCTTCGCTGTCCTCACGGGCGTGAAGCGCAAAGTCCGCCTTCTCAAACATCTCGTGCAGACACTGCCCGGGCTCGGCACCGCGCGGGAAACGCGCGATCTCATCGTCGGGCACCGCAGTCGCCTGAGCCTCGCTCCGCCCGGCGCTCTCTTTCATCGTAAAGCGCGGGTAGCTGCCCGGGTCGAGCACCTGACGCGAGAGCCCGGTAAAACTCCAGGTCCGCCAGGCAGCCGGTACAGGCTTGCCTCGCGAGCGGGCAAGCGTGAGCGCGGGCGGGGTCTGCGTGCTCATCTGCGCAAGCGGTGCGGGCGGCGGCAGGGCCGTGACGTCAATCACTTCAACCTCACCCGCCTCTTTGGCGATCCAGTTCTGAAGGGCGTCGAGCAGCGGGCGGGTTGCCACCTTCTGAACGCCTTCAGCCTCACAGAGCATGCGGGCAAACACCTTGAGGCCGCTGCCGTGAATCGTGTCGGTTTTCGCGGCGGAGGCGGCCTTCATCACCCAGCAGAGCGCAAGGTGGGCTCTGGCGCGGGTGAAGGCCACGTAGAGAAGCCGTGCGAGCTCCTCCTCGTCTTCCTGCTGTGCCTCCTCATCCTTCACGCCGGGGTAGCCGATTTTGAGCACGCGCTCCACAGCCGCCCCCTGCTGACGGCGCGAGCTCGCAAAAAGCGATTTGCCGTCGGGTCGCGCCGAGAGCGAAAGTACCGAGCTCACAAACACAATCGGGTATTCCAGGCCCTTGGAGGCGTGAATCGTGGAGATTTCAACAAGACCGCGGTTGGCGGTGAGCCGGCAGGCGCGCTCCTCCTTTTTCTGCTCCATCATGGCGACAAACCGCTCAAGGAGCCCCGCGGGTGTGCGGTAGCGCATCCCTTCGGCGTGCAGAAGCTCGATGATATGCGCATAGTTCGTGAGCGCCTCGTCGCCTTCGAGCGTGGAGAGGAGCCTTGCGGTGGTGCGGTGGTGCGAGAACAGATCGCGAAACGCCGCCGCGATACCGATCTGCACCCAGAGCCGGCGTGCTTCGAGAAATTCTGTTCGCAGTTCACTCTTGGCGCTGTCGGTGAGCGCTTCAATGTCGCTCAGCGTCATGCCGAAAATGCGCGTAGCGAGCGCAAGCCGCAGCAGTCCCTCATGCCCGGGGTTCTGAATCGCCTCGAGCACATAACGGATTTCCTGCGCTTCGCGCGTCGCACACACGTCGTCCTGACCGCGGGCAAGTGTGCGTACACCAAGCTTTGAAAAGGCTCGGCGGAAGTCGGCGATTTCCGAGCGCGAGCGGCAGAGAATGGCAATATCCCCGGCGTGCACGCGGCGCACCGGTGTGCCCGGGGGCAGCCCGACGGCTCCCTCGGGCGGGGTCTGCGCCTCGGCGGCGGGCGCCGTTATCCAGAGCGCGCCTGCGGCCGCCTCTGTGAGCAGCTCGAGCACGCGGGCAACAACCCAGTCCTGCGCATCGGCCTTTTTCACGCCGGCCATCGGCTCAATGCCGCCCACAATCTCCACGGCGCTCACGCTCTCAAATACCCCATCCTTCAGGGAAAAGAGCATGGCTTCCGAGTGGTGCGCCGACACCGGCGTGTAGTCGAGCTGCGGGTTGAGAAACACACTGCCTCTGACCGGGTCATAAGGCTCAAAGAGGTCGTTGAGCGCCTCAACGAGCGGGCGCGCCGAGCGGAAATTCGTTGTGAGACTTGCCACCGACCCTGCCGATAGCCGCGAGCGCAGCATCAGATAGACCTGCAGGTCGGCGCCGCGAAAGCGGTAGATGGCCTGCTTGGGGTCCCCCACAAAAAAGAGCGACCGGATGGCAAGCCGTTTGGCCGGCGCGCCCGGGGCGGCCGGCGAAAGATCCCGGGGGCCGGGTGTTGTCCCCGCCTCTAGCTCCCTGAAAAAGAGCCGCTCCACGAGGTCAAGCTGCACAGGGTCGGTGTCCTGAAACTCGTCAATGAGCACCGCCTCAAAGTCCTCCTGCACGGCCCGGATGAAACTCTGCGCAAGGGCACTCTGCTGTGCGCCGCTGCCCTGTGCGCTCACCACGCACCAGGTCTGCTTGACCATGTCGTTGTAGCTGTAGAGTCCCTTTTCCTTTTTAAGCGCCTCAAAGGCGCCGGGCGAGAGTGCGAGAAAGCGGCGGATGAGTTCATCCTCGGGGCTGCCTGGCGTTGTAACGATATCGCGCGGCACCAGTTCCTCGGGGTTTTCCTCGAGCTTATTGAGAAGCGCCACAAAAGCCTGTGCGGAAACGGGCTTGCCGCCGGGAAAGAAAACCGCGCCTCTGCCGCCCGACTGCATCTCGTCGGGAATGCGGGTGAGCAGAAAATCCTCCACCACCTGTTCGGCGAGCCCGGCGGTATCCGTCATCAGTTCCCCCTCGTCAAGAGCGGAGGCGGAAAACGCGCGGCGCTGGAAAATCCGGCGGCAGAAACTGTGAATCGTCAGAATATTCGAACGGTCAAGGGTGGCGAGTGCCGCCTCAAGACGCTCGAGCACGCTCTCACGCGTGAGCCCGGCGCTTTCCCAGAGACCGAGCTGCGTCTGCAGCAGCGGATCGGCTTTGCCGGCCGTTCCCTTCACAAGATCACGCGCCTCACGCAGATGCTCCTCGATACGGCGTTTGAGCTCCGCCGTCGCAGCGGTCGTGAAGGTCATCACCAGAATCTTCTCCAGCGCGATTCCCTCTTCGACAATAAGACGCAGCACGAGGTGCTTAATCGAAAACGTCTTCCCGGTGCCTGCCGATGCCTCCACCAGCGTCACCTGCCCGAGCGGGGCTGTACTCACATCAAAACTCTGTACTGTCATAACTGTTGCCTTACCTAACGCGGGAAGCTCTGCTTACGGAACGCGGATGAGCGCCGGGGCACCGAGCATGTCCCACCACGCCTTCCAGAGCTCGGGGAAACACTTCCCGGCTGCAATCGCGGCGAGTGCGTCGCTGCGCAAACTCCTGCCGAAACCCTCACTGAGGCTGCCGAGCTCCCGTCCGAAGACCATCTCCAGACTCGCCTCGTAGAGCGCGTCGGGCGGAACCGACATGGGCGAGAGGCAGCCGCCGAGAAAGCTTCTCACGGCATACTCGAGCGCATCAAGGGCCTCCTGCTGCGCGAGCGCAGGAAGACTGATGTTCCCTGCCGGGTTAAAGAGCCTCAGTCCGGCTGCAGACCCGGCTGCCGCCATCATCACCAGGTCAAACAGAGGGCCGGGCTTGAGATGGCGCGAAGGGCTGAAGTAAAGCAGCAGCTCCTCTCCCGTGGCCGGATCCCGGTAAAGCGCATCGATGGTACCCGTGACAATCACTTTGCGGTTAAAAAGCGGCACCGACACCGCTCGCGTGCCGCAGGGTGCATACGTGTTTTTCAGCAGCTCGAGCTCACTGAGCACATTGAGCGTATCGCGGATGGGTTCGAGCTCGAGCCACTCGCGAAGCTTTCTGGCACCGCCGGCGGGATCCGCCGCACGGCGCGCAATCAGAGACGAGCCCGCCTCAGCGTTCTCGACCGCCTCACTCACCGCGCGGTTGAGCGACCAGGTGCGCAGGCCGTCCTGCGAGGGCCAGATCGAATCGGCATCAGCCTCGGCGTTTTGCAGCACCGCTATGCCCGCCTCACGGGCGAGCCACTTCTCGGGCGCCTTCGAATACGACACCAGCGAGGGAAGCGGCAGCTCGAGTACGCCCTCCTGATCGGGCGTCCAGCCTGCCGGCACACCCGTTGCAGGCGGCACCGGGCTGTCAAAGACCGCGGGCGGATTCACACTCTGCGCGCCCGAGAGCACCGCCCGCACCGCATCGAGCACCTCGCCGTCGTGCGAGTGCCAGAGCGCAGGCACCGGGCTGAAATTCTCCGCCGAGAAGCTGTTAAGCGGCAGCATTTCCGTGAGCGCACCTGCCTCCCTCTCGCGCACGGCGGCATCAGGCACGAGCCCGAGCAGCCAGTCGCGCATCTCCTGAACCACCACCGAGGGCTGCAGCACAGCCGCCTCGGCAAGTTCACTCGAGGTGACATACGTGACGATGAACTTCTCACGGGCAGCGAGCAGACAGTCAAGGAAAAGATTGCGGCGGTCACGGCGGCTGTCGCGGTCACCGCGTCGCGGCGCAAAGGCCGTCAGGTCAAACTCCTCACGGTTCACCTCCCCGGGGAAGCCGCACCCGGCATCGAGCCCGGCGATAAAGATAATCCGCCGCGGCAGGCCGCGCAGCATTTCCATCGGGCAGACGGTCACGCCGCTGCCGGCGTCCCCCGAGCCCGCCGGGACATCGAGTTTGGCGCGCAGCGCCTTCATAAAGAGTGAGAAGCTGAGCACAATCCCCGACTGACGTTCCGCATCGGTCGTCGCGGCGAGGCTCAGTTCATGCATGAGTTCGTCAAGCGAGCGCTTGAGCCCGGCAAGCATCACCGGGGAGTCAAAGAATTCCTTTGCCGCCACATTCAGCCACGCCGCCCATTCCGAGGCCGGTTTCTCTCCGGCGGTCATCTGCCGGCAGTCTTCAAGCCTGAGTGCGAGCGTGCGCAGGGTCGAGAGCAGATCGGGGCGGTCAGCCACCGTGGTAAAGCCCGAGGTTTCGTCGCCCGTTTTGGGCAGAATGCCGCCCAGCGGCATGCCTTCAATTTCAGGGAGCGTGTAGCCGAGCGTGAGCCGCTCGACAGCCCGCATCAGGCACATGTCCGTGTCAAAGGCGAACACATCGGGCGAGTGTGCTTTGAGATGCTCATCCGAGAGTCCCTCACGGTAACCCGCGGCCCGCAGCCAGTCGCCTAGCACATGAAGGTCCTCGGCCGTGAGTGAAAACCGGCGCGCCACCGGCGGCAGCGCAAGCCAGGCCTCAAAATCCTCCCGTGAGGCGCGTGAAGTCATCAGGTTCGCCAGACCGCTGATCCCGCCGGCGAGCTCTTCGCTCGCGATCGGCGCCAGCCCCTTGATCGAGAAGGCAAAACGGCGCGAGGCGGGAATCGACCCGAAAACCTTGTCCACAAGCGGCGCCGCACGATCCACATCAGGCGTGAGCACGGCAATGTCCGAGGGCTTCAGATCAGGGTCGGCGGCAAAAAGCGATTCAATCGCATCGGCAATCGCCTCCCACTGACGGATTTCCGTCGGCGCGTTCCAGAAGCGGATCGAGTCGTCGTGCTCCGCCCCGAGCGTGCCGTCGTTGCCCACAACATCGTCATCAGAGTTGTTGAGCAGACTGTCCTGAACACGTTTAAGCAGCGTGCCGCCCCGGCGCTCAATGTAGTAGCTCTGGCGCTCGACAGCGATATCCCCGTCAATGCTCAGACGCTGCGCGATCTCGTTAAAGCGCGCGACATCAAATTTCTCCTCGCGCGCGGGACGCGGTGCAAGGCCGGCCTCACTTCTGTCATCGAGCAGCGGTGCCGTGTCGGGCTCCTGTGTGAACTGCCAGAGGCGGTCGATATTGGCGCGCATGCTTGCCGCATCCGACAGGAGCAGCGGGTGAATGTCCCCGGTGCCGTCCCCGAGCCGGCTCACACTGTCAAACCAGTACTCGGCCGAGGGGTTGAGAATATAAAACCAGATGTCACGCCCGGAGAGTGCCAGCGCCTTGAGAATGGGGAGCATGAGCGGCGGGATCACAAAGGGCATAAAAACGTGCAGCGTGCCCGGGAGCCGGATCGTGCGGCCGTCCTCGAGCACAAGCGGCACCGTGCGGGAGGTCTCGGCAGGTCCCGCAGAGCGCGAGAGCTTCTCAAGATTGCCCACAAAGTTTTCCATAAACCCCTTGCCCTGCCAGAGCGGATTTTCTGCCAGGCGCTCCCAGAGGTGCACCTGCCAGAGGTAGTCCTCGCTCGTTCTGAGCGCAGCCTCCTCGCGCTGCCAGATCCGCGCATCCCCCACCACCGAGGCACCGGTGCCGAGCCAGCGCAGCACCCAGTCGGCACGGTAGCTCGCATAAACCACAAAGAGTGCCGCCACACGCCGCGAGAAGGCATAGATCTCCTCATCGCTCTTGCCGGTGAGAAACACCCGCAGACGGCGGTGCTCGGGCACCTCACGGAAGCTGCCCGGGCCGTCTTCGCGCAGAATCCGCCAGATCATCCACTCAGCCTCGTTTCCGACCACGTTGGCGAGCGGCGCTTTCGCGAAAAAGCCCATCCAGGCCGAGGGGGTCATAAAGTCCCAGCCCGCGAAAATCCCCTTCTCGCGTGCAATCTCGCGCGAGAGGTCACCCGCGACGGCATTGCTCGGCACAAGCACCGGCGTGGAGGCGAAAACACCGGCCGCAGGATCGGGATTAAGGGCGTCGAGATTGTTGAGGAGCACCAGTCGCAACACTTCGTACGTGTTGGAGTAGACGGTATGAATCATAGTCAGTCAGTCGGAAATACGGTTTAAGCGGGCGGTTCAGGTGCGGGTGGCCGGGAGCCCGGTTGAGAGCGCCACAGTGCGGAGCACTCGCAGTAGTGATAGTCTAGCACATCCGGCGTGATAGAAGGATACTTTTTTGATCTTTAAAACACCCTCTTCCGCCCTTTTCTGCCGCGGGCAAAAGAAAAGCCGCATGCAGCGCGCCAGCCAAGGCGCACGGCATACGGCCGGGCAGTATCAGAGAGCCTCTTAAACGGCTGCCGCACAGGGTTTTAGCGGCGGGAGAATTTAAACTCCCCGATAAAGGCACCGCCGAGCACGAGCACAGCCCCGGCGACGGTCATCGCATTGAGCGGCTCGTGCAGGAGAAACGCCGAGAAAAAGACTGCCAGAATCGGGTCGAGGTAACTGTAGAGCGCCACGGTCTGGGCGGGGAGCTTATCCATGGAGCCGAAGTAGAGAAAACACGCAAGCCCCGTGTGCACGATGCCGAGCACCAGCACGAGTGCTGTGACGGTCGGCGTGAAGACCGAGAGCGGCGGGAGCGGCGCCGCCCAGACATACGGAATCAGAACGGCTGCGGCGAAAAAGAGCTGCACACCGGTTTTGGCCGTCGGATCCATCGGCGCCATGCGCTTGTTGAAAAAGACAAGGGTCGAGTAGAAAAATGCCGCCCCCAGACCGTAGAGCACACCGGAGAGCGTCGCCCCGCCGGCCGCCCCGGCGCTGAAGAGCCCCGAGATGCAGGCGATGCCGAGAAAGGCCGAGAGGATACCGGTCATCTTCTGCCGGCTGATCGCCTCATGAAGCAGCACGGGCGATAGCAGCATCACGATGATGGGTGCCATGTAGTAGCACACGGTCGCGACAGCCACCGTTGTGTGTTTGTAGGCCTCAAAGAGCAGCAGCCAGTTGATGCCGACCGCCATACCCGAGAACGCGAGCATCCAGGCGTTTTTCCGGATGCCCTTCCAGTCGGGTCGGCGGGCCGTGAGCAGAAGAAAAGCCGCCATGCACAGCGCCCCGATCACCGCACGCATCGTCACCAGCGGGGCGGAGTCAATCGGAATGTAGTGGCGCACCACACCGATCGAACCCCAGATGCCCATCGCAGAGAGCAGCATGAGTTTGGCGGAAAAGGCGGAAGCGGACATAGTGAAACCCCTCTCTCGGATAACAGTCGTAATTCTCCAAAGCCTATCACAGCGCGCCGTGCCGCTCCATCAGGCGGATATCGTAGAGAGAGGAAAAAAACGGCTCCTTCGCACACGGGCGGGAGCCGTTTTTTTGAGTGGCCGCAGAGCGCTGCGCCTTAGTAGATTTCGGAGTGGAACCCCTTCTCCGAGCCTTTCACTGCGACCCAGGCAGCCTTCATCGCACGGGTCATCTGCGGATTGGCGCACACCGACATTGTCCGGTGGGCCGCCTCAATGACCTCTTCACCCTTCATGTGGCACTTCTTCGCGCCGGATTCGTAGAGCACAAAGTCAATGCCGAGTTTCTCAGCCATATCGCGCACGAGCTCCACGCCGCCCTCCTCGCGGATAGCGTGAACCGACCAGACCAGTTTCACGGGGGGAAGCGTGCCGCCAGCGGCCACATGCTTTTCCGCGAGTTCCATCCAGGCGATAAAAGGCGCGATCCCGACGCCGCCCGCAACCCAGAGCTGCGCGTCAGCAGTGTTGTCAAACGAGGGCAGGAACGTCCCCCACGGGCCTTCGACTTCGATACCGTCGCCCTGCTTTTTCCCGACGATGGACTGCGTCCATTCGCCCACGTTCTTGATCCAGAAAAAGAGTTCGTTTTTCGCGGCATTCACCCCGGCAACCGTAAAGGGATGCGGATCCTCACGATCGCCTTTGAACGAGAGGTAGGCGAACTGACCGGCCGTTGTGACCTGAGCAAGATCGCTTCTGACCGTCAGACGGATGAGCGCATCGTTTGTCTCAACCTTTTCCACCGTGGCCTCTTTGCGCAGATCGGTGCCGGGCTTGCGGCGCAGAATCCGGATCGCGGCCCAGACGCCGATGATCGTGATCACGAGATTCACCCAGCCGAGCGGCATGATCATTTCGGTCTCTTTAAAGAGTCGCGTGCAGTGCAGCGCGAGCGCAAGGAAAATCCAGGCCCACATGCGGTGCACCTTCTCCCAGCGGTCCCAGCTCATTTTGCCCTTGCGGTAGCGCATGTCGCGCCAGACCACCGTGAGCATGTAGAGCGAGGCGAAAATCCCGAGCAGCGCACCGACCGGATGCGAGATGATCCAGATCTTCTGCCAGAGCGTGTCCATCACATGACCGCCCTCCATCATCGGCACGGGAATCGTGGGCAGCAGCATCGCATAGAGCGGCGCCGTAAAGTGCAGCAGTGCAAAAAACGACATCCACCAGCCGAGCACCTTGTGCGCACCCATGAGCTTGTCGAGCGGCTCGCCGAAAAACGACTCAAGCCAGCGCGGACGGGCGGCAATGACCATGCACTCGGCCATCAGCCACCAGGCGGCGACGCCGGTGACGACGAAGATCTGGTGCAGTGTCTCGCGGGAGGTGAACTGGAAGGGAAAAACCCAGATGCCGATCAGGTAGCAGACAATCAGGGTTGCAAAAAGGATGACATTAAAGCGGAACATAGCTCATTTGCTCACAGAGATTCAGTCTCAGGTCTCTGTATTAGAAACACCTTAGGTTATACAAACCTTAAATCAGTATCATCGACTCACTTTATTTCTCCCGTCTCTCCCATATGGCAGAGAAGAGCTCTACCACCAAAGGCTTAGAAAGAACTTTTCACCGTGCGCAAAAAAACGGCGGCATCCTCACAAAAGGAGGCATGCCGCCGGCAGAGAAGAACCTGAAGCGATTAGCCCTCGGACCAGAAGCGCTCTAGCACGTCAATCACAAGAGCGAGTTCGCCCGCGGTTTTCGCGCCGCTGAAAACCTTCTGGATACCTGCTGTGAGCAGGGTATTGGGCCAGGGCACCGACTGCGGTAGACCCGCCTCGAGGATCGTGCACTTGAAGTCGGGATGAATGCTCCCGAGCAGCTCCACCGAGGCCTTGTCCATGAGCATGGTGTTGGCGAGCTTTTCCACGCTCGCAAAGGGCACCTTCCCCTGCACTTCAAAGAGATCTCTGGCGATCCAGCGTGCCGCCACGGCGTCGCCGCCCGCCGCCGGAAGCGAACGCCGGGCGATTGCCTCGCGCATAAAGCGCACAATGCGGCGAGCCGCTTTTTTCTCATCCTTGGGCGCACGCACGAGTCTCGGATCCTCTCTGAAGAGTGCGAGCACGTGAGCGATGCGTTTTTCAAGCGCCCCGGCATCCGAGATCAGTGCACGGTAGAGCACGCACTCTCTTGCGCGCAGAATCAGCATGCGTTCTGTCTCATCGGCGCCGTCCTTTTTCGCGGCCCACGTCTCGAGCGTGTGCCAGAGCTGAGAGGCGCGGGAGCGGGTGAAGTACACGCTCTCATCCATCATCTGCAGCGCAAAGGTGGTCTCACCGCGCTCGGAGAGCTGCAGCCAGCCGTCGCCAAGGAACCGGATCACGGCAAGCCAGGTTTCCCCGGCCCCGGGCTGCGCACCTTTCGTGCGGGCGGCATCAAGCCGGCCGCGGTAGGCGGCAAGCAGCTGCACGAGCCAGTCGTTGTTGGCCGTCAGCCGCTTGAGCACCCGGCGCGCCTCGCGTTCGGTGAGCGGCTCGGTGTCTCTCACCGGCAGCAGTTTTTCGAGTCCGCCGGCGAGCGTGCGTCCGAACGCATCCTCCCAGGCCACCGGCACACGGCCGTTGGGATTGGCAAGACGCAGGTAACAGAGATAGGCAAAGTATTTGGCTTTGGTCGAGAGATGCTCGGCAAAATCGAGCTCGCTTCTTGCGGCAAAAATCCGGTCCTTCCCGAGGAAGGCGGAGGTGTTCTGCGCCCCGGCCTCCGGCACGAGCGCCTCAAGAAACGCCATGATCTGCGCATGAATACCCTGCTCGCGTGAGAGGGCATCGCGCACGCTCACAAGCGGCTCCTCATCCTCGCGCTCAGCCTCACTCGGCTCGGGCAGCGGCTCAGGGAGCGGTTCGAGTGCCACATCCGGGCTCTTTTCCACAGGAATAAAAGGACGCGGCGTGCCCGAAGGGGCAATGCGTGCGGCGATCTCATCAGAGCTCGCCAGTCTGAAGAGCGAAGGACGCTCTGCAGGCTTTTCCTGATCCTTCAGGTCAAAGGAGAGCTCGTAGTCCTCGTGGTTGGCAAGGCGGAAGAGCACTGTCGAGAGACGCCAGGCGCGGTCAAGCTCGCGCGAGAAGAGATCGTGATCCTTCTGGCGCAGCGCACTGAGCATACTGGCACGGTAGCGGTCCGCCAGACGGTAGGCCTCCTCGTGGCGGTTGAGTTCATCAAAGGCGCGAATCTGCTCCTCGAGCGGAATCTCGCCGAAATTGTGCAGCACGAAAACGATCCGTGAAAAGAGCGCATCAAGCGCGGCACGGTCCCCTGCCTCAAGCGGGGCGGCCGTCTCGGTCACCGCCGTACTGAGGCGGTTTTCACACACCACCCGGAAAGCCTTCGGGAACAGTTCCGAGAGCGTGATGAAGCGCTGCTGGCCGTCAATCACGAATACCCGCTCCTCTCCGGCATCCGTGCGCGAGGTGGCCACGCTCACCGTGCCGATGAAAAACGGGGCGGCCTTCGGATCGGCCGAGAGTGCCTCGACCGTCTCTCTGAAGGTTGTCTTCTGACGCATCGTCCAGCCGTTGACACGCTGATAGATCGGAATGGCGGGCTCGGGGAAGCGTTTGAGAAACTCTCCGAGGCTCATCAGCTCACTGCTGCCGGCACTGCGCGAGCGCGCATCAAGCCGGTCGCCCTTGAGCGAGCGCTTTTCCTTTTTCTCTTTGGCCTTTTTGCCGAACTGCGCGAGCATCTCGGGCGTCATTTCAGGCGTGCGGCTCTTTGTGCCGGCGTCTTTTTTCACTTCGTTTTCTGTCATCATCTGCCTGCCTTCACTCATCGCACTTTTCTCCCTGAAGCAAAGTCATAGAAGGCCTTGCTCACCATATCGGGCGCCACCACGAACGCAAAGCTGTCGAGCGCGGCCCGGGCGTTGCTGTGCAGCGGCAGAAGGCTGTACCAGTCCTCGGCACGCAGTGCACGCATCACCGCCCACTCTTCGCTGCCGCCTTGCGCACGAAGCGCCTTGGCGCCTGCGCCGAGCATCATAGCCACGAGAATCTCCAGCGCCATCATGTCCTCTTCGGCATGGTGTTCGCGGGCGGTCTTGCGGGTGGCCTTTTTCTTGAGACTCCAGCCCGGGTAGTACGTGTCGAGCGTGCGAAGCAGCACGGCAAACGCGGTCACCACCCAGGGTTCACGGTAGAAGTTGGCAATGGTCTGCTTCTGGTCGGTCACCTCGGCGGTAAAGCCCACCAGTTCGTCATAGTCATCAAAGAGCCGGCATCCAGAGCACCAGAGGTCGGTGAGCAGACTTCGCTCATCATCCTTGACCTTGCTCTGCGGAATGAGCGCCTTTTCGCCTTCGAGCACACTCACGCCCTCCAGGAACACGTCCTGCAGCTCAAAAGCCTTTTTGAGGAATTCAAAATACCCCTCCCCGCTCTTGAAGCGTTCGGCAAGCGACGGATGCCACTCGTCATCATCGTCATAAAACGTCTGACGCTGTCCCTTGAGCCGGCTGATCGGATCGCTCATCAGACCGGTCCCGGTCTGCTCGTCAAGCGGCAGCCGGTACTGGTTCTGCCAGTACTGACGGGCCATGGCACCGGTGTGCCCCATGAGTTCGGCCTGCAGGAGCTGAACAAAACCGTGCGTGACCACCCAGTCGGGGCGGATATCGCCGGCAATCCATTTCTCCAGTGTGAGCCCCTGCCAGAGGAAATGCTCTTTTCTCGAGGGCGGGAACGCCCCGGCAGCCGCAGCGCGCTCGGCAATCTTTCCGGCCAGTTTCTCGAGGAACGCGTTAAAGCGCGAGAGTTTTTTCTCCGGACTCCTGTCATCGTCACCGTAGAGCACGTACTCACGGTAGTGGTGCGCTTTGAGGCGGTCCGCGGCCATCACAGGCACCCGCACGAGATCCGGATTCTGGTTGAGCGAGCGGCGGATCGCTGCCGCCTCGGCACGGCTCTCAACAACAAGCACCGCAATCGTCAGTTCGTCCATCGGCAGACGGATCGCATCCATTTTGGCGCGGGTGGCCTCTGCCACGGCGAGCAGTGTCTGACGGGTTTCGCTCGAGGGAACACGCCAGTCGGGAATTTTCACCCGCACGTCTTTTCCGCGGCGCTCGTGTGTGTAGAGCCACACCAGGAGCGAGCAGAGGCGCTGCTGCCCGTCAAGCAGCACAAAGCCGTCGGGGGTTTTCTCGAGAATCACGGTACCGAGGTGGGTGCCGGCGGTGAGCTGCGTGAGGAAACGCACTACCGCAGAGGCGCGCCAGACGAAGGGGCGCTGATCGGGGGCGATCGTCACGCCCGTGGTGAAGGTCCTGAAGAAATCTGTCAGCGGCATCTGCCTCACCGACAGAGAATTCTGATGTCTGTCCACAGTGTCTCCTTTCTCTGCGAGGGCCGGCCGGCAGGCGGCCTGGCGCCCGGCGGACGGTGCACAAAGTGAGTGTGCGGGTTCTTATTTTTGAAGTGGTTATCCTTTTATTCTAGCCGTCAGACTGCATTTCCGACAGGATTTTCTCCGGCAGCGGCCAAAACCTAGGGTAATCGATAAAAGAAAGGCACAGACCGTGACTGCCGGCTGTGCCTTAGTTCGTCTCCCGGCGCCTCCGGGACATTCTCTGGCGGCTATTTTCCGGTTTTGGGCTCTTTGCCTGCCGCCGTCTTCTCTTTGCTGCCGCGTTTGGGCGGATCTCTGTACAGATCATCACAGAGCGGCAGGTCTCCGAGCGTCATCTTGCGGTTCGGATCGGCCATTTCCTCTTCGTACTCACGCTGCGCGATGGCGACCTGCTCGGCCTCCTCCTCGTCAGTCGCGGTACCGCGCACACCGCCCTGCAGAACCAGCACTGCCAGATCCTGGGTGCCGAAACGCGGTCCCACCACGTTGTCGGCGTGACGGATATGGGCGTCAAAGAGCGACTCGCCGTCCTCGCAGAGCACCTGCACGTTGTACTGGGAGAAAGTCACCACGCCCTTATAGTGGCGGCGGCGATAGGTAAAGTCAAACCGCGTCTTGATCGTGCCGCCGCGGCAGATAATCAGCCAGTCGGCAAAGGCAAGCCGGATGGAGATGGTTTTTGTATTCCAGGGAAGAACCACCGTGGCAAAGGAGTCCTTCAGGAAGGGATACTGCTTGAAGAGCATCGGCGTAGTGGGGAGCTTGTCCATCGGGTAGCCCAGTGTGACTGCGTCAATGGCACGTTCAACCCACCGGATGCCTGTTGCACCGTACTTTCGTCTGTTTTCCACGCTGTTCACCACACTACAGATAATTAATCAATGCGCGTGCAGCATTCACCGCACGCAGAAGTGAATCCATTATAAGGCAAGCCGCCCGACGGGACGGCCCGGCTCTATTTCTCGAGTTCGATATGGTGTACGCGGGCGTATTCACGCGAGAAGTCGCAGGCTGTGCTGATGAGCGGTATGAGCTGCGGCCACTGACTGCTGATGCCGTAGATCACATGCGGGGGCACCTGCGAGACGACCGTGCGGGTGATCAGGCCGTGCGCCTCGAGTTCACGCAGCTGTTCGCTGAGCACCTTTTCGGAAATACCCGCAATCCCGCGCTTGAGCATCGAAAAGCGGGTATCGCCGTGGTGAATGTGCCAGAGGATACGCAGTTTCCACTTTCCGCCGAGAATGGTATTGAGAAGCGCGAGTGCGCAGGTGTAGCGTTCGTCGAGTACTTGCATTCAGGTCTGCCTGTCTGTTTATATATTGTGAAGCGCAAACAAAGGTAAGTGAAGTTTACAGGCATCAGCGCCGCAGAGCGCGTAAAAATCTGTGAAATTTTCTCTTCCACACTTCTCTCCTTCCGGCACAGGCGTTTTATTTAATCCGGCTAAGGCCGCGTTATACCACTCTGTACAGACAGTGCGGGTGACCGGGATGCCTGCCGGTGCGCCACGCGCTGCTGCCGGCCGCGAACCGCTTTATTTCAACAGCTTTATTTCTACAGAAAACCGGCACAGCTTTATTTCGTAACTCACGATAAACGCCTCTTAGAGAATCGTTTGCTTTGAGACACCTTTTTCAACCCGATTCTGCGAACCCTTCATTCGCCTCCGGAGCGCCCGTGGCCTCGCCTGCGGGGAAAACGGCGAGTGCTTCGCAGTGCGTTTCACGGAAACACGCGTGCGGTGCGAACTTTCACGACAATACGATCGGGCGGGCGCCCTTTTGCGTACCGGTTTGACTATTTAATTTTTTATTAAAACGCATTTTTAAATAGAAAACGCCTTCATGCAATCGAATTAATATAAACTCCCTACCCTATAAATAATGAACCCCACCTCAAATCAGAATTGAAGAGTGTATTAGGGTAAACCCCTATTCCATTTTCAAAAATGAGCATGACTCTCAATCACCCATTATAGCACTAGGGATTGAGCCGTGGGTACTTACCTGCCGCTCCGTCGGTTAGGAAGCCCTACTAACGTCAAAACCCTTTCACACGCTCGCGAATTTACATTTATTTACACACTTTTTTATAACCAAAGCTCTTTTTAAATCACCGGAAAATATCGGAGGAAACCATTTTTAGCCTCTTTTCCGACGGTTTTGAAGGCGACCTTCTGTAACCGCCTATACTACAGTCGTTTTGAGCAGCCCCGTCGTTTTGCTCCGGTTTTGTCACCATTGTCAGATTCTATTCTTAATTTCAAAGTTTTCATAACTCTTTTGAAATCAAATAAAATTTAATGTCTATTTAAAAATTGTCGCGATTCGCAAGAATTCAGTGGGGTGGGGTAATTTAAATTTTATATATTAGATAAGTTAGTTATTTTAATATATTTACACGCTGTTAAGTAATATTTTCGTTAATTTTTATTAATTTTATTTAATAATTAACATATGATATTAATTACTTATACTTTCAGTATTATCATTTCCCTGAATCTTCAGAAAGTGGACCACCCTGCGCGAGGCGGTATCCTGTGATGTACCCTGCAAATTGCGCCCGTCACGCCTAGCAAGGACGCTATACACGTGTAATACGCCCGTTGACATCACGGGGAAACATTCGTCAGAAACACCAGTGAAAATGCGTTTTCTAAAATACGTCTATCTTTCTGAAATGTAACAAAGGGGTTGTTTTATAAGCAATCAAATATATTGTAAGTGAACTGATCTTAAATAACAAATATGACACTGTCTCAATATATAGTTGTGATTTAAAGTATTTGAACAGAATTGATTATGTCACTTATGACGATTTTTTGACGCAGTGATTTGATTTTTCCCGCTGCTTTTTACATAATTTCCTCAGACACAAACGCAACCGCGACAGCGGGTCGTGCTGCCTCTCCCACAGGGTCATCCGCCCTGAACTGCTTCACTCAATACTGAAGAGGTGCTCAGACTGAGGATTGTCCGCCGCCGCAGAACTGTGTTTAAGTCGCCCGATTTGCCCGTCCCTTTTTTCAGGGCACCTGTTAACGTCTGACTAAGTTCTTGGAGTCAAACATGTCCGCTCGTTTTAACCACGGAGAAGCTTCTCACCGCTACTTCACTTCTTTGGCTGCCCGCATTGCGAATGCCCGTCGCGAAGTCGGTTTTACCCAGACTGAGATGGCCGACATTGTGGGAACGTCCCTTTCAACCTACCGTAAGATTGAAGGCGGCGATTCAAGCGTTGCTGCTGAAACGCTCTGGCGTGTGATCACGGTTCTCAAGTCCTATGTCAACAAGGATCTGCTTGTTGACCTTGACTGATTCATCAGTCCGCTCGAGCGCCTTTTCACTGACCAGCCATCCAGAAAAATAAAGCGGTCCGACACACTGTCAGAACCGCTTCGCAACAGTTGCAGGAAGTCTTCAGAAGGAAGCTTCCCGCGATTTGTTTTTATTCCCAGCCGTGCGCACGCGCCGTCTGGCGGAAAATCTCCCCGTCCGTACCGATGAAAAAGAGCTTGTGGTGCATGGCCATCGTCGCGCAGACATGGTTAGGCATGATGCGCAGGCGTGTACCGATCGGGAAGTCCTCGGGACGCAGCGGCTCGCCGGAGACAGCCTGAATGATGCCGTGCTCCTGATTGGCGGCCACCACACGAACCTCATGATTGCGCAGCGGCACCCCCTTGACGTCGCACACCAGACCGTAACCGTAGTCGATTGCCTGATTGCGCGTGCCGCGGTCCTGACTCAGAGAGCACCAGCCCGCATCACAGATAACCTGCCCTTTCTCGCGCTGATGACCGATCACGGTGGTGAGCACCGTGGCGGCGATCTGATCGATGCGCACAACGCCGAGGTTGGACATGAACAGATCCCCCATCACATACACGCCGGCGCGCATTTCAGTAACCCCTTCGGCCTTGTCAAGCGAGAAGAACGTGGGGCTTGAACCGGTGGAAACGATTTCACAGCGATACCCTGCCTCGCGCAGCATTTCGGCGGCCTGCACGGCAGCCTTGGCCTCGTTCTGGGCCGCCACGCGCATGAGTGCGGGGGTGAGCGCGGAATACGACTCGCCCGCGTGTGTGATCACACCGCGCAGCACCGCCCCGTCAGTCATGGCACGGGCCACCTCAACGATCGTGGGATCGTTGGGCTTGAGGCCGGAGCGGTGACCGTCGCAGTCGATTTCAATCAGGCAGGGAATAAACACCGAATACTGGCGGCAGAATTTGGAGACAAAAAGGGCGGCCTCGACACTGTCGAGCACAATCTTCAGGTCCACCCCCGTGTCGCGGATCTCCGAGACAATCGGGAGCTTCTGCGGCGAGATGCCCACAGCGTAAATCAGATCCATCACCCCGTTGGCCGCAAAATAGCGGGCCTCGGTCATGGTGGAAACGGTGGCGGGCCCCTTTTCGGAGAGCATCTGCGCACGGGCGACTTCAATCGACTTGTGCGTTTTCAGATGCGGGCGCAGCGTCACACCGAGCTCCTCGGCACGGCGCTTGGCACGCTCGCAGTTGTCAATCAGCTTGACCTGATCAATGATCAGACTCGGTGTGGGGACATGAATATCCTCCAGATCACACCCAACTAAACCGCCGTAGCGTACATCACGACCATACATCTGCCGGATCTCCTCTTGGTGATAGTTATTTATTCAAATTGACTTTATTCTAGCGGAAGCCGTCCGGGCCGGTGTCCGGATCACTCCGCACTCTTAAGCTTTGAGAGCGCGAGCAGACACACGTTGGCCAGCACCAGCGCGATGCCGAGTATCTGCCAGCCGCCCAGCACATCGTTGAGCAGGAGCACTGAAAAGAGAAACGCCGAGAGTGGCTCAAGACAGTTGAGCAGCGCGGCGATCACCGGTGAAATCCTGCGCAACCCCTCCATAAAGGCCCAGAAGGCGAACACCGTTCCGAACACAACAATAAAACCGAAAATACTGACACTCGTCAGGCTCCAGTCCACAGGCATCGAAAACGGATGCGCGACAATCAGACCGCAGAACCCGCCCGTGAGCATGCCCCAGGAGAGCACCGGCACGACGCCCACCTCACGGATAGCTCGCAGCGGCTGAATGTTATACGTGGCAGCAAGCACTGCCGAGCCAAGCCCGAACACAATCGCGAGCGGCGAGAACTGCAGACTGCCCAGATCGCCGTCGGTGACAATCAGCGTCACGCCTGCGATGGCAAGCACCGAACAGATCATCTCCACCCGGGTGATCGGCTCCTTTTTTGTGAGCGCAAGCCAGGCGGCACACAGCAGCGGCACCAGTGTCAGAAACACAGCGCCCGTGCCGGCGTTCGAATAAAAAATGGCGGCAAAAAAGCAGAAGTGGGTGGTGAAGATCAGCACACCGCTGAAAAACACATCCAGCAGAAGGCGCCGGGTTCTGAATACCGCAAGCATTTTCCGGGGCTGCACACAGAAGGCTGCACACACAAAAAGTGTGCCTGCGCAGATCTGTCGCAGCGCCACCAGGTCAAGCGGGTTGAAGCCGTGCGCGACCTGAAAGAGAAACTGCACAGCCGTGCCCATCGCCCCCCAGAGAATACCCGCCAGAGAGATCAGTCCGATGCCGGCCGCGACGCGATGATTCATTGCCATTTTTTCTGTCCGAAGAACGCTTGTGTTTTTAGTGTAAAAACCACCATCTTAGTAGTTTTGCGCACTGCAGACCACCGTGAACTCGTCCTAAACACGTTACTCCAAAAGTAGTATTTTATGGAATTTTTTCTACGTTTAATATAAAATTCTCTCTATCCCGATCCGCTTTTTACCCGCAGACCCGTCCGGGGCGCTCTCCGGCAGCGAGCAGCAGCGAATCCCCGTAACGTAATTTACTGATCACTCCCTTATGAAATTCATTCAGGCTGACTTTAAAGGCAACAACCCCGGTCACTACACACCGGGCATTATCTCCGGCGGCATGCTCTATATCTCCGGACAGCTCTCGATTGACCCGGATACCCGCGAGGTGTGTACCGGGGACATCCGCGAACACACCCGGCTCGCACTCAACAATGTTGACCGTGTGCTCAAGGCCGCCGGTGCGCGCCGCGATCAGGTGGTCATGTGCCGCATCTACACGCCGAGCGTCGAGAACTGGGGACCGATCAACGAGGTGTATGCAGCATTTTTCGGCGAACATAAACCCGCCCGTGTGATTGTTTCCACGACCAGCCTGCACTTTGGCTGCCTTGTGGAGATTGAGGCCGTTGCTGAACTTGTCGACTGATCGCCTTCCGGTCCGAACCACCCGCAGGCGTCTGTGCCGGGCATGCGTGTCCGCACGGGCGCCTTTTTTTTGCCCGCCCCGAATAACGAAAAGTCACGTATTTGAGCGCCTGCGCGTGGTATTCTTCTATTCTGCGTGATTAACCTTTCCTTTCGCTCATCTGCGCTATGCCCTTTTTTCGAGCCCCTGTTTCTGAAGCGGCGGCATTTTCCGTTCATCTGGTCAACCCGGTGTTTATCGCCGATCTGCACCTCAGCAAAGAGGCGCCGGCGCTCACCCGGGCTTTTCTCGCCTTTCTGAAGGCGTTTGACACTGCCGGTGAGCTCAAAGGCAAGAAGGAACTCGTGATACTGGGCGACCTGTTTGACGCCTGGCTCGGCGACGACACCAGCGCGGATCTCGCTGAGGTGCGCGATGCGCTGCGGCGCTTCTCCACCGGCCGGCGACTCTATCTTATGCAGGGCAACAGAGATTTTCTCATCGGGGCGCGTTTTGCCCGCGAAGTGGGCGCCATGCTGCTTGCCGATCCCGTCATCGCCACCATCGGCGCGGCAGAAACCCGTGCCCTGCTCTCTCACGGAGATCGCTGGTGCACGAGCGATTTGCGCTACCAGACGGTGCGTGCCAGACTGCGCCGCCCGTTCATTCAGCTCGCCCTGCTCAACCTCCCGCTCTGGGTGAGGCGCCGCGTAGCAGCAGATGCGAAAAACCGCTCACGGGCCGCCAAATCCGCTCATACCCGAAAGGGTGACTGGGAGGTTCTTGACGTCACGCCCGCGGCTGTGCTTGCCGACGCAAAGCACTTTGGCTCCTCACTTGTGATTCACGGACACACCCACCGGCCTGCCATCCATCCGCTCAGCACCACACCGACCGTCTTCTCCGGCGATGAACGCGCGAGTGCGGGCACCCGTATTGTGCTCTCTGACTGGCTGTGTGATGACGGAAAACTCACAAAGGGCGACGCCCTCACCTTCACGGATACCACCCCCGTCAAAATCAGTCTCACGCACCTGCTCGATGGCTGATCCGGAACGGCACCTCCACTGAAAACGCAGTTTTCTGATCCACCCCGAAAGTCCGCTTTGCAGTGGCAAAACACCCTGAAAAGCGCTAGGATGGAAGTATAAGAAGACCGCCAGTGTATGTGCTCTCTATTGCGCAGAGACCAGCCTAATTCACTTCTCCGGCCTTCCTTCGACCAACACTGCAAGGAGGCACCTTATGCGTATTCTCGTTCCCGTTGACAACTCCGCCCACAGTCTGCAGGCCGTTAAATATGTGCTAGCCAACCCGACCCTGCGCAAAGGCTCGGACATCGAATTTGTCACTGTTGTTAAAGCGCTCTCGCTGAATCTGGCGCGCTATCTGACTGATGAGCAGATTCACATCTATGTGGAAGAGGAAGCCAAAAACGTGCTCGATCCGGTGATTGAACTCACCGGAGACGACGTGCACACCTCAGTCACGACACTCATCGGTGACCCGGTCGACTCGCTCACACAGCATGTGAAGGCCCGCCTGCCGGATCTGATTGTGATGGGCGCCCGCGGCATGCACAACGTCAAGAGCTGGCTGCTCGGCTCTGTCTCTCGCGGGCTGCTTGCCGAAACCAAAACGCCGGTCATGCTGCTGCGCGGTGAGACGCCTCCTGTTGACCGTCCGCTCAAGATCGGTATTGCCGTGGACGGCTCCGAGTACGGCTTCCGTGCCGCCGAGTTTGTCGTCAACCATCCGGAGCTCTTCGGTGATGCCGCCCAGGTGCATCTGATCTATGTGGCCGACAACATCTCCTCGGCAGTGCTGCCCACCATTACCGGCAGCGCTGTGCGCGCCTCGAGTGCGGAAAACCTGAAGATTTACGAGGACGACTGGAACGAGTTTGTGGGCCCCGTGGAGGCTCTTCTCAAGAGTAAAGGCGTTCCCTACATCCGTGCCTGCCTTGCCGGCAGTCCGGCCGAGGAAATCGTCGGCTATCTTGAGGAAAACAGCCTTGACCTGCTGGTGATGGGCTCTCACGGCTACGGCAACTTCACCTCGATGTTCCTTGGCTCCACCACGCTGCGTGTCGGTGCGCTTTGCGAAAAGCCGCTCCTGATCATCCGCTAAACACACTTCCTTAACCGTCTGACTGCCCGGTCCGGCCTTCCGCCGACCGGGCAGCTTTCGTTAATCAGACTTCGCCGAACGACTACTTGTCGGTCTGGAGCATGGTCAGTTCAGCACTGATTTTGTAAAGACCGCCCTTAAAGGCATTGCCGACGTACAGGCGCAGGGTGATGCCGACCCTGACGCTCGAGTGACACGGTATATAGACTGGGAACCGATGTTCCTTAAGGTGACCGGTTCCGCCTACTCGGCGATGCACGTAGGACGTTCGAGTCAGGACATTCTCTCGACGCTTCGTACCGCAATCTACAGAGACGGTGCCATTGCCGTCAGTCAGACTCTTTGTGACGTGATCGGACAGCTGCTTGAGCTCGCCCGCATGCATCGTGACACGATTCTGCCGAGTTACACGAACGGTGTGGCAGCTCAGCCCACCAGTCTCGGGCACACGCTGCTGGCGTTTAGCGCTTCGCTCATCCGGGGTCTGCGTGCCCTGCAGAACGCAATCAGCGAGTGTAAACAACTCTCGACTAAAGTCGAAAGCTTTATTGTCGCAGCCGAAGCCGTTGG
>ERZ838399.517-NODE-517-length-46010-cov-9.266587_pt1 | contig 46010 bp, 35 predicted proteins | sample MGYA00519683_ERZ838399 | MGnify/ENA primary metagenome ERZ838399 (study PRJEB31850, sample SAMEA3708833) | human gut metagenome | biome: human gut; feature: human-associated habitat; material: faeces | place: China | collected 2014 ...
CACCGCTTAGTGCTCCACGCACTTGAAGCTGGGGAATGCTTATTCTGCGTTCAAACTGACTAACAGTATTAGTCAATGGCAACAACACATATATGAACATACCGTTTTTCATAAAAAATGCCCGCTTTCAAATAAACAGTTTTTACTGTCTGTCTAAAAGAGGGCATATTACTCATAAATGAGCCGCTTTTCATTTTTCTGATATTGTTTTCTGCTCAGCGCTTACAAAATCATCTGCATTGCTTCATAGTTTTAAGCATGCTGAATCCAATTCATCTCAGCAGAGCCATATACATTACATACTATATGATATGTGAAAAAATCGGAGCTACGATAACCGTCAGAATACCTGCCACTGCAATGGATAAGCCGCCCATGGCACCTTCGATTTCACCCATTTCCAGAGCTTTCGCGGTACCAATCGCATGGGCGGAAGTACCAAGTCCGACTCCTTTTGCTACCGGATGGGTAACATGGAACAACTTGTACACAAAATCTGCCAGCACGTTTCCAACCACACCGGTGATAATGATAACTGCAACAGTGATGGTTACGATACCGTTCAACTCCTCTGATACCCCCATACCGATCGCTGTTGTGATGGATTTCGGAAGCAGGGTAACATACATATCATGCTCCAGTCGGAAGATCAGACACAGTACTAAAATACAGACTGCGCCGGTCAAAACCCCCGCCACGATACCACCGATAATGGCTTTCCAGTTTTTCTTCAACAGCTCCATCTGCTCATATAACGGAATTGCCAGACATACCGTTGCCGGTGTCAGCAGATAGCTCAAAAGCTGTGCGCCATCGTTGTATGTATCATAATCAATATGGAATCCCACCAGAATCAGGATAATGATCACGATGGAGATCAGTAACGGATTTAACAGTGCAAATTTCAATTTCTTTTTCAGCAGTACACCAACTTCATATGCAAGGATACTCACCAGTACGCCGAAAAACATAGAATTACTCAGAATGTCCTTCATTTTTCTTACGCTCCTCTGCTTCAATCATCGTCTGTGTTACTTTTCCGGATATTCCCATAACTGCGATCGTTGAGATAAACATGATCACGATAACCGGAACCAACACTGGTTTTAACTTATCCCATGCATTTAACAGACCAACACCAGCCGGGATAAACATCATCGGCATGATCTCTATCAGGAATTTTCCTGCATCCTGAACCGCTTCCACTTTCAGTACTTTTGTCTCTAACAAAATAAACATCAGCACCAGTCCGTAAATACTTGCCGGAATCGGCAGCGGCAATACATATTTCAAAACTTCTCCAATAAAAGAGATAAAAAGAATAATGACAAATTGACGAATATATTTCATAACAACGCCTCTTTTCTCTGGTCAAAAAGTCTACATTTTATGGTAACTATTTTTTCCTTAAAATGCAATTTCATTATCTCAATTATTATATCAGCTTTTTCATAATTTTCAATACATTGGTGCTACCAATTTTAGTAAAAAAGAAATTATTTTTATTTTAAATCTATTCTCTGTATCACTGCAAAATTTTATTCTTATCATCACCTCTTAAAATAGCATATCTGAATGTGTTTTTAATCTAATTTTCTGAAAACAAAATGGACACCTCATCCAAAAGTGCCCATTTTCATTCCTATCTCTTATTAACAAATTTCTTCCATCATTTTTGTGACTAATTTTCATCTGTGATGCTTTTGTCTGTACAGTACAGTCGCCACTGACCATATGGCAAACAATACCACCGACAGCAGACTTGCCATCATCCCATATTTCTGTCCCGGCGGATCAAACCGCAGATCTATCGTATGAGAACCGGATGAGAGTTTTGCTCCGGCAAATGCTGTGTTTACAGTCTCTATTTTCGTCTCTTTGCCATCCACATACAGTTTCAGTCCATTCTGCATCGGAATGGAAGTTACAAAATATTCATCCTCAGATGCGGTCACATTGCATTTTAATACACTGTTTTTCTCCCACTGATCCTCTGAAACCAGTTCTGCTGCTTCCACCTGCTTATCCGCAAGAAGTTGACCCGGGAACACATAACATGCCACGTCAGTAATGTCATAGCTGCCTTCTGACAACCGCAGCATAATATATTTGTCATTGCCACGCTCTTTTAACATATAGGAAAAGCAATTATTTTCATTCGGATACGGTGCACTTAAGCCCGACAGTTTATTTTTTCTTCCATTTGCAGAGATTACCACTGGTTTTTCTGTATGGTTGTTTACACGAAACCGGAAATACAACGTTCCGTTCTGCATTGAGGAATCTAATGGAATCCGGATTGTTCCTTTATCGGTAACTTTCATTTGATAACCGTTATTGATTGCCTGCACTTTTACATTGTCAGAGCATTCCACCTCATTGGAATCCAGTGCCGGCAATGAAATCTGCTCCATATCAGATACGGAAACAGAATCTGACGCATCTTCTACAACCGTGTAACGACTGAGTGCTGTCATTTTCTGCGTATCACCAAGTGCTTCAAACTGCTGATCTGAAATACAGTCTGAAGTCGTATATGCGATTGGCAGCACGTTTGGATTTTCTGCAATTACATTTTTTCCCTGCTGTGCAACGATTTTATATCCATAAGGGATTTTATTTTCAGTAGTCAGCACATAACGCTCTGCCATCAGCTGTGCAAACAGCGGATTTCGTTCTTCCAGGAGTGCCGTGCGGTTGTTGATCTGAATCGGCATCTTGGTCAGATCATAGTAAAAATTCTGATATGCAGAGTTGGTCACAGAGGAATACATAGTCGTCGTCTGCTGTCCGTAAAACTGCAGCGCATTGCACTCTTTTTTTGCATCCGTCAGCTTGTTGCAGCGATACAGCTTATTTCCGCAGATTGCCTGCAACTCTTCTTCGGTAAAATTCTGCTCCTGCGCCTCAGAAGTCGGCATTCCCTGCCAGTTTTCCCCATCTGCCAGACGCACATAGATCAGAAATGGCATGATAAACAAAAACAGATAACGCACAATGCCGGTTTCACATCCGATATCTGAGCATCCATTCACCTCTTGTTTTTTCCTCAATTTCGTATCCACAAGGGCAGCCACAAGCAAAATGCCGGTATCCAATATCACCCACCAGAACCATGCCTGTCCCCACTGGGACGCAATGACTCCGGCAAAGACAAGAAATATCCAAAATCTCCAGCGCACTTCTCCACGGCGGATTTTCTGAAAAATCTTCATGCAGTACAAAAGAACCACCGGTACAAACGGAACCAAAATTTTTCCCCTTGCATACAGCGTTGCATTTAAAATGTAGGGTGCCACGCCAAACAGGCTTCCAAGCAATAACAGTGCTGACTGCCAGCGATATTCTCTGATGGTCAATCCCAGAAGCAGCAGGTACAGACAAATCACCGTCAATCCCATGCCATACGGGGAATACAGCAGATTCTGTGCATTCGGAAGCACAAGATCCGTGAGTGTTGTTGCTTTTTCTCCGTTGTGCTTATGCTCCAGAATTGCCATAAAGGTAGGCAGCAACAGCATCATTGCCATTCCTATGGATAAAATCACACTGGTTACCCCCTGAAACAGCAGTTTCCGCTTTCCTGCCCAGTCTGCTTCCCGTCGTAACATTCCTACCGCAAACCATCCGATCACTGCCAAACAGGCGATCGCATAATAAAAGCTATGCAGATAGATCAGTGTCAGACTGACCGACATCAGCGCAAATTTTCGTTTTTTCAGGAAGATTAGCGCCAGAAGCAAAAATGGTAAATAATTCACAAACATAATCTGGCGATGTGTCTGGAAAAAACAGTTTGCCAGCAAAAACAGCATACTGCCGAAAAATGCGCCAAAAGGAGACATACCTTCCAGTCGAAGCCAGTAACGCATTAATAACACTGCTGCCAGATAACTGCACAGTGCATATGCCGGAATCAAAAACGTCATCGGCACCTGTGGCAGCAGACATCCAAGAATAATATCCGGACGGAAATACCCATAATAGGCAAACTGAAATCCATTATTGCCGCCGCCAATGATTATCCACGCCGGTGCAAGCGTTTTTTCTTCCATGCAGGTGCGGCGGATGGTTTCTGCCAGCGTCACATGCTGATCATACCAGTCAATGGTGGAACCATAAAAGCAGCCTTCCGGCAGGATTAGACCAATGAGCAGGAAAAACACTGCCACCAGAATCCCGGTAAATACCACATTCTGGAGCATCTGGTTTCGCTTCTCCTGCTTTGGTTCTGTTCCCGCCCAAAGACTGCTCTGTTTATATTTTCTTTGTGTATTTTCTATTACTCTTTCTTTCATTTCCACTATCCCTCATTGCTGCTTTTTCTCTTTTCCTTAGCAACACATTCAGTTTAGCAGAAATTTTTGAAAATCTACTATGTGAAATTCTGAATTTTTCTTAAGAACTTACAAATAAAATTCGTGTGAACCTTCGTGCTCAAAATTCTAAATCAGCGTAAACTGGTATATTTTTCTTTAAAACAAGGTGCACGATGCTATATTTTAATCGCAAATTTTGTCAAATACACGCAGCCAATCAGCATATTGGCAGATTACATGCTCAATGCGATGCAGCTCTGCTTCCTTGCTGACACTTCGCCACAGTTTTTTGTAATCATATAACCAATATTCCAGATCTTCCGCCAGATTCCATTGTTCTTCCCTGTGAGCATTTTCTGTTTCCTGATGTTCTGGAATTCTTTTAATATCGTTTTCCATATTTATATCGGACTGTACCGCCTGATCCTCTGCTGGTTCTTTTCCCTGTGCCTCCATCAACGCTATGAAATCCGCCAGAACTGCTCCGATTTTCTGTAACAAGATCATTCCCTGTACCGCGATCAGATATGCCCGGATTTTTCCCCGTCGGCCAACCGGTAAATGGCTCACCGCTGCATAAAGTTCCTGCTGAATAGTTTCCAGTTCCTGTGCTGCCTGTTGATAAACCGCCGGTTCTTCTATTTTTACCAGTTTTTCAAGTTCATCTAACAGTGCTTTTCTGTCTGTAGGATTCCCCATCTGTGCCAATTTCAATCCATCCTGTTCCAGAAAATCTACCATATTCCGCCATGTAAACTTCCAGCTCTCTGAAATCCGTGCCAGTACAGACGCCAGTGTTTCCGTCTCATCTCCGTAAGCAACTCTTGAAATCTGACGATTGATATCTTCAAATTCCGGAATCTCCAGATTCCACGAAAAAGCCGCTCCATAGATCATTCCCGGCAGACTGAAATCCGGATGATTGATATGTCCACAATCGCCCCAGTCTGTATTCAACAGACCTTCTGCATGATAGTTTGAGGCATACTGACACATTCTGCTGATATTTTCATAGGAAACCCGAATCTGATTCACCAGCTGATCCCATCCACTGACACCCGGACAGTTATAAAGTCTCGCTCCAGCTTCCGACAATTTTCTTGTAGAATCCTCCGGCCAGTCCGCATCATAGCCCCAGTTCAGACAAATGGTTTCTTTCGGAAGTTCCTGTACTGCCTCCGGGAACTCACAAATGATATCGCCCCAGAACATCGGTGTTTTACCTTTGCTCACCACATATTCACAGAGTTCTTTTACAAAATCCAGATACAGGCGCTGTGTTCCTTTTTCTTCTGCCAGCGCTGCACTTTTTCCTTTTCCCAGATCAAAAGTTTCGTCCGCACAGATATTAAAATACTGTGAGGTAAAAAGAGGCATAAACTCGTCAATCAGCGCTTTTACCAGCTGGATACTCTCCGGATTTGACACATCCAGAGTATGATGCCGCATGCGATCCACGAATCCAAAAGGCTCTTTTTCCATTCCGGGCATCTCACACAGCTCACCATACGTTTTTGTCCGAAGCACTTTATACAAGTGACCAAAGCAGGCAATACTCGGAACCAGCTCTATATGCCGTTTTCTACAGTAAGCATCCAGCTCCAAAATATCCTCTGCCGTCAGTGGCGTATCATCTCTCCAAACCTCAGAAAATCCCCGGAACAAAAAGGTATGCTCCATATAAAGCTGTAACTGGTTCAGTTTGTAAAATGCCATGCGATCTACCAGCTTTTTCAGGTAATCCATCGTCGGAATCCTTCCTCTTGTCACATCGTGATAAAATCCCCGGTGCAAAATTTTCGGCTGATCCACAATAATTGTATACGGAATACAGCATCCGCACTGCTCTATGATCTGACGCAGTGTCTGAATACCGTAAAAAATGCCGACTGCACTGCCACCGGTGATACAGATACCATGCGCCTGAACAAGCAGTGTATACTCCTGCTCCTTCATGTGCTCGCCCAACTGTAAACAAATGTCCCCGTTTTCTGGGATTCCACAACTGATAGTTGTACAAAAGCCTGCATATTCCTCCAGATCCTGTTGCAGCATCTGTGCGTCTTCATAAACTTCCGGCGGGCAGTTGCTGTTAAGCACAATTCTCCGATCATATTTTAGTGTAAACGTTCCCTCTTTCTGATACCACTGTTGTGGTCTTGGAATAATGTACATATTTTTTCTTCTCCTTACCGTAAATTTTTCGATTCTTTGTTTTAATTCAAGAATGCTCCGGCATTCTTGTTGCGAGGTGCGCGTCATGCAATTGCATGACATACTTCAACTGCGCACCTCTGTAATCCTGCCGGAGGCTATATCAGATGGGGGATTGGCTCCCACCACTGATACTAGCTTGTTTCTCACCACCTATAGGTGGGAGTCATCTCCCATCTGATATAAATTTACTTGTTTTCCTTCTCCTGCATTTACTTCTCAATCTATCATTCATCAAATCTTTATCAACAAATCAGATAGCTTCCTTAACCGGATTATATCAATTTCTGAAAAATATTTACTGCCAGTTCTAATAATTCATCCCGGAAATCATACTCTGGCGTATGAAGTGCCGGATAATCTTCACCATTACCAAGATAAAACATCGCCCCCGGACATTCTTTCGTATAATAGCCAAAATCTTCCGATGCACGAAGCGGCTCCGTCAGTTCTACCACTGGAAGATGCAATTTTTCTGCCGCGTTTCTCACCCGTTCGATAGCCTTTGCATCATTTGCAGTTTCCGGAAACGGATCATCATAGGCATAGGATAACTGTAATCCTTCTTCGGCTGCAAACTTTTCTGCCTGCGTGCGGATCATCTGCTCCAATTCATCCAGTTCTCGCTGCAACGCCGCCCGAAGTGTAAAGGAAATCTCACCTTCACCGGCAGATATTCCAAAATCCTTCGTGCCAATTTCTACATTCACGATCGTTGCCAGTACAAGCTGCTCAAACGTTGTTGCCTGTAATAAATTCTGCACATATAAAATCAGTTTTGCGATTGCCACTGATGGATTTTTTCCCTGCTCCGGAATACTTGCATGAGATTTTTTCCCGGTAAACGTAATAGTCAGACCTCTGGAAGCGCACTGGCTGACGCCTTCCCGAAGTACAACCGCTCCCTTTGGAAAACCGCTCCAGTTGTGAAAACCGTAAATCTCCGCTATCTTTTTTTCTTTTATCAACGGAACACATTCCTGCGCTCCGCGACCGATTTCTTCCGCATGCTGAAAAATCAGATATACGTCCCTGTCTGCGCCGTTTGCATCCAGTTCTAATGCCAGACCTGCCAATGCGGATGCATGTCCGTCATGCCCGCATTTGTGGCTGACTCCGGGATTTTCTGATGCGTAGGGTAAACTTTCTGCGTCTTCCAAAATTGGCAATGCATCAAAGTCTGCACGGAATGCGATCGGCGGTTTCGTGTCTGCCTCTGGCATTTCTGACTGCCTTTTGGTTGTATACTGTACGTAAAACCAGTTTCCTCGGTCAATGACTTCAAGCTGTATATTTTCTTTTATAAATGTGATCAGGCGATTCTTCGTTTCCTGCTCCTGCATAGATAATTCCGGGTGACAGTGCAGGTCATGGCGAAGTGCCACTATTTTGTCCCGATTTTCTTTTTTCATAATGTGCTCCTGCGTTTTTATCATTTTCTTTATGATACCAGTCAAAGGATATTCGCAATCCGCCTACGCTACTTACTCATAACCAAATAGCTGCTTTGCAGCTTATCAGAAGGGGCTTGCACCCCTCCTGATACAAGCAAGTCCCCACCCCTGCTTATTGCTTTTCGCAATTGAAGCAGGGGACTTCCTTGATTTGATTAAAAAGTAAATAAACGCCAGTCAGGCAATCTTTCCTCGGCAAGCGATTGTTAGCTGCAGAGGTAAGATTGATGACTGGCGTTTTCACAACCTAAAATTTAGCCACAAAAGAATTTACAACACCTTGGACAAGAATTCCTGTAATCGTGGATTCTGCGGATTCTCAAAGAAATCCTTCGGATTATTCTGCTCGGCGATATTTCCACCATCCATGAACAGCACACGTGTTCCAACCTCACGGGCAAAGCCCATCTCATGAGTTACAACCACCATGGTCATTCCATCGTCGGCCAGTTCCTTCATCAACTGAAGAACTTCTCCAACCATCTCCGGATCCAGCGCGGATGTCGGCTCATCAAAAAGCATTACTTCCGGATTCATTGCAAGTGCACGCGCGATCGCGATACGCTGCTGCTGTCCACCGGAAAGCTGTTTCGGATATGCATCCGCTTTATCCGGCAGTCCAACACGCTCTAAAAGCTCCATGGCTTTCTGATCTGCTTCGCTGTCAGACATCAATTTTAAGGTCACCGGTGCAAGCTTGATGTTTTCCTTTATGGTCAAATGTGGAAACAGGTTAAACTGCTGGAATACCATACCCATTCTCTGACGTATTTTATCGATATCTGTCTTTGGATCTGTGATATCCACACCATCTACGGTAATGGTTCCCGCTGTCGGCTCCTCTAACAGATTCAGGCAACGTAAAAAGGTTGATTTTCCGGAACCGGAAGGTCCGATGACAACGACTTTTTCTCCCGGATAAATATGTTCATTGATTCCGTCTAAAACTTTGTGATCACCAAAACTTTTTTCCAGATTTCTAACGTCTATCACTGTTTCTCAACCTCCTCTCAAATGCAGCAAGCGCCTTGGATAATGCCATAACGCATACAAGATAGATAATTGCAATACTGATATACGGCATAAGTGGCTGATATGTAACCGCTGTAACACTCTGAGCTGCTTTCATCAAATCTTTTGCTCCGGTAACGGTCATCAGAGAAGTATCTTTTAATAATGTGATCATCTCATTGCCCAGTGCCGGCAGAATATTTTTGATTGCCTGCGGAATAATAATGTGACGCATGGTCTGGGTATAATTCATACCAAGAGAACGACCTGCCTCCATCTGTCCTGCATCCACAGACATAATACCTCCACGTACAATCTCTGCTACATAAGCACCGGAATTGATACCAAAAGCCAAAGTTGCTACTGCAACAGAATGACGACTGGATGCAAAGATAACAAAATACATGATCATCAACTGAACCATCATAGGGGTTCCACGGATCACAGTCAGATAAACCTGACAGATTGCATTTAAAATATTTAAGATCACATTGCCGAAGCCATGTGCATTTTTCTTCTTGGTATCATGTTTGGTACGAACGATCGCTACAAGAATACCAATCGCAATACCCATCAAAAGTGCAAGCACTGCCACACGGATCGTAACGCCAAAACCTTTTGCAAATAATACCCAACGACCGTCTTCAATAAACGTCTGTGAGAATCCATCTGCAAGGCTTAAAAACCATTCTTTCATTCACTTTTCTCCTTTCTGTAAATTGTAAAGCGGACATTTGCAATCCACTTTCGTTACTTGCTCATGAACGCAGCCACTTTGCAGCCTGCGTTCAAACACTGAATTTTATTATAGCAAAAAAATGAGACAGCGTCTATTGCTGTCCCACTATTTTTTACAGTTCTTTCGTTACCTTTTGTAACAATATTTCCTGTACGAAATCGATTACTCAGCTTTAATGTATTTGTCAATGATAGACTGAACGGTTCCGTCTGCTTTTAATTTTGCAAGAGATGCATTTACTTTGTCTAATAACTCTGTGTTATCTTTTGCAATTGCGATCGCATAATCCTCTGTGATATACTCTGTGTCAAGAATCTTTAATCCTTCATTCTCAGCTACGAATGCTTTTGCCGGCTCGTTATCGATAACAACTGCATCAACTTTACCTGTCTTTAATGCCTGAACAGCACTTGCACCATTCTGGTAAGCGACAACATGGTCTTCACCATATCCACCATTTTCCGGTGTATCAGAACAGTAAATATCTCCTGTTGTTCCCTGCTGAACACCGATCAGTTTATCAGACAGATCATCCGGTCCCGTGATATCAGAATCTTCCGGAACGATAATAACCTGTACACCTGTTGCATAGCTGTCTGAGAAGTTTACGTTTTTCTTACGATCTTCTGTAACAGTCATACCTGCCAGAGACATATCTGCTTTTCCTGTTGTGATTGCCGGGATGATAGAATCAAAATCCATATCATCTACCTGAAGTTTCATACCAAGATCATCAGCGATCGCCTGTGAGATTTCAATATCGATTCCTTTGTATTCCTCTCCATCTACATACTCATACGGCGGAAAAGTTGCGTTTGTTGCCATAACTAAAGTGTCTTTGCCTGCGTTCTGAGATTCCTCAGCCGCGCTTCCTGTTGTGCTCTTGTCTGCATCTGAATTTGTGCTGCCACATGCTGCCATGGAAACTACCATCGCTGCAACTGCTGCTAATGCTGCGATTTTTTTCAATTTCATCTTTTTCTCTCCTCTTTTTACATCCGGTCGGATTAAAATGTTCCGTTACATTTCATCCTGATCTTTTTTTATTACTGGTGTCTATTATAGTGTCATTGCTTAAAGATTGCAATGGTGATTGTGCATAAAAATTAATATTATATGCATATTTTTTCAGTCTAACCATACAAATTATGCAACTTTTATGTTTATTTATGCATTTATGCAAGGGTTTATTCATTCTTTATGCATAAATATACTATATTACATACAAAAGCCCTTCTTTTACAGAGCTTATTATCTGTGATCCCCATAAAAGAGGGCTTCATTGCCTGATTTTATCTCCTGACCTTATTCCTTAAAATGTGAGTTTGAACGCAGAATAAACATTCCCCCGCTTCAAGTGCGTAGAGCACTAAGCGGTGGGTAAGGGGGATGCTTATGTCAGTGGGAGTTAAAAGCTCCCACTGACAGGTCGCAAAACGACTGCGTTCATGAGCAAGTAGCGAAAGCGGATTGCGAATGTCCGCTTTACTCCCAACACTGATGTAACTTTGTTACACACTATCTATAAGCGCAGGAATTATCTCTCATTTGCTAGATTTTTAAAATGGAACTGCTTTTTACCGGAAGCATAATCGTCCACGATCTGTCCGGTTCCGTACAATTTGTATTTGTAGCTTACCAGGCCTTCCAGTCCAACCGGTCCTCTGGCGTGAAGTTTTCCGGTGCTAATGCCGACTTCCGCACCGAATCCATAACGGTAACCATCTGCAAAACGGGTGGAACAGTTCTGATATACCCCCGCGGAATCCACCAGATTCATAAAGTGCTCTGCCGCATCCTGATTTTCTGTAATGATACAGTCAGTGTGATGCGAACCGAAGTGGTTGATATGGTCGATTGCTTCATCCATGTTTTTGACTGTTTTTGCAGAAAGAATGTAATCAAGATATTCTGTTTTATCATCTGCCTCAGTGGACGGCACACAGTCCACAACTGCCGCAACGTCTTTCGTTCCACGGAGTTCTACTTTTTTCGCATCCAGTGCTTCTTTTAACATTGGAAGCAGTTGGTCTTTGATAGCTTCGTGAACCAGAAGTGTCTCCACTGTGTTGCAGGCAGACACATACTGGGTTTTCGCATCCACAATGATCGGAACTGCTTTCGCAAGATCTGCATCTTTATCCACATAAATATGGCAAATGCCATCTGCATGTCCCATTACCGGAATCTTCGTATGATTCATAATGTACTGCACAAATGCGTTGGAGCCGCGCGGAATTAAAAGGTCCACAGATTCATGACATTCCAGAAGTTCATTGATTTCAGAACGTGCTTCCAGCTGCATCATGGAGTCTGCTGGAAGTCCTGCGTCAATAATTGCTTCATGAATAATGTCAAACAGTTTTTTGTTGCTGCGAAGTGCTTCTCTGCCACCTTTTAAAATGACACAGTTTCCACTCTTGATGCACAATGCGGAAATCTGCACCAATGCATCCGGACGCGCCTCAAAAATAACACCGATGACGCCGATCGGACAGGTGACACGTTTCAGCACCAATCCCTCATCCAGTTCTCTGGCAAACTGTGTCTGAAACAGCGGATCTTCCATCTTGGTCAGATCTGATATGCCTGCTGTCACATCCCGAAGTTTTCCTTCGTCAAATTTCAGACGTTTCCGTACCGGACCGGATACGCCATCTGCTTCTGCCTGTGCCAGATCCTGTTTGTTTACTTCAAAAATCTCTGCCTGATGCTGCAATAATGCTTCGCGGACTGCTGTCAAAGCGGCATTTCGCTGTTCTTTTGTGGTTGCTGCCAGCTTCGGAGCTGCCTGTTTTACCTTTCTTACCTGTTCCTGAAATAACATACGTTTCTCTCTCACTTTCTCAACAAAATCATCTTTTTATCGGTTGCCTAACTGCCAGAAGGCTACGGCACTGGCTGCTGCCACGTTCAGGGAATCCACACCATGCGCCATCGGTATTTTCACTGTATAGTCACAGTTTGCAATGGTATCTTCACAAAGTCCATCTCCCTCTGTGCCAAGCACGATTGCCAATCTTTCCTCACTCATCAGACCTGGATCATCGATATTAACGGTATCATTTCGCAATGCCATGGCCGCTGTCTTAAATCCAAGCTGCTGTAGTTTTGCCATGCCATCTTCCGGCCATTTTTCTTTTTCCGGAAATATCGTCCAAGGCACCTGAAATACGGTTCCCATGCTCACCCGCATGGCTCTGCGGTACAACGGATTGCTGCATCCCGGTGTCAGAAGCACCGCATCCATGTGTAATGCCGCTGCCGAACGAAAAATCGCGCCAACATTGGTGGGATTGACGACATTTTCCAAAACAGCGATCCGCCGCGTATTGCTGCAAACTTCCTCTACTGTTGGCAGCGTCCGCCGTTTCATGGCGCACAGCATTCCCCGCGTCAGTGCGAATCCGGTCAGTTTTGTCAACACGTCATATTCTGCGGTGTAAACCGGAATGTCCCCGCAACGTGCGATCAGTTCTTTTGCCTGCGTTTCAATATGTTTATGCTCCACCAGCATGGAAATCGGCTCATATCCCGCATCCAGCGCCCGTTCCACGACTTTCGGACTTTCCGCGATAAAAATACCCGGCTTCGGTTCATTAATGCGCAATAATTGTACTTCAGAATACCGCGCATAAATATCCAACTCCGGTGCCGCAAAATCTGTAATCTCTATTATATTTGCCATCTATTTTTATACTCCTGTATCCTTTTCCCCAAAACAGTTTTTCATAAAAAAATAATGCGCGCTCTTATTCGCATTTACTATGCGCACCACCTATCATCTGGGAAAAAGTTTCTCCAAGTTATCCACAATTTTAGCATAATCTCATGAAATATGATAGCCGACGCTCATTGTTTTTTACCGCTTTTCTTCCATTTTGTGGTAATAACCACAGTTTTTTTGTATCATCAGGGATATACTACATAGTATCAAAGAAAAGGAGGACATCGCATATGTCTATGATGAAAAATATAAACAAAGCCGAAGTGCTTGTATTAAAAGATGAAGTTGCTTATCAGGAGGGTCAGGTTGTCAGCAAAACACTTGCTCAGAACGATGCTTTAAGCGTTACTTTATTTGCCTTTGACAAAGACGAAGAAATCAGCACACATGAGTCTGGCGGAGATGCTTTCGTTACCTGCCTGGACGGTGTCGGACGCATCACCATTGATGGCGTAGAACATGAACTGCATGAGGGTGAATCCATTGTTATGCCAGCAAAACATCCGCATGCTGTTTACGGCAAAGAACAGTTTAAAATGCTGTTAGTGGTTGTATTCTAAATTCAAAACCGACTATCAAAAAAAACAAATAGAATGGCAAAAATCCTCTGTTTTGCAAAACATGTCATGAATCTGCAAAGCAGGGGATTTTTCATATTTCAAGTCGAACGCACGTGAGACTTGGTGCGTGATTCTGGTCAGCGCAAGCTGACATCTTCTTTTCAGAATCACTGCACTCTACACTCCGTTCCGGTCGGCGCAAAACCATTGTCTCCCAGACAATGTGCGCCCTCGCGGAGCATTTATCTCAGTCGGAGATTGAACTCCCACTGAGAAATACTTGTTACTACTCACCACTTGCAGAAGTGGGAGGCTCATCTCATACTGAGATAAATTTTTACATTTGTTGGCAAAATTCTTATATTCACATTTTCTGGTTTTTCCTATTATTTAATCCAGAATGACTATTACATTTCTAATAACAGATTTTGAAACAATACCTTATTACTTGTTCTGCCAATGGATCTGCTCTCCTGTAATCGGAGTATAGCGAATCAGCTCCGTGGCATCCAAATTTTCCACATGCATATCCACCGCCGAAATCTGGTGGTTTTCGTAAGTTGTATAATAGTAAATTCCTTTATTCAGATTGCAACAGGAAGTATACAATGTAATCTCATATTTTCCTTCTGCAACTTCACAACATCCACGCTGCTGATCTACGGAATTTAAAATATGGAAAAACTGGCTGACGCTCTCATTTTCTGAATCCCCGGAAATCGAATGCAGTTTTGTAAATGCCACCCGCACAAAACGGGACGTGGATGATAAATCTCCCGGAAGCCCCAATGCACCCATGCCGCGGCTGTATGCCTGCAACTCCAGTTTATCTGAAAAATGATTTTCCGGTTGTCTCGGTGACAAATGCATATATTGATTCAGCTGAAACATCTGCTGCTGAAATGGCGGATTGTTAGTCAGTACTCCCGCCGGATTATCATATACGTGCAGACCATCTGCCATGCATTCCACGGTAATTGCTGCGTTCGCATCCACAATAATCCAGTGCAGCTGCGCCGTCGGTAAACTTTCATGGAATGGCGTTCCAACCAGATTCATATGACTTAAGCATTCTTTTGCTTCCTGCACGGTTGCACACTGACGCAAGATCCATGGGATAAATTCGTACTGTGCCACATTTTCTTTTTCCTCTGACAAATCCTGATATACGGCATTTCCGACAAAATTCAAGCCTGCCATGCCAAGCCCTTTTTCATTGATGGCATCATAATATAACGGATAATCACCGACTACATGCGCCATGCCAAGAATTGCATAATTTTCATCACTTTTTCCTGCATGACGAAACTGCATTGGATAATTGCGTGGCGTGATGGTCAGTTCATCTCCGTAAGAAAATTCGTAATCTAAAGTTCTGCCAAAATAGGTATCTTTCGTTTTATAAGTTGCTGCTGTACACATGTTGTTTTCCTCCATTTATATCCCATATTATAGACAAAATCATTCGAAAAATTCTTCTACGATACACTGCGCAAACATTTCCGGTTCATCAGAAGCAAAATTGTGATATCCCGGCACGATCTTGTGTTTCCATCCTTTGGTTTCTGCAGCCTGATAAGCAGATCGATGAAACATTCCGGTTTTATCATCTGAACCGCAGGCTACCGTCACCGGAACCGATATATTAAAATCCTCCAGTTTTAAATTCGAAAAACTATCCATTTCTTTCTCCAGAAACAGCTCCAGATTTTTCAGATTTCGGCTCTGCTGCTCCATGGACTGTCCCTCTTTGTCCCGGTTCATGCCGCCCATGGCATTCACAAAATGCATCATGCAGGTGATAATTCTGTGCTTCTCTGCACTTTTATGAAGTTTCTCCCAAAAAGCATCCTGTTCTGCTGCCAGTTCACCGCTTCCCCGCATCAGTGGTTCATGCAAAAATACCTGACGTACTAACTCCGGATATTTTGTTGCCAATGCTGCCGTCACCGCGCCACCCGCACTGCAACCAGCTACAAAAAACCCTATATTCTGACCATCTTTCACTTTGCTCTGTTCCTCAGCTCCATTCATCTGCGGCTCTGACTCTTCCAAGCATATTTCTTCCTCATGTTTCCGTTTCAGTTCTGCCCCAATGATCTCTGCCGCATCATCTGCATGCGCCCAGACCGAAAAATCTGTTTCACCCTCTGCCGGAATGCTTCGGCTATATCCCCGCCGGTCATAACTGATCACTGTAAATTTTTTAGATAAGATTGCCGATGCCTCACGAAAAAATTCGCTGTCACAGGCAACACCATGTATCAGAAGCAGCAAAGGTCCGCTGCCTTCCCTTCTGCAGAATAATGTTCCATGTGCTGTTTTCACCTGATATTCCATCGGTAATGCCTCCATTTTCTTTCTAACTTCTCAACTGAGATAGAATCAGTCTACTCATTTGTGCGATCAGATCCATCCCATCCCAGATCAGGGAAAAATCCAATGCATGTCCGATCTGTACCACCCGATCTACACCGGAAACACCCGCACAGATCAGCTTTTCTGCAACTTCTGTACACTCTGTTTCGTTTACACAGGTTAACGTCTGACATTTTCTTGTCAAAGCCGGATATAATCCATCCAGATTTTCTCCGCTGCACTCGAAAAAGAATCCGCCCGGAACGGTCAGCTCCCATACATCCGCGGAAAGCTCCGGCAGTTTAACCAATACGACTTCATTACCAAATTTCTGAATCTTTACATTTTCTTTTGTCGCTGCAAGGTACATTGCCTGTTCCCACTTCTGTACAGCAAGATGTGCTCCCAGTTCATAGCGGCTCTGAATGTAAGGTGCCGCTGCTTTCCAAAATTTTTCATGGGCAAGTGCCGTTTGCTCCGGAGAACCTAACCAGTAAAGCAATGACGGAGAGGAGCATGCATTCTGATCATTCAAATAAGTATCATTATAGAACCCGCGCACGATGTCCGTCAAATCTTCTTTTTCTAAAATTGCATCTGTCCGCAATACCGCTGCGGAACGGCGATCTGCAAAAGCAAGTTCTGTTTTGCCCGGCTCCAATACAGACTTTTGAATTTCCTGAATACTATGGTCACCGCCCCAGATCACGCGCACCTGACAAAGCCGGGAAAGCGCATCCGTAACTTCTTTTACATGACCATAACGAAGGATCACCATTCGTTTCTTCCATTCCGGCTGTGTTTCCATCACCTGTCTGAGTGCCGATAAAATCATCTGTTCCTGCACCGTTTCTTTCTCCGGCAGACGCAAAACCACCGGATCTCCTGCCAGCAAAGATGCTGCCATGCTAAAGGCAAACAGTACCGGAATATTGGACGGAACAATGTGAAATGCCACACCTCTGCCGATCACTCTTTTTCCGTTCCATTGACGGGCATACTGCTCACGGATATGACTTAAATTTCCTTTTCTGCACCAGAAAGAAAATGCTGCCAGATCTGCTACCTGTACACTACGGTTTTCTTTTCGAAGTGCCTGATATAAAGCATCCAGAAAATTGATGGTTTCTTCTGAAAAAGGAATATATGGTTTCTGTTCTGCAAGTTGTTCCAGAATTGCAGTATCACCCAGTAAAAACTGAAGGTCTTTTTGCCAGTTATTATCTCTATCTTCCATCACATTCATTACTTCTCCTGATTTATATAAATGCTGTGCTGCTTCAACTTCTTATGCACCACTTCGTTTGCAACATTCAATCTTATCTTCGGATTCCAGTTCTCACTATTTGGCAAAACCGCTTCCGATTCCTCGCATACATTATCTAACATAATCCTGCTAACATGTTTATCTCAGTCGAGAAGACTCCCACTTCTGCAAGTGGTGAGTAATAACAAGTCTTTCTCAGTGGGAGTACAATCTCCGACTGAGATAAACGCTCCGCGGGGGCGCACATTGTCTGGGAGACAATGGTTTTGCGCCGACCGGAACGAAGTGTAGATGTGCAGTGATTCTGAGAAGAATATGTCAGCTTTCGCTGACCAGAATCACGCACCAAGTCTCACGTGCGTTCGACTTGAATTCTTCTGAAATGTATCAGAACATCCACGGATCTGTGCATGTTTCAGTCTGCCAAACACCTCAAAATAAGCACCTTTTCGTCCACAGGGACAATCATCCACACCAAGCAGTTGTCCCTCATCTTCCGTCAAAATACTGTGTCCCGGATAACTTTCCGGAAGTGTCGACAACACCTGAATGATTCCACGCTCTCCAATATCACAGAGTGAAAAATCAGACGCTCTCCGGAACAAAATACCGGAATAATCAGAAGCATGTAAATGACCACACTCACATTCCATGAAAATACTACCCGCCTGTTCTGCCATTCCGTAGTAATCATGCACTTTTGTAATACCACAAACCTTCTGTAATCTTGCTTTGTATTCCTGTTTTGATACCGCCTGAGATGACAGTTTTTTCCATCCGCCACCATGCACTAAAATTCCCTGTGACAGATCTTTTTTCAAACCAGACTGCTCCAATGCCAGCACCAGATACTGCCAGATCAGGAATGTAAATCCAAAGATCAGAAATGGTTCCTTTCCGTATTTTTCCAGAAAGTCATCCAACGTTTCCAGATCCAGTGACATATCTTCCTTTAAAGCAAAAGTGCGATATCTACCAAACAGGGAAAATCCACGAATACCTGCCGCCCGCGCCGAAAACTGGTGCATTCCGGACAGCGCGGAAGGTGCATCGATCACCAGCATCGGAAGTCTCTTTTTTCCAAGAAAATCTGCACCAATCTTTGCCAGTGCCACCTGCTGGCGCGTCCGTGTCTCTCCGTCCAGCACGATTCTGGATGCCATACTGCTTGTCCCGGAAGATGTCACGACTTTGTAATCATCTTCCTCCGTTGGCATGCTGCTCAATGTGATCCGTTTGAATAATCCTGCCGGAAGAAACGGAAGATCACGATAATGTGTCACATTTGACTCATCAAATCCGGAAGCCTCCAGCATACGGGCATACGCCGGACAATGTTCCCTGTGATAACGCGTCAGTTCTTTTAACTGTGTGGTGAGTTGTTCATCTTTCTGCGCTTCTTCTAAGGTATACACCTCATGTTCTCTCTGTTCTTCCAAGTTTCTCCCCTCCTCATGCAAAAGTATGCTTTTCTTTCTTCTATATATCATATCTGTGTAAATTTACACTTTTTCCATATTTGTCCAATTAGTTCGTCTCATAAGTTCTTACCCGATAAACAAGCAGCTTACTCCAACATTTGAACTCTTTTTATTCCTTCACTTTATCCTGCAATTTATTGTACTGCGTTTTTCCGGAAGCATTTTTCGGAATCTCTGCAATATAATACGCCTGCACCGCGCGATTGCTTATATGCAGTCGGTCTGCCAGCAGCTCTGCTGCGGTTTCCGCACATGTCGAATCGGTCGTATAAATCTGCAAATGATCGTCTGTTCCCACACAGACAAATTCACAATCAACTTCCACATAGGCTTTCTGCAAAATACGCTCACATTCATCCAATCCGACACGGATTCCAAAAATCTTCAGGAATCTTTTTTTGCGACCGGCAATATAGTAAAATCCGTCTTCATCGACTCTTGCCAAATCTCCGGTATGTAACACACCCTGACGTTCATCGCCTTTACTCAGATCCGCACGGCATTCTGCCATGCCAAGCGTTACGTTTGGTCCCTCATAGATCAGTTCTCCGACACCAGTTGCCGGATCAACATCCTCCAAATGGAAGGTTCCTCCCGGAATCGCAATGCCGATACTTCCGATTTTTTCCAGACAATGGTCTGCCGGAAGATAACTCATACGTGCAGTCGCTTCGGTCTGACCGTACATGACTACAAATTTAATGTCATGCTCTTTTGCCCATGTTCCAACTTTCTGCTGCAATGGTTCCGGCAGTCTGCCGCCCGCCTGCGTCATATAGCGAAGATGCTGATACCACGGTTGTTCTCCCGGTTTCTGTGTCCGGTCATCAAACAGATGCAGACGTCGGAACAGTTCATACGTATATGGAACGCCCACCAGACTGGTTCCTTCTGCGGATTTGAAATAATCCCAAAATTGCTGCTGTACCACGCTGCTGGTGGTCAGAAGCACACAGGCTCCCGCTTGAAAATGACTGTTCATCACTGATAATCCATAGGTGTACTGCATCGGCAGACAGGTGATCGCACGTTCCGATTCTGTCAGTTTCAGATATTCCATAATGGATAACGCATTACTCTCCAGATTTTGCCGTGACAGTCGCACCAGCTTCGGACTTCCGGTACTTCCGGAAGTTGCCAGCAGCAATGCCAGCTCCGGATGCAGTTCACATTTTGGTGCTTCGGTCTGATATAAGACATACTCTGCTTTTTCATATCCGATCGTGCAGTTTTTTTCATCACTTTTATTGATATTTTCGTCTGCTTTGTTCTGTTTTTCTGATAAATTACATGGTTTCCATGTTTCTGCATGTTTCTTCGGCATCCATACATATTCCGGTTGATACCGCTCATACATTTCCTGCAGCAGCGTTTCATCCAGCTCAGCGTTTAGCAGCAACGGTACTGCTCCTGCATTTAAGCATCCCAGATATCCGATCACTGCGCCCGGTGTATTTTCACATAATAAAAAAACAAAGCTGCGCTGGCGGACTGCATGTCTGAATTCTGCAATCTGCTCACGCAGCTCACCGTATGTAATGCAAATGCCTGTATCCGTCTGCAATGCAGGACGGTCTGCAGGTTTTAATTCCATATCAAAATACATTGTCATACCTTCTTTTTTCAATAATCCTTCTTAAAGATTACCTTTTATTCTCATGACGTGTTCTCTCAAAAGATACTTTCGTAAGAGATTTTACGAAAAATCTCTTATTTGCTCATATCCACGCCAAGTTTTTCCAGAATCTCGATTCCTTTGCTGTAGGTGCTGAAAGATGTGATATCCAGTGTTTCAAAGAACACACCAAATGCTTCTTCCAGATCTGCTACCATGTCTACATGACGAACAGATTCCCATCTTTTAAATCTATTATACACAAGCACATCATCGTTCAGATCTTCGTCTGTTGCCTGTAAATTTCTTTTTAAAATTTTGTTATATTTTTCAAGATTTGTCATTGTCTTATCCTCATATATTTTATGCTATTCTGATTTTGCCTTCATTGCCAGTGTGATCACACCGACTGCTGCACGTCCCGCATCTGTTTTCGCCGTCACTCTACAGTCATACATGCCATTTCCTGCGTCTGAGATTAATTGTGCACTCAGATACAATCGCGCTCCCGGATACACCGGATGGTAAAACCGCATCTGGCTTACCTGAAAAAATAATGGCAGTTTTCCACGGTTCTGTTCCGAAAGCAATAACAAGATATCTGCTGTCTGTGCCATACTTTCCATAATATAGATGCCCGGCAAGATTGGTTGTTCCGGGAAATGCCCCTGAAAGATCTGCCAGTCTTTCTGTATGTCCACTTCTGCTTCGATCCGATCCGGCAATTGAAGCTCCGTCACACGATCTACCAAAAGTAACGGTTCTCTGTGTGGCAAAATTTTCTTGATTTCTTCTTTTTCCATCATCTTGCATTCCGTCCCAGCGTACAGATTATTGCTTATTTCTTTTTGCGTCCCATCTGCTTACAGATCATTTTTATCTTTTTCTCATGCAATCTGCCTGCAGAAAATCTCTATTTTTTCGCTTCTTTTCTCTGGCGCATGATCTGTCTTGCCTGTGCGATCAGGTCATCACTGACACCTGTCACCAGCACAACATCTTTCAGTTCCGGAAACGCTTCTTTTAACTCTGTGTTGACCAGATTTTCCAACGTCAGTTCTGCAGAAGGACATCCGCTGCACTGTCCATGCATTCTCACATGAAGGACTCCGTCCTCCAGTTTTTCAATCTCGATATCGCCTCCATGCTGAGCCAGATTCGGGCGCACCCGTTCATCCAAAACCTTTTCAATTTTGCTGATTTCTAATTCCCCCATGGTGGTTCCTCCTCAAAAATACAATTCTGCCCTTAAATTAATTTAAGATACTTTACGGATTATTCCGTACATTTTATCTTTTAATTATATACCTGCATCTGTCTCTGTGTAAACCGGAAACAAATGCAGGTATTAAAATTTTCTACCGATGGCAACGTAACTCATACGCGCCTTTCAGTCGAACCTATATTATCATAGAAAGGATGTATTCAAGAATGCTCCGGCATTCTTGTTGCGAGGTGCGCGTCATGCAATTGCATGACATACTTCAACTGCGCACCTCTGTAATCCTGCCGGAGGCTATATCAGATGGGGGATTGGCTCCCACCACTGATACTAGCTTGTTTCTCACCACCTATAGAGGTGGGAGTCATCTCCCATCTGATATTACTCCTCGATATGTGCGATTGCTTTTGCAAGCTGTTTCTTAGCGCCTAAGTTACCCTGACGTGCGATCATGATACGCTGTGCCTGCGGAGAACCTGCACCATGCATGGACTCTGTACGATATCCAACTGCTGCTGTACCAAGGGAAAGGTTCTCGATCAGACGAAGGATTCTTAAACGATTCTCTGTTGTAACATCAGCAACACCTCTTAAGTATTTGTCAATGTATTTGCCAAGTTTCTCGTCACGGAAATCTTTCTCTGCCGGAGCTGTAACCATCAGACCACCTGCGATATCCTCTGCCAGACGAACGATCTCATATGGGAAACGTGTTACGTTCTGTTTACATACGTTTGCAAGAAGCAGGTTGATGATGTATGCGCCGGACTCTGTAGCTGTACCCTCTGTAGAGCAAGCAAGACCACAGCAGTATAATGTCTCGTTTAAGTGAGTCATCTCGATGAGTTTATCTTTTACTGCGGAAGCTTTTGCAACACCGTTGTACTCAGCTGCAACTGCTGCTGCACCGATCAGGACATCACCTACACCAACTTTACATCCGCCGTAGGACTGACGATGGTAACCTGCGAAACGCTCAACTAACATTCCGGCAAACTCAGCTTCACCATTCATAAAGATACGATCGTTTGGTACGAATACATCTTCGAAAACAACCAGAGCTTCTACTCCACCGAACTCAGAGTTTCCGACATCCATCTGGGAACCTTCCAGTTTTCTTGTATCACAGGACTGACGTCCGATGATCATGAAGATACCTTCTGTGTCAACCGGTACTGCGAAAGATACTGCGTAATCTTTGTCATCCGGTCCCATAGCGATAGTCGGCATAACGATTACTTCATGTGAGTTGCAGATACCTGTCTGATGTGCTTTTGCACCACGAACTACGATACCATCCGGACGGCGCTCAACAACACGTAAGTACATATCCGGATCTTCCTGTGCGTGAGGTGCTTTGGAACGATCACCTTTCGGATCTGTCATAGCGCCGTCTACGGTTAAATCGTTGGTTGCACAGTAGTTCATGAATTTTTTGAAGTTTTCATGGTAAGATGTACCATATTTTTTATCGATTTCATATGTTGTGGAAAACTCTGCGTTGAACGCATCCATTCCTACACAACGCTGGAAACAGGCTGCGGTTTTCTGACCACACAGTCTCTGCATTTTTACTTTGTTTTTCAGATCTTCTGTGCTCTGATGGATATGTGTGAAACGGTTGATCTTCTCGCCTGTAAACGGAGATGTAACAACCATCAGATCCTGATACTGCGGATCCTGAGCCAAATCATATGTCATTCTTACAGAATTTAATGACGGACGAAGAATCGGATTGTCTACCGGATTCTCTACCTTCTCACCGAACATGTAGATCTCCATGTTCATTTTGCGGATACTCTCGATATACTGTTCACCAGTCATAAGTGCCATTTTTTGTTCCTCCCATTTTCTCGTTGATTTAATTGCATTTTTGCATCATTTTTATGTTATGATGCGATTATACACCATTATATGTATTTTTGCAATTATGCAGTTTCACAAAATATTCTGCAAGTTTAAAACAAAGACTGCTGTCTGTGCATATGTTTCTGTACAATATGCACAAACAGCAGTCCTTAGTGCTGTAAAAACGCAATTTTAACGTTTTCTCATTATTTCTTTTTCTGGCTTTTCATCAAGCCCAATTGCTCATATTTTTGCCGTTTCCGTACAAAAGTAGAACTATCCATTCCAAGGCTCGCTGCCGCCTCACGGATGTTTCCAAATCTGGAAAACGCATGGTCCAGATACCCGGCTTCAAATCTGGCAACCTCCATTTTCAGATCTACCTGATCCTGATAGCTTTCCTGCTTCTCTTCCACTTTTTCAAGCCGATCATGCATAAAAAGATCCTGCGCCCGGATCACATCACCGGTGCTGATGATTGCTGCCCGCTGTACCAGATTTTTCAGTTCCTGAATATTTCCCGGCCATGGATAATCGTTCAGACACTGGTAACTTTCCCGGTCAAACTGCTTGTTCTGCCCGGTTTTATAATTGTACTGGTTCAGGAAGAAGTCAAGCAGCGGAATAATGTCCTCCCTGCGTTCCCGTAATGGAAGTACCTCCATGGAAAACAGTGAAAACTGCTGCAACAGTAAGTTATTAACACTTGCCATCTGCTCTAACTGCTGCACAGAATACTTACTGCCAGCGATCATCCGGATATTCAGTTTCTGTAAATATCCTTCTTTCATCACACAACATCCATCCCGGAGAACTGTCAGCAGATTTCCCTGAATATCTTCTGGCACAGCTGCCAGTTCTTCGATATATAAGGTTCCGCCTTCCGCACTTTCCAGCAAGCCGATCTGTGGCTCATGCTCTGCAGTTCCCGGTGTTCCAAAAAGGTAAGTCTCCAGATCATTCTTCGGTACAGCTGAAAAATTCAGGCGTAAAAACGCAGCTTCTGTTCGATCAGAATGTGCATGGATATATTTTGCCAATCGGAACTTACCACAACCGTTTTCTCCATAAAGCAGTACCGGCAAATCCACCTGTGCCATTTTCCGGGCAAATTCCAGCAATTTTCTGCTCGGTTCTGCCACCGCAACCAGTTCCACATCTCCGTCCAGTTCCTTGCGCATACGCTCCAATTCCTGCATATACTGACGATTCTGCTGCTCCTTTCGCTGCAATTCCTTTCGGATGGAATAGATTTCTGTAATCTCACGAACCAGTGTCACCACCATAACCAGATTCGTTTTGTCATCGCCATCAAAAATCGGTGTACTTGTGATGACTGCCCGCTTTCCGGTTCGGAAAATCTGCTCACTGGTCACAGACTCTCCGCTTTGCAGCACAGAAAGTGTACCACTCATGGATACTACGCCGGCTTCCACCAGATCTTTCATGTTTTTCCCAATCATTTCGGATTTTCTCAGACCACTGATCAGCTCGTAACTGTGATTCAGATACACCGTATTCGCTTCCCTGTCTGTAATATAAATACCGTCATGAAAATTGTCCAAAACTGCTTCCAGATAATCTTCCACCTGGAGATTTCCGGAATCTTTTTCCTGCAAATTCATATTTTTGCTCCTTATAAAATTGCAAAAATGCATCAACTAATCTTTATAGTAAATGATTTTTTGCATTTTTACAATATGCAGAAGCAATTTTTTCACTTTTTTTAGTCAAGACTTACTGGTTTACATGCATTTTTTCAACTATTTTCCTTCTCACACCTGAACCTGCAACCTACAATTCCTGTTTCAGACAGGTTTTTATATCATCTTCAGCATTGCTGATCAGATGAAGCTGGAACGTATCCACCAGATACTGCACCACATTCGGACTTAAAAATGCCGGCAGGATCGGACCAAGGTAAATATTCTTGATCCCAAGACTTAATAACGCAAGCAAAACCGCTACCGCTTTCTGCTCATACCAGGACAGGATCAGCGACAACGGCAGACTGTTGACATCTGTATCGAAAGCATCCGCCAGTGCTGTGGCGATCCGTACCGCGGAATATGCATCGTTGCACTGTCCCACATCCAGCAGACGCGGAAGGCCTGCCACCGTTCCAAAATCAATTTTATTAAACCGGTACTTTCCACAGGCAAGCGTCAGGATCACACAATCCTCCGGCACCAGTTCTGCAAACTCTGTATAGTAATTCCGCCCCGGTCTGGCACCGTCACAGCCGCCGATCAGGAAGAAATGTCGGATTTTTCCGTCTTTGACTGCCTGTACGATCTCTCCGGCATGGCTTAAAGTTGCTTCATGCGCAAAACCTGTCAAAAGTTCAGATGCCAGATGACAACTTGGGCAATCCGACGGTTCCGTTGGTTTTACATCCCGATCTTCGGAATAGCCCCCCAGTTCCAACGCCTGATGAATGAGCTCACTGAAATCTTTCTCACCGTTTGCATTTTTTCCGATATATTTGACACCGTCCCATCCAACGACATTCGTACTGTAAATACGGTCTTTGTAACTTTCCCGCGGACGCATCAGACAATTTGTTGTCATCAGAATACATCCTGGAAGATTATCGAATTGTTTCTGCTGATCCTGCCACGCTCCGCCAAAGTTTCCGATCAGATGCGGATATTTTTTCAAGCCTTCATAGCCGTGTCCCGGAAGCATTTCTCCATGAGTATAAATATTCACGCCGGTTCCTGCGCTTTGCTGCAACAGCATTTCCAGATCATGAAAATCGTGTCCGGAAACAATAATGAAAGGGCCTGCTTTCAGCGTTGTTGATACTGCATGTGGCGTTGGATTTCCATAAGTCTGTGTGTTTGCCTCATCCAGTGTCTTCATTACTGCAAGCGCCATCTCTCCGGCTTTCATAGAAAGACGGATCAATTCTTCCACCGTCATGTTATCATCCGTCACAGCCGACAATGCTTCCACATAAAAATCATCCACTGCATCACTAAAATAACCTAATTCCCGGGCCTGATGTCCATAAGCACTGATTCCTTTTAACCCATAAATGATCAGTTGGCGCAAAGAACGGATATCTTCATCCAGATCCTGATCATACATGATTCCGGCAACCTCTGCGGTGCGCAGCATTTCACTTTTTTCCTGTGGCAAACGATAAGACATATAGATGTTTTCCGTTGCAACTCCTCCGATCTGCTGACGCAGTTCATCTTTGATCTTCTGCGCCTCTTTCAGAAGTTTTACATGCACTTCCGAATCAAAATTTACATTAGTCAGCGTGGTAAACAGACAGTTTTCAATAAAAGAGATCACACCTTTATCCAGTTTTTCTCCCTGATCCAACAGTATTTTTCCATAGCAGCTGATGCCTTTTAACTGAAAAATGAGCAGATCCTGCAAGTTGGCAATCTCCGGTGTCTTTCCGCACACGCCCTGTCGGGTACAGCCTTTTCCGTTTGCAGTCTGCTCACACTGATAGCAAAACATTTCGTATCCAAGTTCCATATTATTCTGCATGACAATTCCTCCAATCATCTTAATCCGTTTAGAACTGTCTTTCTTTTACATAAATTATATTGCAATTAAATAATCGAACAGTTCTCACTCCATTTAAGATGCATGGTTTGCTCAAATTTTATGCATTTTTCCTTAAAATTGAATCCCCCATCTGATATTTATCGTTTTCTGAACCACACCTTTTCCTTAACAAATTTTTTTCAACAAAAAACGGAACCACAGCGCTTAACTCTGTGATTCCGCTTCTCATACTTTTTTCAATTCTCATAAAAGCATTTCTGCTTTTATGCTTCGGCTGCTTCCTCGTCAGCTGCCTCATCCTCCGGGATGCTGTTTCTGATTGCATCAACCATGACAACGATTGCTTCCGGATCTGTGTGAACATCGATATCCGGGTTTTTAGAAATCTCAAGATCTTTGACACGGATAACATCGCCGACTTTCATGCCTGCTACATCAACATTTACGTGATCAACTAATGCTGCCGGTAACGCTTTGTATTCGATTTCCTCTAAGCACTCCTGCAGAGCACCTTCCAGGACTTTTTCACGGTTCTCAATTACAACTGCTGCTGTAGAATGAACTTTCTCGGTACTTACCAGTGCCTGAAAATCAATCTCATCTACACAACGTTTCATTGAATTATAATCTACCTCTTTGATCAGAACATCGTAATCCTGTCCTTCTACATTCAGCATAATCTGGCTTCCTTTGTGATCTGTTTTCAACAGACGTTCTACTTCCATCTTGTTCATCTTCAACGGAACAGAGCCTTCGATTTCTTTACCGAACAGGTTACCTGTTACGAATCCTTCTCTTCTGAGTTTCTTTGCTTTGACATCCATGCTTCTTTTTTCAGCTTTTAAAGTATTCATTTATCTTTTCCTCCAAAAATCTGAATTGCTTAGCAGCCTTCTACAAAGAGGTTTTGTTAAGTAGTTCCTTATTTGTTACAACGCAATTATAGCAGGTATAGCAGAAACAGATTAACCAAAATTGTAAAAATATTTGCATTATTTTTGGTAATTATTTAACGGTTCCCTGTTAAAATTTGATTTTACCGTTTACTACACGATAAGTCTTGCCCTGTACTTTGACCGTTCCGTTTTTGGAAAAATCAACTTTTCCGCCGGACAGATACCAGTAACCGTTCTCATTGTGTGCAATTCCGCGGAAATTGAAGTTTACTTTTCCGTTTTCGATTCTCCACCAGCCATTTGCATTTTTTGCTACTCCGGTATAACTAAAGTCTACTTTTCCTCCTCGGATGTACCACCAGCCGTTATGGTTTTTCTCCACGCTGTTGCAGTTGAAATCAACTTTACCATTGACAATTCTCCACCAGCCATTTACATTTTTTGCTACTCCGGTGTAACTAAAGTCTACTTTTCCTCCTCGGATGTACCACCAGCCGTTTTCGTTTTTCTCTACGCTATTGCAGTTGAAATCTACCTTACCGTTAACGATTCTCCACCAGCCGTTTGCATTTTTTGCTATTCCTGTGTAATTAAAGTCTACTTTTCCTCCACGGATGTACCACCAGCCGTTTTCGTTCTTCTCGACACTGTTGCAGCTGAAGTCTACCTTACCGTTGACCACTCTCCACCAGCCGTTTTTGTTTTTCGCTACGGTAGTTACAGTTGTTGCAATCTTGTTATCTTTGTAGTAATACCAGTTTCCGTCTGCATCCTTCTCATCAGAAAGTCCGTCTTTGTGTACCGGCTTCGGATCTGGGGTTGGTTCTGCTTTCTTATCAGCATTCTTTGCAGCTGTAAACACCTCATCCAGAGATGTCTCTGCTTCTTTCTGTGTCTCTGCTACTTCTTCCGTCGTTGTTGCTGCATTGATTGCTTCCTTCGCTGCTGCTACTGCAGATTCAACATCTGCTTCGTATGTGGATCTCTGATCTGCACTTAAGTTTGCAAGCTTTTCGATTTCTGCTGTGATAGCGGTAGCTTTTTCGGTTACTGCTTTTACAGCTTCTTCTTTTGCTGCTTTCAGTTTTGCCTCTGCTTCCGCAGCCGCAATATTCTTCTCTGAAACTTCTGTTGCTTCTTTTACAAGTGCATCTACTGCAGTCTTTGCATCTGCCGCTGCTTGATCTACATCTGTAGTTGTTGCTGCTTCATTGACTTTTGCAATTGCTGCATCAGCTGCTTTCTCTACTTTCTCGTTATAAGCTGTAATTTCTTCTTCGCTTAAACCTTTCAGATTTTTGATTGCTTCTTTCTGAGCAGTTGCATAATCAGTAATTTCTTTACTTGCTGCAGTTTTTGCATTTTCTAATGTAACATTTCTGATCTCTACATCGAATGTCGCTGTCTTTCCTGCATATTTTACAGTAACTGTCTGTTTCTCTGCTACTTTACTGCTGTCAAAACCAGTTACGATTACTTTGGACAAATCTACAACATCTTCTGTTCCGTCTTCATAAGAAGCAGTAACTGTCATACCGGTTGTGTCAAGTGATTCACCCAGATCATATACTGTCTTTGTCGGTGCATTTACTTTAATTCCGGAAACGGCTACTGTCTTTGTACTTACCAGTACCGGAGCCATATTTTCTGCATTTGCATAAGATTTTGCCCCTTCTTTACTTACAAAGAAAATACGATTTGCCTTGTCGACCTGTTTGCCAACCATATTTACAGCCAGCGTGATACTGTCCTGACCGGCTGCTTTTGCCGCTGCAACTAATGATGTAACATCTGCTGTTGCTATTGTACCATTCGGTGTACTGATCAGTGCCGGATCATCGCTTACAATCTTTCCAAGGTTAAATTCTTCTGAAGTAATTACTCCATTTTCTTCCAGAATTGCAGGTTTCGTTTTCCAGTTCAGAGTATTTTCTGTCCAGTCTGTATTCTCTGCCATGGCAATCTGAAGCTGTGCATCCAGATTAGCAGCTTCATTGTGGCGTACACCCAGTAAAGTCATCTGTAATTTTACACGGTCAACCTGAGTAAGATCAATCTGTGACACATCAAATTTCAGATATGTAACTTTATTGTCACTTCCACCTGCGGTTCCCAATGTTCCTTTCGAATCTGTTCCGTAAGAAGTACGCAGGAAATTCTTTGCACCAAAGTCTGCTGTCTGATCTCCGCTCCAGCTGCCTGCAAATGTATCCTGAGATACGACGGTTCTGGATACTTCTGCATCTTTTCCGATAACATTTTTCACAGTTGCACGGATGACAGGAGCCGCTTCCTTCTCTGCATCCAGTTTTGCTGCGCCTTCGGTACTTGCAAATGCCAGTTCATAGCCATTCTCATCACATACAGCCAGAGAAAGTGTATTTTCGGCATCATCCATATTTTTGATAAGTTCTGTCACATCTACGATTGCTTTTGTTCCATCATAGTTTGAGTCAGTAATAGCAACATTATTTTTCACTTCACTGTTTTTATCAACCTGAAATTCTTCTGAGTAAACAGCTTTTTCTGTATCCCACTCCGGATGTGTATTCCAGGTTGCCTTCTTCGCATCCCATTCTCCGGACACCGGAACAACCATCAGCCGATCTGTTCCTGTTGAACTATTACTGCGTCTGTTAATCAGGGTAAGTTCCAATTCCGCTTTATCCAAATTCTTAAGATTTTTTTTCAGGTCTGATACATTAAATTTTAGAACACTGATTTTTCCATCACTTCCATCGGAAGTATCTGTTATCCTTTCACCGAATAATCCATACTTTTCCGGATCAGACTTTGCATTTGCCATTCGAAGAACACGCAGATAGTCATTGTCTGAATAGGTTGTATTTTTTTCTGTTTTCCAACCTGCCAGATATGTATCCTCTGTTGCTGTAATCTTTACCAGCTTTACCTCACCGGCTTCAATATTGACAGTAACCGTTTTCTCTGAAAAAGCTCCGTACTCATCCAATGCCTTAAACGTAATTTCTCTCCGTCCGCTGTCACTGTCAGAGGTTTCCCATGTAAATGTGCCAGTTTCGGCATCAAAGGATGCGCCTTTCGGGAGCGCACTGACCGCAAATAAGGTTACCTTATCATTTTCAGGATCTGTTGCTTTTAACCGGAAAGAAACTTTCTCACCGGCTTTCACATTAAATGGCTCATCGTCCAGATTTTCAAATACCGGTGCCTCATTTTTCTTAATATTTTCACCGTTTGCAAGGAATGTAAAGTTTTTCACACTGTCTGCAACTGTCAGATCAACCTGTGAATCATACTCTACCAGCTTTCCGCCCAGATACAGATTATCAATCGTTACATTGTCAATGTTTTTGAATGAAAACGGTGTGTCTGCATCTTTAAACCAGCAATCCTTAAAGGTCACATTTTTCGGGTTAAACGTAGTCAGATCATTCGTATTCGGAATATTGGCGGAATTATTTCCGTTATTTGCAGTAAAAGAACAGTTATTAAATACAAGGTTCTCATAATTCGGATTTCCTTTATTCGTTCCATTCTGAATACTCAGTGCACCACCGCCACCATTTGTTCCATATCCTGTCACATGCAGGGTATTCACATTATTAAATGTATAATCCCGCAACTGATAGCTGCCGCCATCCGCTTTAAAATGGGTATTATGACCCAGACGGATTGCGTTGGCAAACGTACTCCATCCAAGTGTATCATTGATATTCACATCTGTCGTATCATCGGTATCCCAGTTCAGGCGGTCTTTATTATAAATAGCGGCTGCAGCAGCGATATTCTGATCTTCTGTGGACAGATTATTCAAATCTTTTCCCCATAGCTGTCTTTCCGGGAACTCATTACTTGGATTATAATGTCCGGATGCAAACGTATCATCATTTCCCATTGTGATCGCACCATTTACGGTAATTCCCTGTCCACTGGTCAGATCAAGTCCATCTACCCAGGAATGCTGGAACGGAGATAAGCCCTTAATATTATTGTATGTAATATCTTTTACTGTATGGCATTCCCAGTTCCATTGCTTTACATCACGAACATAGGTATCGTTAAAGGTAATATCCTGTGAGCGAACTACCATACTTCCTCCCTGATGTCCACTCAGTCTTGCATGTGCCTGATCCCAGGTATATCCATAAGTACCCTGTCCATCGATGATACCACGACCTGAAATTGTGATATTGGAAGAATCCCAGATGCCGATGGCCGGCTCCATCGCCTGTGTACATTCCTGCAGACGGTTGACAAGCAATGCGTCCTCATCCAGATAAATATTTAACTTCCCGTCTTTGCCATTTCCATCCCAATTTTTAATCGATAAACCTGACCAAAGATAAGTACCTGCCGGGAAATAAATCGTATCCAGTGTATCACTGTTTTTTACTTCTTCCAATGCAGCCTGAAATGCTTCAGACACATCATTCTTCTGCCGTGCACGCTTATTCGGGAACACAACCTGTTTTGCATTATAATCCTGAAATACTCCCTGTCCATAAGACCATGTATACTCTTTTCCATCATTCATAGATGTGTCTGTAACAGTTCCGGCCTCCGTACAAACTTCCCCCACCGTATCCGTAATCGGATGTTCCTGCAGATATTTTTCTGCAAATTCTTTGAAATTCAGCACATTGGTTGCTGCCACATCCGGTTTGTTCGTCTCTGTCGGATCGTTGATGATTGCCAGCTGCGGTTTTCCACTGGTATCATTGATGCTTCCGTTGATATTAACGATGCAATAACGCAGACCATTTGACATTTTAAATTTTACCGTCTTTTTATCTGCACTGATTTCAAAAGAATCCTGCGGATAATATCTTTCCGGACTGACATAAACACTGTCAATCGTAGAACCGTCTTTCAAGGTAATCTCAAATACCAGTTCTGCATCATCCGAAGAAAATCTTGCTACATCCATATGATAAAATTGACCTGGATTCTCCTGCTTCTGATATTTATAAACAGAAACAGGTGTACCATTTACTTTCAATTCATATTTGGTTGATTCCTGATACTGTGCAGATTTTAACACATCACTGTTAGCTACAACTGCAGATTCATCCACATCCGGTGTCGTCGGATCATCTCCCGATTTTCCATAATCATGAATGTTTCCTCCGGTTTTATCCTGTACCTTTGTCTGCTCTGCTGCCTGTCCGTTTTCCACGGCAAATGCCGGGATCGGATACAGGGTAACGGCCATTGCCGCAGCTATGGAAAGTGCCATTGCTCTTATCCCTGTTTTCTTTGAATATCTCTTACGATTTTTATTCATGGTTCTCCTCCTTTTTCTTAACTCATGCAGATTTTCCCCTCTGCCTATACTGCCTGTACCCCAAATTAAAAACTCCCTTCTTTCGGCAAAGTCCTTTTCCTGTTCCTCTTTTCACCATCCTTTCAACACGGAAATGTTATAATTCATCGGATTATCGATTTCTTTTCCCGATTGTTTGCGCCACTCTCTTGGTGTTGTCCCGACAAATTTACGGAAATTTCTTATAAATGCACTGTCTGTCCGGAATCCTGCCTGGATTCCCGCATCACCAATACTGCAATCCGTATAACGAAGCAGCTCACATGCTTTTTTTACCCGAAGCAGGTTGATATAGTCTCCCGGTGTGATTTTCATGTATTCGCTGAATTTTCTCCGGAAATGCGTCTCGCTTAAGTGACTGAGCTGCGTCAGATTCTCAATGCGGATTTCTTCTTTGTAATGAGCATCCATATATTCCACTGTTTTTAAAATATCTGCCAGATATCGGTTGTGATACGTCATCGGCTCCTGCTCCCGGTCTCCCGGATTGAACCGGATGATCATCAAAAGCAGCGACAGAAGGGCTCCATTTACGGAATCCGTATAAAATTCATTCTTCTCCCGCAGTTCATCCAGCAGAATCAGCATCTGCTTTCCGACTTTCAGATCCATCTCTTTTGTGATCACGAACATCCTGCTGTGCAGTCGTGCGATCAGTTCCTCTGCCATCCTGCCTCTGTTTAAAAACTGTTCTTTCAGAAATTTTTCACTGTCCACATACAGATATTCCCATTTCTGCAGGTTATTGTCTTCGCCCTCTGTTCGATGCGGAAAGTTTCTTGGAATCACAATAACGGTTCCCGCCCGATATGATACAAGTTCATCGCCAAAATGCATGACACCTTTTCCCGAATAACAATATCCAAGTTCCAGATAATTGTGAAAATGCATGGGATCTGCTCCATAGCGTGTAATCCATTTTTCTCCAAGCAGCGGCAAAACCGGCATTCCCTGTGGCATTTCATAATAGCGAAATTCCACATTTTCTTTTTCCAGATGATTTTTCATAATTCCTCCAAAGACGAATACCTGTCTCTCATTCGCTTTCCATTTGCTGCTCACAAATATTCGTTTTCATCTTCAGCATTTACATAATCTGATTGTAACAACTCTGATTTTTTATTATACTTCTATCCCACACAGTTTTTTACGTTTTCTTCCATTTTCTGTTCTGTGTTTCTTTCTGGTTTTATTATATTCCATGGAATATGCACAATTTAAGAGGACTTTTTTTGTATTTTCTGCCATTTTTCAAACAAAAAAAGCACATGGAAGTTTGCATTTTCTTCCATGTACTTTCAAAAATTACCTGTCTGTTTTAATTTTTACCCGTTGTATTCTTCCATATCCTCTTTTTTGGGGAATTTCAATGTGATGGCGGTTCCGATTCCCGGTGCACTGTTGCAAATTACCTCAGCATTTTTCTCATAAAAAATCATCAGACGCGTTTTTACATTAGATAAACCGTAGTGTGTCTTACCATCATCCGGCGACGCTTCGTCCAGCATCTTTGGATCCATGCCCACACCATCATCCTGTACCTGAAGAACAATCTCATCCCCCATTAATCGTCCGGAAAGCCGCACCGTTCCGCGACCGCCGTCTTTTTCATCAATTCCGTGACTGACTGCATTTTCCAGAAGCGGCTGCAACGTGATTTTCGGAATCAGATATGGAAAAACTTCCTCATCAACATCCAGTAAAAATTGCAGTTTTTTCTTTTTGCGCATTACCTGAATTTCCATATATGCCTGACACATCCGGATTTCCTCACCGATCGTAATGATATACGCGCCACGACTCAAAACCATCCGGTAAAACCGTGACATGGAGGACAGTACACTTCGAATATTGTCTGTCTCACCTTTTACTGCCATCCAGTTCATCATGTCTAACGTATTATACAAAAAGTGGGGACTGATCTGCGCCTGCAGCGCATAAAGCTGTGCTTCCGATTTTTCTTTACCTAGCACATACTGTTCTTCCAGCAAATGCTGAATCTGTTCCACCATTTTATTGTAACGTTGCGTCAGTCTGCCAAGTTCATCTCTGTATTCCGGTACCGAAATTGGCTCCATTATCCCCTGATCTACTGCTTCCATGGTAGTATCCAACTTGCGGATACGTCCCAGAAACGGTCTGGTCCCAAGCTGCAACAGCACGAAGGAAATCCCACAGACTATGATATAAAAAATGAGCATTTCCCGGATAATTTTTCCTGACTCCTGCATCAGAACGTTCCGCGGAACAATAGAAACCAGTGCCATACCACCTTCTTCCAGCTTTTTATTGCGCACAAGCCACGCACCATTTTCCACATGAGTATCCCCTGATGTTCCCTCTAATTTTGGCAGACGTTCCTCCGATATTTTTTGACTGCCACCGGACAAAAGAATCGTATCATTCTCATCCAGCAGATATAGCGTCTGCTGATCCATCATCCCATTCATACTGTCCCTGACGGCATCCACAGGAATCATGACTGCTACGATTCCAAGCAGTTCCGAATACTGCTCTGTATTCCAGATTGCCCGAAAATTTGCCAGATAACTTTTTTTCTGACCATAGCGATTCTTTTCATGTACCACGCGCCAGGAAGCTCCCGCCGTCTGTTCCAGATTTTGGGCATCTACCTTCCATTTAGTCAGATCATTTAACGGTCGATAACAGGTATTTCCGCTTTGTGAAATCAAAAATTTTTCCGGAATATAATACAAAATGGAAATATCATCGGAACTCAGTTCCAGCTGATAGGTATAATCCGACAACGCATCGAATTTCTGCAATTCCTGAACCAGACCGTCACTGTCATCACTGCGCAAAGCATCTCCTACCTGGTCAGACACTGTGACCAGCGAACCGATACGCCCGATGCGATCCTGAATATTATCCATAGTCTGTTCCATCCGGTCAAAGTTCTTATCCATGGTATACAGCTGCATCTGACTGGATTTTTGCACCATTCGATACAGCGTAATGCCAAAAATAACCGTGATCGGCAGAATACCGATTCCAAAAAAAAGCAACAACAGCTTTCTGGACAGTTTCCAGTGATAAAAAAATGGAAGTTTACGTTGTTCCTTCTGTTTCATAACGCTTCCCCATCATCTTTCTGTAATCCGTCGGTGGCATTTTCCGATTTTCCCGGAACGCCTTTGCAAAATAATTTCCGTTGGAATAGCCGCATTTTGTCGCAATTTCATCCACCGTCTCATAAGTCTGCGTCAGCAATTGCTCCGCATGTTCCATACGCATCTCACTGATATACTGCTTGATTGTCATGCCAAGTTCCTGCTTAAAAAGCTGGTTCAGATACGTCGCAGACAACCCAAAATGATCTGAGATCATCTGACCGCCAAGGGCACTGTCTGACAGATGCTGACTGCAATAGGTACGGATATCACTGACCACCCGGCTGTATCCTTTCTGTTTCTCCAGACACTGTTCCATTCCCTGCAGCAACTGATAAAACCGTTTTTTCAGCTCCTGAATGTGCCTGCTGCCTGACAAATATTCCATATAATGCTCCACTGTCTCCAGTCCTGCATTTTTCAGGCTTTCCGGATAATCCTTCAAAATCTGACTGGCAAAGGTTTTTGTCAGTGAAATAAGCTGTGCGCCTTCCGGTATTACATCCTTCTGCGCGCAAAATTGTTCCAGCTGCTCCCAATACCAGTCACGGACACGCCACGGATTTTCCCGGTAAGTCTGAAGAAACACCTGATAAATTCCCGGATCGATAAATTCGTGTTTTACCAGATGCTGTAACTCCAGATAACGTACTTCCGGCTGAAAAAATGCCTGCTCCATGGCAAATTGTGCCATGCGGCTGCTGTTGTACACCTCTGATAACCGCTCCACAAAATATCCCACCGCAACGGTATACTCCGGGTATTTTGCCACAAACTGATGCAGCTTACGGCGAATCTCCTGCTGCCGCTTTGCTCCGCATGCCACAACTGCAACGGAAGTAGTAGCAGCCTCTGATTCCGGCATCAAATCAAACAACAGGAAATCCGTACTGTCTGCCAGATATTGTTCCAGCTGCTCCCTGCACTGCTCCAACTCTGTCATTTCATTCTCAAATCGGATTTCTACACACAGATATTTCTCATCTCTGGCACATACAAATCCGCAATTCTGGCAGATTTCTTCCAACAGTTCTTCCGCTATGTTTTTCTGCTGTAATAAGTGCAAAAATCTTGTCTTCTGATAGGAAATATTTTCTTTCTGCAGTTGTACTGTTTCCTGCTGTCTGCGGATTTTTCCTACTGCTTTTTCCAATGCCTCCAAAACTGCCTCCGGCTGAATCGGTTTTTCAATAAAAGCCACTGCCGACAGATCAATGGCATCCTTTAGATACTTTGTCTGCATATATCCCGTGATAAATATAATCTTGCACTCCGGCACCAAACGAATTGCTTCTTTGCAAAAATCAATGCCATTTTTCTGCGGCATACGAATGTCTGTAATGATCAAATCCGGCAGATACCATGACACGGTGTGCAGAGCCTCTTTGCCATTTTCTGCCTGCATTACTTCTTCGATTCCATATAATTCCCATGGAATGTTCTCCGCAAGTCCTTCCCTTGTATACACATCATCGTCCACAATCAGAAGCTTCATGATCGTTCCTCCCAATACTGATCCAGCTGTTGCTGCAAAATATTCAGATATTCCTGCAATCCTACCTCGTACAGCTTGTCAATTGCCGTCTGATAATCTGCATCAATATCATCCGACACGCCACAACATAACGGCAGCAGATAGTCCTTGCGTACTTCCTCCAGCCGACTTTCAATCTCCTTTAATCCATTATCTTCCCAGGTAAAATCAATGAGCGGATTGTCCGGTGCAGTTTTTTCTACTTCCTGCTGCCGTTTTTGCAAATCTGTATATACCTGTGCCCACTGCTTATCCTCAATATATTTCGGCAGCTCCAGCGTATGATCCGGGCTTCCTACCCAATAGGAAAAAGCGTCTTTACTTGCAATTTCTTCATGTGAGATCTCACCGTCTTTTTTTTGATAATGAATCCCTTCCACCCCATAAGATATCAGGTTATAGAAATCCTGATCTGTATGCAGTTTTTCCAGAATTTTCACTGCCATTTCCGGATTCTGACACTTTGCAGACACAGAAATGCAGGACAACTCTTTTCCACTTTTTACTTTTGTAATATTTCCACCATACAGATCATAATCGAAAAATCCATATTCCCACTCCGGATGCTTCTCATACAAAGCCGGTATACAGGCATCATTGACTGACCAGATCGGAACATTTGTTTCACACGGTTTTTCATCCCGAAGCATCATTTCAAGGGCAGTCATTCCCTCATTATCGGAAGATGCCAAAATGCCCGGATTCAGGATTCCATCCTGATACCATTGATGAACGACATCCAGAATCTGACGGAATTCCTCTGTCTCAAAACGGCTCACCACGTTTTTTCCATCTGCGGCATCCACCACCGCATACGGAATCGTTTCTATACTTTCAATCTCCTGATAATTTGCACCAAACATATGCCACAGCGCGGTCCATGCACGGTTGTCCATGATCATTGCCGCATCCTGATACCTTGGATCTGCTTTCGCTGCATACAGATAATTCTGCATACTCTCAAAATCTGTCACTTCCGGCAAATTCCAGTCCTTCAATAAATCGCTTCGATAGAAAAATCCCTCTCCGGAATCACTGATAGAATCTGCCTTAAACTGCGGGATTCCATACAAACCACCGTTCCACTCCAGATTCGTCAGAAAATCCGCCCGGTAATCCTCATAATGAGCAAACAGATCCGGCACCAGACCACGATACTGATTCAGATCCAGAAATGCCCCTTTTGCTGCCTGCTGATAATAATCCGAAAAGTTGCCATTTGAGATAAAATCGTACTCACCGGAAGCGATCGCCATATTAAGCTGTGAACGCTCATCTCCCCATGGAATATAGTCAAACCGCAGATGACATCCCAGTTCTTCCGTCATCTCATCCAGTTCTTCGTAAAATTCATCCATTCCATTTTCCGGCATAGTTCCAACTGTGATTGCCTTCAGGATCACATATGTATCTGCTTTTGCTTCGGAATCTGCCTCCTGTTTTGTCGCAGTTCCACATCCGCTCAGACTTAATGCTGCTATGGTACTAAATAACGCCAGATATCCAGCTGACTTTTTCATCGTTACTGCTCTCCCCCGATTTTTCCTTTTTCTGTCAATTCAAAAATGCCTTATGCATATTTGCTGTAAAATGTGCATAAGGCAACACACGATATACTATATACTTCTCCTGCACATCCCAGGATCCTCATCTAACACAAGATCTAATTCATTATTATAAAAATCTCAATCTAATGCATTATCGTAGAAATCAATACTGAAATACCAAGTACCACACCCAGAATGATCAGTGTTCCATACCAGGTATTCAGTTTTAATTTTCCAAGACGAACGTCCCATCCTTCGTTCTCAATAAATTCCGCATGAAATCCATGCTCCGGATTCTGAACATTCGCATTGATCTCCTCTGCTGTCATATTTCCAATAGATTCGCGCTGCTGCTGTTTTTCCAGTTTTTCATAATGTTCTACGATCATATCTGCAACTTTCGCCGGATCACCCAGTTTGCGCATAACCTGCTCCATGGTCTTTCCGCCGGCAACCTGTTCCTGAATATAATCCTCATAAATGTGCATCTGATCGGTGATCTGATCGTCACTTAATCGACCTTCCAACTGTAATTTTAAAATATATAAAAAATCATCCATTTATTTTATCTCCTTCATCGTCATAGTTCTTCTTTTCATTATGATATTTTGCTGTTTTAAGAATTTGCCTTCCTCTTGTTACAATATTTCTTATATCAGAAATTTGCATCTTCCCTTATTATAATATTTCTTATTTTCGGTTACTTGCATTATCCCATTTTTCTAACATATAAAATAATTATACCGCATATAAAAAGAGACTGCAAAATTTAATTTCGGTACATCTATCAAACTTTGCAATCTCTTTCCTTATTTTCTGTTTTCTTTTTCTTAGGTAAAACGGACATTCGCAATCCGCTTTCGCTACTTGCTCATGAACGCAGTCGCTTTGCGCCCTGTCAGTGGGAGCTTAACTCCCACTGACATAAGCATCCCCCTTACCCACCACTTAGTGCTCTACGCACTTGAAGCGGGGAAATGCTTATTCTGCGTTCAAAATATGCATCCTGTAATCCCCGGCTTGCTTCTCCTAAAAATATTTGTCTGTAGCCATATATCAGGAATCCGCCTCCACGTAATATAACGTATCCGTATCGGTATCATAAATCGCAATACTGAAATTATACGACACACGCTCCAGAATCTGCTCATCACTATTCTGCTGTTCTGACTCCGCCTGCCGATCCACAAAGTAATAATATCCGTGTTCTACTCTTGGAAGCTGTTCCTCTGAAAAAGAAACATATGGACCGACAACCGTTACCGATAATCCCTCATCATATGTAACACCATAAAGCAATGCTTCTAAATTTTTTGTCAAAGGAAATGGCTTCCAGGCAGAATCTGCCTGAATCTGTTTTAATAAGGAATCATCCGCAAATGTCCATGTCTGCAAAGAATCTCCATCCCCATGAGAACCACTATGGGTATCTACATTTTCAATTAGGTTTCCCTGTGCCAACGCAAGATCCAGTGTCTTCGAAATCCGTGCCATCTCAACGGAATTTGTCAATTGTTGATTTCCTGATGCCCCTAAAAACAATGACAACATGATAACCCAAAACATTTTCATCGGCTTTTCCCCTTTCTCATTTCCAAAAATATTTAAGTCGAACGCACGTAAGACTTGGTGCGTGATTCTGGTCAGAGTAAACTGTAACATATTCTTTTCAGAATCTCTGCACTCTACACTTCGTTTTTTGAAGCTATCACTTATTATAAAATCGAAACGTTAGATTTTTTGAAAAGAACCTTTAAAATTTTTTTAATTTTATTTCTCTTTTTCACTAGAGAAATAGCCGATATTCATATTTAGAGGACGTGTGTCATTCATCACTTTCCTGAGTACATTTCTATCTTATTTTCCCTCTAAATTGCCAGAAGATTTTTGATTGCTTCCATATAGATCAGAACCGCTTCTTCCATTTCGGATACCAGAATAAATTCATCTGCACTGTGAATATGATAATCCATATCCAGTTTTTCCGGACCAAATGCAATAATATTTTTCAAAGATTTCGCATAAGTTCCGCCACCGATTACCATCGGTTCATGCTCAGTATCTCCTGTCACGTCCACGTATGCTTTATACAATGCTTCTACCAGCGGAGACTCCCGCGGGAAAAACAGCGGATCACCGATTTCTTCTATCTCGATCCGACCATTTTCATCTTCCAGTCTGCCTTCGCACATTTTGCGAACATCTGCTTCTTTGAAAGTAACCGGCACACGAATGTCAATGGTACAGGAAATTACGCCATCCTCTGTTTTTACAATTCCGTTACAGAATGTCAGATCGCCATAAGCGTCCTCACACTTCAAACCAATTCCGGCTCCATCACAGGAAGTTCCAAGGTGTGTGTTATAAAATTTTACAAAATCATCCTCAAAACCTGCTTTTTCCAAACATTCAAATGTTACGCCAGCTGCATTGATACCAAGTGCCGGTGTACTTGCATGCGCCGGAACACCTTTTGCATAAATTTCAATCTGACCGTTTTCTTCTGTTACTTTGTACTCCTGAAGTTTTGTGTCACCAAGCGCAACTTCCAATTTTTCTTTTAATCCAGCTTCTGCCGGAATCACGGTTGTACAACTGTCGCATACCGCATTGGATACAAAACCTCCATTCATGGAAATAATTTTGGTATGTTTGGAATATGCCATCATAGACATATGTCCTTTTTCGCCATGAATACACGGGAAATTTGCATCCGGTGTAAATCCGCAGGACAACTCCTCAGCGACCTCATTATAATGTTCCATACATTTCGAACCGGTCTCCTCATTGCATCCCATGATCAGACGTACCCGTTTATTCAGCTTCACGCCGGAATCACGAAGCAGCTTCATTGCATAAAGCGCCTCAATCACCGGACCTTTATCATCTGTCGTTCCACGTCCATATACATAATCTCCTTTGCGTGTCAGCACGAAAGGATCATAACTCCAATCTCCACCAACCGGCACGATATCCAGATGTCCCGCGATTCCTACGATTTCTTCGCCTTCGCCCATCTCCGCGTAACCGCAATAATTGTCCAGATTTACGGTATGAAAACCAAGTTCTTCTGCAATTTTCAGTCCTTCGCTTAATGCTTTTGCAGGACCTTCGCCAAATGGTTTGCCCTCTGTCGGTGTGCCAAGTTGAGAGTCAATCGCTACCATTTTACCTAAATTTGCAATCATCTCCTCAGATAATGCATGAATTTGTTCTTTGATATCCATAGTTCCTCCAGTATTCTCAGAATTACTTTTCTGAGTTATTTTTTTTAGTAAAGCGGACATTCGCAATCCAATATTTGCATGATCATTTTATGCGTCAAAATCTGCTTCAAATACGCCTTCCGGTGTACGCATCGTTAAAATTCCCAGATTGAAGTCCTCATCCCGAACGGTAATGTGATACTCAAACACTACATCTTCCTCAAATTTTGATAACAGAATATACACGCCATTCTCTTTTCCATCAATCTGATCACAAATATCATTGTATACTGCCTCACCTGAAATCTCTCTCGGATAACCCGATGCCTTTATTTTCTGCTCAATCAATTCATATAATTCGTTCATGCGCTGTCCTCTTTTCTAAATTTATATATTTTTACAAAAATTACTATTTTTCTGTCTGTTACAAAATTTATTACAATAAGTATTTATAAAAAAACTTATTTTTCTGCTTCTATTTGTAATTAGCACAACCCTTAAATCACGGGCATATTTTTACACATTTCAATTCGCATGTGTTGCTTTCTCAATCAGTTTCGCATATACATGTTCCACAAACCACGGCTCCGTTGATTTTTTCAGTGCATCTTCTGGCGAAAACCATGCCACACCGCTATTTTCATCTACCTTTATCGAAACCGCTTCTTCTGAATCAGCTTCCAATAAATATGTCGCATTAAAATGCAAATGACTGGAAACATATTTTCCATTTTTCCAATGCCCGTCTACGGTAAGCGATTCCACTGAAAAAATATCCTTCGACACCGGAGTCACATTGGAGATACCAGCTTCTTCTTTCACTTCCCGAACCGCCACGGATAACAGATCTGTCTCGCCATCTGCATGACCGCCTAACCAAGACCAGGAATTATAAATATTGTGATATACCATCAACACTTTGCTTCTGTCCTTATTTACCACCCAGGCAGATGCTGTCATATGTGCCACGACATTTTCGCGCAAAAATGCATTGTCATTATTTTTTATCCACTCCAGAATAAGCGGTTTATCCATTTCTTCCTGCTCGTTATATGGCTGATATTGTTCGATACTGGCAATCAGCTCCTGTCGTGTCATAATTTTGTTCTCCTTGTTTATATAAATTTTTCAAAATGTATCTTGATTTTATCGCAGACTCGCAACATTTCTATATATTTTCCATCATATAATGATTTATGGTTTCAAATATTTCTATCTTTTAGCTGGCATCAGCAATACATAAAAAGTATATTTCCTTTTTATCTATACTCATCTATCCTAAATCCACATGCTTCAAATGCCGATTTCTGATTCTGTTCTAGTTTCAACATTCTTCCTTCAGAATACGCAATGCTCTGGTATTTTTCACTGCCAAAGAACGCTTCTTCCTTTGTTGTCAGCTCTGAATTTTTGTCCAACAGAAGATCTGAATACCATTGCTGCATAATGACTGTCTGTAGTTCACCATTTATCTCCAGCATAATTTTTACATCATCATTTGTCACCGTTGATGTATAACGAACACCATCGTAAATCACATCATAATTCCAGGAATTCGCATTATAATCTTCCAGATCATTAAACGCAAACCAGTAGCCCTCATTCAGATTATACTTATCCAGACACTTTGCTACTGTCTCAGGAGATACTGTTAATTCAATCGTATCGCTGCCATTGTTTGCTTCTTTCACAGCATTTTGAAGCTCAGATTTTTTACCAGTAAGCTCCTGCAAATAAGATTCTGCATAGATGCCTTCATAAGTTGTCTCCGGACTCCATGTAAATTTATACCATTTTTCATCTTCGCCGTCTACCTCTATCAGCTCATAATCCGGCTTAAAAGCAAAAAGATCATTCAAAACTTCATTTTCAAATACTTTTCGAAATATTGGTGCTGTATCACCTAATGTAACTCCATTCTCATCTGTACACGGAACGCCAACAAACGCTACTTGTTCCATTGCACCATCATCAGTTACATTATCGAATACCCCTTCATTTCTTGCAGTATCTAAATCAATGGCACCTGCAATGCCACATAGTGATGCCATCAATTGTTGCAACACTGTTTCTTTATCTCTATTGTCACACACATCTTGATTTGTATAATTTTCTGTATTAATATAAGTCTCATTTCCATCGGAATCTGTTGTTGCTTCCATGTTGTCTGCTGTCACATACAATTCTTTTGCATCTATGATTCGATACTCTGCCTGAATGTAATCTATCTGTTTTTCCTTTTGTTCCGATTTTGAACTATTTGTATTATTTGAAGTATCTGTTTCACTAATTGACCCCGCAGATACATTATCTTTATCGTTTGCTTTATCTGAATTTCCACATGCTGTCAGACTAACTACAGCCATTGCTACACATAATAAAATTGCCACCATTCTCTTTTTCAAATTTTTGTCCCCCCTCCACAGAAATATACCTGCCCTCTATATTGTAACCCAATACACTGTTTTTTTTATCTTTTTAATTTCATATTTCTTATCATCATTTATATTCTAACATACGCATTCTAAAAATGCTATCTCGCTTATTATTAAGCAGTAACAATATGTATTATTTCTATTCTAATAACTGATGTTTCAAAGCATCTATGCTCTTTACCCAAGTAACTGTCAATAAACTACTGAACGTTTAAAGCATTTTATTGTAAAAAATTAGTATCATTTTCGTATCAAAAAAAGGACTCCCATTTCTGGAAGTCCTTAATTTATGCTTATTCGTGATTACTCGATGATTGTAGCAACACGGCCTGATCCTACAGTACGTCCACCTTCACGTTTGTGAGGTTCTTAAAATCTCATTATCTTTGGTGTTTTTCGTGTCCTTATTGTCCTGTATTACCGATTTTCTGCGTTATATTTTTATTCTCTTTACTTTTTAGTATCAAAATGGTATCACAGCTCCATTTTTATGCACTGGCAACTTTCCGGTTGCGGATTCCTGTCCTGACTGTTATAATCGAAACATGGGTGCTACCATAACGGTAGGCGGTTAGTCCTTCAACAGAGGGACTGTGACCCTCTGATTACA
>ERZ838399.537-NODE-537-length-45045-cov-4.646988_pt1 | contig 45045 bp, 43 predicted proteins | sample MGYA00519683_ERZ838399 | MGnify/ENA primary metagenome ERZ838399 (study PRJEB31850, sample SAMEA3708833) | human gut metagenome | biome: human gut; feature: human-associated habitat; material: faeces | place: China | collected 2014 ...
AAACGCAGAAGCTGAATCAATCGCTTCAGCAGAGCAACGACGATCTGAGGAACAGAAAATCTGTCTGAATAGAACAGACTTGTAAAACTGCAGAAAGCATCTGCGGAGTGGAAACTGAATACACGAGGAAAATAAAAAATTGAAACACCAAGACTTGACAAATTCCTGTAATGAGTTAAAATATAACAGTGTTATATAGCACTGTTATATTTTGAAAAGAAGTTTAGAGGATACGAAAAGAATGTCGACGAAAGCAGAAGATACACAGAAAAACATATTAGATACAGCCAGAAAACATTTTCTGAAAGATGGTTTGACAGGAGCATCTTTAAGAAATATTGTAAAAGATGCAGGACTTACTACTGGCGCATTTTACAAATATTATCCGACGAAAGAGGCACTTTTTGATGCACTGACGGATCCTTATATGGAACATATTTATCAGATTTATGACCAGATCGTTGAGGAGTTTGAAAAGCTTTCTGCCAGTGATCAGACAAGGAATATGTCGGATACATCCAGTGATGGGATGGAGCAGATGGTTGATTATATCTATGATCATTATGATAATTTCAGATTATTGTTGAAATGTGGAGACAGTGGAAAATTTGAATTATTCATACACAATATGGTGAAGCGGGAAATGAAGTCCAGCCTAAAATATATGGAAAAAATGAAGGAGGCTGGTGTAAAAATACCGGTTGTAGAGGAAAGCCTTATGCATATGATCTATACGGGATTTTTTTCATCAGTATTTCAGATCATTGAGCATGATATAGACAGGGAGACTGCAAAGAAAAATGTACATCAACTGAAAGAATTTAATACAGGTGGCTGGGAACGATTGTGGAATATTGAATTTCCGGTATAACTGATACAGGTGGCTAATGCCAGTAAGCCACCTATTTTATTATACATGAGTTAGAAAGAGCTAACGAAAGAAACAACAATAAAATCAAAGTAAGGAGTGAACAGATGTGAAAGAAAAAAAGAAGTCGGCAGTCAGCTGGATCCTGACGTGGGCCGGACAAAAAAGAATTGCCTATGTGTGGAGTGTGTTACTTGCAATAGGAAATGTGATTTTTAAGATTTTGCCGTATTTTATTATTGCAGATGTAGTAAAGCTGTTTTTAAATGGTGAAAAGGAGTTTGAAATATATCTTGCAAAAGCGGTTCTGATTGCATTATCGTTTATCATTGCAGAACTGCTTCATTCACTTTCGACAGCATTGTCACATAAAGCAACGTTTGCAGTACTTGCAAATATAAGAAAATCCTGCTGTGACAAGCTGGCGCGGGTACCTCTTGGCTATGTGAAAGACACACCTTCCGGTACATTTAAAAATATTATGGTGGAAAGAATCGACAGTATCGAGACAACACTGGCGCATATTGTCCCGGAATTCACGTCCAATCTGCTGGCACCGATTGTGATTTTGATTTATTTCTTCCTGACAGACTGGAGACTGGCACTCTGGTCATTGGTGCCGGTTATAGTGGGATTTCTTTCCTATTTTGGAATGATGCTGGATTATAAACCAAGCTTCGAGAGAACGGTTCAGACAACAAAAGATCTGAATGATGCGGCAGTGGAATATATTGACGGAATCGAAGTGATCAAGGCATTTGGAAAGACTGAAAGTTCTTATGCCAAATTTACAAAGGCGGCTTTTGAATATGCGGATTCCTTTATTTCCTGGATGAAACGGTGCTCGATCTTTCATGCACTGATGATGGTGGTCACACCTTATACGCTTCTTACGGTATTGCCGTTTGGGGCACATTATGTAGCGAATGGAACACTTGCGATTTCAGATTTTGTCATCTGCATTATTTTATCACTTGGAATCGTTGGACCGTTGATCACAGTGGGTTCCTATACAGATGATCTTGGCAAGATTGGGGTGATCGTTGGAGAAGTAGCAGGAATTCTGGAACAGCCGGAGCTTGAACGTCCGGAGAAAAGTGAAAGAGTTCCAAAAGATAATTCCGTTACTCTTGAAGATGTCAGATTTGGTTATCACGACAAAGAAATCCTGCACGGAGTAACTATGGAGCTGAAAGCAGGAACGGTAAATGCAATCGTAGGACCTTCCGGAAGCGGCAAGTCGACCATCGCAAAGCTGATTGCGTCCCTGTGGGATGTGGATTCCGGAAGCATCAAAATCGGTGGAGTTGATGTCAAAGAACTGGCATTTGCAGATTTTAATCGGAAAATTGCATATGTTGCACAGGACAATTATCTGTTTAATGAAACAGTCCGTGAAAATATCAGACAGGGAAATCCGGATGCTACAGATGAACAGATCATCGAGGTGACAAAGAAAAGTGGATGCTATGAATTTATCATGCAGTTGGAGAATGGATTTGATACGGTTGTAGGAGGTGCAGGAGGACATCTGTCAGGTGGTGAGAGGCAGCGTATCTCCATTGCAAGAGCAATGTTAAAGGATGCTCCGATCGTGATCCTTGATGAGGCAACTGCCTACACAGATCCGGAAAATGAGGCAATTCTGCAGAATTCTATCGCAAAACTGGTAGCAGGGAAGACCCTGATCGTAATAGCACACAGACTTTCTACTGTTAAGGACAGTGACCAGATCTTTGTTGTAAATGATGGAAATGTAACAGCACATGGCACACATGAGGAACTTCTGGTGTCATGCCCGCTTTATAAGGAAATGTGGAATGCCCATATTTCTGTAAAAGATACGGTGAAGGAGGGAGAATGATATGTTTGGGATTCTGGCAAAATTCTTTCGTTTTTCAGGCAGGGAAAATGGCAATAAATTTAAACTGTCGATAGTGATCGGACTCATAGAGGCTCTTGCCTCAGCAATGAAGATTCCGGCTATTATGTACATACTGATTGGTCTGCTGAGTGGGAAACCGACAGGAAAATATATTGGAGGCTCCGTTGCGATTATGGTTCTTGCAATTGTAGTCGACGTAATCTGCAAGAGATACTCTACAGTGCTTCAGACAGAGGGAGGATATAATGCAAGTGCTTTTATGAGAATCAAGATTGCAGAACATCTGCGATATCTGCCGATGGGGTATTTCAATTCCAATAGTATCGGGGAAATTTCTTCCATTACAACCAATACAATGGAAATACTTGGCGATGTGGCTGCGAGAGTGGTTATGCTGACAATGCAGGGAATTCTGGAAACATCAATGATCATTCTTATGCTGTTTATTTTTGACTGGAGAATTGGACTGATAGCTGCAGCAGGAGTACTTATTTTCTTTGGGGTCAATTCTGTGATGCAGAATGCGGGTAAAAAAGATTCAGAGCAAAAAGTGGTATGCGATATGGAGCTTGTAAACCAGATCATGGAGTATCTGCAGGGAATATCAGAAGTTAAATCATATAACTTGCTTGGGAAACAGGCGAAAAGATTAAATGATGCAAATGAAGCATGTGAAAAGATCAATACAAAGATGGAAATGCTGTTTGTGCCCTATCATTTTCTGCAAAGTGTGATAACCAAAATTACAGGTGCTGTGATCGTGGCTTGCAGTGCATATTTTTATATTAATGGAACTATGAGTGCGGTCTATGCGATCGGTATGACAATTTCAGCATTTATGCTTTATGCCAGTCTGGAATGTGCAGGAAATTATTCATCTCTTTTACATGTGGTAAGCGTATGTGTAGATAAAGCAAATGCAATATTGGAGCTGGATACCATGGATATCGACGGTAAAGAAATACAGCCGGAAAATTACGATATCAGACTTTCTAATGTTTCGTTTTCTTATGACAAACGGAAGATCATTGATGATATATCGCTTTCTATTCCGCAGAAAACGACGACAGCAATCGTTGGACCATCTGGTGGAGGAAAATCAACACTTTGCAATCTGATTGCCAGATTTTGGGATGTGGATTCCGGGGAAGTGACACTTGGAGGCGTGAATGTAAAAGACTACAGCATGAACAGTCTGATGCGTAATTTTTCATTTGTATTTCAGTCGGTGTATTTGTTCGCAGACACCATTGAGAATAATATTAAATTCGGACGCCAGGATGCAAGTCATGAGGAAGTGGTGGAAGCGGCGAAGAAAGCATGTTGTCATGATTTCATCAGCAAACTTCCGAATGGATATGACACAGTGATCGGAGAAGGAGGAGCCACACTTTCCGGTGGTGAGAAGCAGCGTATTTCGATAGCCAGAGCGATTATGAAGGATGCGCCAATCGTCATATTGGATGAAGCAACGGCAAATGTTGATCCGGAGAATGAAAAGGAGCTGATGGATGCAGTAGATGCACTTACAAAGGAAAAAACGATTATTATGATTGCCCACAGATTAAAAACAGTCAGACATGCAGACCAGATTGTGGTTGTTGAAAAAGGAAGAATTGCACAGCAGGGAACACATGAGCAATTAATGAAACAGGAAGGTATTTATAAGAGATTTGTGGATGCAAGGCAGCAGGCGGTAAGTTGGAAACTGGTGCACTGAGAAATAATCCACAGTTGGTGAATATCCAAATTGAATTGTCTGAAAGAGATTTAATTTAAGTTTCGCTAAGTTTCACTTATATAGGCAGAATGAGGAATATTCAATAATGTAATATGAAAAAAGCACTGAAAACCGTTGGAATCAAGGTTTGCAAAAAAATCTCAAAAAATTAGCACTCACCTCTTGACAGTGCTAATATTAGGTGCTATAGTACAGATAGAACAAAGGAAGAGAGAAAAAGAATCAAAGATATGAAGCAGACAGCATTCATAGATGATTCGAAATCTGGAATCCTGAAGTTTTAGTAAACAACACCTCGGAATTCTCCGAACGTGCAAATAATATATTTTTTATCATTTGGAAGGAGATATGACTTATGATGATGCCTAGTATTTTTGGAGAAAACTTATTTGATGACTTTATGGATGATTTTTCATTCCCGACGTTTCCGAATGTCGACAAAGAACTGTATGGAAAACATGCTAAGAATCTGATGAAGACAGATGTAAAAGAGACCGAAAATGCATACGAGATTGATATTGATCTTCCGGGATTTAAGAAAGATGAGATCCAGATGGAACTGAAAGACGGTGTACTTACCGTCAGTGCAGCTAAAGGACTGGATAAAGATGAGGAAGATAAGAAAGGTAACTATATCAGAAAAGAACGTTATGCGGGCAGCATGAGCAGAAGTTTCTATGTAGGAAAACATGTAACGGTAGAGGATGTACACCCGAAATATGAAAGTGGAATCCTTTCATTCAGTGTTCCGAAAGAGGAAGCAAAACCGGTAGAAGAGAAGAAACATTACATTTCAATTGAAGGTTAATGAAAGCTCATAGACATAAAAAAGAGTGATGGTACCCCACAGGTATTGAGCCTGTGGGGTATCATATCATAAAAACACATATAGAAAAGCAAATGACGGGAGGGAGAACAATGGCGGCAAAAAGAGATTATTATGATGTTCTTGGAATCAGCAGGAGTGCAGACAAGGGAACGATCAAAAGAGCATATCGTAAACTGGCCAAGAAATACCACCCGGATACCAATGCCGGAAATGCACAGGCGGAAGAGAAGTTCAAGGAAGCAACGGAAGCCTATAATGTGCTGAGTGATCCGGAAAAAAAGAAATTGTATGATCAGTTTGGCCACGCAGCTTTTGACGGCAGTGCCGGGGGCAGTGGAGCCTACGGTTATGGAAGTGAACCGGGAGGCGGCACCTATAGCTATAACGGACCAAATGGCAGCTTTCATGAATATCATTTTGAAGGCGGCGATATGGATGACATCCTGAAGAATATATTCGGCGGTGGATTCTCGGAAGGAGCAGGAAGCGGCTTTCACGGATTTGGAGGATTCGGAAAAGGATTTAGCGGTGGCGGAAATTTCCGGCAGGATGGTTCCGATGTGACAGCTGAAATAGATGTAACATTTGATGAGGCTGCATTCGGTGGAGATAAAGTTATCCGGCTGTCAGATGCACAGGGCAGCAATGTGGCAGGAAAATCATTGAAAGTGCATATTCCGGCAGGTATCAGCGACGGAAAAAGCATCCGTCTGAGAGGAAAAGGAATGCCGGGAGTGTCCGGAGGCAAAGCAGGAGATCTGTTATTAAAAGTCAGAGTCGGCAAACGTCCGGGATTTGAACGAAAAGATATGGATATATATTCCAAAGTCACGATTCCGTTTACCACAGCAGTGCTGGGAGGAGAAGCAGTGGTACAGACACTTACCGGAAGAGTGGTCTGCAAGATCAATCCGGGAACGCAGTCCGGAACGAAGATCCGGTTAAAAGGCAAAGGAATCGTGTCTATGAAGGATGCAGGAAGATATGGAGATCAGTATGTGACTGTTCAGATAGATGTACCAAAGAATCTCAGTAACGAAGCTAAGAGAAAATTAAAAGAATTTGAAGCTGCATGCAGGAACGGAAGCCGGGGAGCAGCATAAATTTTAAATATAAATATAGAATAAATGCATTGTTTTATCAGAAGAATCCAGCTTGGATCCGGAAAGGTAGAAGGATGCATTTTTTTCTGTATTGACGCTCTCTTTAGAAAGAATTATAATAAAATAATTAGGAAAAAGAATCTGTATTTCCATACAGGTTATGAAAATATATGCTAAGGAGATAAGTAAGATGAGCAAGATTATTTTAACAGGTGACCGCCCGACAGGACGTCTTCATGTTGGTCATTATGTAGGTTCATTAAAAGAACGTGTAAAATTACAGAATTCAGGAGAATATGATGAGATCTATATTATGATCGCAGATGCGCAGGCACTGACAGATAACGCCGAACATCCGGAAAAAGTACGTCAGAACATCATGAACGTAGCACTGGATTATCTGGCTTGTGGAATCGATCCTGAGAAATGTCACATTTTTATCCAGTCAATGGTTCCTGAGCTTACAGAATTAACATTCTATTATATGAATCTGGTTACAGTATCCAGAGTGCAGAGAAACCCTACGGTAAAAGCAGAGATCCAGCAGAGAAACTTTGAAGCAAGTATCCCGGTAGGCTTCTTCTGTTACCCGATCAGCCAGGCTGCCGATATTACAGCATTCCGTGCAACAACAGTTCCGGTTGGAGAAGACCAGATGCCGATGATCGAGCAGTGTAAAGAGATCGTGCACAAGTTCAACAGTGTATACGGTGAGACATTAACAGATCCGGAAATCGTACTTCCATCTAACAAGTCATGCTTAAGACTTCCGGGAATAGACGGAAAAGCAAAAATGAGTAAATCATTGGGAAACTGTATTTATCTTTCTGATGAAGCGGACGTAGTAAAGAAAAAGGTTATGTCTATGTTTACAGATCCGAACCATCTTCGTGTAGAAGATCCGGGGCAGGTAGAAGGTAATCCGGTATTCATTTATCTCGATGCATTCTGCAAAGATGAATATTTTGAAGAATTCTGGCCGGAATATAAGAATCGGGATGAGTTAAAAGCACACTATCAGCGAGGAGGTCTTGGTGATGTCAAAGTTAAGAAGTTCCTGAACAAGGTACTTCAGGCAGAGCTGGCACCAATCCGTGCGAGAAGAAAAGAATGGGAGCAGAAGCTTCCGGAAGTATTCGCAATACTGAAAGAAGGAAGCAAAGCAGCAGAGGCAAAAGCAGCAGAGACACTGCAGGATGTAAAGGCTGCTATGAGAATCAACTATTTTGATGATGAAGATTTCCTGAATTAAGAATAGCAGAGATATTATAGAATCCTCGAAATATCAGACGATACCTGGTATTTTGAGGATTTCTTTTATTGGAAATTGTTGTATAATAAAACTATCAGTAAAAAATGAAAATTGTATAGATAATAATGGGAGTGAAGAGGTGTGATCATATGAAAGCGATAACGAAAGAAACACTTCTGGAAGCTTTGAAATTAAGAGATACCGGAGAACGTCCGGCGTTCCGGGAATGTGAATTCAAAGACATGGATCTGAGCGGAGCAGATCTGCATAATATGGACTTCACATTAAGTTCCTTTCAGAATGTAAATCTGGAGTATGTGAATTTGAAAAACAGCAGTGTGGAAAATGCATTATTTGATGGAAATTCCCTGCGTGGTGCGAATTTTCAGAATGCGAACATGAAGACAGCATCATTTCGTGAATGCGATATGCGTGAATGCAATATCAGGGGAGCAAACCTTTATGGAGCAGTACTTGAGCATGCAAAGTTAGACGGCATTCAGTCCGATCATACAACCCAGTGGTTCCGTATGCACTGCCCGGAGACCGGACCAATCCTGGGATATAAGAAATGTGTGAATGACAGAGTGGTACAGCTTCTGATTCCTGCTGATGCAAAGCGTACTTCGGCAACACGTCCATCCTGCCGTTGCAGTAAGGCAAAGGTGCTTTCGATAAAAAGTTTTGATGAGACGGAAGAATTTGAAGAAGCCTGGTCGCTGGTCGATGAAAATTTTGTATACAGAAAAGGACAGTGGGTCGAGGTGAAAGATTTTAATGAGGACAGATGGATGGATTCCACGACAGGGATTCATTTCTGGATGGAGAGGAAAGAGGCTCTTAGTTATTGATATCTGACCGGCAGAAAAGAAAAAATGGAGGTGCAAGAGACAAATGAAAGCAGACATCAGATGGTTAGACGATCCGCAGGTATTCCGGGTGAATCGTCTGGATGCACACAGTGATCATAAGTTTTATGAGAATAAAGAAGATTATGAAAAGAAAGAACAGCGGTTGAAGCAATCGTTAAATGGAATCTGGAAGTTCCGTTATTCCGAGAATGCAATGGAGCGTCCGGCTGATTTTTATCAGAAGTGGTTTCAGTGCAGGAGTTTTGATGAAATGAAAGTTCCGCAGCATATTGAACTGGCAGGCTATGACAAGATTCATTACATCAATACAATGTATCCGTGGGAAGGCCATATCTACAGAAGACCGGCGGAAACAGGAAAAGAAAAAGGAAAAGGCATGTTCAGCCAGGCAGAGTATAATCCGGTAGGTTCTTATATCCGAAAGTTTGATCTGCAGGATGGATTAAGGGGAAAAAGGATCATATTAAGCTTTGAAGGTGTAGAACAGGCCTTTTATGTGTGGGTGAATGGAGAATTTGCCGGTTATGCAGAAGACAGCTTTACAGTGTCGGAATTTGATATCACACCGTATGTAAAAGAAAAAGACAATTTGCTGGCAGTAGAGGTACACAAGAGAAGTACGGCTGCATTTTTGGAGGATCAGGATTTCTTTCGTTTTTTTGGAATTTTCCGGGATGTAAATCTGTATGGAATTCCGGCAGTTCATATAGAAGATCTGTGGATACGTCCAATCTATCATCCGGAGGACGGAAAGGCAGAAATAGAACTGGATATCCGTTTGTCACAAAAAAAGAAAGAAAAAAATATCCGGGGAAAAATAAAAGTTTCGCTGAAAGACAATGCAGCCGAGACAAAGACAGTATTACTGGATGAGACGGAGAATTTGGATGATCCGGCAATTCAGACGAATCTCCCGGTCGAAGGATCGGTGAATAATGTTCTGCATTTCCGGTATGAGTTAAAAAAGACGGTAAATGCGTGGAGTAATACGGATCCATATTTGTATGAACTTTTAATAGAAGTACAGAATGAAAAAGACGAAACGGTAGAAGTTGTACCTTATCCGATCGGATTCCGCAAGATTGAGTTAAAAGATGGAAAGATGCTGCTGAATGGCAAGCGCCTGATCATCAATGGTGTGAATCGGCACGAATGGAATGCCCGGAGCGGAAGATGTATTACCGAAGCCGACGAGAAATGGGACATTGAATGTATCCGGCGCAATCATATCAATGCAGTCAGAACCTGTCATTATCCAGATCATATCTCCTGGTATTACAGGTGTGATCAGGCTGGAATTTATCTGATGGCGGAGACAAATCTGGAGACACATGGATCATGGCAGAAGATGGGAGCAACAGAGCCGTCTTGGAATGTTCCGGGAAATATAGAATGTTGGAGAGCATGCACTCTGGACCGTGCCGTTTCGAATTTTGAGACATTTAAGAACCATACGTCTGTGTTATTCTGGTCACTGGGAAATGAATCCTATGCAGGCAATGTATTAAGAGAGATGAACCAATATTATAAGGAAAAAGATCCGGACAGACTGGTACATTATGAAGGGGTCTGCCATAACCGTTCATATGAAGATGTGATTTCAGATATGGAAAGCCAGATGTATACATCACCGGAGAATGTAAAGGAATATCTGGAGAATAATCCGAAAAAACCATTTCTCTTATGTGAATATATGCATGATATGGGAAATTCCCTGGGAGGAATGGAATCTTATATCCGGTTACTGGACCAATATGATAATTATCAGGGGGGATTCATCTGGGATTATATGGATCAGGCACTTTGGGTGAAAGATGAAGTGACAGGACGAGAAGTTTTGCGTTATGGCGGTGATTTTGATGACAGACCGTCTGATTATGAATTTTCCGGAAACGGTATTCTATTTGCAGACCGAACAGAAAAGCCGGCTATGCAGGAGGTGAGACATTACTATGGATTACGCAGATAGAGGGAAATTAAGAATTGTATATGGAGATGTGACAATCGGGGTGCACGGAGAAGACTTTCATCTGATCTTTTCTTATCAGACAGGAGGACTTGAGTCCATGGTGAAGTCCGGAAAGGAATGGCTATACCGCACTCCAAAGCCGACATTCTGGAGGGCAACAACAGACAATGACCGGGGAAATGGATTTCCGTTCCGATCCGGTATGTGGCTGGCCGCAGATATGTTTCAAAAATGTGTGGATGTCCAGGTGCGGATAGACGGAATCAGGATAGAAAAAACAATTGCACCAGTAAATAATAAATATTCGGATAAAGAAACTGCGGAACGTGTAGAAATTGTATTTACATATGAGACATTAACTGTTCCGTCAACACAGGTAAAAGTATCGTATCTGGTATTTTCTGATGGAAATGTCAGAGTAAGAGCACACTATTACGGAAAAGAAGGCCTTCCGGAACTTCCGGCATTCGGTATGCGCTTTATCATACCAACAGAGGCAGATGGGTTTGTCTATGAAGGCTTATCGGGCGAGACTTATCCGGACAGAAAAGCCGGAGGAGTTCATGGTATCTATGAGGTGGAAGGTCTGCCGGTCACACCATATCTGGTTCCGCAGGAATGTGGAATGCATGTGGATACCGAATGGGTGAAAGTAAAAAGAAGTAAGGTTCTGGATAACCGAAAACGACACATGGAACAGAGTGAACTGACATTCCGTGCCGGAAGTGAGATCAGCCATTCGAAATTTGCATTCTCCTGCCTTCCGTATACTTCAGAAGAACTTGAAAATGCAACGCATCAGGAAGAGCTGCCGCCGGCAAGGAGAACGGTACTATGCATTTATGGTGCAGTCCGGGGTGTCGGAGGAATCGACAGCTGGGGATCGGATGTGGAAGAGGAGTACCGGATTCCGGGAAACAGGGATATAGAAGTAGAATTTATAATGTAGATATCGGAGCATAAGAAATCAGGATTCAGAAACTTGACATGAATACAGCGATGCGATAGATTAATTTATGGATTAGAGAGTATGAAGGAGAGAAACTTATGAATTTACATGAATTCTTTATCGTATGCCCGCTGGTATTTCTTGCCGGTTTTGTGGATGCGATTGCCGGAGGAGGAGGCCTGATTTCATTGCCGGCCTATATGTTCGCAGGAATTCCGGTACACAATGCAATTGCGACGAATAAATTATCATCGGCAACGGGAACGGCGGTGTCAACATGGCATCTTGTGAAGAGCAGATGTGTGGATCTGTTTCTGGTTCCGGGAACGGTAGCATGTGCGTTCGTTGGTTCGATTGCAGGGGCGAACCTGGCACTGATCATCAGTGACAAAGTATTAAAGACGGTACTGGTCTTTGTTCTTCCGGTTGTGGCGTTCTGTGTGTTACGTGACAAAGATCTGAAACCGGTGATCCCGGAAGGCTTTACCAGAAAGAAACAGTATCTGATCATGGCGGCTTGTTCATTCGTGATCGGCATCTATGATGGATTTTACGGACCGGGAACCGGGACATTTTTACTGCTTACATTTACCAAATTAGGAAAGCTCGATATGGAGAAAGCAACAGGAAACGTAAAAGTTGTCAATTTGACATCAAATATATCGGCGTTAATTACATTTATTCTGGCAGGGAAGATCTTATGGGTACTGGGACTTTCGGCATCCATATTCAGCATTGCAGGACATTATCTTGGTGCACACATGGTTGTGAAGAACGGGGTAAAGGTCATCAAGCCGATTATCTTACTTGTGCTCGTATTACTGATGATCAAGATTATTCTCGGAATATAGATGGAATAATTTAGCATATTGCAGTAAAAGAGCCCGCAGTGTATAATGTACCCATAATTTTAGGAAATGAGGTATAACATGGAAGATTCAAATAGAAACTTTAAATTACAGACATGTGAAGATTTTATAGAAGTGCTTGCAAGTAAAGCGGCTGTTCCGGGAGGTGGCGGAGCGGCCGCTTTAACCGGGGCTATCGGAATTGCGCTGGGCAATATGGTTGGAAGCCTGACAGTGGGAAAGAAAACATATGCAGATGTAGAAGATGAAATTATCGAATGCAAGAAAGAGGCGGATGAGATCGCAAAAGAATTCTTAGAACTGATGGATAAGGATGCGGAAGCATTTGAGCCGCTCAGTAAAGCATACGGACTTCCGAAGTCTACGCCGGAAGAGATTGCAGAAAAAGAAGAGATCATGGAGAATGCACTGAATGTGGCATGTGGTGTTCCGATCGAGATCATGAAGACCTGTGCCAGAGGCATTGACCTTGTCGAAGTATTTGCTGCAAAGGGCAGCCGGATTGCATTAAGTGATGCTGGAGTCGGAGCAATACTTTTAAAATCTGCCATGCAGGGCGCATCATTGAATGTATACATCAATACGAAATCAATGAAAGACAGAAAAAGAGCGGAAGAACTCAATCAGCTGGCAGATTCCCTCCGGGAAGAATATGAAGCAAAAGCAGACCGTATATTTGCGGAAGTAAGCAGCCGCATCCGGTAAAGACAGTGTTAGAAAGAAAAAGAAAGTAGAAAGAAAGCAGCAGGACAAATAATGGCAAAATTACTATTAGGAAAAGAAGTAAATGCTTCTATTAATGAAGAAATCAAGGCAAAAGTAGAAAAGTTAAAAGCACAGGACATTACACCGACGCTTGGAATCATCCGTATCGGCGAAAGAGAAGACGATATCGCATATGAAAAAAGTGCAGCAAAACGATGTGAGACGCTTGGCGTAGCATATGAGAAATTCCTTCTTCCGGCAGATGTAAAAGAAGAAGAGGTATTAAAGACGATCAGTCAGGTAAATAAGAATGATAAAATTCATGGCGTTCTGTTGTTCAGACCTCTTCCGAAGCATCTGAACGAGGACAGGATCGTCAATGCGCTGGCGGTAGAAAAAGATGTAGATGGAATTACGGATCTTTCTATGGCAGGAGTATTCATGGGAAAAGACATGGGATACCCACCATGTACGCCAAGTGCCTGCATGAAGGTGCTGGAGCATTACGGAATAGACTGCACAGGTAAAAAAGTGGTAGTTATCGGAAGAAGTCTGGTAGTCGGAAAACCGGCAGCCATGATGCTGCTGAAGAAGAATGCGACCGTAACTGTCTGCCATACCAGAACAGTGGATATGCCGTCCGTGGTAAAAGAGGCGGATATTGTAGTTGTAGCGGCCGGAAAAGCCGGAGTTATCGATGGAAGCTATCTGAGAGAGGGACAGATCGTCATTGATGTCGGAATTAATGTGAATGAAGAAGGAAAACTCTGTGGAGATGTGAATTTTGAGGAGGCAGAAAAGATCGTAGACGCGATCACACCGGTTCCGCGTGGAGTCGGAGGGGTAACGACTTCCATTCTGCTAGAGCATGTGGTGGATGCTGCAATTGTACAGAACAGATAGGGATTTGAGAGGCAGGGAAAATGAAGAGGATAGATTTCGAAAATGGAACAGTAACAGGGAACATTCTTGGAGTGGCTCTTCCGATGCTTGCTGCCCAGCTGTTAAATCTGCTGTATAACATTGTAGACCGTGTATACATTGCACGTATTCCGCATGAGGGAACGGCAGCACTTGGGGCAGTCGGGATCTGTTTCCCGTTAATTGTGATCATTACTGCTTTTGCAAATCTCTTCGGTGGCGGTGGTGCACCGTTGTTTTCGATTTACAGAGGAAAGAAAGAAGAGAAGACGGCAGTCAGAATTATGAATACCTCATTTTCCATGATCTGTGCAAGTGCAGTACTGCTGATGATCGGAGGATTCCTTTTTGCATATCCGGTTTTGATTCTGTTCGGAACTTCCAAAGATGCAATGGTCTATGCATATCCATATATGATGATCTATCTGATCGGTACAGTACCTTCAATGATCGCGGTGGGAATGAATCCGTTCATTAATGCACAGGGATACTCGCTGATAGGGATGTCTTCGGTTGCTGTCGGAGCAGCTGCAAATCTGATCCTGGATCCGGTATTTATTTTTATCCTTGGACTTGGCGTAAGAGGAGCAGCAATCGCAACGGTGTTATCACAGACGATATCCGCAATGTTTGTATATTTCTTTCTTGCAAGAAGAGCAGAATTGAAAGTCCGGCTTTTGCGAAGGGAAGAGATCACAGCATGTATCGGATATGCCAGAAACATTGTAAGTCTTGGAATGGCAGGATTTATTATGCAGCTTACGAACAGCCTGGTATCAATCTGCTGCAATCATGTACTTTCCGTTACCGGAGGAGATATTTACATTTCGGTTATGACGATCGTTAGCAGTGTGCGTCAGCTTGTGGAGACACCGATCAGTGCGATGAATGAAGGTACCTCACCAATCCTGAGCTATAATTACGGCGCACGCCGTCCCGGACGTGTGAGAAAGGCGATGGTAGTGCTTGCAGTTATGATCCTTCTCTATACTGCTGTGATGTGGGGGAGTATTATTGTAATTCCGGAAGTTCTTATCCGTATTTTCAGTTCTGATAAGATGCTGTTAAAAGATGCGGTACCTGCACTCAGACAGTATTTTGCCGCATTTATTTTTATGGATCTGCAGTATATGGGGCAGACCGTATTCAAATCATTGAATAAAAAGAAACAGGCAATCTTTTTCTCAATACTCCGGAAAGTGGTAATTGTGGTTCCGCTCACGTATCTCATGCCGTATACATTGCATATGGGAACGGATGGGGTATTTCTTGCAGAACCGGTTTCGAATGTGATCGGTGGAAGTATCTGCTTTATCACGATGCTTTGTACGGTACTGCCGGAGTTGAAAAGAATGGAAGCAAGAGAATAAAAATGATGTGATTTTTAGGGGAGATATGGATAAAAAGATTTCAAAAATAACAAGAGGACTGATGACGGTTCTGACAGTCATATTGATTGCATTGTTCCTGACGATCATGGGTCTGGTGAGTAAGATTCAGGGAACAGCCCGTGTCGTAAATTATGCCGGACTAGTCCGCGGAAAGACGCAGCGTATTATCAAACTAGAGGATGCAAAAGAACCGCAGGATGAGATGATTGAATCGGTAGCTTCATTTATAGAAGGACTTCGGTATGGAAGTGATGAGCTGAATCTGGTCCGTCTGGATGACCATGCATTCCAGAATAAGATGAAAGAACTGGATGAACATTTTCAGAAGCTGCAAAAAGAGATCCGGCAAGTGCGTAAAGAGGGATATGAAAATACGGAAATCATAGAAAAAAGCGAGGCGTTCTTCGGAATCTGTGATGAAGCGACCGGGCTTGCGGAAAAGTATGCACAGAAGAAAGCAACTGCACTGGAACGGCTGGAAAAGATTGTGATCGCAGATATTATCGGTCTGGTGTGTCTTCTGGCATATGAACTGATTAAGGCTGTAAAATACGCGGCGCAGAATAAAGCACTTAAGAAAAAAGTCTATCTGGACGAGGCAACCGGACTTCCGAATAAGAACCGCTGTGAGGAGATCTTAGACGGAGAAATGCCGGAATGTACGGATGGGTCAGTAGCATTGTGTGTATTCGATCTGAATAATCTGCGTATTATTAATAACAGGCTCGGACATGATCAAGGGGATGCGTATATCCGCTCATTTGCGGTGCAGTTAAGAAAAGCGCTGCCGGAAGAATATTTTGCAGGGCGGGATGGCGGAGATGAGTTTATTGCTGTACTTGAGTGTGTGGATCATGAAAAAGTACGGGAAATATTGGGAACAATACGTTCGGAAATTGCCGGATATTCCCAGGAACATCCGGAGATGCCGATCAGTTATGCGGTAGGATATGCACTGGCGGAAGATTTTGAAGGATGTACGATGCGGGAACTCTTCCGGCATGCCGATAAGAATATGTATATAGATAAGAATCAGGCGAAGATAAAAGAGGCAGCGGACCGCCGGGCACTTCATATTCAGATCCTGGATGGAATCAGACAGCAGGGATTTCAATTTTCGGATTGCCTGTATTGTGATGCTTTGCAGGATCAGTATACAGTTTTACGTGCAAGCTCGAATTTCTTCCTTGCAGAAGATGGAAGTTATTCAGGAGCGGTAGAACAGATTGTGCAGAAACTTGCAGATGATTCATCAAGAAAAAGAATGTGGGAACGGCTGCAGATCCCATATATCATTTCCAATCTTTCGGAAAAGAAAGAAGAAAGTGCAAAATATGAACTTCCTTATTGCAGGAAGAATGGAAAAGAGATACAGAGAGGCCGTATGACATTTCTGCGTCTGGATGATACGGCAGCCGGGAAGCTGCATCACTTTATTGTTGGATTTGAAGTGTTTCATGACATGAAGCAGGTCCTGGAAGATGAGAGGCTGCACTTGGAACAGTATTATGAGCAGATGAAGCAGTCCATTCTGGAAAATAGTAATTATATAGAAGCACTTCTTGAAACAGCGGAAGCTTTGTATACAGTGAACCTGACACAGGATCGTCTGGAACAGATATTTCATCATAGAAAGAAAGAAGAGCGTATATTTGACTTTCAGGGAGAACTTCCATGTTCGTATGATGGATATTGCAGGAAAATACGGCAGCATATTACAGAAGATACATTGGAAACGTATAAGATCATAGATACATCAAAGAGTCTTCTGGATCGTTTTTATGCCGGTGAGAAGCAGGTGACTGTGGAATATCAGGAAAGCAACAAAGACGGAAAAGAAATCTGGATCCAGAAGACAGTGCTGATGTCGCAGGATACAGTCTATGATAACGAGAAAGAACGGGAGCATACAGTGGTTCGCGGAATCATTATGTTCCGGAATACTTCGGAATTCCACGAAAAGGATCAGAAAGAAAAAGAACAATTGCAGATTGCCTATGAAAAGGCAGATATGGAAAGTAAGACAAAGACAGAATTCATGAATCGTATGAGTCATGATCTGCGAACCCCGATCAATGGAATCCTGGGAATGATACATGTGATCCGAAAGAGCTGGAACAATCAGGAGAAGCTGGAAGATTCGGTAGATAAGATCGAGATTTCGACAAGACATCTGATGGATCTGGTGAATGATGTACTTGATATGAGTAAGCTTGAATCGGGACATCTGACAGTGCATGAAGAACCGTTTGATCTGGAAGATCTTATGAAAGAAGTGGCAGTACTGATGCAGGGACAGCTGGAAGAAACTGGAATTATACACCGCAAGCACAGGGAAAATATGCAACATACTATGCTGAAAGGGGATGCGCTTCAGCTGCAGAGAATTATGATGAATCTGTTTGGCAACGCAGTCAAATACAATAAAAAAAATGGAACCATAGATACTTATGTGACAGAGATTTCGTGTGACGGTAAGAATGTTTTGTATGAATTCAGGATTGCAGACAGTGGGATCGGTATGAGCAGGGAATATATGGAACATGAATTGTTCCAGCCGTTTACGCAGGAAAAGGCAGATGCAAGAACGCAGTATAAAGGAACCGGACTTGGAATGTCGATTGTTAAAGGTCTGATTGATAGAATGAATGGTACGATCAGTGTCCGCAGTACCCCGGGAGAGGGGAGTGAATTCACATTCCGGCTGGCATTTCGTCTGGCAGAAGAGGAAAGGCAGCAGGCGGCTGATAATAAGGAAGACGCGAAAGATGACCTAGCAGGAATGCGTGTATTATTGGTAGAAGATAATGATATCAATATGGAAATTGCAGAATTCTATCTGACAGATGCAGGAATGATCGTAGAGAAAGCATGGAACGGCAAAGAGGCTGTAGAGAAATATGAAGGTACACCAAAGGGGTATTACAGTGCAATACTGATGGATATCATGATGCCTGTGATGAATGGTATAGAAGCCGCAAGGAATATCCGGCGCAAGGAAAAGAATGGGGGAAAAGAAATCCCGATCATTGCAATGACCGCACAGTCGGAAAGAGAAAGTAAAGAAAGCTGCAGTCTGGCGGGAATGAATGCATATATATCCAAACCGGTAGATCCGGAGAATCTGATCCGAATATTGAGAATGTATCAGAAGCGTTAAAGGAAAGTGACAAAAGAGGAAGGTGACAGACATGGTATCATTAAATGATTATCTCTATTCAGGAGATACAGTACTCCGGATTCTTCATAATTACATCAAAGACCTGAGAAAAGATGCCAAAATGACAGGAAATGAAATTGACATGATTCATTGTAATTTCCTTTTACAGATTCAGGAATTACTGGAACATAATGACTTCCTGACAGCCCAGTCGCAGAAGATGAGAGAATTCTACAAATACATGGCACAGGAATATCCGTTTATGGCATTTACTTTCAAGGGAAGAATCAAGTCTCTGATCCGTGCAGAAGAGAAATTCAACGGATATATTGTGGAATTCATCTATGATTATTATGAGGAATATGGGGAGTATCCAAGTGTAGCAGAACTAAAGAAACGATTACGTTGCTTTAGAGATTTAATTGCTTACAGGATCATTATTTCTGTTCCGAGATGTCATCTGAACAGTGAAGAGGACAGGGAAGAACAGGAACGGAAATATCTATATCAGATTGCAAATGTCCTTCCTGGTTTCCTGGAGGAACAGGGATTCAGTGCGGAACCGGCTATGGGGATTAAGGAGAGTACATCCCCGCTTCTGAACGAGTCGGTGAAACCATATTACAGAGATTATATCTGCAGCAGCAGCCTGAATAATTATCAGTCTCTTCATATCACCTTCTATGATAACAGCTCCAGGTGTTATATGGAGGTACAGCTCAGGACAAAAATGATGGATGATGTGGCAGAGATCGGTACGGCAAATCATATTGGATATGAGAAAGAGCAGGAGCATGACAGGGCAAGGAGAGACGCAGTCCCGGAGGGTGAATGTCAGTATTTTGATGAGGCCTATGAGAGAGGAATGAAACTGCTGAATCTGGATCTTGCAGAACTGGATGTGAATATGTTTTCTGCGGTTAATAACAGTCTGATTAATGATGGATGTGGACTTTACCGGGGACGTCTGATCCTGCCGTATGAGCACTTGTCCAGATTTCAGAATGATCTGATCGATTAGAGAAGAATCGCAGAAAAAGCGATGAAAATACAGTTTGAATTTGCAATACAAAGCAAAATATAGTATGATATGATTCAGGGCTTTAAAGTGTAGTGCTTTAAAGTACTGAGAATTTGAAAGGATATTTATACTATGATAGTTAATTTGATAGAACGGATATATGGCTTTTTGTGGGGAGATTTGTTACAGATACCGCTTCCGGGCGGCGGAAGTGTCGGAATCTCACTGCTGATCATCCTGCTGATCCCGGCGGGAATCTACTTTACGATCCGCACAAGGGGACTTCCCATCCGCCTGTTCCCGGATATGGTGGTGGCATTGACCGGTAAAAAGGATGATAATAACAGTCTGTCTACTTTCCAGACATTGATCGTATCAACGGCAACCCGTGTCGGTATGGGTAATCTGGTAGGTGTGGTTGCGGCAGTATCGGCCGGAGGCGCAGGAGCTGTCTTCTGGATGTGGGTGACGGCACTGATCGGATCGTCAACTGCATTCATAGAGGCAACGCTTGCACAGATGCATAAAGAAAGAGATCCCCTGTATGGTGGATTCCGCGGAGGTCCGGCATATTATATCCATGATTATATAGAAGGCAGGACAGGAAAAAAGAAAAAACATGTATTGGTATCGGTGTTATTTGCTGTCTCCGGACTGATCTGCTGGTGTGGGATCAGCCAGGTGATCAGTAATTCGGTAGCCGCTTCTTTTGAAAATGCATTTTCGATTCCGCCGCTTTACACGACGATTGTGCTGGTAATCCTTGCGGCTGTCATTGTACTTCGTAAAAATGCCACAGTGAAAGTGCTGGATCTGATGGTTCCGTTTATGGCGGTATGTTATTTCTTTATTACAATCTTCATCATCGTAACGAATATCGGAAGTCTTCCTGGAGTATTTGTAAGGATTATCCAGGAGGCATTCGGAGCCCGTCAGGTAGTAGCGGGTGGATTCGGAGCAGTGTTGATGAATGGAGTAAAGCGCGGACTGTTTTCAAATGAAGCCGGATCCGGTTCCGCACCATGTGCGGCAGCGGCAGCAGAATGTGACAAACCGGTAAAGGCAGGATTTACACAGGCACTTGGGGTATTTATAGATACGATTGTGATCTGCAGCTGTACGGCCATGATCATGCTTCTGGTACCGGAAAAACTGCTGGCAGGAAAAGAAGGAATGGATCTTTTACAGACAGCGATGAAGTATCATCTGGGAGAATTTGGAGTGATCTTCATTGCAGTAACTTTATTCCTGTTCAGTTTCTCGACATTCCTGGGAATCCTCTTCTATGCAAGAAGTAATGTGGCTTATCTGTTTGGTGATAAATGGTGTTGGCAGACAGCATATAAAGTGCTCGCACTTGTGATGCTGTTCATCGGTGGAATTGCAACCTATACATTTGTATGGGATCTGGGAGATGTCGGAATCGGGCTGATGACCATTTTCAATATCGGAGCACTGTATCTGATGGGTGGACAGACACTGGATGAATTGAAAGTGTATGAAGCGTCAAAAAAGAATAAGAAATCATGATAAAGATTAAAAAAGAGCAGCAGATATACCGTTGAAATAAAAATGCGGCATATCATAGTGCTCTTTTTTATTATCATTTATCTGTCATAATATTTGCCATATCTGCAGGCAGCGGAGCTGTAAATGACATCCATTCTCCGGTAATCGGATGGGCAAATTCCATATGATGGGAATGCAGTGCCTGTCTGCTTATGTGTTCCATATCCGGGTTATACAAGTAATCTCCAATCAGTGGGAAACCCAGATGTTTCATATGGATGCGGATCTGATGTGTCCGGCCGGTCTCAAGCTTCAGAGAGACCAGACTGTGTCCGTTGGCTTCTTTTACAAGTCGGTAATGTGTGATGGCTTCTTCACCGTGTTCAAAATCAACCGTGCGTTCGATGATGGTGCCTTCTTTTCTGGCAAGCGGAGCACAGATGGTTCCGGCCGCAGGTGTGACACTGCCCTTTACTATGGCAAGATATTCCCGGTGCACTTCGCGGTTCTTGGTCATAGTAGAAAGAATACTTCCACTGACCAGATGCTTGGATACGACAGTCAGACCGGAAGTGTCCCGGTCCAGACGGTTACAGCAACGGAAGATGAAAGGTTTTCCCTGTTCCTGATAATACCATGCGAGCGCATTGGCAAGGGAATTATAATAATTGTTCATGGACGGATGAATCGGCATACCGGCAGGTTTGTTGATTACGATGATGTCCTCGTCTTCATAAATGATGTCCAGTGGAATCTCAACCGGCGGGATCTTTTCGGAATTTTTTGTCTCGCAGATGATAACCTGAAGGATATCCCCGGCAGTCAGTATCTGGCGCATATAATAATGTACGCCATTGACAAGAATACTTTTGGGCATGCGTTTGATTTCAGCAAGATTCTGTCCGGAATACCCTCTGCGTCTTAAAAACTGTTCGATGCGCAGTCCACTGTCTTTTTCTGTAATTGTATATTGTATCGTACGGTTCATTGCAATTCTCCTGTGATATAGCGTATAATGATAATACATATGATTGTAGATATCTATCATATCATAATCCATGTAAGAAAATAAAGGCAGAATATATAGGAAAGGCTGAAGTGGATGATATGTAAGGGAAAGGAGAAAAGTGTGACAGGACTCAGTACATTATGTTATATCGAAAAAGATGGAAAATATCTGATGCTTCACCGTACGGTAAAGAAGAATGATGTAAATAAGGATAAATGGATTGGTGTCGGCGGACATTTTGAGGCAGATGAAAGTCCGGAAGAATGCATTTTAAGAGAAGTAAAAGAAGAGACAGGATATACATTGACGTCCTATCGGTTCTGCGGAATCGTTACATTTGTATCTGGAAATGGTGTGACGGAATACATGCATTTATTCACTGCAGATGGATTCGAGGGAGAACCGATTGCATGTGACGAAGGTGAACTGGAATGGGTGGATATCGATAAGATTGAATCATTACACATCTGGGAAGGGGACAAGATCTTCCTCCGGCTGCTCGCTGAGAAAGTACCGTTCTTTTCGCTGAAGCTGGTCTATGACGGACATGACGGTCTGATATCGGCGGTGCTGAACGGGAAAGAGATAAAAAAATAAAGAAAGGAAAGAATCGGAACATGCAGAAAAATACAGAACAGATGAAATTGGAAAATGATCAGATTGAAGTTATCGTGAATTATCACGGAGCGGAACTCCGGTCATTGAAGAAAAAAGCAACAGATCAGGAATACCTCTGGAATGCAGATGCGAAATACTGGGGACGTACATCACCGGTATTATTTCCATTTGTAGGAGGAGTAAAGAATAAAGTTTACAGATATGAGGGGAAAGAATATCCGATGAATCAGCATGGATTTGCCAGAGACATGGAGTTTTCACTGGTAAACCAGAGCGCAGATGAAGTATGGTTTGCACTGGAAGATACAGAAGAGACATATAAAGTATATCCATTTCACTTTCATCTGGAGATAGGATATAGACTGGAAGATGCTTCGGTCAGTGTGATGTGGAAAGTTAAGAATATAAATGATAAGGAGATGCATTTTGCAATTGGTGCACATCCTGCATTCTTCTGTCCGCTTCATGAAGGTGAGAAACAGTCTGAGTATTGTCTGGGATTCCGTAATGGACAGGGGAAAGTACCAGAAGCATTGGTGAATACCGTATTTGGAGAAGGTGGTGTCGTTACGACGCAGAAAAAAGAATATAAGCTGACAGACGGATGCCTTCCGATGGATGAACATCTCTTTGACGGAGATGCACTGGTGATCGAAGACCACCAGATTCAGAAAGTAGTACTAATGGATCCACAGAAGAAGGAATATCTGGCAGTGGAGTTTGATGCACCGTTAGTCGGAATCTGGTCACCGCCGAAAAAACAGGCACCGTTTGTATGTATTGAACCATGGTATGGACGCTGTGACAGTGAGATATTTGAGGGAGAATTAAAAGACAGAGACTGGGAAAATACACTGGCAGCAGGAGAGGAATTTGAGGCATCCTATAGAATCGTTGTTGAATAATTTTTTCAGAATATTTTATAAAATATATATGGATAACTTTGGGGAATCGGTTATAATAAGCATGTAGTTACATGATAACAGTCATTACGAAAGAGAGGAAATAGATATGGCAATTGTACATTTGTCAAAAGACAACTTTAAGGAAGAAGTATTAGAATCAAAAGTGCCGGTACTGGTAGACTTCTGGGCAACGTGGTGCGGACCATGCCAGACAATGGGACCGCTGGTGGAAGAGATTGCAGAAGAGCGCGCAGATATCAAAGTGTGCAAGCTTGATGTAGATCAGGAACCGGAACTTGCAAGACAGTACCGTGTAATGTCTATCCCGACATTCCTTGTGTTTAAAGAAGGAGAAGTTGTAAAGAGAGACATGGGTGTGATGTCTAAAGAAGAAGTTGAAGGACTTGTTGGATAATCTATAAAGCGGTTTCACCGGATGGTGAAGCCGCTTTGTGTATACAAAAGTATTAAAGTCCGAGTACGTCCTTAATAGAATAGAATCCAGGAGCTTTCCCGTCAAGATAAGCTGCACAGTCACAGGCACCTCTCGCAAAGCATTCCCAGTTATAGGAATGATGTGTGATCTCAAGACGTTCTCCCATGCCTCCGAAGAATACCGTATGGCTGCTTGGAATATTACCTGCACGGAGAGAATGATAGCCGATTGTTCCAGGTTCACGTGGAGATTCTCCCTCGCGTCCGTAGACGGCAATGTTGCTTAATTCTTTGCCGAGAGCATGCGCCATGATTTCACCCATTTCTTTGGAAGTTCCGCTTGGAGCATCTTTCTTCCACTGATCATGCATTTCCAGAATCTCGATATCAATCTCATCTTTTAATGTTGTGGTTACCAGTTCCAGAAGCTTGTTCATGATATTGACAAGCTTAGAAGTATTGGCGGCATAAAGCATTGGGATCTGCTTTCCGGCATCCTCAAATCGTTTCATCTCTTCGGCGGAGAATCCGGTAGAACCGCATACCAGTGCTTTCTTATGTGCGATGGCAAGATCCAGGACCTCCATAGCCATTTCTTTTGTTGAAAAATCAATGATGACGTCACAGGAGTCGATCACACCTGCCAGATCATCTGTTACAGGAACGCCGAGTTCTGATCCTGTCATTGCGACAGTTCCGAGATCCATTCCTACATAGTCACGTCCTTTTGGTGCTATCCCGGCGACGAGTTTCATATCATCACGGCTGGCAGCGACCTGTGTGATTAATTTTCCCATTTTCCCTCTGGGTCCGATTACAATAACTTTCATATCCATTCTCCTTTCGCAGTCCGGTCGTATTTTTATAGCGGTATATCCGGAACTGCTATAAACTAAGACCAGTATAACACAGCAATTATCTTGTGGATATGAAGAAATCTGAAAACGGCAGGAAACATTGTATAAATAAAAAAGAATTCAAGAGAAAGATTCATAAGAGTCTGCTCTTGTAGGAAAGGCATGAAAATAGTATACTATGAAAAAGTGATTATGAAAAAAGATAATGGAGGCACGAATGAAAGGAATTATATTTGACGTAGACGGAACTTTGTGGGATTCGACAAGGGAAGTTGCGGTTGCATGGAATAAAGTATTGCAGGATGAGATGGAAGGCCACGAGATCTTAACCGCAGAAGGGCTGCAGAAAGAATTTGGAAAGCCGATGGATGCGATTGCAGAAAGTCTCTTTCCGGAAATGTCTGAAAAAGACAGGATGGAACTTCTAGGTAAGATGATGGCATATGAAAATGAACTGGTAGCGGTTGGTCCATGTGTGATCTACAATGGTGTACCGGAGACAATCAAAGCACTGAGTAAAAAATATCCACTGTATATAGTTAGTAACTGTCAGGATGGATATATTGAAGCGTTTCTTAAGAATTCCGGACTGGGCGGGTATTTCAAAGATTTTACATGTCCGGCTTATACAGGCAGGTTAAAGGGTGAAAATATCCGTATCATTATGGAAAGAAACGGACTGGATGAAGCAGTGTATGTAGGAGACACCCAGGGGGATGCCAATGCATGTAAGGAAGCAGAAGTACCGATGATCTTTGCGTCATATGGGTTTGGAGAAGTGGAAGGAGAATATCCGTCGATCCAGGCATTTACAGAACTGCAGAATATAGATTTTGACAGACTATAATCAGAAAAATATTGCATTTTATATGCAAAAATACTATAATTCTCTTATATTATTTCGTTAAAAAATACTAGAAAAGCAGAGGTATAGATTATGAAAAAAAGAGTTGTAGTTGCATTAGGACACAGAGCACTTGGTACGACATTACCAGAACAGAAAGAAGCAGTTAAGAAGACCGCAAAAGTAATCGGTGATCTGATTGAAAAGGGATATCAGGTTGCGGTCACACACAGTAATGCGCCGCAGGTCGGTATGATCCATACTGCAATGAATGAATTCGCAAAAGAGCATGAAGATTACACGGCAGCCCCAATGTCGGTATGTTCTGCCATGAGTCAGGGATATATCGGATATGACCTTCAGAATGCAATCCGCGAAGAATTAATGGATCGTGGAATCTACAGAACAGTCAGCACGATCCTGACACAAGTGATCGTTGATCCGTACGATGAAGCATTTTATACACCGACCAAGGTACTTGGACGTTATATGGATGTAGAAGAAGCAAGTGCAGAACGCAAGAAGGGAAACTATGTTGTAGAAGAACCTGGTAAAGGATTCCGCCGTATCGTTGCAGCTCCGAATCCGGTCAGCATCGTAGAGATTGATGCGATCAAAGCATTGCTGGATGCAGATCAGGTTGTCATTGCATGCGGTGGAGGCGGAATTCCGGTATTAGAGCAGGATCACCGTCTGAAAGGTGCAAGTGCAGTAATCGAAAAAGATCTGACAGCCGGAAAGATGGCAGAAGAGACAGATGCGGATTCACTCATCATTCTTACAAGTGTTGAAAAAGTTAAGATCAACATGGACAGACCGGAGGAAGAAGAACTGAGAGAGATCAGTGTTGATCAGGCAAAAGCCTATATGGAAGAAGGACATTTCGGAAAATATAACATGTATCCGAAGTTCAGAGCAGCTGTAGAATTTCTTGAAAAGAGAGAAGGAAGAAGTGCACTGATCACATCTTTTGATAAGCTGGATGAAGCACTCAAAGGAAAGACAGGTACACTGATCAGATAAAAAGTTACAAGATCAGAAGAATCGGCTGCCTTCAAAAGCAGGATAAAAACCTGCACAGACATAGTGAAAGCTGTGAATGTGCGGGTTTTTTTGTATTTTAACAGACAATCAGAATAAGGAGCAGGTGCATATAGTATAAGGAACAGAAACTTTACAATGTGGATAAGTTATGCTGTGTCCGACAGGGAGGTGGAAAACAGATGTCCAAAATCCGGCTGTGCGAACTGTCCAAAAAAGAAGTGATCAATTGCTGCGACTGCAAGAAGCTTGGATATATCGATGACCTGATCATTGATGACTGCAAAGGCTGTATTGAAGCACTTGTAGTCCCGGAAGGTGGGAAATGGTGTAACTTTTTTGGAGATGGAACAGAGTATATCATACCATTTTCCTGCATCAAAAGAATCGGCCCTGATTTAATTCTGGTAGAGATACATGAGGAAAAATAACAAAAAATAGGGCGGAAATGTGTTTGACTTCTCTTTTTGAAAAAGATATACTGTATTTGAACTGCTATAAAGGACAGAAAGGAACGAATCAGATGAAATGCCCATATTGTAATAATCCGGATACAAGAGTGATTGATTCCAGACCGGCGGAAGACGGAAGCTGTATCAGACGCCGCCGTTCTTGTGATATATGTGGGAAACGTTTTACTACATATGAAAAAGTAGAGACAATTCCGCTGACAGTAATAAAGAAGGACAATACCAGAGAACAGTATGACCGCCGGAAAGTAGAGAACGGCGTGGTTCGTGCCTGTTATAAACGACCTGTTGCAACGGCAGATATCCAGAAAGTTGTCGACAGAATAGAAACAAAAGTATTTAGCATGGAAGAAAAAGAGATTCCGAGCAGTGCGATCGGTGAGGCCGTTATGGATGAATTGAAAACGCTGGATGAGGTTGCATATGTCCGTTTTGCATCCGTTTACAGAGAATTTAAGGATGTCAGTACATTTATGGACGAATTAAAAAAGATATTAAAATAAATCCGATATGGAATGGAAATGTAGAATCTGCTAAACTGAATATTGAATATTGGAATAAGAAGGAATTGCTTATAAAGTAATAAAGTGATAAAATATATGGGAGAAGCAAAGGTATTTGCTTCTCCCTTTTTCAAAAGAGGATCGGATTTGTTATAAATAGATGTGTATTTAAAATAGCTTGTTAGAATAGATTGGGTGAAATAATATGAGAACATATAAGTTAACTATTTCCTATGACGGAAGCAGGTATCAGGGATGGCAGAGACAGGCCACAACAGACAATACGATACAGTATATTCTGGAGTGGAGTATTGGTAAATTAGTCGGATACCGTGTGCATATAGATGGATCAGGAAGAACAGATGCAGGTGTACATGCGCGTGGACAGGTCGCAAGTGTGAAACTGTCTAAGTTGTACGATACGAAAGAACTGAAAGATTCGCTGAACAGATATCTTCCGGAAGATATCCGTATTGTGAAAGTAGAACTGGCAAAGAATGGATTCCATGCGCGCAAAAGTGCGAAAGGTAAGAAATATGAATATTACATCGACTGCCGTGAAAAGCCGGATGTATTTTCAAGAAGATATTGTTATCATTATCCAGAAAAACTGGATATCGAAGCAATGCGTGATGCGACCAGATATCTGATCGGACCGAAGAACTTTACCAGCTTTACAGATGACAAGGAATGTAAAGATCCGGTTCGGAAGATTACGAATATTAAGATCGTCAGGAGCGGGGAAAAGGTAAGAATTACTTATTATGGTACCGGTTTCCTATATCACATGGTAAGAATCCTGACGGGAACGCTTCTGGAGATAGGTGCAGGCAAGAGGGATGCGTCCATGCTTCCGGTCGTAATTGCGGCAGAGGACAGAAGCCTTGCAGGATTTCTGGCTCCGGCAAGGGGATTATTCTTAAGAAAAGTATATTATTAAGAATAGAATAAAACAGATGAGATATATGTCAGAAAAAGTAAAAGTACTGTCCGCAAAAAAAAGGACAGGAAAAAGCCGGGAGGAATATATGAAGTTTATATCGTGGAACGTCAATGGAATCCGTGCGTGTGTACAGAAGGGATTTATGGATGTTTTTAATGAATTAGATGCAGATATTTTCTGTATTCAGGAATCAAAGATGCAGGCAGGACAGTTAGAACTGGATATGCCCGGATATCATCAGTATTGGAATTATGCAGAGAAGAAGGGATATTCGGGTACCGGGATTTTTACAAAGAAAGAACCGGTATCAGTAAGTTATGGTCTGGGAATCGAAGAACATGACAAAGAGGGCCGGGTGATCACGCTGGAATTTGAGGAATTCTATTTCATTACCGTGTATACACCGAATTCACAGAGTGAGCTTGCAAGACTGGATTACAGAATGCGGTGGGAAGATGCATTCCTTACTTATCTAAAAGAATTGGAAAAGAAGAAACCGGTCATTTTTTGTGGGGATTTAAATGTAGCACACAAAGAAATAGACTTGAAGAACCCAAAGACAAACCGTAAAAATGCAGGATTCACAGATGAAGAACGTGGGAAATTTACAGATCTTTTAAATGCGGGATTTATTGATACGTTCCGCTACTTCTATCCGGAAAAGGAAGGAATATACTCATGGTGGTCCTACAGATTCAGTGCAAGAAAGAAGAATGCAGGGTGGCGTATTGATTATTTCTGTGTATCAGAGAGCCTGCAGCCACGTTTGAAAGATGCCGTCATTCACACGGAGATCATGGGATCGGATCATTGTCCGGTAGAACTTGATATAGAGTAATCCGACAGTGTTATAATCATATGGAAAATATATGGAGCTGCCGCAAAAGTAGATAAACAATCTGTTTTTGCGGCAGCTCCACATATTTAAAAAGATAAAGAGTTTTATAAAAAGCCTCCGTCAACCCCGATGATCTGTCCGGTCATATATTCCGGAGCATGTACAATATTCCATACCATCTGGGCAATTTCCTTAGGAGTTCCGTAACGTCCGGCAGGAATTTCATCTTCCAGGGCTTTTCGTTCTTCCGGTGTGAGCTGATCGTTCATAGAAGTATCGATGACACCGCATGCAATTGCATTCACCTGGACATTACTTGGTGCGAGTTCTTTCGCCAGAGCTTTTGTGAATCCGTTGATACCGGATTTGGATGCGGAGTATGCAACTTCGCAGGAAGCACCCGAGAGCCCCCACATTGAAGAAATGTTGATGATCTTACCGGAACGCTTTGATACCATCGGAGGGATGGCCTGCCGGCAACAATAAAATACAGAAGAAAGATTGGTCTGAATAATATGATTCCAGTCTTCATCTGTCATATCGGATAAGAGATTGATATGAGAAATTCCGGCATTGTTCACAAGAACATCAAGGTGTGAACAGTCATGATAGATACGGTTATATATGGCTCTTACATGGTCAGGATTGCCGACATCCCCGACAACGATCGTGCAAGGTGTGTGGTATTTTTTGCGGATATAGGCGCGGAGCTTTTTCAGTTCATCTACAGAAGAAGAACAATTTAAAAATGTGTGATATCCGCGCGATGCAAATCGTAAAGCAATGCTTTTCCCGATACCCCGGGAAGCCCCTGTGATTAAAATAGTCTTTTGTTCCATAATTTTTCTCCCCTGATCAATTAACTTTTCTTCTATTATATACTGAAATCATTGTCATTTAAAGTGTTAGGTGATATTATTTATATAACAATAACCAGTCGGACCGTAGAAGATCGGTTCCAAAAGCCAGACGTGATAAAAGAGAGGTACCATTATGATTAATAAGGCAATTGAATTTGCCACGAGAGCACATGCAGGACAGTTCAGGAAAGGGACAAGCAGGCCATATATTGTGCATCCGATCGAAGTGGGAGATATTGTCTCAACGATGACGAAGGACGAGGAGATCATCAGTGCAGCGGTTCTTCATGATACAATCGAAGATTGTGCAGGAGTATCAAGAGAGCTTCTGACAGAAGAATTTTCAGAACGGGTAGCGGGAATTGTGGCACAGGAAAGCGAAGACAAATCCAAGACATGGATGGAACGGAAATCAGCAACGATTGAGCATATCCGTACTGCACCAAAAGAAGTGCAGATGGTAGGACTTGCAGACAAACTTTCGAATATGAGGGATATTGACAGAGATTATCCGGTATACGGAGAAGAATTGTGGAACCGTTTCAGGATGAAGGACAAAGGGATTATCGGCTGGTATTATATTGGGATCCGGGATGCATTGAAGGAGTCGTTTGAAGGTGTAGAGGCTTATGAAGAATATACCAGACTGGTGAATAAGATTTTTGAACAGGAATGAATCATAAAGACAGATTATATAGCAGAAGATATCCAGGGTGTTGTGCAAAAGCAGTACCCTGATTCTTATTTAGGAGAAGATGAAATGGCTGATGTAAGAAAACACATGATATTTCACGGAAGAGTGCAGGGAGTAGGTTTTCGTTATACTGCCAAATATCTGGCAAGATCAATGAATCTGACCGGATGGGTGAAAAATGAATATGACGGAACCGTAGTGATGGAAGTACAGGGAAGAGAAGCAATGATCTTCGAACTGATGAAAGGACTGAACAGGAATCAGTTTATCCAGATCGACTGGATCGATACAGAAGAGAAGGAAACAGAAACAGAAAGCAGCTTTGAAGTGAAATATTAAGTTTACAAGACGGGAAAAGTGATTCGGTATATACACTTGAAAGATAAATATGTTATACTGGAAGTATTCAAGATGAGGGTGGACGAGGAGAAGAAAAATGACGATAGAAACTGAAAATCAAAAGAGCGTAAAAGGAAGAATTGTAGCTGCGGCGTGGCAGCTGTTCTATGAAAAAGGATATAATGGAACAACGGTGGATGATATCATTGATCTGTCCGGAACATCCAAGGGTTCCTTCTATTATTACTTTAATACAAAGGACGAACTTCTGAATACATTGTCTATGATCCTGGATGATAATTATGAAATATTGAAAGAGAAAATGGATCCGGATATGAACAGTTATGATAAGTTACTGTATCTGAATTATGAAGCACATTCTATGATAGAAGAAAAGATCAACATTGATCTTCTGGCATCTCTGTATTCTACACAGCTTGTGGCACAGGGACACAGATCATTGCTGGATCAGAACCGGACATATTATAAGCTGATCAGCAGTGTGATCGATGAAGGACAAAAGCGTGGCGAGATCTTGGATGAAGTCCCGGTGAGCGAACTGGTCAGATATTATTCCATGTGCGAAAGGGCTCTGGTTTCGGACTGGTGTCTGAATAAGGGAGAGTATTCACTGAGAGAGTATTCGAAAAAATGTATGCCGGTCATGCTGGAACATTTTAAAAGATAATAAATACACAGAACCTGCCAATGGCAGGTTCTTATTCTGTAGATCAATGCATTTTCAAAGCAGTATTGCGTCCGGTACTGAAATGATCATTTTTCAGTATTTCAAACGCCTGTTCATAATTTCCTTTTCGCATATATGCAACCATTTTTTTTAGATTTTCATTTGTCTTTGAAATTCCCATTCCATTACGGATGGAGTATTGTCCGATACGGATGAGTTCAGACAGATTATTTTCATAGATCCGGTTGATCCGTTCATTATCCAGAATACTGATAATCTCCATATGCATTGCGGTATCTGCGATTTCCCATTCATACAGATCACCGGCAACGGCACACATGCGCACAATCTTTTCCTCTATGCGGTAAGAATATTCTTCATACCGGCCTGATGTAAAGATAAGGCGGAAAGCCGGACCCTCTATTAATTCCCTTAACTGATAGATTTCATTGATATCTTTCTCTGTAATTTCTTTCACAGTCATAGATTTATAATAATCAGAAACGATCAGCCCTTCGACCTGCAGCATCTGGATCGCAGTACGAACCGGGCTGCGGCTCATCCTAAGTTCTTTGGTGAGCATGGCTTCGGTGAGGACCATGCCCGGAGGATAGGTAAGATTCATAATATTTTCTTTGATCGTTTCATAAGCCTGTGTGGCGAGAGACGGACTCTTTTCTGCCATGTCAGATTCCCCCTTTTGGTATACGTTCCGAAAAAATGGATGTGAAGATAAAAAGTATACATTTTTTATATTTGTATACAAATTATAACGTGTTTTTAAAGAAAATTCAAGGTTGTGTGTTGACTTTTTTGAAAAGGAGTGTTATAGTCACAGTAGAAAAGATTTGTATACAAATTAAAAAAACGTATACAAATAGCACATGAAGAATATCCATTACAAATCATAAATCATCATTCATGCGCTGGAACAATTAATAAGACAATATCATATTGGAAAAGGAAGGTAATTAAGGATGAAATTAGGATTTATTGGTACAGGTAACATGGCATCAGCAATCATGGGTGGAATTATTAAGAATAATGTAATTCCGGCAGAAGAGATCATCGGAGCAGATCTTTTTGCACCTGGAAGAGAAAGAGCGCAGAAAGAATATGGAATCAATGTAACAGCAGATAATAAAGAAGTTGCTTCAAAAGCAGAGACAATTATCCTCTCTGTAAAACCTCAGTTCTATGCAAGCGTAATTGCAGATATCAAAGATGTAGTAACAGACAACCAGATTATCATTACAATTGCACCTGGTAAGACACTTGCATGGCTTGCAGAACAGTTTGGAAAAGAAGTAAAGATTGTCCGTACAATGCCTAACACACCGGCTATGGTTGGAGAAGGTATGACAGCCGTTTGCCCGAATGAGCACCTTACAGAAGATGAGATCGCATATGTAAAGAGTCTTCTGGAAAGCTTCAGCCGCGCAGAGATCGTTCCGGAGCGTCTGATGGATGTTGTGACAGCAGTAAGCGGAAGCTCACCGGCATATGTATTCATGCTGATCGAAGCTATGGCAGACGCAGCAGTTTCAGGCGGAATGCCAAGAAAACAGGCTTATCAGTTTGCTGCACAGGCAGTTCTCGGAAGCGCAAAGATGGTTCTGGATACAGGAAAACATCCTGGAGAATTAAAAGATATGGTTTGCTCACCGGCAGGAACAACAATTGAAGCTGTTCGTACATTAGAAGAACTTGGATTCAGAAGTTCTATCATCGAAGCAATGAAAGTCTGCGAAGAGATGTCCAGAAGTTTATAATCAATATATTTAAATAATAAAAATATCTATACGGAGCAGGAATTACAGAGAAGTTGTAGTTCCTGCTTTTTGTGTTGTCTATTCGTATTTGGGAAGAATTGTGTTAGAATAACATTTAGAAGAAAACAGGACAGGTGAATAAAAGATGAAAAAAGAACTGGATTATTTTATGATTGATGGAGAATTTGGCGGAAATCAGGACTGGTTTACCAATATTGTTATGAATGTCGGAGGATGCGGGGCAGCAACGGCCTGTGACAGTTGCATCTATCTGGCAAAATACAAAGGAATGAAAGAACTATATCCATTTGATCTGGAACAGATGGATAAAGAAGCCTATAAAAAATTCAGCCAGCTTATGAAGCCGTATATACGGCCGAGAGTTCAGGGAGTGAAAAAGCCTGAGTGGTATATCGGGGGATTGGAAAAATATATTTCAGACGTGAATAAAAGATGTGGAACAGATTATCAGATCCATATGGAAAAATTCGACGGAACAGGGGATGTAGATGAGGCAGAACGTATTATATGCGGACAGATTGATAAAGAACTTCCGGTTCCGTATCTGATGCTCCGTCATTTGAATACTGAAAAATATAAAGATTTTATCTGGCACTGGTTTCTGGTGGTCGGATATGAAAAAGAGGAGCATGAAACATGGATTGATGTGGCTACTTATGGGGAAAAAGTCCGTTTGAACCTGAAAGATCTGTGGAAAACCGGGTGTGAAGAAAAGGGTGGAATCGTAGTGTATGAGATAAAAGAGCAGAAAAAGAATTAAAAGAATTAAAATGACCAAATTTCATATTTTTTACACATGTTTAAGTTATAATTATTCATAATCGTGAAAAAGTAAAAGAAAAGGTGGGACAGAAAAAGTGAAAAAGCGAATCATGACTGCAGGAATGTTAGCTATGATACTTGCGGTGGGAATAACAGCGTGCACAAAAGCAGATAACACAACCAAAACAGAGAACACTTCCACTTCGGAATCAGATGGGAAAAAAGAACAGAAGAAATCGGATAACGAAAAAAATGTAATGACTACAGAACAGAAAAAGATCTACGAAAAGATCAAGCTGACCTATAAAGAGGAAGAACAGAAAAAAGTTGCGGAAGAATTAGAGAAAAAGAAAGCGTCACAGGATTATAATCTGAACAATATGCTGATTGAATATAATCCATTCGGAACCAATACACAGTCACTGTATGTATATTTTAAAACGGATGCAGCGGTAAAGATATCCTACATGATCCATGTAAAAGACGATGGCATTTCTGATTTCAGCAGAGATGTATATCAGGATGAGGAGTATCAGACAGAACATGAATTTCAGGTGATTGGCCTGATTCCGGATACGGAGAATACAATTACCTTTTATGTGACAAATGAAGATGGGTCTACAAATACAAAGGAAATCGTATACGAAATGGGAAGCCTGTACGGAGAGGAAAAGGTACAGCTTGATACCGATATAAAACAGAGTGCGGATCAGCTGGAAGACGGACTTTATGTGATATTAGGCAATGACAGCAGTTCTATGGATTTCATGTATTATTATGATAACAGCGGAGTATTAAGAGGTGAGGTGCCGCTTCTTGGCTACAGAAGCCACAGGCTGATCTTTGACGATAATTTCATGTATTACAGTATTTCTGAGAAGAAGATGGCACAGGTGAACCGTCTCGGACAGGTGACAAAGGTGTATAGTCTTGGCGATTACAGTCTGCATCATGATTATGTGTTTGATGAAAATGGCAATATGCTGATCCTGGCAACGGATACCACACGGGACAGTGTGGAGGATATCGTGTTGAAGCTGGATGTGAATTCAGGTGAAGTGACAAAGGTACTGGATCTGGGAGACCTGCTTGGTGATTATAAGAAGACCTGTGTGAAGAATTCCTCGGATGAGCTGGACTGGATGCATATTAATACGATCCAGTACATGGGAAATGGATCTGTGCTGTTAAGCTCCAGAGAGACGTCTACGATCATTAAAGTGGACAACCTTTATGATGAACCGTCGATCGCTTACATGATCGGTGAGAAGGATTTCTGGGAAGATACATCCTACATAAGTTGTCTGCTGAATAAAAAAGGCGATTTTACAATCCAGGGCGGTCAGCATACAATTACATATGAGACGAATGAAAGCCTTGCGGATGGACAATATTATCTGTATATGTTTAATAATAATATCGGAATCAGCGAGACAAGACCAGATTATGACTGGTCTTCCATCGGACTTAAGACCAGTTCGGAAGTGGACGGAAAGAATTCCAAATATTACAAATATCTGGTAGACGAAAATGAAGGAACATTTGAACTGGTGGATTCATTTAAAGTTCCATATTCCGGATACGTCAGCAGTGCGCAGGATATTGGGGATAACGTGCTTACAGATTCCGGACTGAAAGGAACGTTTACGGAATATGATGAGGATCATAAGGCGATCGCAACATATAAGATGGATTATGAAAAATTCATTTACCGTGTATTTAAGTATAATTTTGAAGGATTTTATTTTGGAAAAAGTGAATAATCCATAAAAATCATATGGAAGTCTTTACGGATAACGATTTATCCGCTAAAATGAAAGCGTCGGTTTTTGCCGGCGCTTTTTGAAAAAGTAGTTAAATTAAGAAAGAAAAGGGGAAAATAGAATGGCAAATCCAATCGTTACAATTGAGATGGAAAACGGAGATATTATGAAAGCAGAACTGTATCCGGAAGTTGCACCAAATACAGTAAATAATTTCGTTTCTTTGGTAAAAAAGGGGTATTATGACGGACTGATCTTCCACCGTGTTATTAATGGGTTCATGATCCAGGGCGGATGCCCGGACGGAACCGGAATGGGCGGTCCGGGATATTCGATCAAAGGAGAATTTGCTCAGAACGGTTTTGCAAATGAACTGGCACATACAGAAGGAGTGCTTTCTATGGCAAGGGCAATGCATCCGGATTCAGCAGGTTCACAGTTCTTTATCATGCATAAAGCAGCACCACATCTGGATGGCTCATATGCTGCATTTGGTAAGATCATCGAAGGCATGGATATTGTGAATAAGATCGCTGAGACAGATACAGATTACAGCGACAGACCACTGGATGAACAGAAGATGAAGAAGGTAACTGTTGATACAATGGGAACAGAGTATCCGGAACCGGAGAAAGCATAAAACGGCGGCAGACAGTAACCGCACAGGTATAAGCAGGCAGAATCATAGCAATCAGGCATACAGCGATCAGATACGTCTGATCGCTGTATGTAAATTTCCAACACATATGACGCGGAGGAAAACGACAGATGGAAATGATCCAGACAGAAAAATTGGTATATGAATATGAAAAACGTGATGAAGAAGGCAATGTGATTGGAACATCGCGTGCTATTGATGAAGTAGATATTGAAGCAAAAGAAGGACAGTTTATAGCAATTCTCGGACATAATGGTTCCGGAAAATCAACTCTTGCCAAGCATCTGAATGCAATTCTGATGCCAACAGAAGGTTCCGTATGGGTGAATGGAAAGAATACGAGTAATCCGGATGAACTTTGGAATGTAAGACAGTCGGCGGGAATGGTATTTCAGAATCCGGACAATCAGATCATTGGCACTGTAGTAGAAGAAGATGTGGGGTTTGGTCCGGAGAACCTGGGCGTTCCGACGGATGAGATCTGGCAGCGGGTGGAAGAAAGTCTGAAAGCTGTTGGGATGATCGAATATCGGCATCATTCTCCGAATAAGCTTTCCGGAGGACAAAAACAGAGAGTAGCAATCGCCGGTGTCGTGGCAATGGAACCGAAATGCATCGTTATGGATGAGCCGACTGCAATGCTTGACCCGGTTGGAAGGAGAGAAGTCTTAAAGACGGTTCATAAACTTAGAAAGCAGAAGAAGGTCACTGTGATACTGATCACACATTACATGGAAGAAGTAGTAGATGCAGATAAGATATTCGTGATGGATCACGGAAAAGTCGTGATGGAAGGCTCACCGAAAGAGATATTCTCCAAAGTAGATGAATTAAAGAGTTACCGGCTGGATGTGCCGCAAGTGACGATTCTGGCAGATGAACTCAGAAAACGCGGACTGGATATTCCGAAAGGGATTCTGAGAAAAGAAGAACTGGTAGAGGCAGTGGAACGTTTGACAAGTGAAAATGGTGAGAAGAAATGACAGACATTGCAATTAAGATAGAACATTTGAATTATATATACAGTCCCGGGACTGCATATGAAAAACATGCACTCAGAGACATTTGTCTGGAAATCCCACATGGAGAATTTGTGGGGATAATCGGGCATACTGGATCAGGAAAGTCGACACTGATCCAACATCTGAACGGCCTGGTAAAGGCAACAGATGGTGCATTATATTATAATGGAGAAAACATTTACCAAAATGGGTATGATATGCGTGCACTCCGTAATCAGGTCGGACTGGTATTTCAGTATCCGGAGTACCAGTTGTTCGAGATCGATGTACTGACAGATGTGTGTTTTGGTCCGAAGAATCAGGGACTGAGCAAAGAAGAGTGTGAAAAGCGTGCGCTGGAGGCATTGAAACTGGTAGGGTTAAAAGAAAAATATTATAAATCTTCTCCATTTGAGCTCTCGGGCGGACAGAAACGAAGAGTAGCGATTGCCGGAGTTCTGGCAATGCATCCCAAGGTCCTGGTTCTTGATGAGCCGACGGCGGGGCTTGATCCGAAGGGCAGAGATGATATTCTGGATCAGATCGCATATCTTCATAAGCAGAGCGATATGACAGTGATTCTGGTGTCGCATAGCATGGAAGACATTGCGAGATATGCGGATCGGATCGTTGTGATGAACAAGGGGGCAGTGATGTATAATGGCACACCGAAAGAGGTGTTTGCGCATTATCAGGAGTTGGAGAAGATTGGTCTTGCAGCTCCGCAGGTAACATATATCATGCACGACCTGAAAGAAAAAGGTTTACCAGTAAAGGTAAATGTGACGACTGTGAAAGAAGCAACAGATGAGATTATGCGGGCACTGGAGAAGAAGATATGATAAGAGATATAACAATCGGACAATATTATCCGGCAAAGAGTGTGTTACACAGATTGGATCCAAGAGTAAAGCTGGTGGGAACGCTGCTCTACCTGATCTCACTGTTTTTATTCAACAGTATTCCGGGATACGTGATGACGACGTTGTTTCTGATCCTTGTTATCAGGATATCAAAAGTACCGTTTTCTTTTATTGTAAGAGGGTTAAAACCGGTCATCATGCTTTTGATGATCACGGTGTTGTTCAACTTATTTCTGACGAGGGATGGAGCAGTGTTGTTCCATGCATGGATTTTCACGATCACAGAAGGCGGTCTCAGGACAGCGGTATATATGGCAATCCGGCTGATCTATCTGATCATCGGTTCGTCACTTATGACATTTACAACGACCCCGAATGAACTGACAGATGGAATTGAAGAATTACTCGGACCACTGAACAAGATTCGTGTTCCAGTACATGAGATTGCAATGATCATGTCAATCGCACTCCGCTTCATCCCAATCCTCCTGGAAGAGACGGATAAGATCATGAAAGCGCAGATCGCAAGAGGTGCCGATCTTGAAAGCGGCAATATGATCCAGAAAGCAAAGAGTATGATTCCGATTTTGGTTCCTTTGTTTGTGTCTGCGTTCCGGAGAGCGAATGATCTGGCGATGGCAATGGAGGCAAGATGTTACCATGGTGGTGAGGGACGTACGAAGATGAAGCCGTTAAAATACTGCAGGAAAGACAGAATAGCTTATATTACTGTAATTGCGTATGTGGTTCTCGTTGTTTTAATCGGAAGATTTGTACCACTGCATATATGGATATTTTAGAGGATAAGCGACAGTTATGCATCAGAAAATGGGACGGGGAAAACTCCGTCCCTGATTTATTCCGGGATATGATCACGTGAAAGGAAAGAAAAATATCATGAGAAGAATCAGAATCTTTGTAGCATATGACGGGACGAATTACTGCGGCTGGCAGATCCAGCCGAATGGAATTACGATAGAAGAAAAACTGAATAAAGCGTTAAACAGACTTACCGGAGAAGACATCCGGGTTATCGGGGCAAGCCGTACGGATTCCGGAGTGCATGCGCTTGGCAATGTGGCAGTATTTGATACAGAATCTCCGATTCCGCCGGAAAGATTTTCCTATGCATTAAATCAGAGGCTTCCGGAAGATATTGTGGTAGTGAAGTCAGATGAAGTGCCGTTTGACTGGCATCCGAGATATCAGGATAATATTTCTAAAACATATGAGTACCATATTTACAATGCACAGATGCCGAATCCATTAAAGACACGATATTGTACATTTGTATCGTTTCCGCTGGATATCGGTGCAATGAGAGAAGGAGCCAAATATCTGATCGGAGCGCATGATTTTGTGAGTTTTTGTAATATCCGAACCAATACACAGGATACAGTGAGAACAGTATATGATCTGACGATTGAAAAAAAAGATGATGAGATTGTGCTGAGAATCACAGGAAATGGATTTTTGTACAACATGGTCCGCATTATCGCAGGTGTCCTGATCCGGGTCGGCAGAGGGTTCTATACTCCGGAAAAAGTAAAAGAGATTCTGGAAGCCAAAGTCCATACTTCAGAAGGGGCCACAGCATTGCCAAACGGACTGGTATTGGTAAAAATAGATTATAAATAATCAATGAATAGTCGGCATTTTAGACAATATACAGAAAAAAATCGGAATAACATACAAAAATAAAAAAAACCGCCATAAAAAGACAAGAATATGTTAAAATACATCTGTCCAGCATAAAGTTGAGAAAGCTGGACGGAAGGAGAAAAATTATGGAAATGTTATTGTATCTCGTTCCGGTATTTGGAATCCTTGGACTGCTCTTTGCAGCTTATCTGGCAGCAAGAGTAGGAAGACAGGATGCCGGAAACGACAGAATGAAAGAAATCGCCGCAGCGATCAGTGATGGTGCGCAGGCATTTCTGACGGCAGAGTACAAGATTCTGGTTATTTTCGTTGCGGTATTATTCGTACTTATCGGATTCGGAATCGGTAACTGGATTACTGCTGTATGCTTTGTAGTAGGAGCTTTATTCTCAACGCTTGCAGGTTTCTGCGGGATGAAAGTTGCTACAAAGGCAAATGTAAGAACTGCGAATGCAGCTAAAGAAAAAGGAATGAACAAAGCACTCTCGATTGCATTCTCCGGTGGAGCTGTAATGGGTATGTGTGTAGCCGGTTTTGGTGTATTTGGTGTCAGCATCATTTACATCCTGACTAAAAATGTTGATATTATTACAGGCTTTAGTTTAGGAGCTTCTTCCATTGCTCTGTTTGCACGTGTTGGTGGTGGTATCTACACAAAAGCTGCCGATGTAGGAGCCGATCTTGTTGGTAAGGTAGAAGCAGGTATTCCGGAAGATGATCCGCGTAACCCGGCTGTTATCGCCGATAATGTAGGGGATAACGTAGGTGATGTTGCAGGTATGGGAGCAGACCTTTTTGAGTCTTATGTAGGAGCCCTTGTATCGGCACTGACACTTGGAATCGTATATTATAAAGCTGAGGGAGCTATCTTCCCACTCCTGATCGCAGGACTTGGACTTGTAGCTTCTATCCTCGGAACATTTTTTGTAAAGGGTGACGAGAATTCCAATCCACATAAAGCATTAAAGACAGGTTCTTATGTAGCAAGTGTATTGGTACTGATCGTATCTTGCGTATTCAGTAAAGTATTCTTTGGAGATTTTAAAGCAGCGATTGCTATCGTAGCCGGTCTGATCGTGGGACTTCTGATCGGTATCATCACAGAAGTATATACATCCGGAGACTACAAATCAGTGAAAGAAATTGCAGAACAGTCAGAGACGGGATCTGCAACAACCATCATCAGTGGTCTTGCAGTAGGTATGAAGTCTACAGCAATTCCGATTCTTCTGATCTGTGTCGGTATCTTTGTTGCATACCAGACATGCGGACTTTACGGTATCGCACTTGCTGCTGTAGGAATGCTTTCTACTACCGCTATTACAGTAGCTGTAGATGCTTATGGACCAATTGCGGACAATGCCGGGGGTATTGCAGAGATGTCTGAGCTGGATCCACATGTTCGTCAGATCACTGACAAACTGGATGCCGTTGGTAACACAACAGCGGCTATGGGTAAAGGTTTCGCTATCGGATCTGCAGCCCTGACAGCGCTTGCCCTGTTTGTATCTTATGCAGAGGCAGTACATCTGAAGACAATTGATATCCTTGACTCACGTGTAATCATCGGAATGCTGATCGGTGGAATGCTTCCATTCTTATTCTCAGCTATGACAATGTCATCTGTATCAAGAGCAGCATATCAGATGATTGAAGAAGTAAGACGTCAGTTCAAGACAATGCCTGGAATCATGAAAGGTACAGAAAAGCCGGATTATAAATCATGCGTTGCAATCTCAACAACAGCAGCATTAAAAGAGATGCTGGTTCCTGGTGTTATGGCAGTGCTTGCACCACTGGTAGTGGGAATCCTTCTTGGACCTTCCGCACTTGGCGGACTTCTTGCAGGAGCGCTCGTAACAGGTGTTATGATGGCAATCTTCATGTCCAATGCAGGTGGAGCATGGGATAATGCTAAGAAATATATCGAAGACGGTAACCACGGTGGAAAAGGAAGTGAAGCTCATAAAGCAGCTGTAGTCGGAGACACTGTTGGTGATCCATTCAAAGATACGTCAGGACCTTCTATCAACATCCTGATCAAACTGATGACAGTTGTATCACTGGTGTTCGCACCATTGTTCCTGTCAATTGGCGGATTGTTATAGGAAGAATCATAAAAATGAAAAGAGGTATCTGTACCAAAGTGATGTGTACAGATATCTCTTTTCATTTTATGTATTTGGAAGAATTTTATGGATGATTTATAGAAAGTTGAGAAAAATAATAGAATTGAGGGACTGGCAACCCCCAGCTGTTTGTGATAATATATGTGTCGGGACTTTTAGTAATATTTGAAAATAGATAGAAAAGAGGCAATAAAGATGACAAAAGTAGATATTATTTCAGGATTCCTCGGAGCAGGAAAAACTACATTTATCAAAAAGCTGCTCAGCGACGTATGGGCAGGAGAGAAACTTGTACTGATTGAAAATGAATTTGGTGAGATCGGTATTGATGGAGGATTCCTGAAAGATGCAGGAATCGAGATTACAGAGATGAACTCAGGATGTATCTGCTGCACCCTGGTAGGTGATTTCAGCAAAGCACTGGTAAAAGTACTGGACGAGTATCATCCGGATCGTGTTATCATCGAGCCGTCGGGAGTAGGTAAATTATCCGATGTAGCCAGAGCAATCGAGGCAGTAGAGAAAGATGCAGATATCGAGATCGATGGAAGAATCACTGTTGTAGATGGTAAAAAAGCGAAGATGTACATGAAGAACTTTGGAGAATTCTTCAAAAATCAGGTAGAGCATGCATCTACAATTGTTGTGAGCCGTACACAGATGATGACTGATGAAAAGGTAGAAGAGTGCGTGCACACACTTCGTGAGGAAAATGCAGAAGCAACCATCATCTCCACTCCATGGGATGAACTTGGAAGAGAAGCGATCAGCCATGCACTGACAAAGGGAGCTGAGATTGAGAGCCTGTTTGAAGAACATGGAGATCACCACGACCATGACTGCTGTGATCATGATCATCACGACCATGATCATCACGACCATGATCACTGCTGTGACCACAATCATCACGATCATCACGATCATGACCACCATGACCACGCTCATGACTGCTGCTGCGGACATGATCACGATCATGATCACCACCATCATCATGCAGATGATGTGTTTACAAGCTGGGGCAAAGAGACTGTTCATAAATATACCGAAGAAGAACTGGATTATCTGCTGAAGGCACTGTCAGAGACAACATCTTACGGAACAATTCTTCGTTCCAAAGGTATTATCCAGATGACAGACGGATCATGGAAACAGTTCGACTTAGTACCGGAAGAGTACGAAGTAAGAGAAGGACAGCCGGACTACACAGGACGTATCTGTGTAATCGGAACAGACCTGAAAGAGGACGACCTTCTGAAATTATTCCACGTATAGGATACTAATAATTGGCTCCATATTATTATGGAGCCAAAAATCACAATATAACCATAAAAGAAAGAGGTGCGAGTATGGCAACACCTATGTTTATTGTCACGGGATTCTTAGACAGTGGTAAAACAACCATGATAAAAGATACCCTGATGGAACAGGAATGGATCGAACCGGGACTTACACTGCTGCTTCTCTGTGAAGAAGGGGAAGAAGAGTATCCGGAAGAATATTTGAAAGAAAAGAATATGGCAGTTCTGAAAATCGAAGAATTCGAACAGCTGAACACTGTATTTTTCAAAAACTGTGAAAGAAATTATCATCCGGCACAGATCGTTATTGAATATAACGGAATGTGGAAACTGGAAGATCTGCTTTCGATCAGATATCCAAGAAGCTTCGAGCTGCAGGGCGTATATTCAACCGTTAATGGTATGACATTGGATATGTATCTGATGAATATGAGAAATATGCTGATGGAACAGCTGACAGAATCAGAACTGATCGTTGTAAACCGCTGTGCAGACGGCGTTAACAGATCAGGATTCAGACGGGCACTGAAAGTGCAGAACCCGATGGCACAGCTCCTTTTTGAAGATATGCAGGGTAAGATCATAGAACCGTCTGAAGAAGATCTTCCATATGACGTAAAAGGTGATAAGATTGTGCTGGACGATGTTGACTTTGGAGTATGGTATGTGGATGCATATGATCATCCGGAATTATATCTTCATAAAGAGATTGATTTTAAAGGACAGATCTTTCGGCCAAAGGGGATGCCGGACAATATGTTCGTTCCGGTCAGAGAGATCATGACCTGCTGTGCGGACGATGTACGTTATTACGGATATCCATGTAAGGCAGAAATGAAAATTGATGCAAAGACAAAATCCTGGATGCAGATCCGTGCAAGATTCGAGTACGAGGCAGTAAGTTCCTTTGGAAACAAACAGCCGGTATTGTATCTGATCGATATGGAACCAGCCGCAGAACCGGAAGATAAGGTTGTGTATTTAGGGTAATTGGGATTTAATTTATTAACGGGGAAGCGGCCTCTCAG
>ERZ838399.552-NODE-552-length-44005-cov-4.561866_pt1 | contig 44005 bp, 50 predicted proteins | sample MGYA00519683_ERZ838399 | MGnify/ENA primary metagenome ERZ838399 (study PRJEB31850, sample SAMEA3708833) | human gut metagenome | biome: human gut; feature: human-associated habitat; material: faeces | place: China | collected 2014 ...
ATGCTGTAACATACTGATAAATAAGGACTTATAAAAATACTTCGCAATTCAGATGAACGCATAAGTACGTCGGCAAAGTCCGATGGAGGAACCACTGCAAGACCTTGAATTTACTGCATTTTAGGCGTGGTTTCGGAATAAGATGTAAGGTTGCGTACTTGTCATAAAGTATCATAATTTATTGTAGATTATCAGAGGTTTTTGTGTCAGGTTTGCGTAAGGAATTGCGTCAATTGAAAAGACGACTTCCTTCAGCGAATTTTACGCATTTTTATGACTATAAAGCAATCTCATGAATAAAGAGTGTGAATGAACATTGATTTGTTTTTCACACTCTTTTTTTGTGTGAAAATAGGTAAGTTGACGCAAAATACAAAGTGACGTATATATAGCACTAAGGAATCAGAGAAATCTGATCCGATAAAAATGAACGAAAGATGCCATATTGCTACAATCCAGAAAAATTTGAAAAATTAATTTCTTGTAAATAACGAAGTAACCTATTGACAAGACACAACCCAAATTAGGTAGAATAGATTCAAAGATAAGGATTGATAAATTTTCTTGGTAAAAATACAGGGAAATGAATCAGTCCTTTTTTTTGTTGGATTTTTTCGGGAAGAGGGCAAAAAAGCAGAGGTGAAGGAGGTAAAACATGAGAAAAAAAGAAATCAAATGTCCTTATTGTGGCAGTAAAGCAAAATTAGTTCATTTTTATGATATCTATGGGAAGGACGCAACTCATCCGGAAAGGTATGCGTGGGCATGCGCAAGATTTCCACAGTGCGATTCTTATGTAAGCACAATCAAAGGTAGCACGAAACCAGCGGGGACACTTGCCGATGCACAACTACGACATGAGCGGATTGAAGCTCACAGGGTTATCAAAAAAGTGGTGGAGAGCGGTATGGATCAGCATAGCGTCTATCGTTACCTGGAAGACCGGATGGGTCTGCAGAGAGACCAGTTACACATTGCAAGCTCAGGGATTTATTATTGCCGACTGGTACAACAGATTCTGAAATCTTTGTTAGAAAGGAGATGCGGAACATGTTAGGTAAGAATGCAGAAAAAGAATTATTGGCAAACATGGAAGAAATCCGATATATGACCAGAAGTATTGTTCGTAAAAGTGCAATATTTGCGAAATATATGGATATAGAAGATTTTTATCAGGAGGCGTATATTGAATACTTACAGTCTGTAGATTCGTATGATCACACAAAAGGAAAAAGTCTCCATAATTACGCTTATAGCAGAATCAGGCATCGTTTGATGAGTATTTTTCGGAAAAACCGGAATATATACCAGGAATATGGAAGCAATAAATTAGAGGAACAGTTGTCATGTAGACAGGATGTAGAAAGTGAATTATGTGCAGCGGAGTTTGCGGTGGACTATCTGGAAGTAGAAAAGGAGATGATGAAGGTATATATGGATGCTCCAAAAACGATACAGTATGGAATCCTTGCAATCTGTAATGAGGTGCGAGGGATTTCAAAAGCAGAAACAGCGAAAAAACTTGGCATAACTACCAGCTATATTACAGTAAGTATGCGGCGTGCAGCAGACAAACTGAAGTTGCCGGTGATGTTTGCCTGGTATGGTTATCATAATCTCAAATGACTAGAAATGATTTTATGATTTAGTATGAAAAGGAGTAAAAATGGCGAATCCGTATAGAAAAGTAATGTACCGATTAAAAGAAAAATGGTCTATTCGGGAAATCGCGGAATTATATGTTGACCGGAATTTCAGTATGGATCTGGTCTCACATATTACGGGAATCCCGTTAGCACCATTGAGCCATATCTTATGGGATTATCATCTGCCAGAAGTGAAAAGCAAATATTATACAGAAAACTTTTTAGGCGAGATTTCCAAACTTACAAAACAAATGCATGCAGAATTTTTCCGGGAAGAGCGGATCTTTACACGACAGTATGAGAATGACAGACGAAAGATGGAGACAGATTTTTTAGCAGAGATTTCGTAACAAAAGAATCATAACTCTATTCGTTTCGCAAGGAAGGAAGGGAGAAAAATGGCAGGGAATAAAAAAGTGAACTCTATTTTTCAACATAAGAGAGAAATACGTGACTATGCACTATGGGCATTGCAGGTGCCGGATATTAGTCCGAAAGAAGATACCTATCTGTTGGTTTCGGAAGCCCAGGCGGGAAATGTAGATGCCAGAAATATTTTATACCTGGCTTATATGAAGTATGTATTCTACATTGTTTCGCATTATTACAGTTTCAAGGATTATATGGAAGGGGAAATTGAAGATTGCGTGCAGGAAGGAATGCTTGGATTGTATGAGGCAATCATGCGATTCGATATCACAAAAAATGCGAGTTTTACGACTTACTTAACCATCTGGGTGAGAAAATATGTTTCCAGATATCTATCGGAAGATGGAACGATCAAACGATCTTCCAGGATCGTGAAAAAAACCCAACAGTTGCAGAGTGCCTGCATGGACTATGAGCTGCTTCATGGAAGGCGACCTACGATCGCGGAACTTGCGGAAATAATCGGGGAAAGCGAAAATGTAACCAGAAATCTGCTGGAAGCATTGCAAAGAGCAAGAATCAAATCTCTGGATCATCCACGAAATGACGATGAAAAGTGGACAGAACAGTTAAAATACGATTATGATCTGGAATCCGAAGTGTGTCAGGAAGTGATGGATCGTGAATTTGAAAATATGGTCATTGAGGTGCTTCAGAATGAGACCGACCGACAGATCATCGATTATGTTTTTGAGTATGCTGACAATGACATGACACGCTCGGAGATCGCGGAAAGCGTAGGAGTATCCAAGCAGTATATCTGCAAGCGAATCATCGCAATCAAAGAGCTTTTGAGAAAAAAACATATCATCTAACGGAATGAAACATCCTCCGGCATTTTGCCAGGGGATGTTTTAAGTTTCCGAAAAAGAAGAACTGACGTATTTCTATTAATAGAGGTCATCTATTCTGTATATACAGAACGTCTAAAAAATAGCGAGAACTATTTCTTATCATGTGGAGCGTTGTCTGCGCTCGGAATCCAATTACAATCGGGAGCAATCCTGTTTATTTGATAAATGAAACTAACATAGAGAAAGGAGGGTATGTCATGGATTATGCGGTTTTTCAGGACTGTGTCAAGAGTATGGATCTGCGGCAGCGTTTCCAGAAATTGCAGGATGAGATTTATATCCTGAACAAAAACCGGGAGCTTGTTCCAAATCTTGAATGGGATCAAAGGTACGCCAGAGCATATGCACAGTTATGGCAGCAGATCCGGCAGCGGATTAAGGTCATACAAAAACGGATGCTTTCCGAATATCACCTGCCTAAGTTGAAAGATGAGCAGAAATATCAGTGGTTTATGAGGCAATTTTTAAGCCTGACCACACAGGAAGAGGAGAAAATCTGCCAGATGATCTACCGGAAGGAACATTTTAGACGGATCGAATTGGAATTTTTTTTATGGAGAGAGACCATCGACCGTCTGGTCGGAGAATATAACGTGCAGAAGGCAGAGGAAGGATTAGAACATGAAAGCATTACAAACACATGCACAGATGCTGGAGCCAAGCCTGGGCTTTTTTGAAAATGAATGGTCTGTATTGCTGCAGTTTTTACTGGGACAGGGATATAAACTTTCGATACGGGTTAATGGATTTTTTGTGATCCGTCCGGGAGAAGATGCCTGTTTTTCACGCTGTCTGAATCTTTTGGAGATTGTGAATGAAGCGTTGGCGTGTAATGCCCGGTGTCAGCAACTATCCTGTCAGAAGCTGTATGCGAAGCAGGGGGATAGGATGGCTTTATGGAAGGAGATCCACAGTGGTATTGAGCGGGAACGGATGTTCCTGAAATTACAGCGGCATCTGTCGAAGCAGGAGGGAGTGCTGGCTAAACAATGGAAACGAATGTGTTAAAAATGGAAAGCTTCTGGCAGAAACATAAAAAATATGCAGCAGAAGTGTATGAAATCGGAACCAACGTAACCGGAAAACAGCATGGATATGGAAAATACCGGCAGGGAAAAGCCGAACTGATCTGTGAACTGTTTGAGATACCGATGGAACCGTTTTTACAATTTTCAATGGAAAGGGGAAAAGAAGATGGTTGATATTCTAAAAGGAATGGATGTCTCACTGTGCGTATTCATGGCAGGGATCGTGGCATTTGTTATCGCGGCGATCCTGTATCTGTTTTTGTGGGAAACCTGGTCGAAAGCCTATGAGGAAGATCTGGAAGAGGAAACCATAGAGTATTACATGATCTATACGGTTTGGAGTAAACCGGAATCCTATGGGAGCAGGGTGATCCTGGCAACCGCAGATGAAGCGGAAGCAAGATTCCGGTTCCATCTGATCCGGACGGTGTCGGAAATATATTTTTCCGGAGCAGCAATTGCGGAACATAGAGACGGAATTCGTATCTCCAAAGGAGACGCAAAACTGTATTATGTGATGAAAACGGTGCAGGTAGAAAATCTATAAAAGAAGAAAGAGAGGACAGAAAAAATGGAACAGTTACAAATTGTAGCGAAGATCACCCCCGGCGCAATCCAGACCAATTTCGACGAGACGAAACAATGGCTTGCCCAAAAACTACAGAAGTATAATCTGAACAATTATACTGGTGATGACGCCATAAAACAGATGAAAGAGGGGCGGGCTACGTTAAACAAACTGAGTGATGCCCTTAAAGAGAGAAAACGAGTGGTCAAGGAGCAGTTTCTGGAACCATACACAGCATTTGAGATGGCGGCAGATGAGCTGCTGGCAATGATCAAGGAGTCCTGCGATACGCTGGATGGGAAAATCAAGGAATATGTGCGTATCGAAAAGCAGGAGCGAGAGGCAGAGATCACGAAATATTACCGGGAGGCAGTGGCAGAAGCAGGGATTACCTATGATCTGTGGACACAGATCTATGACGAGAAATGGCTGAATAAAAGTTGCAGCAAAAAAACTTGGAAGATGGCAATCACAGAAGCAATCCAGTCTTACCAGAAAAACATAATGCTCTTAGGGCAACTTGCGGGTGAAGATGATTTTGAGGCGGCACGAAAGCTGTATGAAGTGGACTTAAACTTGCAGGATGCGATAACCTTTATAACCAAGAAAAAGGCAGAAGCGGAAGCACTTGAGCGGGAGCGGATACGCATTGCTGCAGAAGAAGCAGCAAAAGCACAGGCACGCGTGGAAGCAGAAACCCGACAGGTAATGCAACAGGCAGAATCTTATGCCAGAGAGCGGGAAGCGGCTGTACGGAAAGAAGAACAGGAAGCGGCACAGAAGCAGATGCAGCAAAAGCAACAGGAGTTGGAGCAACAGACCTATCTTCGTATGCAGAAGCAGATGCAAAGGCAGACACAGGCCATGCCGGTACAAAGAGCCGGGATGAGTTACCAGACTGGTATTCCGACAGGTGGAAGCACAATGTCAGGAGGGTGGGCAGCCGCCACATCCGGACAGGGAATGCCGCGACCGGCATATGGTATCCGGCAGGGGATGCAGCGGCAGCAACCGGTACAGCGGGGGAATGCACCGATCCAACGGTCAGTGCAGCAACCCATTTTGCAGACACAGGCGGCAGAACTGTGTACGTTTACGGTACATAGGGTACACCAGGAAGAAGTCTGCCAGTTTTTGACACAACGTGGAATAGGGTATCACATTCATTAAACTGCAGAAAGGACATGATTTCATGAGTTTTAATATCAGTGAGGTTGCAGATTACCTTGGAATTGAAAAATTACAGGATACAGGTGGGGATTCCATTCCCATCTGCTGTCCGTATTGCGGCGACCGGAGAGGAAAAAACACAATCTGTATCAGAAAGGATGGAAAGGAAAAAAATGTATTCCAGTGTTTTTCCTGCGGCAGGCATGGAAATATGCTGGATTTGTATCTGGATCAGAAAGCCGGATATGTCGGAGTCGATCGCTATAAACGTGCATATGCAGATCTGAGGGATGCGCTTGGAAAAGGGTACAGGGATCACACCCCAAAAAAGCGGATGGAAGAAACAGACAGAAAAACAGAAAAGACCAAAGCTCCGGTGAACGTGTTAGACCATACCTACCGGAGCTTGCTGCGTCATCTGACGTTGCAGACGATAGACCGATTGGACCTGCGGCGCCGGATGCTTACTGATGTAGAGATAGAGGCGGGATTGTTTCGGTCTGTGCCATCTGATCCGGTGGGCATCTGCCGGATTTTAAAACGGGAAGGATGTACGCTGGAAAACGTACCAGGTTTTTATAAAAATGCAGCAGGTAACTGGCAGTTAAATGTATGGGCAGAAGGCTACTTTTGCCCGGTGCTGCAGGATGGATATGTGGTCGGGATGCAGATCCGGCTGCGTAACCCGAAAAAGCAGAAGTATATCTGGTTATCCAGTTCCGGCAAAAGGGCAGGAATTTCGTCCGGAGCCCCGGTCTGCTTTTATGGCGATCCGGATGCAGAGTCTGTCATCATCACAGAGGGTATTTTAAAAGCATATGTAACGTACTGTCTGCTTTCGGATATCGGTGTCAGTGTGATCGGAGTGCCGGGGGTGAATGTCCTTGGCGGATTGAAGGAGCTTCTAAAGCAGCATCATCATAAGATTGCCTATGAAGCCTACGACATGGACAAGTATATGCCGGTAGCCTGCATGCGGGACTATGAAGCCAAGAAGTGTGCTGCCTGCATACAGTCAGGCGGGCGTGAAGCCTACTGCCCGGATGGAAGTTGCAGATATAAGGAACGAAAAAGGCAGATGATCCAGGAAGCACAGGATTCCCTGCAAAAAGTGATCACCAAGGCAGGTCTGATCGGCAGATCCTATCACTGGGACAGAGATCCGGTCAGCGGTCTGTGGCTTGGAAACAAAAAAGGGATTGACGATTACTGCAGTATGCGGCGAGGAGGAATGAGTCATGCAGGAGCTGGCTATCCGGGCAGTGCCCGTACAGGTGCGCTGTGAGTTTGATGATTACCAGGTGGTGATCTATGAGACGGAAGCAGGGGAAGAACTGACGGCCGTTGGCTCCCTGCTGTGTACGGAAGGGGAATGTGTCCTGCATGGGAATTTTTCCCAACATAAAAAATACGGGAAACAGTTTCAGGTGACATATTGCGAAGAAGTATTGCCGACGACACCGGAAGGGATGAAACGGTATCTGGTGAGCAGCGGGATTGCCGAAATAGGAAGTGCAACAGCAGACCGCATCGTGGATACGTTTGGAGCCGAAACATTTCAAGCCATGCGTGATCCCGTCCGGTTAGCTACGGTACAGGGAATCTCGGCGACAAAAGCGGAAAAGATCGTTGCGTCATTTAAAAAATGCCAGGAGTTACAGGAATATGTACAGTTTTTGGCAGACTACCGGATCCCAAGCGGAAAAACAAAAGGAGTTTATCAGAAATTTTCCGGGATACCAGATGCACTTTCGGTATTACGGAGCCGTCCATATCTGCTCTGCATGTGTGAAGGGATCACCTTTGCCATGATTGATGCAGTGCAAAAACAAAGAGAAGGATTTGATCCGATCTATGGTGACCGGATCTGTTTTGCTCTGTCCGCTGTCATGCAACAGAATGAACAAAACGGACATGTATTTATGCAGAAGGAAGACTTGTTTGAAAAGGCAGTGAATATCCTGCGGACACCGGGGTGTGACCGGTCAGTGTTTTTCCCATACATGCAAGCAGGACTTGTGTACCTGGTGAAAAACCAGACGTTGATCTATGACTGCGGTGTGCTTTACCGGAAACCGATGTACCTGGCAGAAAGTGAGTCAGCAGAAAAACTGCTGAGACTTTTATGGGACGGACAAAAGCAGAAATTATCGAAAGATAAGATCGATGCAGCATTAGTGGAAGCAGAAAAACGGCAAAAATTGGCACTCTCAAAGGAGCAGAGAAACGCCGTTTCATATGCGCTGACAGAAACAGTGAGCATCATTACTGGTGGACCGGGAACCGGAAAGACAAGCCTGTTGCAAGTACTGATCTGTGCAGAAGAAATGCTGCATCCGGAAGGAAAACTCACCTTGTGTGCCCCTACCGGGCGTGCTGCCCGAAAAATGGCGGAGAGTACCGGAAAAGTTGCAGTCACGATGCACCACTTGCTTGAAATCCGTCAGGAGGAGCAGGAACGTGAGGAGAAAGAGGAATTAAAACTAAGTACAGACCTTGTGATCGTTGATGAGTGTTCCATGGTGAGCATGCAGCTACTGTATGCATTGCTGAAGGCATTGGATAAGGGGACGCGGCTGGTATTGATCGGGGATTGTGACCAGCTTCCCAGTGTGCAGGCAGGGAATGCATTTGCTGACCTGATCGGAAGCCAGGTGTTTCCGGTTACTTATTTAACAAAAACCTTCCGGCAGAAACAGGGGAGTGCGATCCTTACCAATGCAAGCTGCATCAACCGCGGACAGGGCAGGTTTTTATGGAATACAGACTGTATGCTCTGCCAGACCTGGCAGGAAGAGGATACACTGGACGGACTGCTCCAGGTGATCCGCGGTCTGCAAAAACAGGGGATTTCCTCAAAATCCATGCAGGTGCTTACTCCGTTTCGAAACAAAACGAAGCTTGGATGCATCCAGCTAAACCGGGTGCTGCAGGATCTTATGAACCCGAAAAGGTCAGGAACGGTTGAACTTCTGGTTGGAAGCCGGTGTTTCCGTTTAAAGGATAAAGTAATGCATTTGGAAAATGAAGAGGATGTGTCTAATGGTGATATTGGTTATATTACAGAGATCAACCAGACGGAACGGAAACTGACGGTCTTGTATGAGACGGGCGTGGAACGTACCTACACGTCGGAAGAATTTTCCATGCTGGAGTTAGCGTATGCATTGACGGTACATAAAGCTCAGGGCAGCGAATATGATTGCGTGATCCTGCCATTCACCAAGATCTTTGGTCGCATGCGGCAGAAGAACCTTCTGTATACTGCCATGACGCGTGCCAGGAAAAAGCTGGTGATCGTTGGAAACGAAGAAACGCTATGGTATGCTTCCGGCAATCGTATGGAGCGTAGGAATTCCTATCTGGGATTCCGGCTCATGGATGGGAACCGGATGCGGAAACTGGTTGCGAATACAGAGAAAACAGCTTATAATAAAGTATAATATTAATGGAATTACTAAAAAATTAGCGTTATATGAAAAGACTTGTAAAAGTAGGAAGGAGGATTTTGATAATGGGTATAACGACAAGACAAGTAGGAAAGTTATCTGTAAAAGTTGTTACGCAAGATAATACCTTGGAACGAAAAAATTTGATTAGCAGAAATGATCAGGAAATGGATGATAGGGCTATTGCAGCAGTTAAGTCTGCTCTTTATAAAGCCAAGATTTGTAAAAAACCCATTGCGAAGTATGATCCAATATTGAAGAAGGCATATGTAGAGTATGCGGATGGAAAGAAGGCATATGTTGACTAGAAAACCTATGGTTTTGGTACTCGCTGGACCAAATGGATCAGGAAAGAGTACAATTACCCAATATTTTGAAAAGGTTGGTGAATATACAAATGCAGATGATGTTGTTGCATCAACTGGGATGGATAATACAAAAGCAGCAAAATTTGTAGATGAGAAACGCTATGCAGCAATTTCTGAAAAAAAGGATTTTACTTTTGAAACTGTATTATCTTCGGACTACAAGCTTAATATTCTGAGAAAAGCAAAAGAAGAGGGTTATTTTATTAAATGTGTATTTGTGCTTACGATTGATGCACGTATCAATGTTGCAAGGGTTACGGCAAGAGTTGCACAAGGGGGACACAATGTTGAAAAGGATAAGATTATTTCCAGATATCAAAAATCGCTTGCAAATATCAAAGAGTTATTAAAAATTTGTGATATACTTCATGTTTATGATAATACAATGGAAGAACCAGTAAGGATTATAAGGAAACATAAAGAAGATATTTCTATTTTTTCAAATGATTTGTGGAGTGAGGAAAAAATTCTTTCACTAATGGAATAACACAGTGTTTTTTGTTATGAATATGGATATTCACAGAAATGTGAATATCCATATTTTGGGTTGATAAATAGTAGTTAAAAATGTGACAAAAGAATTATATTTCCATTTAAGAAAATCCTGATATATGATATAATTATAAAAAGAGTTGACAGGAGGATTGTGTTATGGAAATTGTCAATCAAACGATAAGAGTTATAGACTATATAAATAATGCTGTTTATAAAAGGGATACGCCAGACGAATTTTCTGATTATGTAAGGCAATTGATTACATACATTAATAATAATACTTCAATTAGAGAGTATTGTACTCGCTCAGTCAATACAGAAGTAATTAGTTGTATTTTGGATATTATAAATAATCAATTTGACACAAATTTTGTAACAGAAAAAATAGATCTTATCGCAAATCGGTTGCTGATAAAAGAACGTGAGACACAAAATACTGTTTCACATATTACTGATGTACAAAAAGGAAGTTTGATACAGGTTCTTTTGTATGATAATGAAAATAATAAATATACTTATTTATTGGCTAAGGTAGCACATACTGATTTTGTAGATGATTCAGATTTTAGTTTTAAATCAGGATTTTCAAAGGATATGATAAAACTTTGGAAATCATGCATTTTTGAGATTGATGACTTAAATGCATCAAGCTTTCATGCAAAGGTATATTCTGATACGGTTGCAAAATATTGGTATGATTCTTTTTTGGAATTAGATCAACGAGTAAGTGATGAAGTGAATACTGAAAGGGCATTTCGTGCAATTGATAGTGCATTAAACAGAAATATAAAAAGCATATCACCTAGAGATCATTTTTTGCTTAGAAATGCTGTGATTGTGTACTTTAAGAAAAATGAGTATATCGATTATGAAACAATGGTACAAAGTACGCTTGATAATTACCATCCAGTGGATTTAGAACAGGAAAAAATGAAAAAAATAATCGAGCGGATAAGAGAATTACCAGAAAAACATCATTTTGACAAACAATTTAATTCAGTTCCTTCTACCATAGATTCAAAAATAAAAAAAGTGTTTGATGTTTATCAAGGAGTACAGTTAAAAATAACGGATGCTATTGCGGATATTGATGATATCATTAGTGCATATAGAGATACTGATGGAAATAAATATATAAAAATAAAAACAGATAATGATTTGACATTCAGAAGGTTTTCTGATTAATAAAAAAGGAGGATGAGTATGCTTACAGAATTAATTCAAGCAGCAGAAGTAAAAGACATTGTCGTGTCAGAAAGAATGAAAGTATATGAGGCCTCTTTTAAATTCGATATAGAAAATGCTCCAGAATATGATTATTTTTTTAACATAATACAATATATATCACAAAGAGATAGAATAAGAATAACCTTACAGGATGAAAGTGAGAGGACATGTGATTTTCCTGGCACAAATGTAGATAGCTATAAAAAATTTATAGAAGATACGCTGTCTGATGAAATCATAACGGTTAGAATACGAATTAATAAAGAAGTTTCTGAAAATCATTTTTCAATATATTCATTTGATAAATTTGTAGAAGATATTTTGTCATTATCAATAGAGGAAGTTATGGTGTCTTTTTCGTGTTTATTGAAGGCATCCCCGAACTTTTTGGTGTTTGATGTTTATAGCCCGATTACAATGTTTGCTACTAAAACAATGTTTTTTGTACCAAACGGAAGTAGTATGATAAATACAGATTTTAATAGAATTCAAAGAATTCAAGATTGTAAAGAGGTTTCTTACTTTTATAATTTTGATATTTATGAAATTTTACCAGATGATTTTAAGATTATGATTGATTATGAAACGAATCCATTAACGGAGTTGTTTCAGAAAATAATGGTATTGTTAGCTATAAGTTTTATTGCAACATCATCATCAATAAACGACAATCATCTTAAAGGTGTAATAAGTGGACAACGAACAACGGAATATTGTTGCGAGATAAATCAATTGCAAAATAATAACATTCTATATAGTATATATAATTGGATATATACAGGTGGAAGTCGAATTGACAAAGCAATAATTGCTAGAAATGTAATTAGCCTTCATTGTAGATATGTTTCTATAACAGAGATTGATGAAAGCGTATTGGCTTCTATACAGTCAAATTATAATTTGTATTTAAAAGAAAATGTTAAAGAGTATCTTGAATTAAAAAATAAGGTTGCAGAATTTATAAGCGATACAGTATCTAAAACAGGAGAATATGCAACAGGATTACTCAATAAATTCAAATCAAATATAGTTGCCATTTTTGGATTTATATTTACAGTTATTTTAGCAGATATTGTTTCGAATCAACCATTAGATAATATTTTTACAAGAGAAATTACTATTTTGGTAGAATTGGTTTTGGTTGGTTCATTTATATATTTGTTTATTTGCTATGTTCAATCGAGGTATGAAATTAAAAAAGTGTACGATAGTTATGAACAGTTAAAATTAAATTATAGGGAAATATTGACAGAAGATGATTTGATGGAGGTATTTGGAAGAGATGAAATATTGGATAATATGAAAAAAACAATTAATAAATCGGAAATAATATATTTATGTATATGGATTGCATTTTTGATAGGTGTCTTTATTGTTGTTGAAAAAATAAGCACTGCCCCCACATATCAAAGTATTTTCAAGATATTTCAAAATATATTTAAGTCAATGTAAGAGTTATTTATTAAAAGCTAGTTTGAAAAGTACCTTTATTGAAGGTTAGGAAGAATTATTTAGGGAAATATAAGAAAAAGTCCTAGTAAATATCAATTTGATATTTACTAGGACTTTTTTAGTTGTTTAGTTTCCGAAAAAATGGAATCGGCGTATATAAGAAGCATAAGTTATCACATTCTTTTTACAAGAATCTTCACAGATAGGCAGTAGCCTATGTCACAAGAGCAGGGATTTCTACCTGCAGTAATCAAAGGCAAAATAAAAGAGAAAGGAGAGCATGACATGTTATTTCTTCCTGCGCTGGAACTGGTGCAGACGTGTCAGAAACATGGCATTTTAATTAGAACAGATTGCGTCATACATTTCTGCGATGAGCAGGGAACCTGGCATACAATGACACATGCCGGGATGGCTATGGAACTGATGCAGAATGCAGAGGAGACCCGAAAATTATTACGGGAGTTATTAAGGGCAGGAATACCATTTTATTTAAAGGGATAAATTGCCTATTGCAAAGGTGCTGCCATGTGATAACGAAAAATGGAAAGGACAAAAGAAAAATGAAAGACTTGACACTTGAAGAAGTAAAAATTTATGTACTGGAGCATTTTGGTGAATACCTTCCAGAATGCTATCAAAAGAGTACGCTTAGAGTGGAATCGGTGGTAAAGAACAATCAGAGATTAACCGGGATCAGTTTAGCAGGGGTAAAAATTTCTCCGACTATTTATTTGGAAAATATTTATGAAGAATATCTGGAGCATAAATCTTCTTTATGCCAGATTTTAAGAAAAAAAGCGAACCTGTTTTATGAGCGCATGAAAAATGGGGAGGAGATCATGACATTGTTAAAAAAGGTAAAAACAATGTCGAAAGAGGAAATCGGGAAACATCTGTTTCTTGCCCTCGTACAGACCAAAAATAACCATGCACTTTTGGAACATCGCATTCATCGGAAATTTCTGGATTTATCCGTATTATGTAATTACGAATTTTCGGTTGGAAAAGAGCTGTTAAGTATTGGATTGAGCAAAATGCTATTGGATCAGATTCAGTTATCGGAAGAGGAAGCATTTGAGTTGGCATATAAAAATTCCTGTACGAAAGGAATGCTTCAAGAAGCAGAAGTATTTCGTACAATGGCGATGCTAAGAAAAAAAGTAGATCCGGATTTCCCTATTCCGAGGGTACATTTGGCATACTCATTGCAAAAAGAGTATGGTGCAAATATCATGCTGAATCAGGGATTTTTGCAAATGGCATCTGATCGGCTTGGAGGGAATTACTATGTAATGCCGATAAGCAGATGGGAAGTTATGTTGATATCTGGAGCAATTGATCAGACTACTGAAGAAAGAATTGGATTAAACAAAATAATGAAAGATGTAACTGGGATGGGATATGATCCGGAAGTCATAGTGTCAGACCATGCATACTTTTATAATTCCCAAAAACACAAGTTGGAATGTGTCTACGAGGAGGAATAATACATATGATGAAAACATTGAGTTTGTATTTAGTAAGTGCTATTGGTCTTATGCGGATGTTCCAAAAAGCCGGATATTTTGACAAAAAACTGGCATTTGTACCAATATTGAATGAATATCTTGTGTTCCGGCTGGCAGGTGTACAAAAGGAATTTCTTCTATACCTGGTCAGCAGTCTGGTATCATGGCTGTTGCATTTTAACCGGTCATTGATTCTGGCTGCAGCAGGAGCCGGCATCTTTGCGTTGATCCTTCGGATTTATATGGCTTATGAGCTGGCAAAACATTATGGAACAGGAAAACTGATGGCGGCAGGCATTGTATGCTTTCCCGCATTAGCATATCTGATCCTTGGATATGGAAAACATATTTATAAAAAATAGCAGAATGGAGGAACAGGAAAAATGAAAAATGAAGTAAAAGAAAATACACAGAAGAAAGAAAACATCGAATATAAGGCTCAGATTAGAAAAGTGTGCCCAATGTGTGAGAGGGAAGTAATCCTGTGTCTGACAAGACAGCAGACGAAGGAGCTGGAAGAGTATCAGCGCTATGGAGGACTGATTCAGGACCGTATGCCGTCCCTGGATAGATTCGGACGCGAATTTTTAAAAACCGGCTACTGCCCAGAATGCCAGGAAATGCTTTTCCACACTGAGTGTGAAAATTCTGTCGCATATATCATAAATGGAGTAGTTAAATAAGCAAAAGACATGGAAAGAACAGGTAGCGATATCTGTTCTTTCTTTGGTTAATAGGAGAACAGGATGAAAGCAGAGAAAACAGACAGAAAAGAGCAGGTGCAGGAACTGACGAAAAAGCTGGAGGATGGGATCACTGCATTGTTTGAGAGTGACCGTTATCTGGAGTATTTGACCATTATGGCAAGGTTCCACCATTACAGTTACCGGAATACACTACTGATCTTATTGCAATGTCCGGATGCAACACTGGTTGCCGGATTTCATGCATGGAAGCAGAAGTTTGGGCGTCATGTGAAAAAAGGTGAGACCGGGATCTGTATCCTGGCACCAATGGCGTACAAATACAAGAAGGAAAGTAAGAAACAGGATCAGGAAGTAGTGATTCTGGAACCGGAATCAGAAGATACGAAGCATACAAAAAAAGCGGAGCAGTCAGAGGAACTGGAAGAAAAATCAGAACAGAGAATCGTAGGCTTTCGTGTTGTCCGGGTATTTGATGTTACTCAGACGGAAGGAAAGGAGTTGCCACAGTTAGGGGTAGACGAACTGACGGGAGCGGTAACCGATTATGAAGTTCTCATACAGGCACTGCTTATGGTATCCCCAATGCCGGTCTCTTTTATCGAGATTGAGAGCGGAGCGAAAGGATACTGCAATGTGACCAAACGTGTTATCGCGATCCAGAAGGATATGAGCCAGTTGCAGACGGTCAAAACAATGATCCATGAGATCGCACATGCCATGCTGCATGCTGATAACGATAAGGTTGAAAGAAAAGATGCAGGTACCAGAGAAGTAGAGGCAGAAAGTATTGCTTATGTGGTATGTCAGTATCTGGGACTGGATACTTCCGATTATTCCTTTGCATATCTGATAGGCTGGAGCAGTGGTCGGCAGATGCCGGAACTGCGGGCATCCCTGCATACGATCCAGACAACAGCGGCAGATCTGATCGATCGGATAGAGGAGCAGATCAGTCAGACGAATGCCCGCAAAAGAAAGGCGGAATCGGAAGACTCCGGTCAGGAGATATCCGGTGTTGCGGGTGACTATTTTGAAATCTATCAGTTGAAAGAAAATATGGAAAATCGGCAGTTGTATTTTATGGATCTGTCATTCTGGCAGAGCGAAGGTGTGGCTGTGGAGCATACGAGGTATGACGTAACCTATACGGCACCATTGGATGAAAAAACTACACTGGATGATATTTACTGCCGGTTCAACATAGACCGACCTTCTGATTTCTTCGGGCATTCCTTATCCGTCAGTGATGTTGTTGTACTGCACCGGAAGGGGAAAACGGATAGTTATTTTGTAGATAACATAGGATTTCAACCAGTAACAGATTTTTTCAAGAAAGAGCCAAAGGATGTAGCAGTGTAATAGAAAGAGAAGGAGAAAAAGTAAATGGAACAAAACAAAATTGTTACTTATTATGTGATCAAGGATCTTGCAACATGGACAACACGCGGTTGTAAGCAGAGTGTATGCGAACGTTATGAACATGCGGAAGAAGCAATGCAGCAGTTTCGGGATTATGCACAGTGGCAGACCGTCATAGAGGATAAGCGCATTCGTGCAACGCTTGGAATCCGTATCAAGGGACTGGATTTTGACGTAGTTTACCGCATTGGTGGAAAAAATGCCTTATCCTTAGAGTTTCATCTTTCCTCATCTGTAAATGAGGATCAAAATTTTCTGGAAGCATTGCAGAATATCTGCCAGCAGCTTCCGGTAAGTCATGTCCGGATACATCGTCAGATGACGGAGGAGGAGAAAAAAGAGTGGACAAGAGAGCGGTTTACAAAATGGGTTTTGCTCAATAATGTGCATGGGATTATTCAAGACTTGGAGAAAAAGTTTGAACCTCTTTATGAGCAACAGAGGCTGGAGCGCTTTTTGCCAACGAGACAGCAGCAGGATGTTGTGGAGCATATGCCACTTGGTGCATGGGACAATCCGTATTTTGAAGCATTGCCACCGGAGCATTTCGCATTATTTGTTCCGTCCCAATCCCTGTATGTCTGCATGCAGACAAGTGAAATGGAATTTGATTATACCCTGTATGACTCACAGGAGCATATACTGGATGGCGGCAGGCTGACCGGAAATGGAGCATGGACTATCTGGGACGCAATGAACGATCTTTTTGAGGAGCTGGAAGTGGACTGGAAAGAAATCATTGTCCTGGATCATGATAAAGTTAAAGATTGGATCGAAAGCGGAGGAGAAAAGTAAATATAGGATGAGATAAGGGAAGAAACCGATATCTGACAGGGCATAGCAAGCACTGCCAGTGTCGGTTTTTTCTTTTCCCTAAAATGCGAAATCATTGCAAAAATGTAGAAATATGTGTGCCAGGGGCTTATAATATGGTGATAAGTACAAGAGAGAAAGAGGTTTCAACGTGGCAAAATTGTATTTTCGATATGGGGCAATGGGCAGCTCAAAATCTGCCAACATTCTGATGGTGCGTTATAATTATGAAGAGCGTGGGCAGTATGCGGTGCTGTTAAAACCAAGAACGGATAACCGGGACGGGCAACGGGAGATCAGATCCCGCATGGGCCTTGCTGCACCGGCAGAGTATGTAGACAATTTTTTGAAAGAAATTTCAAAAATCTGGAATGAAACAGATACAGAATATTTATACCATGGGAAAAAAGTGGATGCGATCCTGATCGATGAGGCTCAGTTCCTTTCAGCAGAGGAAGTAGATACGCTGTCGGACATCGTTGATTTTTATGAAATACCAGTCCTTTGTTATGGGCTTCGAACGGATTTTTTGAATCACCTGTTCCCCGGCTCCAAACGGCTGATGGAGATCGCTGACGTGATAGAGGAAGTCCCAACGGTCTGCTGGTGTGGCAAACGGGCACAGTGTAATACCAGATATGCGGATGGGAAGATTGTCCGGGAAGGTGCACAGATCATGCTTGGCTCCAATGAGAGTTATGTGGCTTTGTGCAGGAAACATTATAAAGAGGGAAAGCTGTGGAAATAGCGATATAAAAATGACGAGAGAAAAACGGATGCTGTGAGAATTTCAGCATCCGTTTTTTACAAGAGAGCTATTAAAATCAGAAAATCTTTTTATAATCAATATTTTTGATTTTTTTGCACATTTTGAGCTTCACGATTGTTATACATAGTAAGGAGGGGTTATCAGTGTGATAAAGAAGAAACTAATAGATTTAACCTCTAATGATGTAGAAATCATTATTCGAAACAATTATGATGATATATTTAAGTACTGTTTTTGGAAAGTTCGAGATTATACTGATGCAGAGGATTTAACACAAGATACTTTTATGAAATTTATAGAATATATTCCAAAATATCAAGAATACGGAAAGCCTAAGGCATTGTTATATACGATAGCGCGTAATCTTTGCTTTAATTGGACTAAAAAGAAGAAGATAATAAATATAACGTCATTTGAAGAGGAAAGTATTGCAACTAGAGCTGCTGATGAAATAGATAAGATGATAGATAGTTTTGAATTACATAATTATATTAATGAATTATCAGCGGAGCAGCAAGAAGTGTTGTTTTTGCGATATTTTGAGGAATTGCAGATAGGAGAAATAGCAAAGATTCTTGATATTAGTAGGTTCTCCGTTATGTATCGTATTCGCATTGCAACAAATAGGCTTAAATCAAAAATGGGAGTTTATAACGATGAAAAATAATTTGAAAAAAGAAGTAAGTCAATATTATTTAAGTATTTTGCCTTCATCAAATAATGATTCTTTGGAACAAACCGTTCACAAAGCACGATTAAAAATTAACAGATATGAAAGCGTAGATAGCAAAACTACTTTTAGAAATTTCTTTGTAGTACAGTTTATGTTTATAAGAAAAAAAGTATGGGTGATACAATTTTTGCTAGTGCTAGTATTGGCTTTCCTAATTATGCAAAGGGTGGAAGACATGAATACGATAGGAAATATTACTACATTGGTACCACTTCTTTTCTTACCATGGACAAAAGAATTATCGAGATCTTTTGTATATGGGACAGTGGAACTTGAAATATCTACACGCTTTACTTTACGTCAGGTATTGTTTTCACGTATTGCATTAATAGGATTTGTTGATATTTTTTTGCTGACAATTTGTTCTTTATTTGTGGCTAGAAATTTTTCATTTGGTATTTGCCAGACAATTATGTATTTATTGGTACCATTTTTGTTTACAGTAATTGGATGCCTTTTTGTTTTGAATCATTTTTCTTCAAGGCGAAATGAGTTGTATTGCGGCGGATGGTGTGGAATGATAATGATTTTGTTCTATTATTTTTCACATTGGGAGGAAAAATTTTTTAGTAAAGCATTATTGTTAGGATGGTATAGTGCATTTTTTGTTGCTCTTGTGATTATAGGAATTGAATTACATTTGCTTTTAAAAAAGTGTACAAGACAATATTTTATTGAATACTAGAAATTATCGAAATGTGAGGATAGATTTATGGAACTCCAACTTAAAAATTTGACAAAAAAATATAAGGAGAAAGTAGCCGTAAATCATGTAAATACAACTTTTACTCCTGGAATTTATGGGTTACTTGGAGCCAATGGTGCAGGAAAATCAACTTTAATGCGAATGATTTGTGATGTTTTAGCACCGACAGAAGGAGAAATAACTGTCAATGGAAATAGAATTGTAAGTATGGGAGAAGAGTATCGAAGAATGCTTGGATATTTACCACAAAATTTTGGATATTATCCGGATTATTCAGCATTAGAATTTATGCGCTATATAGCTGCGTTGAAAGGAATCCCGAGATTATCTGCGAATAGACAGGTGAGACAACTTATGGAGTTGGTATCATTATCAGATGTTGCTAACAATAAAATCAAGACATATTCGGGAGGTATGAAGCAGAGGCTTGGCATTGCACAGACGCTGTTAGGAAATCCTAAAATATTGATACTGGATGAACCAACTGCTGGACTTGATCCAAAAGAACGTGTTCGATTTCGAAATATAATTGCTGAATTTGCCAAAGAAAAGATTGTCATTCTTTCAACACACATTGTATCAGATATTGAATATATATCAGATTACACTTTGTTAATGAAAAATGGAAGACTTATTCTAACAGGAAAAACACAGGATCTGGCTTTATCATTAGAGGGTAAGGTTTGGAAAATTCAAATTCCAGAGAAACAATTAGAACAAGTTAATGACAGATACACTGTGGTTAATATACATCGTGAGGAGGCTGGTATGATAGATGTGCGTGTTGTTTCAGATGAAAAACCATCAGTGGATGCTATTATGAAAAAAGCTACTCTGGAAGATTTATATCTCTTTCATTTTCGAGAAAATCAGAATGATGTAGGGTGGTGAAAAATTGTGGTTGAGCTTATAAAACTTGAAGTTGTAAAACTATGTAGAAGGAAACTAACGGTTATGGTTACTTTGTGCTGTTTTGCCGGAACTGTGATTTTTTTTCTTCTTCCATATCTACAATTTCATACTTGGGATGAAACTGGAAATATGTTGTCAGGAAAGGCAGCAGTATTATACCGAAAAGAAATATATATTCATACTCTTTCCGGGGTTTTAACAGAAGAACGTGTTACACAAGATATAAATGAATATCAGAAAATATTTAGTGATTTAAATAATTTGACAAGCATGCGTGGTGGCGAAATGGCTTTAAAAGATGATGTATATTATAAGTATTTTGAACCAAGACGTAGCTATCTGAATATGATAGGAAATGCATATAGTAACAATGAATTGGGATCATCTAACTTATTAAATGTATCGTTGGATAATGGAGCACAATTCTATGAAGCAAGGAATAAGACAATCGTTGAGCGGATTAGTGATAATGAGGACTTAAATAAGTTAGAAAAGAATTATTGGATACAGAAAGCACTTGCAGTTGATACACCATTTGAATATGGATATGCGTTGGGATGGTCAAATTTTGGATCTGCTTCTGAAATGCTTATTGTATGTATCATAGGAATCTGTATTGCTATTGCTCCCGTTTTTGCAGAAGAGTATCGGACAGGAACTGCTTCAATAATCCTTTCAACTAGGTATGGAAAGAATAAGGTTATTACTGCAAAAATAATATCTGCATTACTTTTTTCAACAATAATATTTTTAATCAATGCTTTTATTGCGATAGCGATACCATTGTTAACATTCGGAGCAGAAGGTGGGGATTTGCCCTTACAAATTGCTTCAATTTCGTCTCCATATGGCGTTTCATTTAAAGAAGCTGTACTGCTATGTATAGTGATTGATTATATTGTGATGCTTGGAATAGTTTCAATAACATTATTTTTGTCATCAAAAATGAATTCACCATTTTCGGTATTAGTGGTTATATTACTGGTAATAATTATTCCGCTGTTTTGTCCGTTTTGTAAAGAGACGTCATTATTGCCAGCTATGGCAACTTTGGGAACCTCACTTTATGAATATTATATATCATTTTGTGTTGAAAATATTGTAATAAATCAGGTTACAATGATTGTAATAGTTTATATGATCGTATTTGCAATATTTCTTCCACTTACAATCAGAAATTTTAAGCGGCATAGTTCGATTTGATTCCGTATAGTTTAAGGATATTATTGGGTGTTTTAATCAACAAAATCAAAAATGACATAAAAAGTGCAAAAGGAGAATAGCTATGGACTTAAGGTACATAATAAAAAGTTTGAAAATTGAGATGGATAGAAAAAAGGATGCTGGCGAGAATTTCGGCATCCTTTTTTACCTTTCATATGTTCAGCATTTATTTTTTGTTACCAGCATTTGGAGCATTTTCCAAGTCCCATGCTGATCGCTTCCTGCTCCGTTACCTGAGTGGCTTTATCTGGATTCATTCTGCCGCAATTATTTTTGCTGTGGTATTTGGAACCGGTTTCGGATATCCAGACGGTGGCTTCCGAACCCTGCTCTGATTGTACAGGAGAAGCGGATTCTACTTCCTGCTGTGCAGGCTGAGGTGTGATCGTTTTGGTTGTTTCTGTCTGTGATTCCTGTGCCTGAACGTGAGCGGTGCCTGTTACCCGGTAGGTCGTGTTATCTTTTGCGACAACACTTGCATCTTCCCAGGAGTCACCGGTCTGGTAATCAATGCCGACGCCAGGCTGGATATTATATACATAATAACAAAATTGAATGCCTGCACCCTGATCTTCCACAGAGTAGGCTTCCATTAAGACACCTCTGGCAACCAACTCATCCCCGGAAAACATCGGGGTTACACGATACAGCACATGGTTTCCGGTTGTGTCGACATAGTCATCGACTGCATTTTCAAACGGCAGCATTCCGACAACATTTAAGTAGCGGGTTCCGGTGATCAGGTTCTTTGGGTTCGCGTTTTCTCCCGCCAACTGAAATCCGATCAGGTGGCACCTGTTGTAAAGATAATTGCCATCGATGATGTCATTGTATTTTACGGTGTGCCAACCGGACGGTTTTACCATACCGATCTTTCCGCGTGGTTCCGTAGGCTGCAGTTCTTTACAGATGTTTGCATAGGCAACGCCACATCTTCCAAGACTGTCTAATTCGCTGTAATCTTCAAACGCATCTGTTCTCTGTTTGTCTGCATCTGTAAAAAATGGCTGATTGTTATTGATTTCTACAAATGCATAGCCTTCATAGGCAGGGATGGCATCAAGGGATGCGCTTGTGGATGAGACCTGCTCTGCATCTGAAACCTGTGTGGCATCAGAAGATTGTGCTGCGTCATCCTGATCCTGAAGCTCCGACTGATCCAGTTCATCGGTGATCGCTTCCGCGTCGGAAGATTCCTGCGTAGTGTCCGTAACTGATGTTTCAATGGAAGGCTGCGGAGTTTCAGTCTGCACATCGCCGCATCCGCCCAGTGAAAACAGAAGGACAAAGGATAGCAGCAAGCCATACCAGCGGTTCCGTTTTTTTAAGTTCATGTTCAATTTCCTCTCTCGCTGTAAATAAAATCTCTCTGACTATTATACCAGAAGCAGGATGTATTTAAAATTATAATTTGAAAATCACAGGGAGTAATTTCCAATCTAAAAGAAAATTTTGCAAAAAGTGTAAATTGTTGTTATTGGCAGCAGTCATTTTCCGTATATAGTATTGGGAGTGTTTAGCAGCACTTCCCGATTACAAAGAAAGGAATGCATTTTTATATCAAAATAGACTATGCTTTAGATTAAGACTAAAATTTGGAATATCCAGGGCATCAATCTGCACATGTTTTGATACTTTTTGTCAGACTGTTTATTTTGATACAAAAATGCCGGTGTAACAAATGGGAAAGCTATACGCATATGCAAGGGTGTCTTCCCAGTCCCAGAGGCTGGACCGCCAGATCCGAAATATTCTAAATTATCTCGGTGAGGACAGGGCATTAACCAAACTGTTCAAAGAAAAATATACCGGGACAAAACTGGACCGCCCGGAGTTTCAAAAATTATTGAAGATCCTAAAACCTGGGGATACGGTCATTTTCGATTCCGTATCCAGGATGAGCCGAAATGCAGAGGAAGGATTTCAGCTCTATATGGAATTGCTGGAAATGGGCATCAACCTGGAATTTATCAATGAGCCACACATCAATACGGATTATTACAAAAAGATGCAGGCAGAAACAGTTGCCATTGCAAAATCCGGCAGGGAATCTGTGGACAACCTGATCCAGTCTGTGCTTACGGCCATTACGGAATTTCAGCGGGCAGAGACAAAAGAGAAGATCCGGGTGGCATTTGAGCAGGCGGAAAAAGAGGTCACAGATCTGCATAAACGGATTTCACAGGGCATCCAGACGACGAAAGAGAAGAACCAGTTGCTGCCGCCAGAGGAGCAAAAGCAGATCGGAAGACGAACGGGTGTCTCTGTCAGGACAAAAAAATCAGTGGAAATGAAGAACCGGATCTTAAAGATGTCAAAGTGCTTTTCCGGCAACATGTCAGATAAGGAATGTATGGAAATCTTACAGATCGCCAGAAATACGTTTTACAAATATAAGCGGGAGCTTTTGGCAGAAATGGAAAGTGTCGGGAGCACAGTGGAATAAAGCGGTAACGTTAAAATCGGATGAGGGAGCATATCCCGTCATCCGATTTTTCGCGACGGTTAAGTTTCATGACTTCTTGGGCGGTACTGGGAAGGGGAGCAGCCTTTCTGCTTATGAAAGATCCGGCTGAAATACAGGGCATTGTTGTATCCGACAATGCGTGCAATTTCATTGATGGAGTAAGTTGTATTTTCCAACAGTACCTGTGCGTTGGTCATCCGAAGCGAAGTAATGAACTGCACCGGTGTTTCCCCGGTATATTTTTTGAAATTACGGATGAACCAGCTCACACTCATGCCAAGGGAAGATGCATACGCATCGATGTTAATGTCATGGTTGTAATTCTGGTTAAAGTAGGAGGCAGCAGTATCCATCTGCCGGTCCAGAAATTCATTTTTCAGGGTGTGCTCCTGGAGCATTGCCCGGTGGAAGATGATGAGCAGATGGCATAGTAACAGCGTCAGCATTTCCTGATAATCCGCATCACATTTCTGTAACTCTAAGATCATGCGTTTAAAGACGCGCTCATACTCTAAGGATGTCCCGACCGGGAAGATCCGTTCTTTATCTGCAAATCCATTTTTCCGTAAGATATTTTTTACTTCGCCGCCGGTAAAGTGTACCCAGTAAACTTCTGTTTTGTCTTTCCCGTAAAATTCATACTTCTGCAGTTCTGCGGGACGGAAGAGTACAATGTTCCCGGCAGGGACGATGGTCTCATTTTCCGGTTTATCAAAATGAAAATGCACCAGTCCGGAAGCGATGTAAATGATCTGGAAGTCTTTTCGTCCCTTGGGGCGGTAGGTTGGCATTTTTGGATGGCTGGAGAGCCGGTAGGTGCCACAGCTTCTTTGATAAAGCTTTCATTAAATCCCCAGAGATTCATGGAAACGGTGGTGTACCCATCGATGTCCTGCCAGGTAGCTCCTTTATCTTCGGTAAAGTGGATGCCGTTTTCATACGTTTCAATCTGTGTATGCTCCACGACACTGACCAGGTTGGCATCAGCATCGGTGGTGCAGACACCTCTTGCAACGGAGCCGTTTTCCGTAACGGTATTTTTTAACTGATAGCCGACCATGCAGTAGCGGTATTTATCATCATCTGAATGTGTGGACAGGTAATCGTAGATGATCTGAAAACAGGTGGTGCTATAGTAATCATCCGCGTTGATCACTGCAAACGGTGCATCAATGAGATCTCTGGCTGCAAGGATCGCATGGCAGGTGCCCCATGGTTTTTCCCGTCCGTCCGGTACGGTATATCCTTCCGGCAGGTCCTCTAAATCTTGATAAGCATAGGAAACATCCATATAGTTTGCGATACGTGCTCCGATTGCTTCGTGAAAATCCTTTTCGATGGAGTGCTTGATAATAAAGATCACGCGTTCAAACCCGGCACGACGGGCATCATATAGTGAATAGTCCATAATGACTTCCCCATGGCTGCCAACAGGATCTATCTGTTTTAATCCCCCATAGCGGCTGCCATAACAACTAAGATCGGTTTTTTCATGTATGTATACCTCCTGTGTAAAAATGCTGGAAGGCAGGCGGGTATGTGATTGAATAAACACGTAAGTCTGTCTCCGTTCGATTGTGCCCTAAGTATACTGCAAATAAAATGAAGTACAATGGATAATACCGGAAGAAAAAAGTGGCAAAATGGTACAATACAGAAAGATGGGAAAAACGGAAGAGAAGATGATTAGCCCAGGGGTGGATTTTTTGCGGAAGTTATGGAAAAGTAATAAAAAATAGAAGTCCACTCCGTTTAAGAGTGAACTTCTGATTCGTTGATTGGTTTTTGTGGGAAGAATAGCATTGCAGATGCTGCAAAAATACCATTTTTGTAATTAAATTGTAAAGCACCATCATATTTTTCAACTGCCTGAGCTACATTATGTAATCCCCAACCATGGAAGGAAGATTTATTTGTCCGTTTCGGAAATCCGTCAGTTGCAAACTCAATTTCAAGAGATGGATTTCTGATTTCTATGATGACAAATTTTTTGATACTTTGGATATGGATTTTTATTGGTACAGTTTGCTCCGGTAATTGTTTCGTTGCTTTTATTGCGTTATCCAGTAAATTAGCCAATATCGTACAAAGATCGGCATCCTCAATACCTGTATTGTATGGAAATTCTGCTTGAACATCATAGTGGATACCTTGATTTTCCATAAGCTGTATTTTGTCATTTAATACGGCATCTACGACATCATTATCGGTCCAGCTCGTTTTCTTTAATAATTGGACCGGTTTTTGTATATTTTCAATGTAATTTATGGCATCTGAAACACGATTTTCTTCAAGCAGATGGTATAGTGTGTACAGATGATTTCTGATATCATGGTACAGCATTGCATTTTGATTAAACATTGCAGAGAGATTTTGATATTTTTCTTCCAATAAATGTTTGCTCAATGCTTCTTTTTCTTGTAAATGTCTGCGGCTTCGTAAGTCAATTTCAAAAAGCAGGATGAAAAACAGCAGTAATAAGAAAGCAGCGAAAATCACCCAGAGTTTTGAAGTTGTTGTCGTATAATTTTGAAATGTACTATGGATCATATATAAAATACTGATATATCCTAATACCGTAACAATCGCCAGTTTCCAGACGTAAAATTTTTCTTTTGCAATACGCCGGATGACAGCACATACAAGAAGGACAACAATCGCCTGTCCACATTTTGTTGTAAGTGAGAAGATAAAACGTGGCCATCCATAATCTAAAATGAGTGTAAGATAATCAGCTCTGTAAGAAGAAAAATGCATGATCAGTGAGGCATAACAAAATTCATAGCATCCCATCATCAATACATAAAATGCACTTATGGAAAGTAGCATAAAATAATCTTTCCGGACTAAAATACATCCGCCAATAAAGGTAGACAGGACGAATATTATAACTGAAAATGCAGAGAACAATGATATCTGGTTAATAAACGTAGTGCAGCAGGCTGATACAAGCGTGATAATAAATGCATATTTATAATTAATATCAGAATAAATGGCTTTTAATATAATAAAAAATAAAAATACTTCGATGAATGTAAAACCATAATCAAAAATCATAAATAAAGCTGTCATAGTGAATCCCTCCATAATTTTTGAAGCTGAAATTTCAACTCTTTCATACGAGGAATACTGGCAAGGATAAAATGACCATTATCTAATTCAATGGTTGTATCTCGAATGCATACAATATGAATTAGGTTTACGATAATACCTCTGTCAATAAAAATAAAATCAGAACTGTTAAGGCTTTCCATAATCGGGACTAAACTTTTTCGTTCTTTTAAAGTATCTTGATTTGCTAAATAAAAAATACTATTTTTCCCTTCACGCTGTATGTATAAAATGTCTTTCAATACTATTTTTCGATGCATTCGGTTATACGATAAGAGATAATATTGATCTTCCTGTAAATGAATCATTTTAAGTGCATCTGCAATAGCTAGTGGCAATTTCTTAGGAATGGTTTCTTTATCAATATACCGGAAAATGGATAGTTCAAATGCATCCAATGCATATTTGGAATGGGCGGTAATAAAAATAATCAATGAATTTGGCAAATGTTTTCGGATATTTGCGGCTAATTCCATACCATCAATGTGTGGCATTTGAATATCCGTTAGTATAAGATCATAAAAATGCCCTTCGTTTATATCATAATTTAAAAATTTACTTTCCCTATAAAGCGTAATTTCTGCAAGTTCATGATTTGATTTTAGTATATCCGTTACTGCCTGATTCAGATTTTGTAAAGATACTTCTGAATCATCACAAATTGCAATTTGAATCAATTTATAAAACCTCCCTAAAAATAAAACTATTTAGATGATAACTCAAATAGCAAATAATAACAATGTTTTATTTGGAACTGTCACATTCAGAGACAGATGGACATAATGTATCAGGTTTTTGAGGCTGATAGGATAGCCAATTAGAAGTAGTTCCGGCACATGTTTTGGCAATCCACTCTAATAATGATGTAATAAAATTCATAATAATTCCTTCTTTCGTACAAGTGTTAGTATAAAGATTTCTATAAGTGCAATCGCTGGCATAAGAGCAAGGGGGTAGTCTAAAAATGACAATACAATCAATCCTAAATATTCAGTAATAGAAAATATAATGCATAGCATATGATTTTTGCGGATTTGCGTAGTGGTGAGAGGTTGATCTGAATGTATTATAGGTTTTTGCTTTGTAAAATAGGTTACAATAACAAGCATTATAATTATAAGGTATAGGGGTGAAAACTTTACCATATATAAAAACTTGTATAGTATAATTCCAAAAACAAAAAGTAACATAGATAGAAAAAAACACCCATGATATGTTTTTGCATGGTAACCGCCTACTACGGATCTTATAGGCATGAAAAATAGCAGGTATAGGATACCATGGATAGGTCCTATGGATAATGTTGCTATGGTAATGATTCCAAGTATTCCAATTATAGTGGATAAAAAATATTCTAATGCATATTGATAAATATCACGCTTCTGGTAATCAGCTCCCTTCTTGATTAATTGTTCTGTAAGTAATTTTGCTAATTGCTCCATAATACTTCCCCCCTGCAGTTTAGCTGACTGTATCTTAACATATAAAATCAAAAATAGTTTACTGTGTCCGCGAATAATAGGGTTTCTGTCCGCGAATCAGTCTCTAATAAGGATTGACGGACTGATAGTATATGATTGACGGACATTTCAAGACAGACAGAAAAAAATATGTCATAGTATGGTTACACAGAAATACTGGAAGAAAGAGAGAAAGGAGAAAATACTATGAGAAAGAAATTATTAACAGGTATTATGACTGCAGCAATGGTAATGTGTTTGGGAGTAACACCTGCATTTGCAGGAAATACGAATTATGCGACTGGAAAAGTAACAAACGTTTATGGTACATTCACATATCGTGCGATGACTAGTTACCCAAACAAAAAAGCGACAGCAAATGCAATGTGGTTTATGAATATAAGTAGTCTTAACTTTGCGGGTTCAATAGATGGTACATCTGGAATAACATTTAAACCAATGTTGCGTTCAGGAAATTCTTCTTATACTGAAGTTGAAGATGCAGATGCTGCATGGGCAAAATCAACAATGAGTACTAAGTATTATAGTTGGAATGGTCATGGACCTGCAAATGTAACATATTATCTGGGAGTACGATTAGATAATAGATTGAGAAATACCAGTGCAACAGCTTCGGGTTACTGGAATGCAAATTAACAACTACTGAGAAAATATAATAATGTAATAGGGTAAAGTAACTTTCTTCCGGTATTTCTGAAGTTGATGGAAGCAAGGAAAAATATATGAAGAGGAAAGTTACGACAGTTTTATTTTTATCTCTAATAGTTGGAATGATGTCTGCCTGTGGAAAACCGGAGTTGGATAATACTTCGGTACAGGCTGAATCATTAGATAAGATAGTGCGACAACAAATAAAAGAAGAACAGGGTCGATGGATTGAATGTACGTTTGCAATACCAAATAAAGATGAATATCCAAGTGATATACACATTGCAGCAACTGTTACTGTACCGGAATCTGAAATTGTGCAAGGCGATTATGAACAGACACTGATTTCTAAAAATCAAATAGAAGAAGTATTACTTAATGATCAAAAAATGGAATCAGTAGAAAGTAGCGTCTTAGAAGAAGTATGGCAAATTGCATCAGAGTCAGAAAGTAATAAAGCATTCAAAGTTGATTATACGATAGATAATGGAATCAAAAAGTCTTTTTATGAGAATACTTCTATCCAGAATGTTGCAGACATTGAGTATACGGAAAATAATTGTCCAACACAGGAAATGAAAGAACAGCTAAAAGTTTTATCTGAAAAAGCGAAGGGAGTATCAGAACAGCTTGGCATAACATCGTATATTTTAACGACAAGAATAGGCGGGAATAATGGATACTATATGGCAGACGTTTTAAGTGCTCCTTGTATTGATGATGTCCCATTAGTTGAGCGTACTGGGATTTTACGAGATAGCTATTTTATTTCAAATGATGGGGTTAGCAGTATGCAGATTCATGGATTTTATTCAAAAAAGAATGAGAAAAGAGTTTCTGTTATGTCTGTTGATGATATGCTAAAGATTGTAAAAGAAAAGGCAGAGAATGGAGAAATACTAGGATGGAAAGATGTCACTTATACAAATATTACGTTAGCATATTACCTAAATTCTGGAACGAATAGTTTTTATCCTGTTTGGTATATATTTTCGAACTCATCAGATGCATATATCTGTATCAATGCACAGAACGGTGAATTGTTATCTTAATAAAAACTGCTCAGATACTAATGGATACATTGTTAAATATATAGGAGAGAAATAATTATGCTAGGTCATATGATAAAGCGTGCAATCTGTAACAAGTGGATGGTATTAGCATGCACTGTTTCGATCGCAATTATTTATTATGAAATATTGCTTGGATGGATACCAATTAGGGGGATGATAAAAGAACCAGAATATTATAATGGATTGGCACAGATGGTTTGGTTGTTTTCCTTATGCTCATACTACACGTTTTCTGGAATGTTTCCGGGGCTTGCATATGGAAGTTCATTATTAGAAGAACGTAATAGTGGATACCTAAATTATGTAAAAAACAGAATATCATTAAAAAAATATATGGGGTATAAGGTGATTGCAGTGGGTATTTCCGGTGCAGTATCAACGCTTATCCCATATCTTTCCGTAGCTGTTCCATTCAGTTTTTTTACGCGAAATTCTTCTGTAAAATTTTCGAAAGATTTTGCTGAACTTATATGGAATCGGGTTATAACAATGTGGGGAGAACCAGCAGTTTACATTCTGCGTGGTTTACTTATGGTTTTATTTGGAATTCTATGGGCTGAATTAGCACTTCTGCTTTCAATGGTTATAAGAAACAAATATATTGTCTATATTTTGCCATTTGTAATCTATCAGATTTTGTGGATTGCATTACCTCATGCAGTGAGCCCGATTTTTATGATTGGATACGATTACGATTATAACGATTCATTGATACGACCATACCTTTTGTTTGCAATTTATATTGTAGGGGTAGTTTTGGCGATATGGTTTTTATTCAGGAGGCAGAAAAAACATGAGAAAATTTAAAACAATGTTCTTGCTGCTCTGGTACCAGTTGCAGACAGTAGCATATCGGAAGCGATGTGTTGCAGGTTATCTAGTTGGAATAGCATCAATAGCTGTTACGTCTGTGAATTATTATCATTTTTTAGGAACACATACAGGAAATTTGTGGGAAGCGTTTATTCAACATTTTTGTATGTATGGAAATATTTCCTTGGTCGTTTTCGGATTTATTATCGTGATATCGGATGCACCATTTATCTATTCCGATTCATTTTTGAAGATTCATCGTACAGGAAGAAAGAATTGGTATGATGCGATGTGGTTGTATATCGTAATTCAGGCTATACTATACTATTTTATATTGGCACTCCTAAGTGCAGTGATTTTAATAAGAAAAACCTATATGAATAATATATGGAGTCAGGCTATACAGAGTTATGCAGGGGCAAGTTCATTCCGAAATAATTTATCGATTCCATCACCGTTGTTACTGAGTCAATACAGTCCATGGTCAGCGATGATACATACGTTTTTGCTTATGGTTTTATATAGTGTATTTTTAGCTGGAATACTATTTGCTTTGAATATGTATTCAAATACTGCTTTTGGCACGATTACTGTTGGAGTTCTTCATGTAATTACAATGCTTATTTCTTCCTTGGATCGGTTCACATTTTTGGGACCATGGTTACATTTTAATAATGCTATTTTGTCGAACCATTTAGGTGATTATGGACTTACTTTGGCACATTCCTATATTTATTTCGTTGTTAGTATTTATATTGTATATATGTTAGGAAAATTTGTCGTAGTCCATACAGATTTTAGAATGTTAGGAAGCAGTGAAAATAATGAATAAAAAATTTTTATTATCGATTGTGATTACGGTTGGATTAACATTTTTTTTAGGCATTACGGCATTAGATTTTACAGATTTGCTGTCCGGACCGGGATGGACACCGGAAAATGATGGATTTTATGGGATGGATATTGTGCAATGGCTGTTGCTTTTTATGCCTGTCTATGCTTTGGAACTATGGCATTGTGAAAATATGTTAGATCAGGCATTTTTATACGCGTATCGTTACCAAAAAGTACAGAGATGGTGGTTACATACATATGGAACACTTATTTTACAAACAGTAATTTTGTATTTGTGCGTGAGTGGATGTGCATGTATTATCATGGGTAATCATTTAACAAAGCAGATAGCATTACCGCTGTTTTTGATTATGTTACATTCGGTGTTCTTATTAGCTTTTTCTATTTGGATCAAAATGATAAGTGGAAATATGATTGTTGCAAGTATCTTGGCAGTAGTTTTAGAAACGGCCGCAAAATTTATGGTAGTTACGCAACATTTGACACCAGCACACAGTCCATTTTCCTGGGGAATGTATTATTATATCAGACAAAATTATGGAGATGGAGGCTTTTCTGTTATGGTGGTAGCAGTCATTCAATTACTGGTGATTTGCAGTCTGTTAATATTAGTATCCAGAAGAGGAAAAGTATTGTTGTTAAGGAGGATCAGTGATGGAAAAGTTCATTGAGGTTAAACATGTAAGTAAAGCCTTCAAAGGTGAAAATGTTTTAGAGGATATTAATCTTGAATTATATGATGATCATATTTATGGATTTGTAGGACGGAATGGCTCTGGCAAATCAGTTTTGTTCAAACTGATCTGTGGTTATATGTATCCCAATCTTGGAGAGATCATTGTTCGCGGGAAAAAAATAGGAAAAGATGTAGACTTTCCGGAGAATTTAGGTGCATTGATTGAAAATCCGGGATTTTTATGGCATGAAAGTGGATTGTCAAATTTAGTATATCTGGCAAAGATTGCCGGAAAAATATCGAAAGAGGATGTAAAAGAGGCAATCAAGCGCGTTGGGTTAGATCCGAATTCCAAGAAACATGTAGGAAAATATTCACTTGGTATGAAACAGCGTTTGGGGATTGCACAGGCAATCATGGAAGATCCGGACATACTAATTTTAGATGAACCTATGAATGGGTTGGATGAGAGCGGCATAGAAGATATGCGAAAGCTGATCTTGGAATTTAGAAAAACTGGAAAGATTGTATTGATTGCGAGCCATAACAAGGAAGACATTCAGGTATTATGCGATGAAGTATTTGAAATGAAAAATGGAAAGCTCTGTAATAAGGAAACAGCATAAAATGGGAATCTATGGATGGAAACAAATAGTGAAAATAAGATAATCCAGATGTGGTCTGGCAAAGATCCATTTAGCGCCCCACAACATTTTAAAGAGGTTGTGAGAGCCAGGTTAAAAAATGTAGCAAAGAAAATTTTTTATATAAGAGTAAAGCGTTAGAAAGGCGGTAGAGGAAGCTGTGAAAAAGAAAGTTATGAGAACATTTTGTTGTATATTGGCAACATTATTTTTAAGTGTACCAGGTATTGCGTATGCAGCGGAAACAGGAAATGCTCCAGCAGATAATGTACAAAACTGTGAGATACAGATTTTATCAACGGATGTGGAACATAATCGTAGTTTGGCAAGAGTGACAACACATACTGCGAATGGTGAGATCATCAATAATGGAGTGCGGTTAAGAAAATCTCCAAGTACATCTGCAACGATTCTTGAACTCATGTATGATGGAGAACTGATCTGGATTGACTGGTCTGCATATGGAAGTGCCGGATTAAATTGGCATCGTGTACAGCGGATTAAAACAGGAACCTACGGATGGGTGAGCAAATCCTATGTATATCATTGGGATTAAGAAAAACGATTGATTATTGCAGAGGGTTTTGCTCTCTGCAATTTTTCTTTATAAAAAGATGCAGATAACATGCATATTCGACTTGATGTAAATTTTAGAAAACCATTTGCAGGTTTCAACTGTCTTATATATGTAACGGAAAATTATAGTAGAGAATTGGTGGACGAACTTATATGAGTGTAATGAATAAGGAAGAATTATCGAAGCTGATCTTGGAAAATCAAAAGGAAATGTATGTCTTGGCGTATTCCATACTGAAAAATCAGGCGGATGCCCAGGATGCAGTGAGCGAATGTATCGTGCGTGCATTTGAAAACAGGACAAGTCTCAGGAAACGTACAAGTGCAAGATCCTGGCTGATGAAAATTTTGATCAATGTATCCCGTTCGGTGATCACGAAACGACAGAAAGTTGTACTTTTTGCTGATCCGGAACAATACGAGCAGGAACCAGAAACAGCGGAAGACCATTTATGGTCAGTAATTCTGGAACTGACGGAAAATGTGTGTGTTGTCATGGTTCTCTATTATTATGAGGGATTTTCGGTAAGGGAGATCAGTACACTGTTAGATATTCCGGAAGGAACGACAAAAACAAGGCTCTCATCCGGGAGAAAACAACTGGCAAAATGGATAGAGGACGGAAAGGAGCGTGGACATGTTATCTGATGAGAAAATGGATCGAAAGATTCGGGAGCATGTAAAGGAGCATCCGGTGATTTTACCGGAAGATTACCAGGCAATGGTACAGGAGCAAATCAAAAAATGTTGTGAATGGGAAATGCATATGAATAAGGAAAAACAGCGAAAAAAGAAAATGATTGCAGTAGCTTGCGTTATATTATGCGTTGGAGTTTGTGGTGCTGGTGGGGTACGTGCTGGAATGAACTATGCAAAACAGCGTGCGGAGCAGACCTCTGAAAAGGAGCAGGAAGATTTATGGACGGATGCTGCCAAAGCGGATGCAGATACATTTTCCAGAGAGTTATCACAAAAGGAGCAAAAGCGGCTGAATGAACTGGCAGAGAAATACCAGGCAGAAGGTTTATTCCCAGATGGAAGCATTTTGCAGATTTCGGATAAATCTGAAATTGTATCAGATCAGATCTGTTTTCTGGCTCAGAACAGTACCTTTTATCTGCCAGAGAAAGCATTGAATGATGAGCAGATGTTGGAATTGATCGATTTTTATGCAAAGCGAGATTACAGTGTGACAGCACAGGGACAAAAAGATGCAGATGTGACCAATGCTTCAGCAGATGATGTGACAGAAATTACCCAAGAGGAAGCATTAGAAAAAGCATCTACTTTGTTGGAGCAGTTCTATGGGATTGATACGGATACGCTTGCAGTTGATACAGAGCATGATCAGGCATTAGACGCAAATGGAGAGACATTTACAACAGATCATATTACTTATCGGGATGAAGCGGCAGGTATTTCCTATATGGTATCCGTAAATCTGCAGAATGGAGAAATAAAGACTGTTTCAGCGGAAAAAGACACTGGTTCAAATTATTCCAAAAAAATAGCGGAAGATGCAGCACAGTACCAGGGACTTTCTTTGGATGCAGAGAAGATGGCGCATGCATATATGGGAGAAAATGCTGTGTGGACTGCAAAACGGATCGAATATATGCGGGATGAAAAGCAGATGCTAGGAACAGGAATTGTAAATTATATCTTTGTGACAGATACAGATGCCTGTGTTATAAGTTATAGCTGTGCACAGCAGTATTTCTACCAGGTTCGACAATTCTCAAAGGATGAGTTAGACAGCTACTTGTCAGATGAAAAAGAGCAGGGGGCATTGAGAAGCCTGGAACAGATAATAGCAGACGTAAAGTAGTGAAAGTATCATATGAAAATACGACAAAAAGTGGCAGGAGATAAAAAACTTCTGTCACTTTTTTGCGTCGAATAAGTGTTAAGTTTCCTCCCAGTTCAAATCAACGTATATATCTATTAAGAGTCAATAATACATTCGAGACAGAATGATTCAGTCAGGAGCGGTGTCAGTAGCAGACAATAAGCTCAGTCAGTAAAAAGCAAGGTTCCTTGCAAACAAACCCAAGTGGATATAACAGGAGCAATCCTGTTTATATTAAAAAGAAAATATTCGGATACCGGAAAGCAGGGCATCATGCTCTGCTTTTTCGTATTCCCAAAAAGAGGAACGAAGGAGGAACAGAAAAAATGAAGATCACAATTCAAAATGGTGAGCTGGAGCAGAAAGTTGGTATTGCGCTCAAAGGTATAAATGGTAGGAATAGCACAAGGCCGATTTTAAAATGCATCATCATCAAAGCGAAAGAGGATGAAATCCTGCTGGAAGCTACTAACCTGGAGATTGGATTACGGGTGAAGGTAGACGGAACGGTAGAAGAGGAAGGATGCTGTGCGATTGATGGAAAATCACTGGCAGACATTTCCAGAAAAATGCCTGACGGTAATGTGGTAATTCAATCGGATGAAAAAACGGCTGTGATATCCGGGAAAAAGGTGAAGATCAAACTGCCAGTCAGCGATGTCGAGAGCTTTCCAGGACTTCCGGATCTGACAGAAATGAAAGTGAGTTGCAGCGTTTTACAGGGAGCGTTGAAAGATGCCTTAAATGGTGTACTATTTTCGATTGCAGTTGCAGAAGTAAATCAAATGCTGTCGGTGGTACATGTTAAGTGTGAGGAAGGGCAGATGCGTCTGACCGGGCTGGATGGTCATCGGATCGCAATCCGGGCGCTGGAGGTACAGACCGAGGAAATGGAATTAAATCTTCCGGGAATCCCATTAAAAGAGATCTCCAAGCTGTTAAATAGTGAGGAGCAGAAAGTAGATCTGTGTGTGACGGAGCATCTGGCTTGCTTTCTGATGCCGGATGTCTGGGCATCTATGCGGCTGGTTGAGGGAAAATATTTTGATCTTTCTGCATTCCTGCAGGATAAGACAAACAGGAATATCAGAATCGATAAGACACAGTTAAAGGACAGTGTTTCTAGGGCATTGCTGCTGCTGGCAGATAAGGTGCAGAAGCCATTGGTCGTACAGGTTGCGGAGAATAAAGTGACACTGGAAGCGACGACCACAGCAGGTGAAATGTCAGAGGCAATCAATGTCGTAACGGAAGGGGAAAGCGGACCGCTAAGAATTGGATATAATCCCCGCTATCTGATGGAGATCTTGCAGGCCATAGAGGATGAAACCATTGACTTGAGTTTGAGGAGCGAAAAAGATCCTTGCCTGATCAAAGGGATGGATTATCTCTATGTTCTTTTACCGGTTTCATTAGGCAAAACAGAAGCAGCACTTTAAATATTGGAAAGGAAATTTTTGATGAAGAAAGTATTAAAAGGAAAAGTATATTGCACCGAGACTGCAAAAGAAGTTGCGCGTATTGAGAATGGATGTATTTTTTACCACAGTGTTAAAATCTTATTCCAAAAAAACAGGGGAATATTTCCTTTATGAAAAGTACGTCGTAGATGAAAGCATTGAACCATATACGAAAGAGGAAGCGGATGCGTGGCTCAAGCGGCATGAAGCTGAAATAGAGGAAACAAAAAAGCGTAACAAGAAGTGATTGCAGGTACGGATCATGTCAAAATAGGTTGACCTTGGAACCGGAATGTGATTTGCAGAAACTTTTTTGTAGAAAATTGTAAATAATTGTTATTACACGCCCGCTAAATCCGTATATAAGTATAGAGGCTTGGAAAGGAGGGCTGGAACAAATACATGCAATTCAAATGAAAACAGGAGGTAGAGAACTTGAAAGAAGAAGTAATTATGTGTACAATGGTCTCAAAGGAAAATGGATTTCATGGGAATAGTTGGGAGGTGAAGTACACCGATGAGCTATAAGATGGAAACATTTGAAGAACGTAAAGTGCGCTACATTGAGAAGATTAAAAATCTTACCATGATGAGCGACATTCTGGCAAGGAATGTGCTCAAAGATAGGGAATGCTGTGAATACATATTGCGCATCATTATGAATGACAGCATGTTGACCGTTCTTGATAACCAGGTTCAGGTGGATTACAAAAACTTACATGGCAGGAGTGCTGTACTTGACTGTGTAGCAAAGTCAGGGGATGGTCGCCTGTTCAATGTAGAAATCCAGCAGGAAGATGAGGGAGCAATCCCGAAACGTGCCAGATATCATTTAGGATTAATGGATATGAATGTATTAAATCCAGGAGAGTTTTTTGATAAACTTCCCGAAACATATATTATATTTGTCACACAGGATGATACGCTTGGTTACAGATTACCGATTGCTCACGTGGATCGGATCATAAAAGAAAATGGGGCAGAATTTGGAGATGAAACCCACATTATTTATGTGGATTCAAGCAAGCATGAGGACACGGCGCTTGGACGTCTGATGCATGATTTTCACTGCAAGGCGGCATCTGATATGCAGGACGGTGTATTAGCAAAAAGGATATACGAGTTAAAAGAGTCAGAGGAAGGAGTCACGCATATGTGTAAAGTGTTGGAAGAAATTCGTGAAGAGGGGCGAATGGAAGACAAAATGGAAACAGCAAACAATTTATATAAGATGGGGATGCCATTGGAGCAGATTGCTCAGGCAGTGCAGGTAAGTGTTCAAATGATTCAGGAATGGCTTTCTGGAGAAACTTCCCCAGTGAAATAATTCTGGTAAATGGATGAATAGCCAGAAATAACAAGATATAGGCTCTGATAATATAACAATCAGAGCCTATCATGTTAAAAGAGGAGTAATAGAAAATGAGTCGAGAGATAGAAGAGATACGTGCAGAAGGCTATGCAAAGGGACGTGCAAAGGGATATGCCAAGGAATATGCAGAGGAATATGCGGAAGGTTATGTAGAAGGATATACAGAAGGCTATGCACTAGAAGCAAAAAAGGAAATGGCGAATCGCTTAAATGACTTTGGCCTGCCAGTGGAGCAGATTGCCCAAGCGTTAAATGCAGATGTTTCCATGGTGCAGGAATGGATTGCTGAGCCACAGTTGCCAAAAGAACAGTAGATATAAAGAAAAGATAAAAACAGTGAAATCCTGACTTCGTTTATTGAGGTCAGGATTTTTTTTCGCATTTTTTTGTTATGAAAGGTGTTCGAAATCCGTATATATAAGTAGACAGATGAGAAAGGATGCTGGTATATCCTGCAAATAGGTGCGAAAATGGAACAGTATACATTACCAATTATGCGTTACACGAATGAGATCTGGGATATTTTATACCCAGAGGCTTCCAAGGATGAATGGAACTGGATGAACAATGTACATTCCAGTGCAGATGCCGCAATCATACAAATGCAAATGGCAAGGCAGAGTGCGCATTATCCTAAAAAACTGGGGAAAGTGCAGTTTGTGGTAATCGACCAGGAGTTTTTCCAGTGGATTGGAATGACGATCCATGAGTGGGGGCAATTGTCACTTGGAAAAAAGGCGAAAGACATGCAGAAGTATTTTCATCAGTTGACGGAGTCGGATATGCAACGCCTTTTGGAAAAGAACCATATGGATCAGGATCATCGGATGTATGTTTACCGGTTCCGGACAGAAAATATGTTACCAAATTTGTGTGAACTGCCAACGAATCTAAAAGAGCTGCTTACAGACTGCCTGAAACTGCGGGTGGATGGGAAGCCGTTATATCTACCGGGAATCTGCTTTCCCAAGGATTTTCATGGATTGGAATTTACACCATCAGAACTTTATCGGGATTTCCAGGAGATGGCAGAGATTTACTTTGCCACAGGTGCCAGCGTCCGGAAGGGAAAATACCGCGTGGACCAAAAGCGAGAGGTTCGGAAAGCATCTGGACAGGAGCTTCAGATTCCTTTTGTAGTGGCACATGAAGCGAAGGCATCCATGAACGTGGAGGAACTGTTTGAGTCACCATTCCACTCAAACGTATTTCCAGAAGAACTGCATACAGCTCTGAAAGAGACGTTTGGCAAGATCCAAACCCCTCAGATTATACGCATTTTGGACTTGCCATGTTTCATGAAGTTTCCATATGTAAAAAACTGACGTATATAAACAATATCAGTCATAGATCAGGATCAGACCTGAAGAAATCATATGTCCCGTTGGGACAGCAAATCATAAGGTGGGAGCATATCCCCACGATCAGAACAGATGCAGAAGCATCGTCTAATGGGCAGGAGATCGCCTGCGAGAAATCAAAATACAATCGGGAAAATCCCGTTTATACATAGATAGAAAGAAGGAATCCGCACACTGGTGCGGATTTTTTGTATGCAAAAAAGGAGGAAAGAAAAAAGAAATGAGGCAATTTTTTACCTTTTTCTTGTCGTATGACTGGTTTGGATTCCGGCAGAAAAAGAAGAAACAACAAAGAAGGGATTTCCGGTTTCATGGCGATGTCATGCATCTGGGAGCGAAAGCACGTTTTAAGCGGAACGTGGAAGCAGTCAGGCTGTTAAAACATCTGGAGAGGGAAAACCGTCTGGCAACAGAGACAGAGCAGGAAGTATTGGCAAAATATGTCGGATGGGGCGGTCTCTCCCAGGCATTTTCAGAGGATGATGCAGCGTGGGCGTCCGAACACAAAGTCCTGCAGGAATTATTTACGAAAGAAGAATATCAGGCCGCCAGGGCAACGGTTACGGATGCTTTTTATACGGATCAGGGAATCGCTAAAGGTATGTGGGAAACATTGAAGCGGTTTGGCTTTTCCCAGGGAAACTTGCTGGAGCCGTCGTTTGGGATCGGAAATTTTTTCAGCATTATGGATGCAGGTCCGATGATCCACCGCTATGGGGTAGAGATCGATCCTGTGAGTGCGCGTATCGCAAAACAACTGTACCAAAAGGCTGAGATCACACAGGCCGGACTGGAAAATACCAGGTATGAGAATAACTTTTTCGACTGTGTCATTGGAAATGTCCCGTTTGGTGATTACCAGGTGGCAGATGCGCGTTATGATCACTTTCATCTGAAAATCCATGAATATTTTCTGATCAGGAGCGTGGACCTGATGCGGGCTGGCGGGATTGCAATCCTGATCACCGCAAAGGGGACACTGGATGGGAAAAATACATCATTCCGGAAACTGCTGGCAAAAAAGGCGGTACTGATTGGAGCAGTGCGGCTTCCCATAGAAGCATTTCAGGGAATGGCAGGGACGAAAGTCACCAGTGACATTCTGGTGCTGCAAAAGAAGGAGCATGCACTTTCGGATACTGCCACATGGGTGGATACGGTACAGACACCGGATGGCTTCCGGGTCAATTCTTATTTTATGGAGCATCCGGAGCAGGTCCTGGGTGACCTGCAGGCAGATACCAGATTCCCACATGCGTTTTGTGTCACGAAACAGGATTTTTGTGCGGATGATGTAAAAGCAGCACTGGACCGGATTAAGGGGACACTGCCGGAATGCGTACATACAGAGGAAACAGTGTGCGTACCGGCACCGGCGGATGTGAAGAATTACACCTACTTTTTTGATGAACACGGGGTACTCTATTTCAAGCGGAATTCTGTGATGGAAGCGGTTTCCGTTGGAAGAATGGCACGTCAGAGGATCGCCGGGATGGATGAGATCCGGTATCTGGTACACCGCCTGTTAAAGTTACAGCAAAAGACGGGAACAGAAGAGGAGCTTACGCGTGTGCGCCACAAGCTAAACCAGACCTATGATGCGTATGTGAAACGGTATGGACATCTGACCAACATGGGAAACAAGGTTTTCCGGGAGGATGCAGACTATCCGCTGCTGTGTGCCTTAGAGATCGTGGAAAAGGATCACGTCCGAAAAGCGGATATTTTCTATCGCTGCACCATGCGCAGACAGGAAGTGGTCACAAAGGTGGATTCGTCAGTGGATTCCATCAGTCTGAGCTTAAACCAGTATGGAAAGATCAATCTGCCGTATATGGCAGGACTGGTGCAAAAAGAGGATGAGACAAAAGAAGATGCCATGAAACGTCTGATCCTGGAATTGCAGGGACTGATCTATCCAGATCCGGCACGTTACCGGGAACAGACGCCTTACGAGGGATGGGTGACTGCCGGGGAATATCTGTCCGGCAATGTCAGAAAGAAGCTGCGTTTTGCGCAAGGAGCAGTTCGGACCAACCCGAAGCTGTTTGCAGAAAATGTCAGGGCATTGGAGCAGGTGCAGCCGGAGGATATCCCGGCAGGGGACATCTCCATCCAGATCGGAATCCCATGGATCGAAGCAGAGGATTATGAAGCATTTTTATATGAAACGCTTGGGACACCGGGATATTACCGGCGTGATCCGAAACACCCTTCCGATACGGACATTGCGGTAAAACAAAATCCCGTCACAGGGGCTTACTTTATCACCAATAAGGCATCACAGGCATCTGTTTTGCAAGCGAGTGAGACCTATGGAACCGCGCGGATGGATGCCTATACGATCTTTCAGACATCACTGAACATGCGGAAAGTAGTAGTCAAAGACCGGATCGATCATTCCGATGGCAGTGTGACTTATGTGGTGAACCAGAAAGAGACCATGCTGGCTTCCGAAAAGCAGGAGCTCCTTCAGATGAAGTTTAAAAGCTGGCTGTTTGAGGAACCGGGACGAAGGAAAAAGTACGTCCGATATTATAACGAAACATTCAACCATACAAGACTGCGGGAATACGATGGCAGTTTCCTCACGTTTCCGGGGATGAACCCGGCATTCGAACTCAAGCCTTACCAGAAGAATGCGGTGGCCCGGATACTTTTATCCGGAAATACCCTGCTGGCACATTGTGTCGGGGCTGGAAAGAGTTTTGAAATGATTGCTGCCTGCATGGAACTCAAGCGCCTTGGACTGGCACAAAAGCCGCTGATCAGTGTGCCCAAAACGCTGGTCCGCCAGATGGCTTCCGAATTTTTGCGCCTGTATCCCGGGGCACATATCCTTGTGACTTCCGAGCGGGATTTTACGAAACAACGCCGGAAAGAATTCATCTCACGACTTGCGACCATGGAGTATGACTGTGTGATCATGTCCCACAGTCAGTTTGAACGCATACCGGTTTCCCCGGAGCGGCAGAAGGTGATCTTACAGAGACAGTTGGATGAGATACTTATGGGGATTGATGAACTGAAAGCCAGAACGGGGGAGCGCTGGACGGTCAAACAGATGGAACGGGAGCGAAAGTCGATCGAGACAGAACTAAAGAGACTGCAGGATGCACCAAAAGATGATGTCATCTGTTTTGAGGAACTTGGGATTGACTGCATCTTTATCGATGAAGCACATATCTACAAAAACTGCAAGATCTTTTCCAAGATGGGAAACATTCCCGGCATTACAAGTGCGGCATCCAAGCGGGCATCCGATATGCTTGCCAAGTGCCAGTACCTGAATGAATGCACGCCGGGGCGTGGTGTGATCCTGGCAACCGGGACACCGGTGTCAAATTCGATCTGTGAAATGTATGTGATGCAGCGTTACCTGCAAAGCGACAAACTTTCAAAGATGGGCTTACAGCAGTTTGACGCCTGGGCAGCAACCTATGGGGAGACAACGACGGCATTGGAGCTGGCAGTGGAAGGCAATGGCTACCGGTTTAAGACCAGGTTTAACCGTTTTAGGAACCTGCCGGAGCTGCTGACGATGTTCCGGGAGATTGCCGATGTGCAGACCAGGGATCAGTTAGACCTTGACGTGCCGGAGGCAGAATACCGGGTACAGGTGGCAAAACTGGATGCTTATGGAAGAAAAATCATGGACAGTTTCGTGACGCGGGCAGAGCAGATCCATAATGGGGGCGTGGATGCCTCAGTGGATAATTTTTTGAAGCTGACAACGGATGCAAGGCTGCTTGGCACAGATGCCAGACTTCTGGATCCGGAAGCACCAAAAAATCCGGATGGAAAGCTGGAGCAGTGCATCGTATGTGTCAAACAGGAGTATGATGCAGCTTTGGCAGAAGGAAAGATCGGGACTCAGCTTGTCTTTTCGGATATCGGAACCCCAAATGATGGGAGCCGGTTCAGCGTTTATTCCTATATCAAAGAAGGACTGATACAGAATGGAATCCCAAAAGAGCAGATCGCGTTTATCCATGATGCAAAAACAGAGGAAAAACGGCAGCGACTGCTTGATCTGGTGCGGGAAGGTGAAATCCGGGTACTGATAGGATCTACCGAAAAATGCGGCACCGGAGTCAATGTACAGGACCATGTTATTGCCCTGCACCATATCGACTGCC